>Ga0307510_10009216_pt1 | contig 11759 bp, 13 predicted proteins | sample 12_EM_MG_FD_207224 | JGI IMG/M metagenome (GOLD analysis project Ga0307510, IMG submission 207224) | Populus trichocarpa ectomycorrhiza microbial communities from riparian zone in the Pacific Northwest, United States - 12_EM | ecosystem: Host-associated > Plants > Roots > Unclassified | place... | reverse complement strand
CCACACGCATCTGAACGCACCCTGTAGTGGAGTTTGCATCTGGTCAGCATCCTGTGCATCCCATGAATCTAGTTTTAAACTTCAGAAGCCAAAATGGACATGTAAATGTTGTCCGTTAGGGCTGAAATTTGGTGTTTGTCTACGTAATTTTTAGATTAATCTTAAAATGAAACGGGTTTTTTGATTACATAACTTCAAAAAAATTGTCCCACAGAACGCAGCCAGGAAGATGCAGGGTGCGATGAAATGCAAATAACGCAAACTGATTTTTTTTGCTGATGCAATTCCCTGGAATGAATGGGGTAGAGCCACTTAACCGCCAACTTAACCTGCTCTGCCAGGTCAAACTTCGCCCACAACAGCTTAACCCCGGACCAAAACCACCTTCGACCAGTACCTGTGCATGCCAGGTTCTTGCTAAAATGCCTGCTATGACCGGCCTTGCTGTCTGTAATCCGTGCCGAACACACGGAGCCACAAAATAGTAGCTATGAGCTATCTTGAGGGCAGGCAGAGAGCAACCTGCCGAAGAATGGCAAAGGTTGCAATCATCGCATCGATATGTAGGAGGGGCAACATCCACCACAATACGCCGACCATTGTAAACAATGCATGCCGTGCCGTCAAACGGGTTACTAAATGCCACGTTGATGTTCCCACATCGACAAGTGTTTGAGGGAATGCCAAGCCCGAGCATATCATGTTTACGGATCCAGTCCACCGATGTACCAATCTTTGAGTTGTCGTAAAGTGTATTAGAAGCAGGGCGTCCGTCGGCATACCGGTCATATGTGGTCCAGTGGTGCCTCCCATCGCTGCCATAACATTCGTCATGTCCAACCATCCCCGTGCCAGAGCGTATACGAATAATGGCAAACAGGTCCAGCCTGGTCAACCTGCGTTGGTGTTTAAAGTCCTGCGGAGTGCCCCGGTAATATATGTGTCCCTGCTCAGTATGCCAAAGACGCCATTGTGCCAATTGTTGCTCTCTAATGCACGCATAGCATCCAAAACCAAAATCAGCATCCTGAAAGCGACCGGGCTCCAGTGCTAACTCGCACGCCTTCTTTGCCAACCAATCAGTGATCTCGTTCCCAAGAATGCGCATATGCCCGGGGATCCATCTTATCATGAGGTTGGGAATCTGTGATATTAGTGGTGCAAATGCCGGCCATATGCCACTAGATGTGCCACTACATTCCATGTCGCGGAGTGCCTTGACGGGAACCTGGCTGTCCGAAAGCACAAGCACATCCCTCGGGGATAGTGCCAAAATATCACGAAGGAGGGACAAAATCTCAAAAAAAACAGCTCGCATGAATTAATGTCCCAGTCCAAAGAAAGCCCAGCAGAGCCCTTCCTCAGTTCCACGGATGCACGGAATGCTATCCAAGCACACCCGTAACCGGTGCCTCTGTTACTCCTATCCACAAACACAATAATCGTAGACGAATATGCCAGTGAATCAATAATACGGTCTCATTCGGTCAGGCCTGTCGGTTTCTGGGCGGGAATATAAAACCTTGGTGTCCCGGAGAGGACCTCATGCGATTCCATCCTGATTGCCTTCATACCGGGCAAGCACCAATACTGTCTAATCGAAGCATGCCACGGTAAATCGTCACAGTACCGATAGTTGAGAAACCGCTGGGTAAACTGTGCTCTGTAGTATGCCGCCCGAATAGGAGTAGGAGGTATACCACATTCCGAATGCAGGATGTTATTTGCCAATCGTAAGGGCATCCTAAACAAAGACCGTAGACAGTCCCAAACAGGGACCTCGATCTTCTTAATAGCCACCAAATCGTCTGCGACAAACTCAAGGCCATATTCCACCATCGGCAGGTATGCACCTTGAACAAGCCTCATAACCTCGCACGCACCAATTCCACCCTGCCCACGAAACCGTCGTGCCAATGTCCCAATGTGTCCCCGAACCTCCACCCCACGCTGCAACCAATAGTCTATATCATTCCGCATAGAGCCGTCACAAGCAAATCTCATACCCAAAACACACAAATCATTAACAGCAGAAACCTGAACCTCACCAAACCAACACGGCCCCTATACCTCATCAACAAACCCAATCCACTTCCTCTTAAGACCCCCGAAATCCATACCACGCCCTTTAGCAACCCCTGTGCACTCATCAAAAACCGTTTCCAACTCACCCCTTACCATCTCCTGAGAATCTGCAGCCACCACAATACCAGCATCATCCACATACCTCACCATAATAGAGCGAAGAGAGGGGGAGTATGGTAACTGAGGCCGAAAAATATCCGCCACATACACCCCAAATAAGAAGGCGGAAAGCGGGTATCGCTGAGGGATACCTTTGCTGAGGAAATATTCACTGGAGATGCGTCCGTTGAAATTAAATCGTACTCGCCGCTGAGATGCCCAGTGCCGGATCCACGATACATATTCAGACGGGCAGCCACGTGCAACCAAAAGGTCCGCCAGCAAGTCTATGTCCAAGCGGTCAAAGCCACCCTCAACATCCAGCGAAAGAAGAGCCGTATGCTAATTCTTGCGGGTCTTAAGAAACTCGTATACCACAGCAAGGGCATCGTGAACCCCACGCTTCGGCCTACTTCCGAACTGCGTATCTTCAAGGTCGACATGTTTCGCAACCGCCAGGAGTACCATGCGCTCAACAACCTTGGCCATTACCGGGAGCAAGTGTATCATACGCCAAGCCTTAACCACATCATAACACAGTTTATCAGCCTTCCGAATGAGGACAACTTTACCTTGGTGCCAATCCCTATTGCCATGATGGACGGCCTGTTTCAAGCACCTAACAAAGGAAGCATTTGCCTTGCAGTGCCAGAATCGAATAAAGAATAGCTCATCCCGTCATACGAGGTAGCGGTATTGCCAGGAGACATCCGAAGTGCCTCGTCCATGACTGGGGACATGGAATCCCACAAATACCAGTTGTCACCAACCCACTCGGTCTCAGGAACAGATGACTTCTTCAAATTCTGAAGAACAGCTTCCTGAAGTTTGTCTGTAAAGTTTTCTCTGCACTCATATAAATTCTTTTTACCTATTTTCTCACCGTCTAACAAACTAACCTTTCCTCTCTTATTCTAGTGGCCTATTTTAAGTACTATTTACATCTTGGCAGTCGTGTTTATCTTGTTCTTATCCTTGCGCTCTACCACTGGAAAGCAGGGATGAGGAAAACCCCTACATCTTTTGCCCCCGAGTGCTATGTGAAACACATCCCTTGAGAGTCTAAACTAATTTAGGTCCTGTTGCTCTAGTTACCGGTGGAGGCCGAAGGAGGACGTATTCTGCTTGATCCCTCTATTATCATACTTGCTTTTTCCGCGGGTCGCCCCAGCGATGAACAGGGATCAGTGGTCGCTATTTGTTACCCTACCTTGCCGGATTCACTTTTCGCTTGACAAGCACCCCTGTTACTCACTATCCATTTCAGGACAGCAGGCAGCTTGGGCACCGTATTGGGCTGTGTGGAGCCACCCGCCTGAGGAGCCTCACGCCCTTCCATCATGCTTCCCAGCCCCAAGCCATGCGCCTGAATAGTACAAGTAAAGCCTCGCGGAATCCCGCGATTCACGAATCTCCCGATTGAGAGACAAAATCGCCTGAGAAGGATTACCACTTTCCCGACACGGCATGGCCTGCGCACTTTGGCCTTGTTTGATCTCATAACTATTTTTTGCAACCCGGTTAATATTTCAAACTAAACCTATCGCAGGAGTTTATACGCCATGAGGTGGAAAGGGATCAGGTATAAAAGGTGCGGCCTGGCTGCAGCGTCCTGTACCGGTGTGGCGTCATGGATTATTAATAGCATCGTTGGGCCGTCACAGCAGTCACAGTTGGGGGTTTCCCTATTCGTGATTTGCCTATTTTGTATATAGCTTGGCATGCAGAGATTTCTGCATATAAGCCACCTTTCTCTCCACTCAGTTAGATAGAGCGCGGCACCATCGAGGCAACCACCTACGGCGGTCGACAACGACCCAAACCGCCACAGAACTCGAACATTGATTTTTGATTTTGAGATAAGCGAAACCAACAACAGAAAAAAAGAAGAAAAAACAAGAACATAATAACAGGTTATTCAGTCTTAGATACAAACAAAAAGGGTTCTCAATTGTCATAGATATTGGCAAGGAACAAAGAAAGTATTTAAAATAATATGAGATCTTGCTGTATACCCAGCTCTTTTCTTGGTTGGCCATCGTTTCTTCAGATTTCATAATCCACTATGCCTATCCTCATAAACTGCTTGATGGTTAGTGTATCCTTAGTTTAGAAAGGGTGAAGCATATCAGAGTAGATGGTGGGGTATATATCTTAGAAGTATGGAATGTAGGCTGAGATGGGAATAGGATCAAATTACCAGTCTTGCTTAATGTGAAAAACGAGTGATATTTGATGATCGCCGGCTTTGGGGTTAGGATAGAGAAAAGATAAAGGCCATATATCTGTAAGTTGAGAGGAATGCGTACCAGAAAGCTAGTTATCAGTGTCAGTGTCATCATCACCACTCATAGGTGTTTGACCCTCTGTATTTTGATCAATCATGCTAGAAGTTAAAACATCTTCCAGTAGAATCTCTTCTCCTGGAATTGTTAATGTCTCCACATGAGTGGTTGAAGGTGGGGTCCAATCATAAGCCCCTTCAGGTGGCAAACAACGTGGTAAGCTATAACCAATACTAAAAACTTCATCCTCTAGGGCTGTGCGTAATACATGATATGCTTTTTCATGTATTAAAGTCCCATCATCCAGGCGATTAGAAAGGGAAATAGGGCAGTCCAGGGATGAGTTGTAGGCTTTTAGGCGGGCAGAACACCAGGCCAATGTGCCAGATGGTAGGAATTCATCTGGGTCTAAACATACCAAATTAGCTGCAAATAAATTGAAAATAATTTAACACGAAGATTAAGAGAGTATCACCCCATGCTGAAACCTCTTCTTGCAACTCAGCAAGTAGGGTACGATTAGGACTACATTGATAATCTTGAACTCCAGCAGGAGGAGTGAAATAGAGCACACTAGGCTTTCCCGTTGGTAAACTTGGTGGGTTTTTCTGATAGCGAATACGATGGGTGTTCCACAATCGGACAAAGTTATAGATTTCTGTACGGATGATAGGGAAGTATATCATACGAACAATAATGCAATTTTATCTGACTCTGAATCTGTAAATAAGCCTGACGACCCCAAATTGTCAAAGTAATTCTACTCTAATATTAGCCCCTATTTAAATCTGAAATACGATAAGCGATAGGAGAAGAAGGCAAAAGTGGGTCGGAGGAAAAAGTCAGGAATATTATGTCTGTGAGGTGAATGGAGCTATAGGGTCAGGGGAGTAACTAAATCTTCGGGCAACTGGGGGAGATATCAGAGTTTAAAGAAGTTATACCTTCCACGTCAGAGTTTGACTCCGACTCATATGCGGCCACCAAGCTTCAATTCTCTGATTTAGAGTCGATGTACCATACCACCAGATTTTGTGAAATTGTATGGTAGGATCTGATTCTTGATGTAGGCGCCAGTGTGCACTGGCCATCATCATAGTCTCGGTACCTCGATCCGACCGAATTGAATGAGGTAAAATATTCGTTTGACTAACAACTTCTAGGTACTGCCGCAGGCAGGATATGCCTGTTCGCGTGGAAATTCCAACATATATCCAAGGAATATACCTAGATTAATACGTAGGTGGATATTAGCATATAGACTGAAAAGTACAGAATTAGACACTATATTAACAGCGCAGTAAGTGGGGAAACAATAATCCTGTTGGGCTACAATTTCAATGGAGCTAAATTATAAGCAAGTTAAGCAAAAGATATGGTTAGTTTGGAATGAATGGGAAATCATATAGGGATATTGAATCTTTTACAACTGGCCAGGGTGGGTAGAATGTTTTTTAAATTTTGTGTCAAGTTTAGGTAGGGAAGGCGTGAGTTAGTGAATATTATTCACTCAGTGGATAATATCTTGGTGCAAGTTTCTAGATTCTTAGTTGCGGGTTGACCGATTAATGTTCATTTGGGGAAGTTAAAGACTTATCTATATACGAACAATTGTCAGTATGTGGTAGTGTTCTTGAACTGACTCGGCTATGCAGGGCATGTAATTATCATTTATTCACTCTTCTATGTTCGTATCCATCAGCGAGTGAGCGGTCAAAGTTTTTTGGCAAGATTGGCCTTGGTACTTATCATGATTTTCTTGAGCGCATGAACTTATGTGTCTATGCTGTTTACGCTATTTTGAATCTGTTCTACTTAAACTCTGTTGAACTCAGTTAAATAGTTTCGCTTTAGCTCTCATCCGACTTCCCATGCATTCCATTGTACTACTAGTAAGGGTTGGAAGAAAGTCTATTGAATCCGAACTTCATTAGCTGACCTTATGTTTGTTTAAACTGTTACCAGAGCACACAAGAGGTCGGTTCCCTTTGCAATTTAGTGAAGGGAAAAAGACTATTAAACTCTTAAGGGCAGGCTCAAGCGAACGCTGTTCTATCAGTAGCCAAGAAGTGATGCAGCTAATCATCGTAATTCGACAGAATTACTCACAACCGCGGGTACTCGGATATACATGTTAGTCTGTGGATCCTGTTGAATCGGTCAAGTTACCCAAAATACCCCTTCCGGCCAATTCAAAATCGCACGCGATTCATGGAGTTTCTTCTCGTTCACAAGTTATGGGCTTGGCTGTATATCCATTAGGCCATTTATTGGAAGTGTTTACCGACTAACCCTGGTTCCCCAGTAGGGTGGGCGGGAGTAGCCACTACTGCATGCAAGACAAAGTAATGGATGCAGCCAATGGTTGCATATAGCACAATACTAAATTGGCTAACCAATGAAATATATCCACAACACATACATCCTGTTGTGTAAAAGAAAATGCATCCTAGTCGTAGTGGAATACAAAAAGAAGCGAACGGACATCACATAGAATCCAATCGCTCATTGTCGTCAAAGTGACAACACATTACATATCTAGACTCGGGTTTGGTCTATGTCATAAGATCACTTGGGAATGGTACGTACCATGAATATGCGTCTACTCCCGCATAAATTTCAATTCCATACATGCTTAATTTATGATGGCCATCAATAGACCATACATAGTTCGGCCCTGGCACAAAGTAGCCACCTTTGGGCATATAGGTGGTATGGAGACGCCGATTTGCAATGCCAACAGGATCTAGCTCATGCAGAATACGGAACATGCGGTCTCGGGCGACCGGAATACCACATTGCCTTAGCCTTTGATAGGTATATTGTCGCCCGTAAAGTGTAATTTGACCATTCTCAAGCTCAGACTGCAGTGCCTGTCGCATGGTCTCATTATGAGGAGCAAATTCGGTTTGCTGAAATCGCCGTCTCATACCTAATGCTAGTCTTAATCTCTTGAGCCTACTATGAAATTAGTTCTAAAGTTCCGTATTTTCTTACATTAGAAGAAAATGAATGAAATATACGGAGGCTAAGGAGATATATCATTGAATAAACCTACGTTTTAATAGAAATTGGATACCCTTGCTTGATTAAGAAGCTGAGCATCTCAGAATCATTGAGTCCCATGTCATAGAAAAGAACCCATATTCGAGTATCAAGAGACGAACGAAATTGCACCTGGTTATATTTGATAAAATCCCATTCTTGAAAACGGCGCTGTAGTGTGCGCAAACTAGGTGGCAAAAGTGGCGCTAGCGCAGTATCTGGGCTAGCATCGGACAAGCTGACCAAATGCTAGTGAAAGAGTTGGTGTGTGTCGCTCGCGGTTTGATTCTGATAAATATACCGGTACCAGAGGAGCTCCTTGAAAATTTCCATTCTTGGGATATCAAGTCTAGTATAATTAGAACTATGCCGCTTAGTGTCTCTCAATATCTGATCTTACATTTCTCTGACGTGGTTTAGTTCTTAGATGAAAATACCATACAAGGAATGGATTTGAAAGATTGATGTGGTAGGCAGGCAAGTGCGATAGAGATGTATGAAGAAATAGAGAATTCTGAGGCTGAATATCTCGATAACCTACTTGAAGGGCTCGTATTCCTTTTATATATATTGGTATTTCGTATTCTTAAATATAAAATTCCCCGTCTATTATCTGTAATTATATTTATATCATCCTTAATATTTCATTATTTTTCACTTCTATGACTGCCTTGTTATTGTCTTGCCCCTCTTCTTCAAAATCGCTCATAACTAATAGATCAGAAAGGTATTGACTCACTCAGACTACGAGATGTCGCAAGACCCCCATGACCCAGAAGTGGGTGGAACTCACCCAGTTTCATCAACATATTGGGATTGCCCAGCACGGTACGAAACCTTTCACCGGCACCAGGATGGACGTCCCCTTTGTTCCTTCTGTAATCGCTGGAACCCAGCACCTTATCCGGATGGAACCCATCCTAAAGCATCTCGTCTCCCTGGCGCACAGGTCTCAATAGATTCAATCTTGTACTTTAGAGATTTGTTTTGGCAGCAGAAGTACTAATTCTTAATATTATAGGTTTCGAGTGAGATTATATCATTGCCGGCCAATAATTCACGAAAAGGTCAATTCCGCTCACAGCACTTGCATCTTCCCCTACGTCCGGCTGGTCAAGTTCAATCAACACTCCCACTTCCACCACCACCTACTTCATATCTTCCAACTATAGGTTCTACCAACTTGATACCAATTGACCCCCAGTTATCACACGATGAATTAGGTTATTTTCCATATAATTATAGTTAATTATATACAATATAGTAGTACCAAGATCTAGAACATGCTAACTACTTTAATAGCGGCCTATCAGCCGTCCTCTAGCTCATTCGGTATTCTCTCGCAGCCTCAATTTCCGACTCTCAAGCAAAATGCTACTGCTGTTGAGCGAGCACCATTGCCTTCGAGATTAGCAAAGAAACCGTTCAAACCTGGTCAAAAGACCACCCAATATCCTATTACTACCCAATTCCCGTTACCCAATTTACCCATATCCACAGCTAAATCTCCCACAATTGATATTTTTGAAAGAAATTTACAAATAATATGTGGCCCAGGTCCCCAACATTCCGATTATCTTGCTCAGCAGCCTCACATCAAGTACAAGCTGTTTACTGTTGTTGGAGAACAGCAGTGGCGGCCGTCCAATACCATCTTAAGAGAATTGATTATGGGCTCTGAAGATACTAGCTTGCACTGGCCAGACTTTCTCCGCTTTCGTATCTTGAAGGACACAACCCCTTTTCATAACTGGAAGGTTCTATATCAAGCGCAAAGAAATGGAAAGCGGCCAATTATGCGAGATTGCTATGTGACTGCTGGATGGGACAACCGTTCCAAACTACCTTTATGGCTTCCACGAAGTTCCCAAGAGCCTGGAACCCTGAAGCAACTAATCGAAACTTGGTTTCCTACAATTAAGGACAAAATTAGCATTATTTTTGAGTATATTGATACAGATATCAAAACTTCACTACCCCTAGCCCCTGATATTCCCCCTCCAAAACTTACCGCTAATAAGGACCTCTCCTATACCTCCCATTCTGCCCAATTTATTTCGTCTTCAAGTAAACTATTCTCATCCTCACCACTGCTTCTATCTTTAAAAACCCAACAGCCAGCGTCCTTGGGCAAACGCAAGGGTACTACACATAAATCATTCGTCAATGATTCTGATTACCCTAAAGAGACTTCAGAATCATCTTCTGATTCAAGTTTACTCTCACTTGCCAATTTGATCAATCAAGTTCAGGAAATAGCTAAAACCTTAGTGGATGACACGGAAGTCGATCGGCACACCCCCACCATTGATATAGCTGTTCCGCTTCCGCACTACATTTCAGAAAGCTCCTTGTCTAGTTTACCCAGTACTCTGTCTCTCCCCCAACCACAATGTACTAGCTTTTGCTCCTCCCCACCCCATACATTCCCGTTGTCCGACCCTTTGATGACTACTTCTACTTCTGCCTTGGCTTCTAGTCCCATCTTAGTACCACCATCCCAACCAGGTCCGTCTTTCCTCCTATGCGTTTTTTTGGCTAATTGCTTATGCTTCTCATGTTTTCCAGCAGGTATTCATAACCCATTATTAGTATATACAACTAGAATTAACTCTGCTTACATGTACTTGTTCTCTAAGAATTACAGGATGATGATTATGAGGAAACTATTAGACTCGCTGCTCCTCCACAGTTACGACAATCCAAGGTAATTTATGACTCCTACTAGCTTTGATTAAGTTGATTGGTTAATTGACGAATATAATACAACAGAGAGATCATACACAGGTAGCTAGTTCTTCCCCAATCCAAACACCACCAGTTCGGGAAGAACCTATCAGAGCCAGAATACTACGACCACGGATGGGCCGTGAACAGGCCCCAAAGCGTGTCCACTCCGGCTCATACAAGTCTTCTGGTACTCTCGATATCTGAAGCTCATCTCCTCTCCTTCTCGCTCCCTTTCTTCTTCCTTCTCTGCCTACCTATTTTTTAACTTCTTTTCTTGTTCTTTCTCTTGCTCAAATCTGAATAGTTATCTTCATTATCATGTCTCCTTTCTCACATATCTCTCATGATCCATGACGTCTGTAATACGAATTCAATTGACAGTTTTTTTTCTTCAATTTCTTTTTTGCTTTTTTACTATTTAAGTTCTTTGTTTGGTCTCTTTTTTTCTCATCATATCTAAGATAATTAGCAGGGTTGATGGCATTCTCCTGAGAGTGAAGAATATAATTCTAATTTTTTTCGGTATAGTTTCGCTTAGCATAAAATCTAAATTCAATGTCTGAGCGAAGTGGCGGTTTGGGTCGTTGTCGACCGCCGTAACCACCTAATAGCAAGCATCTCCTATTTTTTGTAATCTGGTCCAGCACTTCATCGTTTCCTCTACCCCTGTTCATCCAATCAAGCAAGGTATCACCAACGAGACTCACCATAGATTTATTATCCGGTTTAGTTGAAGGTCACAGTTACGTTCACACCCGTGGATACGGCTCGGTCGAACCCACCATCCAACTAAGGGAAGGCTATCGAACGCTCCCACAAGTGGTGCTCTGAAACGGATTGGTGTTTAACTTCGCCAACTTGTCACCTACCCTGTGTACGGTGTTACTAAAGGATTCGGTTGTAGCTATGGGTCAGCCACGGGCTGCATGTATTGTTTTTACTGGATAAGGTAGTGTCAAGGTAAAGGAGTTTTTGAGATGGATGGAGTCGTGGCTTGCCACAATGGGTGATGATTTTAATGGAGAGACTCCGAAGTCAAAGACACAGCGGGTGGCTCAGCTCCATCTATCCTACCCAGTCCGCTCCGTCGCGGGGAAGTTTATCAACAGGTTGGATGAGAAGGCCTTGTGGGATGAGGAGCTATTGAAGAAAGCTTTAGTTGATCAATTCCATGATGGTGAAAGAGAAGATCAAGCGGACGAGGATGTGTTGACTACGATGAGTACACTCAGCCAAGGCAAGCACGACGTCTTCAGGTACTCGCGCAAGGTTCTTAAGATACTTCAGCGAACGCCGGTTGGCCTGCAACACTACAACAGTATTGTTATTGGCTACTACCTTGATGGGTTGACCAGTCAACGTTTACGGGACTAGCGATCCTGAGTTTTTGCAAACGCGACTCCCGCGAAACCCCGTTCCAGGTTGTTAAAGGCGTCATGCCTCTGGCCACCCAGCTGAAGATTAAGGGCTACCGCAAGGGGGGCAGCAAACATAGTAACGATGAGGATGAGGATG
>Ga0307510_10009215_pt1 | contig 11759 bp, 8 predicted proteins | sample 12_EM_MG_FD_207224 | JGI IMG/M metagenome (GOLD analysis project Ga0307510, IMG submission 207224) | Populus trichocarpa ectomycorrhiza microbial communities from riparian zone in the Pacific Northwest, United States - 12_EM | ecosystem: Host-associated > Plants > Roots > Unclassified | place... | reverse complement strand
CTTGCCCTCGTTGTTCGGATCGCCATTGCCGCAGGAATCGAAATCGTCGCCGCACATCACGCCGGTCAGCCGCCGATAGATGAAATTGTTGAAGCGGGTGTAGTAGGCAGTGGCTTCGAACCGGAATGGTCCCGTCGCCTTGCGCAACCCGATCTCGACCGATTTTGCGGTTTCGATGGTGAGATTGGGATTGCCGATATCGAACGTGCCGGTGGCGTCATGGGCGCCGCGCGAAAACAATTCGGCGGGCTTTGGCGCGCGTTCGACATATTGCGCGGTGAGGCTGCCGACGAGGTCGCCGGGCAGATTCTGGATCAGGCCGATGCTACCGCTCTTCGGCGTATAGGACGGGTTTCGCCCAACGGCCGTTTGCGGATTGCCGTCGGGGAGGAAGTCCGCCGGAAAATCCGGCGTCGAACCGTGCAAATCGACATGCTCGATGCGGCCGGCGATCTGGGCCTTGGTCGCATCGGAGAATTTGAACTCGTTGAAGACGTAACCGGCGATGCGCGTATTGTTGTTGGGGTCCCACAGCCCGTTGAACAGCGTGCCGGGATTGTCGGGGCTCGGCGCGGTCAGTTCCTGATGGCCGGCCTGTAGGCCGAACGCCGTCGTAACGGCCGCAAAGCGCGCGTTGAACGGTGCCATCTGGACCTCGACGCGGGCTTCCTGCTCCTTGTTGGTGAAAGTCTGCCGTACGCCGTCGGTCGAAAGGTCTGCGGGATCCGCAAGCCCGATCTCGTTGTGCTTGTAATCGGTGGCGCCTGCCCAGAACCTGATGGCATCGATCGCCGCCGCATCCGGGCGGTATTCGCCCTTGGCGGTGAACTTGGTCTGGTGCGCGTCGATCCGGGTCTGGTGGTCGGCGCCGTCTATGCCGGGGATGTGATAGAGCGCGTCGTTCTGGGTGACCGCCGCCCCGATGAAGCCGCCATGGAAGAAATAGGAGCCGCCGAGCGAGGCGCCGTCCGTCTGCGCCGACGAGTTCGGCTGTCTCCCGTTCACCGGCCGGGACTGGTCGAACAGATAGGGATAACTCGGGATGCTGTAATCGCCGGCCTTGCGGCCGGAAGCGTCGAGATGAACGGCGACATTGTTGCCACCGGCGTCAAGGAGGATGCCGCCCTCGACGCCGCGATCGACCGAACTCACCGCCGTCCGGGTCTCGACATTGACGCAAGGCTGGGATTGCGCATCCGCCAGCGGCGCCTTCACAGGCATGCCGTAACTCCGAAACGGTGCCGCCGGGCAGGTCGGCATCGCGTCGGGAATGCGGTTGTTGGTGGCGCTGACGACGCCACCGATCGAGGTCGAGCCGTAGCGCAATGCCGCGGGGCCGCGCACCACCTCGACCTGATTGGTGGCGAGCGGATCGATCGGCACGAAATGATCCTCGCCGAGGTCGGAGACGCCGCCGCCGCCGGTACCGTTTTCGACGATGCCGACACGGTTGACATCGAGCCCGCGGATGATCGGCCGGCTGGAAGCGCCCGGCGCGAAACTGGAGCCGGTGATGCCTGGTTTGGAGAACAGGAGATCGCCCAACGTAGCTCCGCCCGAGCGGCGGAGTTCCTCATTGGGTACGACGGTGACGGTGGCGAATTGATCGGTCACGACCGGCAGCACGCCTTGCTGGGGTGCGGCAGCGGCGGGCGTCGCGGGCACTTGCTCGGCCGCCCGCTCGCGATTGCGGCCGGGTACCGCGCGGGTAACCCGCGTCGGCGCGCGCGACGGAACCGTGCGATGGCGAACGATCGGGCTCGGCGCCGTTACGGTGATTTCAGGCAGTTGTGTGGAGGAAGAAGGCGCGGCGTCCTCGGCCAGCGCGCTGTTGCCGATCGCGAATAGAATGAGCCAGCTTGCTCCACCGAGGTGGAGGGCTCGTCTTTTATGGATTGTCATTGTTCCGGTCCTGATTCCGTCGAATTGCGACGGACCGATTTCGATTTATCCCTTGATGGATCGGCCGCGTGTCACGCGGCGATCCCCTTAGGGCCCATCAAACAATCGTGTCAGGAGGCGGGAGGGGCGCGGGACTGGAACGCCGGATGCAACGAGTTCAGGTGCGCGAACTCGGCGTCGGTGGTCAGATACAGAAGTTCGACCGCCTGCGGCAATTGCAACAGCGGCGGCGTCGAGAACAGAACATTGTTGGCCAGCGAAATGACGGCGCAGATCGCGCAGGCATCGGCTGGGTGGTCGGTATCGGGAGTGGGTGGCTGCTGCTTTGTCGCAGCTTCGCTTGAAGTTTCGGGGGTCGCGAGGCGCTTGGCGTAATCGAGATCGGCTTGCGTCAGGCCGGTCGCAATCGCCGGTGCGGCCTGGGCGGTGACCCCATGGAAATGCCCGAACGACAGCACAAACTGAATCGCGAGCGCAAACAGCGCCAGCCGCGAGCCGTGTTTGAGGTGCTTTCGGAACCACTTCATGCGGGTTTTTCGTCCAATGTTATATTATAACATCGGAAGGATTGGGTGATGTCAACCGTAGCCCGGACGAGTGACGCGCAATCTGCGAAGGCTGTGTGATTGAAGCAACGCTGAGCTTTGCGAGTAGCGCTCAGCGCCCTTCGCGCACCCACGTCGCGGCGAAGGCGCCGAGCAACAGCAGCAGGCCGATCAGGCCGGCGAAGACAGGCAGCACGCCGACGCCCTTGACGACGCTGGCGTCGCGCATCTTGACGCCCATCCAGCCGTCGCCGCGGAAGATGCTGGTGGCCCGCACCGGCACGATGCGGGGCAAGTCGACACTTGAGCCATCGACGACGCGCCGTGCATCGCCGCCGGTCGCCTGCGCCAAGGGCTTCAGCATCTCCGTGGTGGAAGTGACTTCGGAAAATTCCTTGGGGTTGGTCGGTCCGACATTGATCAGCGCCTTCAACGTGCCGTCGGTCGCCTGCCAGAGGCCGAGTTCATTGGCGGGCAGCGTCGCACGCCATTCGCCGGGTTCGCCCGGGTTCAAGGTCAGTTCGCGCGTAGTGCCGCTCGGCGAGGTCACCGTCACGGGGGCGACATTGTCGGACATGGTCTGCCGTATTACCGCGAGATCCTTGCCCTGCACCTGCAGGCGCAGTGCCTCCTCGTCGAGGTCCGGTTGCTTCACCAGCCAATGCGTCATCCGCCGCAGCAGATCGAGATGCGGCCCGCCGCCTTCATAGCCGCGCGCCCACAGCCAGATGTGGTCCGACAGCAACAGCGCGACGCGGCCCTCGCCGAAGCGCGACAGCAGCAGCAGCGGCTTGCCGTCGGCGCCGGTCATGACCGGCGGCGTGACGGCGTTGCGCGTATCCACCGAGCGGAAGAACCGGCTCCAGCGCGGCGGCTCGCTGGCGGACCCTTCGAGCCCGCGCGTCACCGGATGGCGTTTACCGGCGTCGCTCAAATGCGCATAGAACGGTTTCTCGGTGACACCGACCGGCTCGGCCGGCAGCACCGAATCCAGCGGCGTGCGCCAGATGCTGCTGGTTGAGGCGTAGTCCGGTCCGGCGGATACCAGCACCGCACCGCCGGCGCGCACATAGCGCGCCATATTCTCGAAATAGGGAATCGGCAGCACACCCTGGCGGGCGTAGCGGTCGAAGATGATCAACTGGAATTCGTGGATCCTCTGCTGGAACAGTTCCCGCGTCGGAAACGCGATCAGCGACAGCTCGTTGATCGGCGTGCCGTCCTGCTTCTCCGGCGGGCGCAGAATGGTGAAGTGCACGAGATCGACGCTGGCATCCGACTTCAACAGATTGCGCCAGGTGCGTTCGCCGGAATGCGGTTCGCCCGACACCAGCAGCACCCGCAGCCTGTCGCGCACGCCGTCGATCGCGACCACCGCGCGGTTGTTGACCAGCGTCAGTTCGTTCTCCAGCGGGGAAGCCTCGATCTCGACGATGTTGGGGCCGGCATGCTTGATGTCGACATCGACGCTCGAGGTCTGGCCGCTCTGTAGCGTGCGTTCCGAGATCACCTCGCCGTCGCGGCGCACGACGATCTTCGCGCGTTCACCGATGACGCCCTGGTCGTCGAGCCGGTAGGTGATGGTCTGGGTCTGGCCGACGATGCCGAACCGGGGCGCCGCGGAAATCGCGATGCGACGGTCGCGCTCGTCCTTGCGGCCGGTGATCAGCGCATGCAACGGCGCCTGGAAGCCCACCGCGGCGGCGTTGGCGGGAATGTCATGGACCCGGCCGTCGGTGATCAGGAAGGCGCCGGCGACGCGATCGACGGGAACATCCGCCAGCGCCGACGACAGCGCCCCGAACAGTTTGGTGCCGTCGGTTTCGCCATCGGCCTGTCCGGCCTCGACGACGCGCACTTCCAGCCCCTTGATCTTCTTCAGGCTGTTGACGAGGGTTTCCTGCGCCTTCGCCGTCTCCTGATTGCGGGTGCCGAAATTCTGACTCGGGCTCTTGTCGATCACGACCGCGGCGACCGAGGACAACGGCTCGCGGTCCTCGCGGGTGAAGGAGGGATTGGCGAGCGCCAACAATATCAGCGCCAGCGCGGTGACGCGTACCGCGGCGCCACGCGCGCGGCCGAGCAACAACAGGGCTGCAATCGCGACGATCGCGGCGAGCGCAATCCACAGCACGAGGGTCGGAACGAGGGGGGTGAAGGCGATGCCGTACTGCATGCTATTGCCCCAGCCGTTCGATCAGAGCCGGCGCGTGAACCAGATCGGCCTTGTAGTTGCCGGTCAGCGTGTACACCACGATGTTGACGCCGGCCCGGAAGGCGAATTCACGCTGGCGCGGCTCGCCCGGTGTCAGCGGCAGCATCGGCTGGCCGTCGGGGCGGATCGCCCAGGCGCCGGCAAGATCGTTCGAGGTGATGATGATCGGCGAGACGCCGTCGCCGCCGCGTGCCGGGCGCGATGCCGCCTCGTCGTCGTCCTCGCGCGGCAGGGCTTCGACCCAGGTCTGGCCCGAGTTGAAGCGGCCCGGAAAATCCCGCAGCAGATAAAACGTCTTGGTCAGCACGTGTTCGCGCGGCACCGGCTCCAGCTCGGGCACGTCGAGGGAAGACAGGATCTCGCGCAGGGTTTGCATGCCCGGTGTTTGCGACGCGCCGTTTTCGCCGGGTGGCGCCTCGATGGCGTCGCGGGTGTCGAACACCACCGTGCCGCCCTGCTTCATGTAGGCGTCGATGCGGTTGATGGCGTCCTGTGGCGGCTTCGGTGCGCCCGGCACCACCGGCCAGTAGATCAGCGGGAAGAACGCCAGTTCGTCGCGCGCGGGATCGACGCCGACGGGGTCGCCGGCTTCCAGCGCCGTGCGCTGCGCGAGGAACAGCGTCAGCCCGGACAGCCCGGCCCTGACGATCGAATCGACGTCGGCATTGCCGGTGACGACGTAAGCCAGGCGTGTCTGCGAGACCGACTTGATGGCAAACTCGTCATTGGTGTCGGCCTGCGCAGGCTGCGGCGCGATCGACGTCGCGGCCAATATCAACGCCAGGGCCAATGCCGCGGGCGCCGCACGCCGCCGCCACAAAGCGGCGAGGCCCGCGCCCAGCATGGCGACCACGATCGCATCGATCAGGAACAGCGCCAGCGACGACGACAACAGGATGCCGCGCAGATCACGCGGCTCAGCATTGGTGTAGCTGGCGCGCTTGGCGCGAAGCGAGGCGGTATCGAGCGGCGCGATGCGGTCGGCGGACGCCAGCGTATTGACGGCGATCGGACCTTCGGCCGCGCCGTAGAAGCCGGGCGGATGATCCGCGGTGGCGCGATCGCGATAGTCGGCCGGCATCGGTTTTGCGGTCGAGGGCGGCGGCCCGAACGCGCCGAAGCCGTCGAGCGTGCGCAGCGGCGCCACCGTCTCGACATTCGTCGTTTCGCTGGCGACGCCGGCACCGGGCTTCGAGGTGTAGCCGGACATATCGACCAGCCGCCGCAACATCTCAACGAAGCTGCCGGACATCGGCAGGTCCGACCAGCGCGAGTCGGCGCCGACATGGAACAGGCTGACGATGCCCTTGCCGCGATGCTCGCCGGTGACCAGCGGCGTGCCGTCTTCCAGCGACGCCCAGCTCTTGGTCGACAGCACGGCGTCGGGTTCGGCCAGAACCTGGCGGTTGACGGTGATGTCCTTCGGTACCTGCAGGCCCGCGAACGGGCCGTCGGCCGCAAACGACGCCAGATGCTGCGGCTTCTCCCAGGTCAGACTGCCGCCGAGGCTGCGGCCGCCGCGCCGCAGCTTTACCGGCACCAGATCGTCATCCGCTTGTGCGAGGCGGGGACCGGCGAAACGCACCAGCACGCCTCCCTGGTCGATCCAGGCGTTGAGGCGTTCGCGGATTTCCGGCGACAGCGTGCCGACATCCGCCAGCACGATCATCGGCAGTCGTTGATCGAGGAACTGCGCGATCACCTGCTGCGGCGCGCCGCGATCGCCGAGCCGGACGTCGGCGAACGGCGACAGCGCACGGGTCAGATAGAAGGTCGATGCCAATAGCGGCTGCGCGGTGTCGCTGGTAGCTCCGGTGACGACGCCGATCGCGCGCCGCCGCCATCTCTTGTCGAGCAGTTGCACCGCGCCGGCGGATCGCTCGCCTGATATCTCCAGCCGCGATATGTCGTTGCGCAGTTCGACCGGAAGGTCGAACGCGGCATCGGCCTCGCGGTCCTGCGGCCCAAACGCGAAGCGGGCTTCGCCGATCGGCGAGGCCTTGGCGTCGATCGCGCGCACCACGCCGGCGGCAATGCCGCTATTGGTGCGCAGCACCTTCACCGTCATCTTCGCCGCGGCGTTTTCGGCGGCGACCAGCGCCAGCGGCGAGGATGCGCCGCCTTCGAAGATCGTCAGCGTGCGGTCGCCGATCGTCTTGGCGAGAGCTTCCGTGAATTCGGTGCCGCGTCCGGTATCGATGCCGTCAGTCAGCCAGGCGAGTTCGGCATCGCCGGTCGCCTTGAGGAAGCGATCGAGCGCGGCGAGCGTTTCGACGCGCTCGATCGAATAGGGTTTTGGCGCCAGCTGCCGCAGCGCCACCCGCGCCGTGCCGCCCGGCATCAACGTAATGTCGCGCGCCGGCTCCGACAGCGGCACCAGTGCGACGCCGCGGCGGTCGTTGTCGGCATTGGCGATCAATTCGTCGGCGGCCTTGATCCGGATGTCCCAGCTCGAGGCCGCACTCCAGCCGTCGTCGAGCAGGATCACCAGCGGCGCCTTGCTGCCGCCCGCAGCGGTTTGCGGATTCCAGATCGGACCCGCGGCGGCGAGGATCACCAGCGCCGCGGCGCTCAGGCGCAGCAGCGTCAGCCACCACGGCGTCCGCGACGGGGTTTCTTCCTTGGGCTTGATGTCGAACAACAGCCGCGTCGGCGGAAACTCGATCCGCTTCGGTCGCGGCGGCATCACCCGCAGCAGCCACCACAGCACCGGCAGCGTCAGCAGGCCCGTCAGCAGCAGCGGTTCGGCAAAGGTGAGGGGGAGACCCGCGATCATGCGCTTCGCCCCGCTTTGACGGTGGTGGTACGCATCGCACCCTTGCTCACCATCATGCCTGAGTGCAGGAACAACAACAGTTCGGCCGCCGAGCGGCTGGTGGTGTGGGTCGAGAACAGCCAGTCGAGCTTGTTGGTCTCGCTGCGTATTTCATCCCGATGCAGCGCCACGCGCGCGACGTAATCGCGGGCCCAGCTCTCGGCGCGGCCGGCGGTGATGACGCCGCCGCTCTCGGGTTCGACGAACTCGACGCGGCCGGCATAGGGGAAGGTTTCTTCAGCCGGATCGACCACCTGGATCAGCGTGCCATGCGCGCCGGAGGCTGACAGCCCCGCGAGCATGCTGTGGATTTCACTCATCGGCGACCAGAAATCCGACAGCACCACGATCTCGGCCAGCGCCGACGGCACAAAGGACGGCGGCAGGCTCAGCCGCGCGGCATCGTCGTGCAGCATCGCCTGCGCCATCTTGTCGATCACGTTGCGGCTGGAGGTCGGGTTCATCAGGCCGGGAATGCCGACGCGCTCGCCGCCGGAGACCAGCAATTCGGCCAGCGCGAAAGTGACGATCAGTCCGCGTTCCAGCTTGCTGTCGCGCGCGCCTTTCGAGGCAAAGGCCATCGACGGCGAACGGTCGGGCCACAGCCACACGGTATGGGCGGCCTCCCATTCCTGCTCGCGGACATAGAGATGATCGTCGCGCGCCGAGCGGCGCCAGTCGACGTTTTGCGACGGCTCACCCGAAACGAAGCGGCGGTACTGCCAGAAACTTTCGCCGGAACCGGCGCGGCGGCGGCCGTGCAGGCCGTGGATGACGTTGGCGGCGATGCGGCGGGCTTCAAGCACGAGGCGAGGCAGCGATGCGGCGAGCGAGCGGCTTTCGCCATCGGCACGTCGGATTGCTGTGATCTCCTCGTTGGCGTGCTTGTTCTCTGCGGCCATCAACCGATCCGCGTCTTCAATTGCCTGATCACGTCGGGAATGGTGCGGCCTTCCGCGCGCGCCGAGAACGTCAGCGCCATGCGGTGTTTGAGAACGGGTTCGGCGAGGTCGAGCACGTCGTCGATCGAGGGCGCGAGGCGGCCGTCGAGCAGCGCGCGGGCGCGGACCGCCAGCATCAGCGACTGGCTGGCGCGGGGACCCGGGCCCCAGGCGATCAGCTTGTCGCCGTCGCCATCGGGATTGGGCCGCGCGGCGCGCACCAGCGACAGGATCGCCTCGACCACGCTGTCGCCGACCGGCAGCCGGCGCACCAGCCGTTGGGCTGCGATCAGGATCTCCGCATTCATCGATGCCTTGGCCAGCGTCTCTTCCGCGCCCGTCGTTTCGAACAGGATGCGGCGCTCGGCGTCGCGATCGGGATAATCGACGTCGATCTCCATCAGGAAGCGGTCGAGCTGGGCTTCCGGCAGCGGATAGGTGCCTTCCTGCTCCAGCGGATTCTGGGTCGCGAGCACGTGGAACGGTTTTGGCAGATCGTGCCGCGCGCCTGCAACGGTGATGTGCTGTTCCTGCATGGCCTGCAGCAGCGCCGACTGGGTGCGCGGGCTGGCGCGGTTGATTTCGTCGGCCATCAGCAACTGGGCGAACACTGGACCTGCGATGAAGCGGAACGAGCGTTTGCCGGAATTGCTCTCGTCCAGCACTTCGGCGCCGAGAATATCCGACGGCATCAGGTCCGGCGTGAACTGGATGCGCTTGGCGTCGAGGCCGAGCGTGATGCCGAGCGTCTCGACCAGCTTGGTCTTGGCGAGACCGGGAACCCCGATCAGCAGCGCATGGCCGCCGGACAGGATCGTCACCAGGGTGTTTTCGATCACCCGTTCCTGGCCGAAAATGACGGTGGAGATCGCTTCCTTCGCGGCCCGGATCTGGCCGGCGACCTGTTCGGCCGAGCGGACGATCGCGTCTTCCAGCTTTTCGACACCGTCTGCGCCAGCCATATCCATCTCCTTAAACCGATTCATGACCCGCCGATTGCGTCGTCATGCCACCAACCTCATGCTAAACCTATGCAAAGGCCATGTATTCGCCAGATTAAACTATCCCCACATTATCGGTGTTTGGGGGTATGAACGGCATCACGTTGTAGCGAGAATGTCGACCCGCTCACGCCCCGAAAGACGTGCACCAATCGTGCCAGATCGAGCCGCAGAAGCTTCAAGGCAAACAATGGCGAACCAAGGGCAATCCAGCGAACAGGGCGAGGGCGCAAAGCTCCGTGAAAACACGGGCCCTGAGAACAAGGCGCCTGAACGCAAGGGCCTCGAAGACCTCACCGCCGCGGCCACAAGTGCTGCAAAGGCAAGCCCGGCTGGGCGGGGCTTGCCCCCGGTGCATCTGTGGAATCCGCCGTTCTGCGGCGACCTCGACATGCGAATAGCGGGTGACGGCACCTGGTTCTACATGGGCACGCCGATCGGGCGGGCGGCGCTGGTCCGGCTGTTTTCGACCATCCTCAAGCGCGAGGACGGCAAGCACTTTCTCGTGACCCCGGTCGAGAAGGTCGGCATCCGCGTCGACGATGCGCCGTTCCTGGCCGTCGAGATGTTGAACGAGCAAAGCGAGCGCGGCGGCCGGCTATTGCGCTTCCGCACCAATGTCGACGACTGGGTGGCTTGCGACGGAAGTCACCGCCTGCGTTTCGAGATGGCTGCCGATGGCGGCCTTACACCCTATCTTCATGTTCGCAGCGATTTATGGGCCAAGGTCACCCGCGCGCTCTACTACGATCTGGTTGACATGGGGGAAGAGCGGGTGGTCGATGGACAACAGATGTTTGGAATCGAATCCGGCGGCGAATTCTTTGCGATGGCGGATGCGAAGCAGGTGAGGGACGCGCTTTGAACGAGCCGATGCTGAAGAAGATGCAACCGGCTGCGGTCAGCTCGGCGGATTTCTTCGCGCGGACCAAAGCGCGGCTGAACTTCGACGTGCCGCCCGGCCTGATCGATCCCAACATCATTCCGAGGACCGGCGATACCGGCAACGACCGCATGCTCGAGATCGTGGCCCAGGAGCAGCCGGTGCGGCCGGCGGCGGTGCTGATCCCGGTGGTCGATCATCCGGAGCCGACCGTGTTGCTGACGCAGCGCTCGGAGCATCTGAGCAGCCACGCCGGCCAGATTTCCTTTCCCGGCGGCAAGATCGACGCGACCGATGCTTCGCCGATGGAGGCCGCACTTCGCGAGGCTTATGAGGAAGTCGGGCTGAAGCGCGACCTCATCGAGCCGATCGGTTATCTCGATCTCTACGGTACCGCGTTCGGCTTTCGCATCCTGCCGACGGTGGCGCGGGTCAAGCCCGGCTTCGAGTTGAGGATCAACGAAGGTGAAGTCGTCGACGCCTTCGAGGTGCCGCTGGCGTTCCTGATGAATCCGGAGAACCACCAGATCCACAGCAAGGAATTCCGCGGCATGGAGCGTTCCTATTACGCGATGCCGTTTGCCGAGCGTTACATCTGGGGTGCCACCGCGGGCATCCTGCGGGTGTTGTACGAGCGGATTTATCTCGCATGATCCGTCCGGTATTGACCGAAGTCGGAATTTTCCTGATCCCGTTCGCGGTCTATGCCATGTTCCTGATTGCCACCCGTTCCGGTGTGTTCGCGCAGGCGTCGTGGCCGGCGCATCTGGTCGCCAAGCTGGTATTGGGATCGCTGCTGCTGGTCATCGTCAGCTTCATCCTGCTCGCGCATTTCACCGGCGCGCCGCCGGACTCGACCTACATTCCCGCCCATATCGAGAACGGCAAATTCGTACCGGGAACCGAAAGGCCCGGAATCGAAAAACCCGGAGCCTCGAAATGAGCGGGGTGCGCGTGCTCGATGACGCGCCCTGGCTCACATCTGGCCCGGCTGGGCGCGTGCTCGGCCTGCTCAACGGCGATGGCGAGCAAGCCCGCGTGGTCGGCGGCGCCGTCCGCAACGCGCTCTTGAAAATTCCGCCCGGCGACATCGACATCGCGACCACGGCCGTTCCCGATGAGGTGGTCCGCCGTGCCAAGGCGGCCGGCATCAAATGCGTGCCGACCGGCATCGAGCACGGCACCGTGACCCTGGTGGTCGACGCGCAACCGTTCGAGGTCACGACGCTGCGCGAGGATACCGAAACCTTCGGCCGCAAGGCCAAGGTGGCGTTCGGCCGCGACTGGGTTCGCGATGCCGAGCGGCGCGACTTCACCATCAACGGGCTTTCCGTCGACGCAGACGGTGTCGTGCATGACCATGTCGGCGGGCTTGCCGACATCGCCGCCAGGCGCGTGCGCTTCATCGGCGATGCTGGCCAGCGCATCGCCGAGGATTATTTGCGCATCCTGCGGTT
>Ga0307510_10009214_pt1 | contig 11759 bp, 11 predicted proteins | sample 12_EM_MG_FD_207224 | JGI IMG/M metagenome (GOLD analysis project Ga0307510, IMG submission 207224) | Populus trichocarpa ectomycorrhiza microbial communities from riparian zone in the Pacific Northwest, United States - 12_EM | ecosystem: Host-associated > Plants > Roots > Unclassified | place... | reverse complement strand
TCAAGAATTTGATTGTTATATAGCGTGCGGCATCATCTACCATCAAGAGGTAGTACTGATTGCCATGGATGGATGCAACGTCATATTTCCCCCAGAGGTCCATGTGCATTAGTTTGCCAGGTCTCGTCGGACGTCCTGATGTGGGACTGTAGGGGGTCTCAGACAGCTTTGCCTCTGTGCAAGCTATGCAGTCCAGTTTCGGTGAGTTCGTGTCTATCTTGAGTCCATCAACAAGCTGACTATCTAGCAGTTTCTTTATACCACTGTATCCGACGTGCCCAAAACGTCGATGCCAAGTCTCCCATGTCTGTGAGGAGCTTGTGGTGTTGAATGCACAATTACTGTGTGCCGTTTCAGGTATGTGTTTGAATGTCATCTTATACAAGTTGTTTCTGACTTTCGCGCCTCTTGCGATAGGTTTCCCTTCCTTCGTGAGGAGGGACAGTATGCCTTTGTGCGCAGTGTAGCTGCGTCCTGCTGTCTCCCATCGTCTGAGGGACAGCAAATTGTTATGATTATTGGGTACATGTAGGACGTCGTGTAGCTCAAGAATATATGTTTTTCCATCACATTCCGACTGCAGATTCACTCTGCCTTGTCTGATTGCGCGCATTTTCAATCCGCCTACACCAGATATAGGCACTTCCGGTATTATTTTGTAGGTGATGAATGCATCGCGTTGGTGTGTGATGTGGGTGGTGGCTGCTGAATCAGCCAACCAATCATAGTAAATCAAATGTATGTCCATTTCGTCAGAGCTAGGGACATGATCAAAATTATAATACTCTCCATCATAGGTGTTGTCATCAACTATACCCAACTTGTCATCGTCAGCGATGAGGGCCATCGGTTCCTCCACTGCATTCGACTCATCAGTGACGATCGCTGTGGTCTCCTCCCCGTCTTCTGTCTCAATGTTAAACGCTACGTGCTCCTGGATTTCGGCGTCATTCGCCTGCTTGGAATTATTGGCATTGTTTGCCTCTCGTTGAGCTCTCTTAGTCGGCCTGTAGCGGTTCCTTCTACCGCCGTTGCCTTGTGGACGCTTGCTGGGGTCGGCATCCCAGCAATCACTGTTCGAATGCCCAAAGTTTCTGCACAATGTGCACTTAGGTTTGCCCTTGTAGAGGCACTTGGATGTGGCATGATTATCGCGATTGCAAATCCTGCAGCACATTTGTGAGGACAATGTGTGATTCTGGCTATTCGTGTTGCCGCTAATGCGACTGGCAAGTGGGAGTCTACTAGTGTTGTGCCTGAGGGATAGGAGTGCTTGCTTGGGCAGCTTACTCACCGCGGGTTTGCGCGATTGCCTGTGCTTGTACTCCTGCTTGATAATGCCGATGAATTGCTGTGTGTCAATATGCTTCCTGGGGTCTGTGTCGACAAGGTCCAGTTGACCCGCGACGTACTGGTCCGTGAATTGGTCCCAGGACTCTGGAAGTGAGGAGGCAATAATGCGCTTGAACAGGAATTCGGACACGCAATAGTTGTCATCGCCGAAGAGGCTGAGCTGATCCCAACTGTGCTTCAGCTTTGTGAGATGCTCAGTAATGTTTTTGTCCTCTGTAGCGATGGTATTCATCAAGGTGCGGAGGTGAGTAGTGAGTATGAGATGGGATTTAGATTTGTGCATGGATTGCAGGCTGAGCCACATGCGGTGCACGCTCGTGCATCCATTGGTATGGATACACTCCTTGACAGATATATTGCTTGTTATAAGCAGCTGAGCGAACGGATCGTTATATATCCAGTTCACGGCGCTCTGTGGGTCATCCTTTGGGTCTGGGTAGGTGACCTCACCTGAGACATACTCCTGGATGCCAAAGAGTTTAAAGAGGAGCGCCATAGACTGTGCCCAGCCTGACCAGTTCTTGGTCTTACTGTCAAGGAGGTCTCCTGCCTTCGTGACGGCAGCGCCTTCTGCGGCGTGGATGCGAGCGATAGTGGAGGTGCTTGGTGCCGCCATGGGCACATGCCAATCTTCTTGGCGACTCAGAGCGGGGGGAGTGACAGGTAAATCAAGTATATTATCTTTGTCAGCCATTAGGTCAGGCTGTATAGTCGACGCATTGTTGGGGACAATCATAGTTATTGGTGAAGAGATAGGAGTGATAAGCATAAGATAATGGTAAGAAGATGAGCGATAAAGAAGATCGTGAAGGTGTTAGGTAGGTGTTAGAGCTCACACGCAGGGCCCATAACCTGTAGAGATCATGGGTAGTAGCACGCGTAGTATTACTTGTGAGTTCTCGCATATACACACTGTATTGGCTTGTTACTATACACATTAATATTGTCACAGACTGCCTCGCTTACCTAACCTTCTCCTTCCTATTTCGTTCTTTCCCTGTTTCCGTCTGTGACTCTGGGCTGTCTGCCCATTGCTTACTAAACTATCTATGGACTGTTCTCGCATTTTCCAGAGACTTCCATATGCTTCCATATGTTTCCATCTTGTTCCGTAGTCTTCCCTAGTCTTCTGTTACCTTCTGGTAGTTTCCGCTTGTACTTGTATAAGTACTGTACTCCATAGCATAGAACAGCTTCTCTAAGCTCATTCTATTTGTGCAATCAGACTTTGATAGTCTCTTCTCACTGTTGAATGCATGCGGCTTCCATCGAACGAACTCTCTTGCATTAGTCAGCTTCGCTGCTAATTGCCTTTCAAACTCTCTACGTCTCGAGATCACGTGTTAGTGTCTCGCTCAATTCCAAGTCACGTCTGACTTGTGTAATCTTCACTCATCATCCCAATCTATCACGTGACGCCTCACATGACCGATTTCCTCTCTAGGAACGACCCTTCTCCAAAATCCATCTTCGTAATCTCGTCTGAGATCCCTGAGCCCCGAGATCCCCGAATCGATCTGACACGGTGGTCTGACCATGACATTAGAACGAGCTTCCCCTCCCTACAAACCAATGATGACTTCGACCCCCTCTGGATTGAAGGAAAAACAGAAAACCCCCGAAGGACTGGGCATCCCCACAGACTGGCGCTTATGCACAATCGACCAACCAACAGAAGAATCACTAGCAGTATTAGACCTACCATTTGAAACAAAACCCAAAACTAAGGATACTGTCCCATCTGAATTCTCTGTGCGAGTCTGCCACTTAGTCAGAGGACAGGACATTGATGTTCGCATAGATGGAAAAGAAGTCACCAAGAAAGCTCCCTTCACCACTTACTATGCCTGTTACAAAGGAGCTCTCCTTGCCCTGTCAAACGTTTACAGAGTCTGGTTTGAAATCAGACTTCGAGCGGGGAACACATACGAATGCTTTCGACTAGCACGACCTAGCCTCCAATTGAAAGATTGTCCATTGAAGGGGATCAATTATGCACGACTGAAACTCACCAGTCTCCCCATCACTAGAGCTCCTTTGCAAGCAACGTCCCCAATTCGATTGGCCCCATTGGATACAGCAATGGCCACTCCACATGGTGGGGATATCTTTCACGAAACTAACCCAGATGATAGAGAAGCACCGAATAGTAACACTAGCTGATCTTCTTCACCTGAACCCGACGAACAACCCGAGCGAAAGTCCTTTGCTGGGTTTGGATCATGGAGGATGCGCTCTTCGCAAACAGCTAGGCAACCTTCCAGACCCCCTCCACGCCGTCCCAGGGGTACTGGGGATGACCCGTTCAGTCTAGGAAACCTCAAGGACGAACTGGAAAGAACAAACGATAAAGGATGTCATCTAGAAGGGATTCATCCAGACAAGTTCGAAGGAGATCGATCCAAGACTAGACAGTTCTTGAATCAATTCAATAGATTCATGTTAATGAATCGCAAAGCGGACATTGCCAAGGATCCCATCTCTAAATGCATCTACTTCATGTCACTTCTTGACGGAGAAAAAGTCAATGGATGGGTAGACATGGCCTTCAACTGGCTCAAAGAAATCGAGGCCAACCCTAGTCTTATTGATCGATTCTCCAATCCTTGGAAAATGATGGAACAGAAATTCAAAGTGTCCTTTACTGATTATGCGGAAAGGGAACGAGCCCAGGATCAACTTGGGAAATTGAGAATGACTGGCGATAATCTCAACAAGTACTTGGCCACATTTGAGACCCTTGGAAGTCGCGCAGAACTTAACCCTGACGACCCATCGAACCTACGCACATTCGCTCAAGGACTCCCCTGTCAGCTGGCTGACACCTGTCTGGCTATGGAAAATCCCAACACCTATGAACAATGGAGAGCAGCAGCCCAACAACAACAGGTGATTTACCTAAAGAAAAAGGTGTTACACTCTGAGTATGGGACTCGCAGTCCTGCTCAAAACGCTGGCCAGAATTCTCAACCAAAACAGAACTCTGGTTGGGTCTGGCGTCGCCCTGGGGGAACGCAAACCCCAACAATCAAAACTGGCGCGGTCAGGGAAATTGAGCACAACCTCCTTGTCCTCGTCTTCCCCCTCGAAACGATGACACTATGGACCTTTCGATAATCCGTAAAGCCACTACAGAAAAGGAAAAAGAAGAATATCATCGCACAGGTCGATGCTTCCACTGCAGGAAACAAGGTCATCTTGCACGTGACTGCCCCAGCAAACCCGCGCACGCTCGTACTGTCCAAATAGATAACAGTCAATCAACCACTTCCAGCGATAACTCCTCCTTCACCCCAACTACTTCCCTCGCTGTGCGAGTAGCACGATTAACCGAAGAAGATTGTGGAGCGTTTATGGATGAAATGCGCTCTCTAGGAGAAGATATGGATTTTCTTGGCGCCTGAGTACTACGGCTCTTACTCGGGCAGTTCTGAATAGTTCTGGTTCTATGTATATAGCTCGAAATCATGCAATTCAAGTCCCTTTCCAGCTACGAACCAGAACGAAACGAGTCGATCAAAAGGCACTACTTGACTGTGGTGCCACAGAATGTTTTATCCATCCATGAGCAGTGAAATGTCTCAAACTTACGACAGAAAAACTTGCTAAACCTCGAAAGGTACAAAATGTCGACAGAACTCCCAATAAATCTGGCAAGATTCTAGAAGCTGTCTACCTTCTGGTCAACAATAATGGTCAAAAGGCTTCTCACACATTCTTTGTCGCTGACATTGGTCGGGATGATTTCATCCTAGGTTACCCATTCTTCGAAGCATCCAATCCTAATGTTGACTGGAGTGGAGGTCGTATCGAAGGATTCACTACAATCTCTTCTATAAACGCCAACAGCTGGCGACCCCCCACCAAAAGGACGAAATGACGAGATTCTACTCCAGCATAGGTCTGATGTATCCCTGGATGGGAAAAGGGCGACGAGGTCTGGCTTCAGACCCGAGTTGCGAAAACCACCGTGGCACAACAACTAGCAGAAGCAGCCACAGACAAAAAGACGCATACGTGGCAGGAGCTAGTCCCCAAGCGGTATCATCGCCACGGCAAAGTCTTCTCAGAAAAAGCTTCTGAACGCTTTCCCGATTGACGACCTTGGGACCATGCCATTGAACTGAAGGACGACGCCCTGGCCTCCATAAACTGTCGTGTCTATCCCTTATCTCCAAAAGAAAAGGAAGAACAACAAGAGTTCCTTTCCCAAAACCTACGTCTCCAACGGATTCATCATTCAAAGTCCCCCTATGCAAGTGGCTTCTTCTTGATCCGAAAGAAGGACGGCAAATTCCGCCCTGTCCAGGACTATAGGAACTTGAACAAGTGGACGATTCCCAATAAATATCCACTTCCTCTGATCTCTGAGTTAATTTACGACCTTGCAGAGAAGCGGTTATTCTCCAAGTTCAACATTCGCTGGGGCTACAACAACATCTGCATCAAGGACAGCAATGAATATAAAGCCGCCTTTAAAACCAGTGAAGGACTCTTCGAACCAACCGTCATGTTCTTTGGTCTAACTAACTCTCTGGCTACCTTTCAAACAATGATGGACAACATCTTCCAAGAGGAAATCGCACAAGGATGGCTTTGTATCTACATGGACGATATGATTATCGCCACTGAGGATGACGAAGCCCTTCACGAACTTCGGGTTAATCACATTCTCGATAAACTCGAGAAGTTTGATCTTTTCCTTAAGCCCGAGAAATGCAGGTTTCACCAATGCGAAGTCGAATATCTGGGTGTACTCATTGGTAACGGCTCAGTCAATGTCGTGAGCAGTACTCGCGCCCCCCAGTCTCAGCTACAAACCCGTAACTTCAGCACCACATAACCATGGGAACATATCACATGACCCTACACGTGACTCATCACGTGACCCCTTCGCCACTCGTACATCATGTGACTTATCAGCACGTGACCCTGGGAACCTACAACCCCATGACCCTGGGAAGATAACACATGACCTATCAAGGAACTGGTCATCAACAATGTCACATGACAAGACACGCTTTGGACGCGTGTCTAACCCATTGATCAACACATGGCAGATTGTGGGAACGATCAACAAGACGCGTCCACTAAACAATCAACGAACACACAACGTGACTCAATCAACAAAGACGCGACTCATTAGGGCTAGACCCTAATCGAGATGTATAATGTAATCTGCAGTTACTGCGCATCGACTGTGCAGTCCCCCATTACCTGTAATTATACCTACCCTAAACTGCACACAGACCACCCTGTATTAGTATATAAGACCTACGAATTTAGGTGAACAGTCCTTAGACTGTTCTCTTGTCAATCCCCACACTGGAGCCTTTCAAAGCTCCCTCATCGTTAGCAGCTCGCCCCTCGTCTTCTACAGTCTACTCTGTCCCGCCTCTCCTTGCCTTTTGTCTCTTCTTCCTCAACGTCTCCTTGCTGCTCCTTTGGATCAGTCATCTTCAACTCCGCGCTGTCGTCAAGTCTTGCTACCCCTAAAGTAGTGAGTTCCTGACAGTCAAGATGGACCCTGTCAAAGTTCAAGGGATTTCCAAATGGCCCACTCCACTAACAGTCAAGGATGTCCAAAGCTTCTTGGGATTCTGTAACTTCTACAGGGCGTTCATCAAGAACTTCTCCGACATCGCGCGACCGCTTAATGATCTCACTTGCAAAAATGAACAGTTCATTTGGTCAGACGAACGCAATAACGCATTTCTCCATCTTAAAGAAGTCTGTTGCAACTATCCCATTCTTTGCACTCCAGACTGGTCTAAACAGTTTGTCATGGAAATGGATGCCTCTGGTTACGCCCTCAGCGTGGTCATTGCCCAAGAGTTGGAAGACGGCATCCATCCTATTGCCTTTCACTCCTGCAGTCTTTTGCCAGTGGAAAAGAACTATGACGCCCATGATAAGGAACTCGCTGCGGTGATCTTTGGCTTTAAATGCGGTCGCCCCCTGTTCTTGGGTGCTACACATGCCATTCGTGTCCGCACCGATCACAAAAACCTTCAGTACTTCCGCGACCCCCGTAAGATCACCGGCCGCCAAGCGCATTGGATCGAGTTCTTACAGGACTTCAACTACACCCTCAAACACATCCCTGGGTCAACAAACACTGTTGCTGATTTGTTGTCACGAAGAAAGGACCTTAACAAGGGGGTGGATTCCAACGAACCCCATATTCTACTCCCTGATCACCTCTTCGCTCCGACAAATCCCATTGAGGTACACAAAGTTTTTCTCGAAGACGATCTTGACCTACGACGCAACATTCTACAAACCCTTCACGACTCTCCTGCGGCAGGACATCCAGGCATTTCGAACACCTGGGAACTAGTCCGTGAGCAATACGAAGGCCCTAGACTCCGAGAATTCATAGAACAATACATAAAAGGATGTGCATGTTGCCAAGAGTCCAAAACCAACGTACATTGATCAAAAGCACCCCTACAATGTTTTGATACACCCGTCGAAGAAGGACCGTTCCAATACGTATCGATGGATCTAATCACAGACCTCCCAAAATCACAAGGTTTCGACTCCATTCTCACAATTGTAGATCAAGGATGCTCCAAAGCAGCTAAATTCATTCCATGCACCAAAACGATTGATGGGACAGGGGTAGCGCTCGAATATCTGAAACACCTTGTACCCTGGTTCGGACTCCCCAAACGAATCATCTTGGACCGCGACCCCCAGTTTACTTCAGCGTTCGCAAAAGAAATGTGCAAGGCATTGGGAATTCAACAAAATCTCTCTACTGCCTTTCACCCTCATACTGATGGACAAACAGAACGCATGAACGCATGGATCAAACAGTACTTGCGACCATGGACCTCAGGGAAACCTTCAGTGTGGAGTCAACTCCTCCCCATCGCGGAATTTGCACATAACTCCTGGAAACATGATGTAGCACGGAAATCCCCTCACGAACTGCTGATCGGAATCAAACCACAGGTGATTCTGAAACACTTAGAAGGACCTGTGCCTGCTGCAGAAACACGCCTTCGCCTCCTGGATGAATCTAGACAGTCGGCCCAGAAGCTCCTACAAAACGTACAGAACTGCAAGGATAACAAGAAGCTGACAGAGATTAAAGAAGGTGACCAAGTCTGGCTGGAGGGTCGCAATCTCTCTATCGCTGGCAATCGCAAACTTTCCCCAAAGCGATATGGCCCCTTCAAGGTCTCTCAAAAGATAAGCCCTGTCACAATGCGGCTTGACCTCCCTGCAGCGATGAAGATTCACAACGTGTTTCACACGGACCTCCTTCTTCCATATAAGGAGACGGAGCAATATGGCATGCCTTATACATGCCCTCCTCCGATCATCAATAGCAAAGAAGAATACAAGATCGAGAACATTCTAGATGCGCGGTGTTTTGGCAAGAAACGTAAACTTCAATACCTTGTGCATTGGAAAGGGTACCCTCATTCCGATGACCAATGGATTGATCACAAAGACCTCAACGCCCCAGATTCATTAGCAGATTTCTATCTGACCAACTCCGCTACGGCTGGATGACCAACTGTATAAAGACACCCACTGAAACCCCCAATCTTTCCTCATCCCCCACAGTTTCTCCAAACTGGCTTCCCCTTTCTCAATCTTCTACGAATACAACAACCGCTTCCAACAACGCCTATTCAGCATTCGCCGCACCAGTCCCACCTTTGCCCACAATCTTACTTGGATCTTCGACCAACAAATTGAAGAAATGACTGACGCCAACACTGCCATCTTCGTTCCATCTCGCTCCCCTTCGCCCAACCAAGAATCCACTGGCAGCACTCCCTATGTCGTCACCTCTCCCCCACCAGACAGTCCTACTGATTCGGAAGCAGCTTGGCCCCACCAAATGATGCTGGAGCACGTTTCCACTATACTTGGGGTAGATATCGAAGAAGTTCGCCGTCAATTCCCCAACAATCGCTCTCTCCTACCTATTGATGTTCCCCCTCCTCGCGTCTCTTCTCCCGTTTTCGTTCCACCTGCTCCTTCCCCGCCTCTTCTCCCGGGATCCCCAATCGGACCATACCCAGGGTCCGAGTTAGCTGAGTACAACGATCCTGACTTCCCTTCTGAACCACCATCCATCTCTGCATCTCCGCCTACTAATTTGTCCATGGTCGTTGTCATATCAGACGGAGAACAGTTCGAAACCGAAGAAGACTGGGAACAGAGCGGGCAACGCCTTCCCCAATTTCATCGCTCGTTGCCTCGGGTTCCTCTGGCTGACATAACGCCCATTCGACAGGTCTCCCATCCCCTAGGAGACATGACAGACTACAAGGAGCTGGCTATGGTCTTGTACTGACAGGTTTCGGATCAAGACGCGACAATCAAAGAGTTGATGGAAGGGAATAAAGAAAACCAGGCACCATCCCCTACTGACCCTCAACCCAGCACGCATCCAGGTCCTGGCTGGCAGGACAACTTCGACGCCACAGGGACTTGTCATCTCTTCGTTATTCCTCTGGGAGATGAAGACATCATCGCCCCCTTCATTCGCTACAACCTCCGTAACCCTTTCCCCAAGTTGCTAGCCACAAATGGGCGTCACTGCACCGTCCACTCTTGCCCTCTTCATGCCACCCCCCAGTCATCTCGTGCCTCCCCATTGTCACTGTGCAATGAACTCTTCTTTCACCCGGACCTTGAGCTAGCAAGGGGCGTCGACTGGGCCATCCTCTATGAGGACGACCCCACACTCGCCGGGGAGGTTCAACATTTCCGCTCGCATAAGAAGGCTTGCGACCGCCTCGCCAATTGCATGGGGCAGCTCTGCGAGTCACTAGAGGTAGAGCGACAGGCCCTCTACCGGAGTTCGGCCCGCCTTACTCGAGCCAACGCCCTCGGACGCCTTCAGCGTCACATCGACTCCTCCCTCCACATTGCCCCCTCTTTCTCCACCGCGCGGGTCAAGAAGATCCGCGCCTCCATTCGCAACCGAGTTACCGAAGAGCGCACTTGCCACCCCAAGGAGTGCATGTGGTGCGGCAAAGAGGGTCACACCATTGACAACTGCTTCTGCATTGGGCTCTGCCGCCATTGTTCAAGGCGAGGACACACCGGAGTTGACTGTAAGGACCCTCATGGCATGTGCCTGGAATACAGAGACTGTAAGGTCTACCCCACACACCCTCACTTTGAACGCGGGTACTGTGCTGCGATTGACGACTGCATTGACGTCTAAAGGACGTTAACAAGGGGGTAATGTCACAGACTGCCTTGCTTACCTAACCTTCTCCTTCCTATTTTGTTCTTTCCCTGTTTCCGTCTGTGACTCCGGGCCATCCGCCCATTGCTTACTAAACTATCTATGGACTGTTCTCGCGTTTTCCAGAGACTTCCATACGCTTCCATATGTTTCCATCTCATTCTGTAGTCTTCCCTAGTCTTCTGTTACCTTCTGGTAGTTTCCGCTTGTACTTGTATAAGTACTGTACTCCATAGCATAGAACAGCTTCTCTAAGCTTGTTCTATTTGTGCAATCAGACTTTGATAGTCTCTTCTCACTGTTGAACGCGTGTGGCTTCCATCGAACAAACTCTCTTGCATTAGTCAGCTTCACTGCTAATTGCCTTTCAAACTCTCTACGTCTCAAGATCACATGTTAGTGTCTTGCTCGATTCCAAGTCACGTCTGACTTGTGTAATCTTTACTCATCATCCCAATCTATCACGTGACGCCTCACGTGACCGATTTCCTCTCTAGGAACGACCCTTCTCCAAAATCCATCTTTGTAATCTCATCTGAGATCCCTGAGCCCCGAGATCCCCAAATCGATCCGACACGGTGGTCTGACCATGACAAATATACAGCCCTTGGGTAAGGGCAGTATTGAGTTCCGTCCAGGTGATCAGAGCACACGACTCCACTCCTTATTGTTCACTGATGTCTGTGGCGCCTTGTATTCTGGCTGCCTCCAGACCAGGCTCCGACACCGCTGGATCAGATCTGGTTCTACATTAGTCCTGTGTGGACTCTGACATAATCATAGTCATCATGGTCATCACGATTTAGTGTCCCATCAAGTCACTATACTACAAGCGAACGGCAAGAGGACCAATGACAGACTACATATGAATACGGATAGCCTTCCATTAAGATGGAAGGCATATGGGTCTGGTATCTCTTGTCGATAATGTAGGAATCACTTGTGGCAAGGATAGCAGTTGGGACTGAACATTAAACTTAGTTTTCCTGGTCTTATTTCCAAAATCACTACTGCTCAGTCCCCAAGTCGACTGGGCATCTATACTTTAGGAGTCACATCACCTGAGTGTCACAGTTAACCCGGTGGTGTCACGGGGCCATCTGGCTGAGACCCCCCCTTATCCCAGTAGGGTTCCTGGGCGTCCCAGTCCCCAGCAATTTCCCTCAGTCCCAGGTTTTCGGAG
>Ga0307510_10009210_pt1 | contig 11760 bp, 15 predicted proteins | sample 12_EM_MG_FD_207224 | JGI IMG/M metagenome (GOLD analysis project Ga0307510, IMG submission 207224) | Populus trichocarpa ectomycorrhiza microbial communities from riparian zone in the Pacific Northwest, United States - 12_EM | ecosystem: Host-associated > Plants > Roots > Unclassified | place... | reverse complement strand
TCATCAGCAGAGCCTCCTTTACAGTATTCACTCATTCATCCATCCTCAACTTCCTAGTCTCAGATTCCTCTCCCAATCTCCCAATTCGATTTCCACCGACAACAATCATCAGCTACCATGCCACGAAAATCAGACGTCCATTCTGAGAAGGATACTCCGGCGGCCAATAGTAATAGCTCCGTTGCCAGCGGGAAAGATAAAGAGAGGGAGAAGGATAAGGATAATGGTGTTTCTATCGACGTAGGTTCCCTCCTTCCTTGCGTCAGCCCCTGGATACCACTGCTTAGAAGTCGGAAGATGGGCAGTTGACGAGTGGAGCACTTCAGGACCACACGCTCCCCAAATCGATTGTAACCCGTTTAGCAAAGGGAGTCCTCCCGCAAAATACAAACGTTCAGAAAGATGCGATACTGGCATTATCTAAGGGCGGAACGGTCTTCATTAACTACATATGTGCAGCGTATGCTCCCATCCTCCCCTCTCCCATTCTGCCTTCTCCGACAGGAGCCTGACGGAGTTGTGAAAGTGCAAACGACCAGGCAAAACAACACGGCCGAAAAACCATCAATCCCAAGGACGTCCTCGAGGCAATGGAGCAACTGGAATTCGGCGAGTTCTTACCAAGACTAGAAGCAGAGTTAGCCAGTCAGTCCAATCCAATCCCCCCCCCGCCGCCATCACTCTCAGCTAATATAACATAATAAAACAGAATTCAACCAACTAGCCGAAGAAAAGCGTGCGAGCACAAAAAAGTCCAAAGACAAAGACAAACCCGCTGCCACCGCTGAAGCCAAAGAACATGAGAAGGCTCGGGACTCGCCGCCCGCGGCTAAAAAGATGCGTGTTGGGAATGTAAAAGGTGGAACTGTACCACCCCCGGTGGGGGTACATGCTGCGGCGGACGAGGATATGGAGGAGGAGGAGGGGGAGGAGGGGGAGGAGGGGGAGGAGGAGGAGGAGGAGGAGGAGGAGGAGGAAGAGGAGGGCGATGAAGGCGATGAAGGCGATGAGGAGGAAGGCGATGAGGAGGAAGCAGAGGACGGGGATGCCACAGAGACCGAAGGTGAGGAGGGCAGAGGTGTGGAGGGGGTGGACGAGCAGGAGGAAGATGACGACGAGGCGCTTGATAATGGGGATAGCGACAGCGATTGATTTTGGGGGCCTTTGTTTCTTTCGTTTTTTCGTTTTTTTTCGTTTTCGTACTTTATCAGGGGTTTTTATATCTCATCTGGGCTTGGTTTTCTTCGGTTTTCTGGCATATTACCATAACTACTACTCGGAGGCTCCTAGTTTCTAGTTCACTTTCTCCCCTTACATCCACATCTCATGATTGCCGGGCAATGATTATGGAGGTGTGGATTGGCTGGTTATCCTCGGTTCGGCGGTGTCTATGGTGTCGTTATCGCGTTGCTCGGCGTTCAATAGCAAAAAAATAAAAAGGTCCGTCTATTTGTATGGTTACTTGTTTGTTAAATTTTCATTAACCTATCATATCATATTATGAATGAATGAATGGACAAGCCTGGGTGGTAATTAAACTATCCTTCTTGCTTTCTCTCAGGAATGGTGATAGGAAATGACGTCAATTATGGTAGTGAAAAGCATGCAGTAAAGTAGGACGGAGATGAGAGAGAATGAGTATAATATATAATACAGAATTAGGCTTATGCGTAAACTCCAACCTGATAATTAAAAGAAAAGGGAATTGGGGGGCATAAAAAGCGGAAAGTAGATATGAAAATGTCATAAAAAAAGGGGGAGGGAGAGAGAGAGGGTGACTCATTCCCCACTCTCCTCCAGCCAATTACCGAACTTTTCCAATCTCTCTTGCTCCGCTTCCTCCTCCTCCTCGGCAGTCCTCTTAGCACTAGTCTTCTTGAACTTCTCCAGCCCGTCAAAAATGTAGGCTTCGACCTTTTGCCCGTCGAAGAAGCGGCCGTGCATTACCTGCCCCGTCATTAGCCCCACTCTAGTTTCACAAAGATGGGAGAGAGGGAAGAGATGGGTGAAATATGTACCCCAACACAAGCCTTCGCAGACTCAGCATTGGCAAATCTAACACTGACGATTCCGTCCTCTTCCTTATCGTATAGAACGACGTTCGTGACGTCGCCGAGTTTCTCGCATTCCTCGCGAATGTCTTCTTTCAGGTCTAAGATTGCAGTGGGTTCTTCGTCCAATTGCTTTAGTGTGAACATATGTCTTAGTATCACGACTTTGTCATATTTAGAGGTTTTGTCGGCGATTTTGGAGGGGTCGTCGTCATCCCAGTCTGCCAATTTGCTTCGCCGTATGTTAGCTGACTGGAGCTACGAGCAGAGTAGAAGGGAGTGCAAACTTATTCAATTTCTGCGTCTTGGCAATAACCTTCTTCTTATCCCTAACATTCTTCCTAACCGGTGCGTCCTGCTGCGCTTTATAACTGAAGTCTGCGGGTTGCACTTTGATCCTCCCCCCCTCACTAACGCCGAATCGAAAGTCTGAGTCGTCGAGCATCTGCACTGCCAAGTTCACGCTCTCCGGGCGGAAGTAGACTACAAGCGCATCGCCCTTGACGCTGCCATCCTCGTTCCTGTATAACTTGACGCGGGGCTTCCCGCGGTCGATTTCCTCGGCTATTACACCACATTTGGAAAATACCTCTTTGACTTCCTCCTCTGTCGTGTCGGGGGGTAGGTTGGTGATGTAGACTGCAGTGTTTTTGCGCGCGGGAGCTGCAGAGGAGGAGGAGGAGGTGGTGGCGGTGGCAGGGTCGGCGGAGGAGGAAGAGTCTCCGGTGCCTTTGGCCTTTTTGAGGTGTGTGGGATCCTGCCGCTCATTGGATATAAGAACAAGAGATGAGTGAGGGGGAGAAGATGGTATCGTACCCCATTCCCTTCATTAGAAGTATACACCTTCTTCCTCTTCTTATTCACCGGCGCCGCAGGCTCACTCTCGTCTACTCCTGCGACCGCATATGCCGCTCTTTGCTGCTCCGCAAGTGTCTCGTCGAGCTATCCACCCCACCACATCCATCGTTTTAGCACAATTCATCCAGCGAGGCGGGGGCGGAAACAAACCACAGGAACCCATCTCTTAATCCCCTCGTCGTACTCAAACTCCGTCCCATCGTCGGCCTCCAACGACCACTTCCCCGTAAGCCTCGACCAGGAAACCCGGGAATCGGCCTCGAACTCTTCGCGAGTCGTAGGGAATGAGGGTCCTCCGCCTACTTCCGTGGGAAGGGGGGGTTCCATGTCCTCCATTTTTTCCCTTGCGAAATGGGGCTGCGGACGGTAGTGGAAGTAGGGTAGTGTGGGAGGTTTGACTATGTGATTAATCAATTGTCGGTTGAGGAGAGGGCTCCGCTTCCTTGTGGAGAAAGTTGTGTATGATTCAGTTAGTTACGGTATGGTAGATAATCTGGGGCGCTCAGATGAATGGCTGGGCATTATTTGGCTTGGCAGCGGTGAGGCGAGGTGCCTCTGGGAAACCAGCACAACACGAGTACTAGCCAATTTCAAAAGTATCCGGACACCTTGGCGCCAAGACACATACAAATCCGCGCCAAGTCGTCCGAATATTAAAGAAATTTTCTAGTACTGTGCAGCCGCCTCCGCAAAGTTCTCATACTCTTCCAAGTACTACCGACCCTTGGGAACGCTTCGCTCGCCCTCTCTTTCCCCATTCAGCAAAACGAATTGTGATAAGATTTTACAATATCATTAGAGACATATCCTGGGCCGGGGGGGGCGATTACCTAAAAGATTCTTACTCTTCCGTCGCTGCCAATAAGTACTGTTTTTAAGATACAGGGAAGCATGAGAACTTTACAGACGTGGGAGCACAGCACTGTAAAGTTACTCGAGTACTGTACTGCACAGTACGAGTTGCAGTAAGCTCGACATGCGGTATTTCTACATACTTTAGCTCAGGCCTAGTTAGCCTTGCTAGCCTAGCCAACTTATTTGCCCATTGTAACGCCAGACCACAATTGCACAGGAACCAATACACGAGTAAATTGTGTAGACCCACTATTATATACCGGTGCGTATTACAGTATCAAGGTGGGTGATACCATACCATACTATCATAATATGAAGCTGAATTACGCAAATAGGTCGCAGACAGAATGACAAGAAGGCAAAAAGAACAGAATGGGGCAGGGCTAACCTAATATCCTCCCCGACGAACAAAACAACCATTATTCCAAAGTATGATAGCTTGCGATCAATTCCTCCCTTACCGTGCAGCAATCATAATATCATACCAGTATTTATTTGTTCATTTATTTAAACTTCCCTCGCCATGCACAAGGCAAGAAGCTCCACGCTTAATTCAGTTTTCCTCATCTCACCCGCAGATTGACCGATCGATCCCCTTGCTGCAGAACCACTTGTCTGTCCCCGTCTCCGAAGGCGTACGGGTACAGTATGATACTAGACTAAATTCGACTCGACTCAACTAAATAGTATTGGGAAGAAAAGAGAGAGAGAGAGAGAGAGGAAATAATAATAATATCCACCTGCATATACAGAAAGTACATACAGCCCTGAAGATCCCGTTCCATCCACCCTCCTTCATCACATCCGTCTCGCTCGTGCAAGGTTTCATAAAGGAAAAACCCCCCAAAAAAGAAACAAAAGTGCCGCCGCCGCCTGTTGCTCTACCGGTGTCGTAGTTAAGAAGTAAAAAGTAAGGTAATGTAAAGAAAAGATAATTGGGCGAGAAATAGAGAAAGGTTAATATTAACATGATAGGAAAGAAAAGAGTAAAAGACTACACACAGTGGTACCAAAAACGAACAATAATCTCAACACCTTGCTTCCTCCTCTACTTAAACAGGAGCTTCTCTTTTTTTTTAGAAGGAAAAAAAAAAGAACCCAAGACTAGACCAAATAAAAGTTGTGGGAAAGTAAAAAAGAACAAAAGTAGACGGAGCCATACCCAGACAGAGAAAACGAGAAGAAAAATATAAAAAAAAAGAGGATATTGAAACCTATCATTCATCCAAATTACACCTACTGTAAGGAACAAGACGCCCCCCAAAACAAGTAATTAACAAATAGGGAATATAAAAAGGGAACTGTTGCATTTTCCCTAGAAAGCTGATCACCGTGACCGATTAAATTTCCTTCTCCCCCCACGACCCCCTCTCCTTGACACGTATGAATAGTTGAAGCCTAGAAATCACAGCACGTTGAAAGTGAGGAGAAAGAAAGAAAGACATGATCAGTGTTGAATTCAAGTGAATCAATTGTTTGCGAAAAGAGGAAGCGATCAAGACTTCAAGTAGCCTTCTCGGCCATCTCAGGTTGTTGTACACTCGCACCGTTCTCCGATGACATTTTAGGTACAGTGTCATCGTCAGAGATAACTTCGCGAGTGAGTTCAACATAGTCATACTATAGATCCATTAGCTCTTGGCATTATTGAAGACGCAAACGGGAATACATACCGCGAACTCTCCGAGCTCAGCATCATCAATACCAAGAATCTCGGCCTCTTCGGTAGCACGAAGACTCAAACCAGGGATAAGATTCATGATGAAGAGGATGATGCAAGTACCTCCGAAGGAGTATGCGAAACCCGCAACAGAGTCCGCAACTTGATATCCAAGTTGCTTATAATGTCCGTTCAACCAACCTCCACGAATCTCGGTATAACCGTCAAGATGTGCAATGTAATCACTACGTGGGATGTTAACGCCAGCCTGGTAAAAATTCGGGAAAAATGGTTCAAAACATACGCCGCAAAGAAGGCTGTCAGGATATTTCCTACAATACCTCCAACACCGTGCTCAGCGAAGATATCCAGAGCATCATCTACGCCAATAACAAACTTGAGCTTAGTAGCATAGTTGCAAGCGGCACCACCAACAACACCGTAAACAACAGCAGCCCACGGAGGAACCTGTGAAAAATTAGCATAACACACACAACACACTTTTTTTCCGTTAATAACCCACGTATCCAGATCCGGGAGTAATAGCAACCAGTCCGGCAATGACTCCTGAACAGAATCCCACAGTAGACCACTTCTGCTCCAAACGGTAATCGAGAAGACACCAAGTAATTCCTCCAACAGATGCAGCCAAGTTAGTGACAACGCAGGCCATAACAGCTCTCAAGTTGCCGGCAAGAGCGGACCCTCCGTTGAATCCAAACCAGCCAACCCAAAGGAAAACTGTACCGAGCACGATGTGAGTGACATTGTGTGGGCGGTAGTTTAACTCGTGTGTTCCATGGCCTCGTCGCTTTCCCAGCATCAGAGAGTAGGCCAGGGCAGCGGACCCGGATGAAATATGAACCGGCGTTCCACCAGCAAAATCCAGTCCACCCATCCTAAACGACCATCCCGAGGGATTCCACGTCCAGCATGCAATAGGGTCGTAAATCAAAGTAGCCCAGACAAACATAAAAACCACACAAGGCAGCATACGGCCCCTCTCCGCAGCAGCACCAATAGCCAGAGCAACCCTAAAGCGATCCCCGAATTAGCAAACAACCAAGCCCCACGATAAATTGGAGGGAAAATAATAATTTTCAACAGGAAAAGTACATACGTAATAGCAGAGAACATTCCCTGATAGACAGCAAACAGCAGGTCCGGAATTTTCTCACTTCCAATAGAGGGATAACCAAGGAGTCCCTTAAACCCGAAATTGTCAAAGTTTCCAATGAATTTACCACCAGTATGCGAGAAAGCCAAAGAATAACCCCAGAAGAACCACTAAAAGCCCTAAGTCAGACCGTTTCCCATACAGAAACATCGGGTGAAAACTTGAGCATGGCACCAGAACTAACCTGAAAGCTAACTACAGCGGTTGCCATCATTGACAACCAGATGAGAGAAAGAGCCGACTTTCTTCTCGCGAGTCCCGAATAGAAGAATCCGACCCCCGGGATCATCAAAAGGACGAGCGCAGTCGAGGTCATGACCCAGGCAAAATTGCCGCTCTAATAATCATCCAAATACCAGTTAGAAACATGTAACTATTGAACTACAAGGCAAGTAGCCACAAAAATAATAGTGGTAATGACAGAAGCAACAAGTGAATGAATAGGTCTGAACCTACCTCGTACCAAATGTTCAGATCCTGGGTGAGTGAATCACCCCCGAATGGTTTGGTTCCATTGAAAGGAACAAGTACGGCATAATTGAGATGTTCTGGGTCATCCATTGTGGCTAAGCTCTACTACTCGTATATTCCCGTTTGCTGTTGAAGGTTTATCTTGGCGGGGAGTAGCAAAGTGCTAGAGTGAAATGTAGAGGGTGGTGATACGGGAGATCACAGCTACGGCACGGTACTCGTACAAGTATGGTGGTTGGATGGTTGTAGGTTGGTAGGTGCGGTAGGCAGGCGGCAGGTAGGTTCTGTCAGACAAAACAGTAGAAAACGGGGAGAGAGAAGAAGGGTTCGAATAAAACGTGCACGGTATAGGACGACGAATTAGTTGTTTGTATTAAATTTCCTTTCCTTTTCCCCTTTCCCTTTATTATCTTCTCGCAGCGCACGCTTTCTGGAGTGTCGAATAACCAGGGCCGGCCGCACGTTGGTTGGGTAGGGCAGTAGAGAACGACTGACACAGGCAGAGAAGGGGTTCTGCGAGGGGGAAGAGGGAAAAAAAAAAGGAAAAAGAAAAAGAAAAGATACAAAAACGGACTGTTCGCAAACAAGCAAGCCCTTCGCGCACACCTGTTAGAAGAAGAAGAAAGATAACTCGTTGTGTGGGCGAGAGATCAGGAACGAGAAGAGGGAAAGAGAGGAAAAAGGGCCAAATGAAAACGGACCGGGGCAGCGATAGTTATATCATCTTGGGCGGTGGTCTAGGGAAGAAATAGCGGCACTGAATTGTAGGAGAGGTAGCAATATCTGCGGTAGTGGGGGGCCCCCCTTCCCGGGCCATTGGGGAGGGGGGGTGGCCCAGGCTCTTGGGGGTTCCCATCCTTTGGTTTCTTTTTTCCTCTTCTTTTCCTTCTTGCATCGACCCCCCCAGACGAAAGGGGGCACAAAGCAAAAAAATAAAATAAAAATAATCCTCGACACCCAAAAGAAAAAGTACCGTTCTTCACCACGACCCTCGCACTTGCAGCAGCCTTCCTGCTGTGCACACTCCGAGGCTGCGCTTCATTCATTCATTCATTCATCCCTTCCCTTCCTTCCTTCACTTCCTTTCCTAGGTCAAAGCCTCACTTATTTTTAATTTTCAGACAATCTCGGATCGGCAACAGTCTTCCCCCAAATTCAACTGTCTCAGCACCATTCCGATCTTCTTTCCTTCCCAGTCGCAGCCCCAGCGGAAGATGGCATCAGCAAAGTATCCTGCCAACGAATGCTGTATTCGTAATCAATCAATCAACTGAAGCAAGGACGAGACGAGGCAAAATGCTTGGACATCGAAAACAGTTCAAGTAACCTGCACCTAACACAGTTCATAATATCCTTATTGCTATAAAACAGGTGTTTATCGTACTAGATATCTGTATCAATCTACTTTGTTTGCAATAGTATCTAATTACAACACTACAAAGTATTCAACCCTCTAGTTCAAATCTCAAAATTGAAACGTCCCTCATGGCCACGAGCACTGCAATCCACGAGGAGTGAACAAATAAAAATAAAAATAGAATAAAGAGGCGATAAATCCCAATGGGCAACTTGCAGAAAGGCAGATGGTGCCGGCCGTCCGGCCGATGATGTGTACTCGAGTACAGTACAATATGCCTATGCTTTTGTGGGGGATTGCGCAAAGACACGACATTCGCTACAGTGCAGAGTTTTGAGGAATTAGGTATCATAACCAGACTGTTTTCTGCTACCATGGCACCAATTGCGAACCTGAACTTGTCCCCACTCGATGAGTGCCCGGAGATAAGGGTTCGCAAAACACATGCAAAAAATCTGTGCATATTCGAGGGCTCATACAGACTCACACCCTTATTTCCGGGCACAGACAGTACTCATTGCCCGGGACAAGTATAGATATTATAGATATTATTTACGGAACCACTAAACCTTATTTCTAATTTCCGCTCTCTAGTGCTGCATCCATCACGTTCACTCCAGACAATACCTTCAACAGAGGCACGCCCTATCTTCCCAGGCCGACGGAAAAAGACTTATGCCCCCATTCACCAGGACTCTCCGAACCTCAAAACATCTAACAGACATGATCTCACCTTCCATTTCTTCTTCGTCTTCATGCCCGCCTAGCTGTGAGTGGAGCTATGTCCTGGGGTTTGACTTCAAGGTTCTGTTCAGGGTCCATCAGAGTATTCAATTATGTAAGCTATAAAGTTAATAGGTAAGGTGGCATCTTCCGTCACCCGAGTTGCAATGCGCAATGTACCGTGCAGTAATGTTACTGCTACTGCTCATTACCGTAATCCCAAAGGTTATAAAACCTGCGCGCCAAGCCTCTAAAACCCAGCCCAAAATCTGCGAGTCCTGGACCACGATTTCCAGGTGCTGTTGGAATTAATGAGTAGGTGTGCAGACGCTAAGCCAAATAGGTATTTTACCTTTTTTAAAAAATATTCAATCGTCCTTTGTACTGTAGGTGTGGACGCCAGAGGTGTACGAGTACTGTTTGCTATCAAGGGGATTGCTGGTATGGGTATTGATAAGGCCTGGTGTCTTGCTCAGGGTGTGAGTTCTGCATGCTAGGAACTACTAGTACTGCACTTCCCTTAACCCGTTGCGAACAAACGGCATAGTCGCCCCTTGTATCATGCGAAATTCGAGCAAGGAGGGACCAAAAGCCGTGGAGTGTCCCGAGTCCCTGAACGTGAGCACAAGCAGCAGTATCCCGGTAATAACTTGGACTTGATTCCTCAGAACATTGCTGGGGCGTTGTGAAGTTCCAATACGGTACTCGTACTGTACTAATGTCGGCACTTTATCCGAACTCTCTTTCACTAGAGGCCCAGTTGAGTATAGCAAAAACCTAATCCGGAACGTAGTCTACAAGTGCAGTATGATGGATAGTGGAATTGTACTCGCATTGCAGCTAACCACTAATAGTACTCGAGTACTGTGCTCCATCTCTCAACTCTGGTACCAGTGATCGGTACAGGTATCATGCTTCCAAGCCACAAGCACTAAATCTGTGTACTATCCATCTTTAAGATTTCAATTAAATTGAGTTGCTGATTGTGGTATGGTGCCAAATATTAACCGTGTGTGTGTCCCCATTGTTGGCATCCACCGACCAAGATACCTGTCAGCATACGATCGTACTTTGCCACTGCCAAAGACATGGTTACCATCGTGCCCGATCAACAAGTGTCGGCAGGGGAACAAAGAAGGCAACAACCGACCGACCACCCAAACCTGGCTCAATTTAATAGTCAAGAATCTCACCCGCAGTCAAAAGTGAATACTGGTATTGTCCATGACAGCCAGGAAAACCCACACACCCTCGTATCATACGGGTACCACAACATATCATAATTACTTTCCTCATAACTGAACCCAGGTCCAACTAGCCCGCCTCTTTTTCCATCCCATCCACGCGATGCCCGGGCGATAAGGGCTTCTAATACCATTGGTCAGACGCAACTCGTACCTGACAAACCAGCCACCTTTCATATAAGTCTTCTTTGTATTACCTGCTCGGCAACAACAGAAAGGAAACGAAAGTTGTGGGAATCAAGGGGGAAAGAGAGAAAAGAAAAGAAAGAAAGAAAAATCCAAAAAAGGAACTATTCTTCCCCATTTCTGCTTAATTCTGGCTACCTTCTCGATCATAAATGGGAAGGGAGTTTGCTCCTCCGTTTGTCTCTGAACCTCTTTTTTTCTTTCTTTTTCCTCTTGATGGCAATTTGCTGTTTCAGTTATAGTTACGAGTAGAGAATCCAACTTTTCGATAGAAGAAATACGGTACGGTGGAGAGAGGGAGGGAGGGAGATCCCGATATGGCGAGTACGGTACTCGACTCGAGTACTGGTAATTTCCTGACGTTCGTGAAACGGACCGCTATTGCATACGGGCCCAGGATTAGCAAGGCCCCCGCAATTTTGGTGATATGCAATGGCAGTCCATTTGCAAAAGTCAGGAAATTGAGAGTACGAGTTACCGGGGAGTACCGGGTCCGCGGGCTTTGTTCTGCAGCGAGCGGCAGCGACTTTTTGACAGACCTGGTGGGGCGAATCTCCATGATAAGGTACCCACACAAAGTGCACCCCGTTAAAGAGTAAACAAGTAGGCAGACACATCATAAAATAGAAAAAAGTCTTGTGATAATTGCACCAGGAGAAATCAGCCTAAGCTGATGAAGTGAAGGTACAGTACTCGTAATTTTCTGACGTTTGTAAACACAACTGCTATTGCATACCACCAAAATCATGAGGCTCTGACCGATTTTTTGCCCATATGCAATAGCAGTCGTGTTTACAAACGTCAGAAAATTACGAGTACAAGTCTGATAGTGATAATGTGCCTCTATAATAAGACGGCCTTGTCAGCTGGCCATCGATCAAAACTTGACGTACTGACCTGATCTCCCACTTTCCCTTCTTTTGCTTTCCCTTCGCTCCTACAATATCCTCCTCCGCCCTCATCCGCATCCTATCGAAATCGAAAGGGAAAAAAGAAAGAAAAGTTCCCCACAAAAAAAATGACAAGACTTGGGGTATGGCCTTTCTTCCTTTCCACTGCCCTGGATACGGCGACATCCGTGGTACAGCATGGAGCCTGGCGAAATTTTCCTTTTCGAACCCACAAGCAACGAAATCAAATTGAAAAAAAACGGGCAAAGGGGAGGAAAGGATACGCAA
>Ga0307510_10009209_pt1 | contig 11760 bp, 8 predicted proteins | sample 12_EM_MG_FD_207224 | JGI IMG/M metagenome (GOLD analysis project Ga0307510, IMG submission 207224) | Populus trichocarpa ectomycorrhiza microbial communities from riparian zone in the Pacific Northwest, United States - 12_EM | ecosystem: Host-associated > Plants > Roots > Unclassified | place... | reverse complement strand
CTTCTTCGTCCTCGTCCTCGCCGGACGCGTCTACGGCCCCGGCTTCGGCTTCGGCCTGGGCTGCACCTCGCTGTTCGCCTCCGCGCTCATCACGGGCGGGGTCGAGCCCTGGATGCCGTACCAGATGTTCGGGTGCGCCTTCGTCGGCATGCTCGCCGGGTTCCTGCCCCGGCCGGCCGGCCGCCGCGAGGTGTTGCTGCTGGCCGTCTACGGATCGCTCTCCGGGTATCTGTTCGGCTTTCTGCTCAACCTCTCCTTCTGGCCGTTCTCCCTCGATCCCAACAGCTCCATCGCCTACCTGCCCGGCCTGCCGGTCACCGAGCAGTGGCACCGCTACGTCGCCTTCGACCTCGCCACGTCCCTGCGCTGGGACCCCGGCCGTGCGGTCACCAACTTCGTCTGCTCCGATGTCGTCGACGCCGGGACCGCCGCCGACTCGACCCAGGGCCTGCTGCGCAACGTCGTTCAGCCGGTCCGACCGGCGCGGTCGGCGTCGAGTCGGGCCGTATCCAGCCGTACAGCCGACCTATCCGGTCGCGGTCTGGTGGCGGCCAGGCATGGACCACTTGACTGGGCCGAACCCACGCCGGTTGCCGTCGGTACGTTGCTCGGCCATCTGATCCGCGGTCTCAACCGGGTGGATCTCACGGAGGACCAGCGGCGGCGGGCTGAAGACCTTGTCCCCGACCTGCTGTACCCCGTACCGAAGCTACTCATCAAGGTGCCCCGCCCCGCCGACGAACGCGTACGGGCAGTGGCTGACGCGCTGTTGGCCGATCCCGCCGACCGGCGGAGTCTGGAGGCGCATGCCCAGGCTGTGGGAGTTGCCGGGCGTACCTTGATGCGGCTCTTCGCCGACGGCACCGGCATGAGTTTCGCACGCTGGCGCACTTGTGTGCGATTGCAGGCTGCCCTACCCCTGCTTGTCGAAGCACGATCTGTGTCCCGGGTCGCCCGCGACGTGGGGTACGCGACGCCGAGTGCGTTCCTCGCAGTATTCCGCCGAGTTGTCGGTACGTCCCCCGGACGTTGTCTCAATGGGGAAGCCTGACGTCGGCCGCCATGCGCAAGCCTCGGTCCGGACGTGGACGTGTACCTTCCGTCCGGACCGGGGCTGGTGGCGGCCACCATCGGCGGCCGGGCCGATCGTGGTGAACGGAGAGTCGTCGGCCTACGATTGCAGCGCGGCAGCAAGTTCCGCTACGCGGAACAGTTTCGCGGCCTGCATGGCGGGACTGACGCGGTTGGCGCCTGCCGCGACCGAAGCGAACCCGCACTGAGGGGACACCCCGATCCGCTCCCGGTCGACGTACTGCGCCGCTTCGTCCACTCGCGCCAACAGCGCGTCCAGAGACTCCAGTTCGTCGCGCTTCGTGGACACGAGCCCCAGCGTGATGTGCTTGTCCTCAGGGAGCGCGGCCAACGGGGCGAAGTCGCCGGAGCGTTCGTCGTCGAACTCCAGGAGGTACGTGTCGACATGCGGTGTCCCGGCGAAGACCCGCTTGGCCAGCCAGTCGTAGCCGCCTGACGCGGCCCACATGCTGCGGAAGTTGCCTTTGCAGAGATGGAGCGAGACCGACACTCCCGGTGTGGCCGCGAGCGAGTCGATCAGCTCGCAGCCCTCCGTGAGAGTGCGCTCGACCGATATGCCCAGGGCTTCACGTTGTTGTCGTTGGTCCTCGTCCACGAGGACGGCCATGTCGGGTGCGTCGATCTGTACGCGTGTGCAACCGATGGCGACCAGTTCCTCGATCTGGGAGCGAAGCAGAGCTGTCCACGCGCCGAACAGGTCAAATGGATCCGGGTACACGGGGGCGCTTCGTTCGGCGGACCAGAAGCCGTAGAGCATGAGGGGGCTCGGAACCGTGATCTTCACCGGCCGACGCGTCCGTCCGCGCAGGTACACGTACTCCTCGACGCCGATGTTCCGGCCCGCCACGATGGGCTCGACCACGGCGATCGGATTGTCGACGGCGTACGCCCCGCCCGACTCGGAGTCCGCTTCGATCGGTGCCTCGTGCCCGAGTGCCCCCGGCACCGTGACCAGCAGATGATCCATGAAGGAGGTCCGCCGCATCTCGCCGTCATTGACGACATCGAGGCCGGCGGCCTCCTGTAGTCGAAGCGCCTCGTCGACGGCCCTGTCCTCGATGGTCTTGAAGGCGGCCGTCGATATTCGTCCGGCCCTGAACGCCGCTTGGGCGGATATCAGGTGGTCCGGGCGCAGGAGCGACCCGATCGCCTGGCCCCTCACCGTGCTCGTGCTCATGTGCGCCTCCCCTTCGGAGTACTGCGAATCCGACAGGGGCTGACCTTACCTATTTATTTCAGCATGTCACTAAGTCGCGACGGCGGTGTGGAGAGTGCGTGGCCCACGGGTCGCAAGTGCCCCTTAGTGCGCCCTTGCTTATTAATGACAGCATGTTGCAAACTGATGGGGCGTCGACCCGGGGTCGTCCCCCGTACCCGGGTCGACGCCTCACTCATCCGGCTCAAGGTGGCTCACATGACCGAAGTCTCATCCCCTACTCGTTCGCCCGCTCCGCTGCTGGCCGCCTTGTGTGCCGCGGGCATGCTGGCCGCGACCATGCAGACGGCGGTGATCCCGATCCTGGGCAGGATCGGTGAGCAGACCGGTGCGAGTGACAGTGCCGTCAGCTGGATCGTCACCGCCAACCTGCTGTCCTCCGCCGTGACCACTCCGCTCTTCGGGCGCCTCGGCGACCTGCGGGGAAAGCGCAACGCGATGCAGATCTGCCTGCTGTTGATGCTGGCGGGAAGCGTGCTCGCCGCGATCACGACGTCCTTACCGCTCCTCATCGTCGCCAGGGTCCTCCAAGGCGCGGTCACGGGTGTCTTCCCGCTCGCCCTGAGCGTCGCCCGTGACGCCGTGCCGAAGGAGAGGCTGACCGGCGCCATGGCGCTGATCAGCGCGACACTCTCCATCGGCGGAAGCCTTGGCCTCGTCGCTGCGGGGCTGCTCGCGACGGGTGACGCGGACTACCGCAATGTGTTCTGGCTGGCCACCGGGGTCGGCGTGCTCGCCCTTGGCGCCGTGGCCGCCTGGGTGCCGGGCGGTGCCGTCCGCGGCGAGGGCGGTGTCGACTGGGTGGGGGCCGCTCTGCTGGGCGGAGCGCTGGTCCTGGTCCTGCTCCCGCTCTCCCAGGGCGAGAGCTGGGGGTGGAGTTCGCCCGCGACCGTCACCCTCCTCATCGCCGCGCCCATCGCGTTCGTGGTGTGGGTGCTGACGGAACGCAGGGCCGCAGCGCCGCTGGTGGACGTCCGTATGCTCACGCACCGGACGTTCATGCTGACGAACGTCGGCGCCGTGATGATGGGCTTCGCCATGTTCGGCCTCTACCTGGGGACGTCGGAGTTCGTGCAGATGCCCACGGACCCGGCGGGTTACGGCTTTTCCGCCTCCGTACTGTCCGCGGCGACGGTGTATCTTCTGCCGCCCGCGATGATCAGTCTGGTGACGGCACCGCTCGGAGGGGTGCTGGTCAAGCGGTTCTCCGGGCGGACGGTGCTGGCCACGGCCGGCACGTTCTGCCTGATCGGCTTCGGGGCGTTGGCGCTGTGGCACGGTTCGACGGCCGCCGTGATCGCGGGCTCGGTGGTCGCCGGTGGTTCCCTGAGCCTTGCCTACGCGGCCATGCCGGCGCTCGTCGTCCAGTCGGTTCCGCTGAACAAGACGGGCATCGCCAACAGCATCAACTCCATCGGCCGGTCGGTCGGCGCGTCCGCCGCGGGTGCGGTGGTCGCCGCCGTGCTCGCGGCAACCACCAAGCACGCCACGGGACTTCCCGGCGAGAGCGGTTTCGTCTGGGTGTTCGCGCTCTCCGCGGGCGCCGGGGCGCTGACTGCCGTGGCCGCCCTGCTGATCTCCCGGGTGACCGCGCCTTCCGGTGCGGCAGTGCCCAGCACCGCCACGGCACCGCTCTCCGAAGGGCGCCCGGCCTGACGGTCGCGGATGCCTCAGGGCCTCCCGGTCACGCGGGGGAGCCCTGAAGCGGCTCGGGGATCGCCCGTACCTCCACGGGGATTCGCAGCAGGCGCAGAGCGCTCTCGACGGCTGTGATCACCGCCTCGGTGTGCCGCGGACCGTCGTCGGGGTGCCCCAGGGCGATGACGCACACGGAATGGCTGTCCGAGGTCACCTGATGCTCCGCCGAGTCGGAGTCCCGCTTGCCCAGCCAGGCCAGCGGCTCGAAGGTCTCTCCGGGCCGCTGGATGCCGTACGTCAGATCGCCCGACGGGATGGGGCGGGAGCGTGAGGAGAACGCGGGGACGATGCGCTCCCCGCCAGGAGACCTGCGTACGAGAACCGACGACCCGACCGGAAGCCGGCCCAGGTCGTGCAGGCCGATACCGCCGCCCACGGTGACCGAGGCGATGGTGACGGCGTCGATGACGCCGCCGTGCCCCCGCCACGGCCGCTGGGCGACGGCGTCGCGCAGACGTTCGCCGGCCGGTGTCGTTCCGGGGTGACCGAGCGCGGCCATGAGCTTGCGGTACCCGGTGCGGGAGTCCTCCCGGGGCAGGCCGGCCAGCAGTTCGGTCGCGCCCGAGGCGTCCAGTACCGGCTCGGTCATGGGGACCGGGGCGGACAACGTCCAGGCGCGCACGTGGCGCAGACCGAGGGCGCGGGCGTCGGGGGCGACGACGAGCTTCAGGTTCTCCGTCGGGGCGTGGGCGGTCACGGATCCGTCTTCTCCTCTTGTATGCCGGCGAGTTCGCAGGATCTGCCCCTGGAACACCTCATGGAGACATGGTGTCATTTATGAGTTAGCACCACCTTAGGTGCTTCGAGGGGAGTTACATGCGGACCGGCGACACGGAGCGGGACTCGCGGAGACCGGAAGGGGTTTCTGTTCGGCGACACGCCCCCGCTTCGAGGGGCAGACGGTTGAGGGTTCTGCTGGTTCCGGTGACTCTCCTGCTGGTGGTGCTCGTGGCGTTGGCGTCCGTCGCGGTGGGCGCCAAGTCCATCGCTCCGGGGACGGTGTTCGACGCGCTCTTCCACTACCGGAGCACCCCGGACGAGCAACTGGTGCGCGCACTGCGCCTGCCACGTACGGGACTTGGCCTCGCGGCGGGTTCCGCGCTCGGTCTGGCGGGAGCCCTCATGCAGGCGCTGACCCGGAATCCGCTGGCAGATCCCGGCATCCTGGGAGTCAACGCCGGCGCCTCGGCGGCAGTCGTCATCGCGATCGGGTTCGCGGGGCTCGGGACCTTCATCGGATACGTCTGGTTCGCCCTCGTGGGTGCCGCGGCGGTGGCAGGTCTCGTGCACCTGATCGGTGCGGCCGGACCGGGCGGCGTCACCCCCACCCGGCTGGTGCTCGCCGGTACGGCCGTATCGGCAGCTCTCACCGCCCTGACGTCGAGCGTCCTGCTGATGCGGCCGGACGTGTTCGACGCGTTCCGCTTCTGGACCGTCGGCTCGATCGCGGGGCGGGACGCCGACGTGCTGTGGCAGGTCCTGCCGTTCATCGCCGCCGGCGTGCTGCTCGCCGCGGTCACGGCCGGGCCGCTGGACGTCATGGCCATCGGCGACGACGGCGCCGCCGCCCTCGGCACGCGCGTCGGCGTCACCCGGTCGCTGGGCGTCCTGGCCGTCACCCTGCTGTGCGGATCCGTCACCGCGGCCGTCGGGCCCATCGCCTTCGTCGGTCTGGCCGTACCGCATCTGGCCCGCGCGATCACCGGACCCGACCATCGCTGGATCTTCTTCTACGCCGCCGCCCTGGGAGCCGTGCTGCTGCTCGCCGCCGATGTGCTGGGACGGGCCGTCTCGCGCCCCGCGGAACTGGAGGTGGGCATCATCACGGCGTTCCTCGGGGCGCCCGCGCTCGTCGTCCTCACCCGGCGCGACCGACGGAGGACGCCATGACCGCTCGGTCTTCCCCTCGGCCGACCCCGTCCCGGAGCGGGCACGGGTCCCCCGCGGTGCGAACACCGAACCGTGCCGCCGTGGTCCTGCGCGCCGGGCCGGCCCTGCTGCGGGTGAGGCCGCGGGGGCTGACGGTCTGTCTGGTGCTGCTGGGTGTCGCCGCGGCGGCCTTCGCGCTCGGCTGCGCCACCGGCGACTATCCGGTACCGGTCCTGGACGTTCTGCGCACCCTCGCGGGAGGTGGTGACCCCGGGAACCGCTTCATCGTGATGGACCTTCGGGTGCCACGCGGTCTGGACGGGCTCCTCGTGGGAGCGGCCCTCGGTGCGTCCGGTGACCTGTTCCAGTCCGTCACCCGGAATCCGCTCGGCAGCCCGGACATCGTGGGCTTCGGCAACGGTGCTGTCACCGGTGCCCTGTTGTCGCTGCTGTGGTGGAGGGGCGGCCCGTTGGAGACGTCCGTGGCCGCGTTCACCGGCGGGGTGGTCACCGCGTGCGTCGTCTACGCGATCTGCCGGAAGGACGGGTTGCAAGGGCACCGTCTGATCATCGTCGGTATCGGCATCTCGGCGATGGCGTACTCGTTCAACGCCTGGCTGTTGAGCCGGGCCAAACTCCAGGACGCGGAAACGGCCCAGCTCTGGCTCACCGGGACGCTCAACGGCCGGAGTTGGGACAACGTCGTCCCTGTCGCGGTCAGCCTCGTCGTTCTGCTGCCCGCGGCGATGGCGCAGAGCCGGCGGATCGGCATCCTCACCCTGGGAGACGATGTGGCGCAGTCGCTCGGCGTGTCCCCTGCGCTAACCCGGATTCTCGCCCTGGGGACGGGAGTTGCCTTGGTCGGCGTCGCGACCGCGTCCGCGGGTCCCATCACCTTCGTGGCCCTGGCCGCCCCGCAGATCGCCAGGCTCCTCACCCGTGCCCCCGGACCGAATATCGCCACATCGGGGCTGACCGGGGCTGTCCTGCTGCAAGGGGCCGACGTGGCGGCGCAATGGGCGGTCCCGTCCATCGAGGTACCCGCAGGGTTGGCCACCGGTCTGGGTGGTGGTGTCTACCTGGCCTGGTTGCTCGCGCGGCGCCGTAGCGGCAGATGAGCGGATCGGGACCATCGTGGAAATTAGGTTAGCCTTGCTTAATAACAACAGTCCGTCATAAAGTGATCCGCGCACACAGGAAAACTGGGAGGGGTAGGGGTATGGGAAGAAGGCGCACGGATCGGCGGCTGTCCGAGGGGGTGCACCGGTCGGTGGTGACACCGCGTAGGGCCGGCGTGCTGCTGGCGGTCGTGGTCCTCAGTGCCGGACTGGCCTCGTGTGGGTCGTCCGGCGACGACGATGCCGATAAGGCGGCCACCACGCCGACGGGCAAGGCCGGGGTGTTCCCTGTGGTCATCGAGCACTCGCAGGGGAAGGCGGAGGTGAAGTCGGCCCCCAAGCGCGTGGTGGCGCTGAGCGCGATGGACCTCGACGCCGCGATCTCGCTCGGCGTCGATCCCGTGGGAGCCGCCAAGGACCCGTTCGGGAAGAACGGAGTCAGCCCGTGGCTCTCCGGGAAGCTCGACGCGGACACCAAGCTGATCAATACGACGCCGGACATGTCGTTCGAGGAGATCGCGGCGCTGAAGCCGGATCTGATCCTTGCCACCGGCGACTACGGGATCAGTAAGAACTACGGCAAGCTCAGCCAGATCGCGCCCACCCTCGCGCCCACGAAGTCGGCCGCCGAGGACTCCTGGCAGAGCCGTGAGGAGGAGATCGGCAAAGCGCTGGGGAAGCCGGACGCGGCAGGCAAGGCCGTGGCCGCGACGGAACAGTCGATCGAGGACACGGCGGCCCGCTACCCCCGTCTCAAGGGCAGGACCTTCTCCGCTTCCTATGCCTACTCGGCCACCCAGATCGCCACGATCGCCTCGCCGGACGACTTCGCGGTGAAGTTCCTGGAGTCTCTCGGCCTAGAGGTGACTCCCACCTTGAAGGGCACGGAGAAGTCGGCCACGAACGAGCAACCTGGACTGCTCAGCCCCGAGTTGGCCGGTCGGCTGACCTCCGACCTGACGGTGATCGGGTTCGTCTCCCCGCAGGTGCGCAACACGCTGGAGAAGGAGCCGTCGTTCACGAAGGTCAAGGCCACGGGGGCGTACACGCCCGTGGACAACGCGACCATCACCGAACTGAGGAACCCGTCGATCCTCGGAATCCCTTGGCTGCTGGAGGAGTTGACCCCGTCCTTCAAGGCTGTCAAGTGATGTAGCGTGTGGCCGCCCCCGCTGAGGGGAGCGGCCACACGCTGTATGGGCGGTCGCAGCGGCGGAATTTCTTCCGGACGCGGATCATGCGGCCGGGCTACTCGGCTCGACGCCGTTCGGCGGAACGGCGGAGTCGGTGAGCGACAGCCGCCGCCACTTCGGGCAGGTGCGGCACCAGGAAGAAATGGCCGCCAGGCAGGCGATGGTGGGCGAACTCACCTCGGCCGACGTCCGTCCAGCGCGCGGCTGCGCCGACGTCGACCGAGGGATCGTCATCGCCGGTCAGTGCCGTGATGTCCAGCTCCAGGGGCGGTGTCACCGGTGTCGGCCGGTGCGTCTCCGCCATCCGGTAGTCGTTGCGGAGTATCGGGTGGAAGAGTTCCCACAGTTCTGGGTCGTCGAGGACGGCGTGGTGGGTTCCCCCGTGCAGGCGCAGCACCTCGGCGAACTCGTCGTCGGGAAGCGCGTGGATCAGCTTCCGTCGAGGCTGATGCGGAGCCTGCCGGGCCGAGACGAAGAGATGGGCGGCATGCGCGAATGCTGTGGGATGGTCGCGCTCCAGTCGGCGGAGCACCTCGTAGCCGATCGTGGCGCCCATGCTGTGGCCGAAGAGCCCGGCCGGCCGGTCCAGCAGGGGCAGGATTTCGGAGGTCGCGCCCGCGACTACGTCGGACAGTCGGGCGGGCAGTGGTTCGGACGCGCGTCGTTCCCGCCCCGGATACTGCACCGCCCAGGGCTCGATGCCGTCGGGCAGCTCGTTGGGCCAGTCCCGGAAGAAACCCGAACCGCCACCCGCGTGCGGCAGAAGGATCAGTCGCATGTCGGCGTCGGGTCGCGGCTGGAGGCAGCGGAGCCATCGTCCTGACGGGCTGGGCCGGGCTGCCCCGCGGTGGGATTCCGTGGTCGGTCGGATCGTGCCGGTGGAGCCGGAGGACGCGTCCATCGGGTGCGTCAGACGGCCGGCTCGGCGGGTTTGTCGGCGCGAGGACGACAGAGGCCGTGCGGTCGGTCCGCAGGTTGGCGGACCCCGCTCCGTCCCGGTCGAAAGCCGTGTTGAGCCGAGTGCTCCATGGACTTGTCCCCCTTCTTCTGCTGGCCGGCGACTCGTGACGGCTGACCAGCGGAAACCTTTCCTTGGCTTGAGTGTGGAACCCGGTGTGGCATGGAGATCGAGGGGCACGGCAGGTGCGACCCGCAATCGGCACCAAGCTACCACGGGTACCCTTAGTTGTTAGTTACTTGCTGTCATTAATGGCCGGATCTTGCCCGTGGCGGGCTGCCGGGCCCCGGTTACCGCCGGGGGCCGCGCTCGGTGACAATGGCGGCATGTCCCGTTCTCCCGCTGATCCGCAGCATCCGCACGCCGAACTCAGCGCCCGGCTCCGGGTTCCCAAGCTCGGCCGCCCACCCCAGGTGGGGCGGCAGTCCATCGTCGAAGCGGCCGTCGCGGTGGGGTTCGAGGATCTCAGCATGAGTTCCGTGGCCCGGCGGCTGGGAGTGAAGCACTCCACGCTCTACCGCTATTTTCCCCAGCGGGAGTCGCTGCTCGCGGCCGCGGCCGACCATGTGGTGGCGGCGGCCGACTGGCCGGCACCGTGCCCCGGCTGGCGTCCCTATCTGCGGGCGCTGGCGAGGACGACGTTCCGCATGTTCGCGGACCATCCTGGCCTGGCGCTTCATGTCGCCGCGTTGCGAGGAGGGCTCGTGGAGTACTCGCGTCAGGGCGCCCGGGCGGCGGCGGTCCTGGTCGAGATCGGCGTCGACCCCGAGTCCGCGGTGCTGGCCCAGGACCTGATCAACGAACAGGTCCTCTTGTACTTCCTGGCCGGACAGCGCGGCGGCCAGCCGGCCACGGACGTGGGGGAGACCGCCGAGCTGCGCCGCCGGATGCTGGACGACATCCGGGAGGAGGGGCCGGAGTCGGTGGCGGACGCCTTCGAGCGGGTCCTCTCCGGGCGTCCGGAGGACTGGCTGAATCGGAAGATCGAAGTCATCCTCGACGGGATGGCGGCCTCGTTTCCGATGGCTGGAAATCACTCTCCGTCCTAACCGGTTCCGGTGGGAGGGGCGAACGACGGAATATCGAATTCCGCTAGTCGTGATTGCGGAGGGATGAATTCCGCCGATCGTAATTGTGGATCGGTCCGGCGTTCGGATCGGGCCTTGCGTTCAATGTTTCACTGTGCATATGCTTCCGGCGCCGGTTGGTGATTCGTCGGAAGTTGGCGAGTTGCTGATCGACTCTCGTCGCTAAAACGGTCGGATCCCGTCCTCTGAGGGCTGGTGAATCCACCGTTTCTTCGCATACGGCAGGCGTTGCGAGGCGGCGTTCATCAGTCGTGCCCACGCGACTGTTCTGTCGGCGCTTTCCCGGTGAAGTGTCTCGATTCGCCAGTGGTTCGCTCGACGCACTCCCGCTCGGCCGTGTCGCGCGGTCGTTCTGTCACGGGTGTCCGGAGCCGTACGGCGGTTCACAGGCGCGCGCATGTCCGCCTGCCCTGGAGCCGCCGGCCCCGCCAGCCTCTGTCTGTTCAGCGCTGCCTACGTCCACAGCTCACTGAAAAGTCAGCGAAAGGCCCAGTCATGCCCGAAATGCCCACTCGTCGATCCGTCACCGACCTCCTCGGCGAACTCGCCGCGGACCCCAATTCCGTACTGAAGGCGTATGCGGCCAACGCGGCCTTCCGGGCGGCGACGGCGGAAGAACTCACCACTCCGGACAACCCCTTCCGGCGCCCGGTCCGGCCCGCGGACCTGGCCTGGCTCGACTACAGCCCGGTGCTCCCCGCCGAACGGCAGCTCCTCCTGAGCGGACTGCTCGGGCACCGCATGCTGCGCAATGTCTACGACGCCGACAACGCCCTGCTGCCCCCGAAGGCAAACGAGGCCGCCGACGTGGACGGGGAGCGTTTCCACTCGCACGAGAACCGGCTGCTCGGCGCTCTGGCCCGGCCGATCCTCGAGAACCACCTGTTCGGGTACCTGGAGGAGAGGCGCGAGGCGCTCGCTGAGCCCACGGTCGAGTCGGTCAAGAAGGTGGTCCGCGAGTACAGCGAACGCCGTGCCGCCGAACCCCACAGCGCCTTCGCCACCGCCGCCGGGCGCAAGGACGCGCAGAGTGCCGCCACCTTCCTCCTCATCCAGACGGGCGTGTTCCTGCCCGCCGTCCACACGGCCATCGGCCGCGGAGCGCTCGCCGAGACCACGCTGGCCCATCCCGGCCTCAGGGCCACGCTGGAGGAGATCTGGCGCGGCTGGGTCCTCGCCGCTCCCGACTACTACGCGATGTTCAAGGGCGCCGGACTCACCAGCGCGACCGCCGCCTACTGGCAGTTCTCCCTCAGCACCTCCCTCGCCCGGGGGAACCACCTGCTCAGCCTGGCCCTCGCCGGCGACCGGCTGCCCGAGTTCCTCGGCGCCGTCACCCACTTCCTGGTGGACCAGGCCGCGTCCGCCGCGCCGCTGCGCGATGTCCTCCGGGAAGCGCTCGGCCTGCGCGCCGCCTACTTCGCCGACACCCCGGCCATGGAGCCGGAGCAGGCGGCCGACCTGGTGGACCGCCTGCTCGGCCCGCTCCCCGGCCTCTTCGGCGACCGGGTGATCGCCGCGTTCCACC
>Ga0307510_10009208_pt1 | contig 11760 bp, 15 predicted proteins | sample 12_EM_MG_FD_207224 | JGI IMG/M metagenome (GOLD analysis project Ga0307510, IMG submission 207224) | Populus trichocarpa ectomycorrhiza microbial communities from riparian zone in the Pacific Northwest, United States - 12_EM | ecosystem: Host-associated > Plants > Roots > Unclassified | place... | reverse complement strand
TTCAACGACAAGATTCACCATCAAACATCCTGCGAATAGGGTCGTTCGGATCGTATAGACTTTGGTTTTTGACCAGGGTCTCACGAGGATCTATCCCCAATTCAGCCGTCTCTGATAACACGCCACGATTGAACTGTCTGGGCGTTGCGCAGCACTAACCGTCTGATGGATAGAAAGTTCGGTTGTGGCGTCCTGGACGAGAAAGTAACAAGTGAGCCCCGCTCCGCTCTGTCCAGTGCGCGACAAGTTGACGTAATCGTACGGTCAGGATATCAATCACAACATCAGCACAAAGAGTCCCGTCACTTAAAGTTGACTGTGGAGCAGACCACGATAGGGCTCAGAAAGCGACGTAAGAAAACAAAGAACTCATCCTGACACATGGCTTCAATCGGGCTTCCGAGTCGGACTCGGACGAACGATCAGAATGAGAATGACCAAGAGGGTTTGATTTAGGGGCTATCTCAGAAGAGTAGACAGACAGGAACTAGATCTATACGCCGCGTGCTCCACGACTGACGCCAGACCAAAAGAAACGAGGCAGACAGGACAGCGTAATAAGTTCATTTACGCGAAATGTGATAATGGCGGCGGTGTACCCTTTGGTGCATTTCACAATCGCACATCGTGGCCCACATCCATGCCGCCGCGGGGAATCGAGATGTCGAGATGTCAGAGAAATCGTAATCCGCCAATGACCTTCATCGACATGGCCACATGCGCTCTGCGCTATTCTTCCCAGTGGAGCATACACATTCAGTTCTCCAGCGTAACCCTTCTGTGCTTGGGAATTTCAGGCAGAAGGCAGCGGGTGTTATGATCGTGCCATCCCGTGCCTCAGCGGCGCATCACATCTCCCGTTGAATGGAAGAGGTCGCGCGGGGTCGCGCGCGAATTTTTGCGCAGCTCGTTCCGTGATAAGTCTTCGACCTCTTCATGGCGGTTGATTCGGATAACGTAAAAAAAATCGCTCGGGCCATCCATCCCCTAGAGCAATCGCGGGGGAGTGCGCCAAGTTTTGAGGGTGGTTGAGTGCAAGACCTCGGACCATGCATGGGCACGAGGCATCGGGTTTTTCGAGGGTCGTTATTACTTACTCACATGGTCCCATCAGCGGGTCATCTCGACGCCGTGAGATTTCCACCCCCTCCACGAGGATGCGATGCGGATCGATGCGGGCGGGGCACACTTACCGAAGGGAGGCGCTACTCCCCTAGCTTGCTCTCTCCAACGCGATCTCTTCTTCAGACCGCGGCGGCGGCAGCGGCGGTGGCGCGTCGTTCTGCACGTCTGATGAGAGCTGGCGTCCGCAGCTGCTACCTTCTCCTTCTGCGCGTTCGCTTCCAACCCGACCTACGACCGAAATCCCCATTTCGTCGGGGCACCGAGTCGCAGTGGAGCGACGGCACGAACGCGCCAGTTTTTTTGTGGCCGAGCGAGTGCTGCGGTTGTTGGATTTGCCCCTCCCAACGAACGATAAGGTTGTCCGCAGTCCCTCTCGAGAACTAACCATTTCAAAAACGACAGAAGCGAAGGCGTGTGTAGCTTCTCGTGGAGACGTGTGGGATGTCCGCATTGGACGACGCTGGGGATGCCATGTGTGTAGAGAGAGCTGACGTCCTTAGAGCGGTGTTAGATAGGTCGTAAACTGCACCTGGGACGTTGCGCGCAGACGCGTAAGAAAAGATAAGGGGAGGGATTTTTGCGGATATGTGAGGTCACTGAGGTCACCAACCCTGTACCATGAATTTTTTGGTCGCAGTGGCACTTTTTTCGCCAGTGAACGACATGGTGGTTCAAAGCAAGAGGATTGAATAGGAGAGAATAAGCGTGTTGATGGTAGCAGTGATCCGAGGCCCAAAAGTAAGTTTCGGTTTTCGACTTGGACTTTCCAAAGCGCAGCAGCGACGCCGCGGCCACTTCAAGCTTTCGCAGCGCTTTTGCTTTGCTTCCCTTTTTTTCTTGTTTCTTTCAGGGGAAATCAATCAAGCTGGCATAGAATCGCGTGTCTCGCAATCTAGCTCTCAAAGGTACGACCAAAGCCACGGGTCAAGGGCCTGGGTCCGATATCATATCATAATCTATGCTACAGTACCAGGGGGCGGGCTCACAACGAGGGAGGCAGGCGGCCTTAGGGCGTTCCGTTATCGACCCCGGACTCGCGCATGGAAATTTCAGATCGAGAGGTTCAAGTTTGGCCGTCCTGCTCTGTATATAAGGCCCTCGTTCTTTGGCCTGAGGATATCAGCACACCCACTACGACATGGATAACAGCATCGGAGCACAGTTTCAGGCTCAGGTCAAATTCTCCCCCCCACTTGACGATCAGCGTCGCTCATGGGCCCTTGAAATCCTCAGACGCGAGCAAGTTACTTCGGTAGGATGACGATATCGCGTCCGTGTCCTAACTAATTTTTATCTCACAGGTCCTAGATGTGGGCTGTGGTGAGGGTGTCTTCCTCCAGCGCCTCACGAACACCCAGCCATGGCGTGCATACACCTCCGCTACGCCCGCCCCGGCTGTTTTTGAAAAGCCAGACTTTATCCACGTTCGGGAACTTCACGGTCTTGACATTTCAAAAAGCGACCTTCTGTATGCGGCCCACGTGACGGCCCCGCAAAAGGCCACGTATGGCTGGACGCGGTTCGAACAACTCGATGTGAATATCTGGGAGGGTGATCTGCAGGTTCCGAATCCCACTTTCAACGACATCGATTGCATCGTCGCTACAGAAGTGTAAGACTCCCAACGCCCGCCTACTCTCTGACTTGGCTGACACGCTAAATTCTAGGATTGAGCATCTCGACGATGACGCCCTCAATGCCTTCGCCCCGGTCTTACTGGGGAACTATTCGCCTCGTCTACTTCTGTTTACCACCCCCTCTTTCGACTTCAACACGCGTTTCCGTGCGCCGGGCGATGAAGACTGGGGCTTCGCTGACCCCACCGGCCGCAGCACCCGCACCTTCCGCGACCCCGACCACAAGTTTGAGTGGACTGTAGACGAATGTGAGGAGTGGTCTAAAGCGGCCGCCGACGAATGGGGATACGAAGTCGTCGTCAATGGCATCGGATGCTCCATCGCCAAGGACCCGTGGGGGCGGGACACTGACACCATCAAAGCCAGCCAAGCCGTCACCTTCCGAAGACACGAAGGAGACGAGTGGGCAGCAAAACGGGCTGCCAAATACGCGGCGTGGGCGTCGAGCACGTCAGAAACGACCACTCAGCCACACAACCTCCTGACTACGCATCGATACGAGGCGCACCCTGGCGTCCAGAAACCCGCCCCTCGCGACGACATTGTGGCCGCCGTCAAGGCAGTCATTCAAGACGTTGGCGACGTTGGCTCCCCCGCAGTTACCGTCTTCGAGCTGTGGCGCGAGGACTCTGTCTCTACGCTCTGCGCTGGGTGGTTGGAAGTCTTACTTGACGTCCTGGACCGGGACGAGTCGTTGGTGGTCCAAAAGGAGGGGAAGCACGCGGAGGAGTGGAAGGTTGAAGCACCCGGCCTCGAGTTGCTCGGCAAGAATCCTTGGGAGATCGCCTTCCAGCAGGACGACGGCGAGTCATCTGAAACCACCACCGAGACCTACGACGATGACGACTTCGCGGAGGAGTACGACGAAGAATACGATGGTCAGTATTGGGACGAGACTGAGGATTCTGGTTGGGCGATGTCAGACGCTGAAGGTGGGTGCGGCGCAGAGAACACTGATACCAAAGCATCGGAAGAGTGGAACCCAGCTCCTGGCTGGCTCATCGACGAAAGCAGCTGGGACTGACCTACTCGTCCATATTCCATATTTGATCACTCCTTACGAAGTAAATGTACAAATAGCGTAGTAGCCAGAAAGGGAAAGGATTATATATGCAGCTCATTTACACTATTGACGACGAAGAAACTAGAGCGCGAGAAACGAGAACACCTGAACGGACATCGTGACTCCAAAGTTCGCCGTGAATGGGTTGGTGACGTACGTGAAAGTAAAAAAACCCCTCCTCCCAGGGTTCATCGCTCTTCAGTGTTCCAGCCCAAAATTCACCTTCGGAACTAGTGGTGCCATCCGGCTAAATCAAGACGGTCTCTTAGAAAAAACATGACGAGATCTGCGGACCTTCGAGCGGATGTAATTGGGCCAAGTACGCTATGGCCCACATCAGGTAGCAACACGTGAGGGTCAGGATCAGGCTGGTTCGGATGAGCCTATGCGGGATGCGGTAGTAGGTCAAGGGCTGCGCAGCTGACGCGGAATGAGTGTGAACGCACGTTTGTTGAGGACCTTTGCGAACAGAGACCCACGACACTGCCATAAGGCCTGCAACGACGAAGAGGACGAGGACCACGGGGAACGCGGATGCCATACTCTGTACGGTGGTACGATAGTACGAACAGTGAACAGTAATAAATTCGGTCAAATACGCCACATGATACAGCTCAGTGATAAATTCGGCCAACTACGCCACATGATACAGCTCAGGTAAGCAGCCCTAAACCACGCTACCTCGTTGGCTCGTGGGAAGGCAATACAACAGGAACAAACAGCCACTAACTAATAATCACGAACATAAACGACGCTCGAACGACATGACCTCATGTAAACCTCAATGGTGCGGAGAAATAGAATAACAACAACAAGCGAGAGTACGAACAGGTTGGACCAAGTCGGGTCAGTCACGTGATGTGAAACGTATGGCCATAGGCCACGTGCGATCTATTATGGGGCTGCGCTATTACGACGGGCGTATATAACATAACTTTTAATCAAACTTCCGACGACGGTACGTGATAATCCGTGGCTTATTCGGGAGTGTAATCATGGTCTACAGACGGATTAGTTCCTCGAAAAAGGCGCAGACAATTAGGACGTACATGGTAGTTGGGCGGGGGAACTCCACCCGGGATGCGCATCTCGATGTTGCGCACCACCGTGCTGATCACCACGCCAAGATACGCGAACTGTTCCCCGATGCACAGATGCCTACCGGCACCGAACGGCTGGTATGGACTCTCCGTGCCCTTGCTCACCGCACCAAAACCGTAATCGATCTTCTCCCCATTCTCGTCGGCATACTGCTTGAACGCCTGTTGAGCTTGACCCTCTGGGTCCGTCCAGCGACTCGGGATCCATCGCTCGGTTTTATGCCACAACATTTTGTCGACTTGTGACACGGCAGGAGACGCAAGGACGTAGTGGCCCTTCGGCACAACGTACTGAGAGTCCCATGCCCAGTCTATTCTCTCTTTCCTGCACAACTACCTCTCCCCTCAAGTCACAGAAGACTTCCACTGTCCCACAGAACTTCCAGACGAGTTTTACCACGTTTCCAGCCGAATTTCTGCCCACAGTGCAGTGACGATTCCCGTCAAGAAGGACAGACCCGCACTCTGAGCAGCGTCAAGGGCACGGCACCCAGTGCTGTCCCTGACGAAGGAGATATCGTTATTCCTGATGGGAGCTTTTCCCCTCTTAATCTCGACCCACTCAGCAGTGAACCCGCAAGTCCGTCAGATTCGGAACGGGGTCCGTACCTTCATCTCTCTTCTCTCATTATTTTTCTCCCCCATCATCACCGTCATTACTTTTTCTAGGAGCGCTGGGTGCAATCTCGTGCGGTTTTGGAGATCGTCAATGCTGTGCCCCATGTGCCACCGTTGTGTGTCGTTGGTGTACCCCCATCAGGCCTCGTGTTTTCGACCCAAACCCCCAACCTGGAATATCCCTACTAACAATGAGCATCCCAGGTCACTGCCAGCGCTCTCCTATCTACACCACGTCGTCCTCGGCATCCATGAAGTCAACCACCTAGTTCACACCGTCACCGAGGATCCCGGCACACGCGTTTCTCTGGGGACGATGCCATACTTGGCAACACCGCTCACCACTGCTCCAAATTGTCAAATCGCATCTCGTGTACCAGGGTTATGTGTTCTTAGATCAACCGTTGCCTTCTGCCATGTGCATTTGTACTTGTCGTCCCTTTGCTGTGGTCTTGTGCTCATATTCTCCTGCATCCTTCATGGACGTTTTTATTCCTTGCATTGATAAGTAGCACTGCGTTGTCTGTACTCACCGGCAGAAATCAATAAATTATATTGATTCCAACAAAATAATTACGGTGTGAACAAAAGTATGGTAGCTAGGCTGATGAAGCCTGATCACCCTGGCCATTCGATGTTAAATTGACTAGGGCATGACCAACAGCTGGTCAACCCGGTGAAGGCTGATCATGCCTGACCAGACACTTTTGAACTCCCCATACATGATCATAGCGCAGGGACCATGACCAGCCCTTGGAGGCCGATCACGCCTGATGAATTGTGCAGGTAATGACCACTCAATGATCAGTGGCCAATCAGTGGCTGATCATTCTTTGACTTTTTTGCTGACGCCATCTACACATGATACTACCCATATCCTTAAAGGAAGACGTGCTTCTACCAACATCCAAGCAAAGACTTACTGTCATGCTTCTGCAACATCTCATTCGGTGTCCATCTATTCCACATGAGGTGCACACAGAGTGAAATGTATTCATTAGTACTGCCCGAAAACATGCATTCAGTAGTCCATACCTCATAGGCCTCATCTGCTGCCCTTCCGGCATTCACATCTGTTTCCTGATACATGCCCAGAGTGATCATCGAGCAAAGTGTCTGATGACTAGATGACTGCTCACCCTGGCTTCCTCAGCACGTCTGAGGTCTTCCATACTCAAATGTACCTGATGGATGTCTAGAACAGCAGAATAGACAGAGATACCCTTCTCCGCAAGGCCCTTGAATTGTCGGATCCGTAATCGAATAGCCTTATCTTCATCATCAATAACGAAGATATGGACCCATTTCCGGTTTGCCTGGAATTGACTGGGTAGGTTCTTCTTCATACGCTTGAGGCCGATTCGATCAACCTTAACGGCGGAAGATATGGTGACTTTGATGCTAATGATATATTTGTCTGTACAAATGATTGCATCAGCGAACGCGAACGACTTGATGATGGGTAACCATCCGAATGGTGTCTGGAGATCGTCCGCTTTCTTCAAAGATGAAAATTCCGTAATTTGATGTACATCCTTGCAAGTCGGAAGGACTGAGAATTTGAGCCTTGTGCTGGGTGCAGCAGAACATCGGATTATCGGGGACTTCTGACAGTTGAAGAACCAGGCACAGAAGAACCTTCGAAGTATGGAAAGGGCTGATGATTCAAAACCTGGATGAATGGTCATCATTTTGTAAAACTTGACCCTCTGGTGAGGGTCAACAGCTGCGGTTGCCTCCGTGAGGACCTGATTGAAATAGTCAGTTGCAACTGTGACTATCGCATTGAGTCGACGAGGTATATCCGGTCCCTCCGGACGGACAGCAAAAAGGATATGCGAGGAAGTCATCGCCTGAAGTTCATCGATTGGCCCGAAGCTGCCCACGAATGCTGCAGCAGCAGTTCTCGCCTTGGACGTGAGCGAAGGTAACATCAAAGGATCCCGCTGTAACTCGACGCAGATGCGGGCAGAAGGACCCCATCGTCTCGAATGTTCGGCGAGGGCCTCCCCATCGAGGCCAAGTACCTTGCTATTAGCAGAATATTAGTGGGGAGGGACACTTCCTACGGTGGGTTGTACTAACCCAAGTGAAATCAATTCCAAAGGTGAGAATGCATCCATGGTATAAGGGAGTACACGACCGTCATCGACTGTCCAAGACTCAAAGTCAGATGTCGTCAGCGAGGTTGCTTGCACGATCAATGCCCGCCTCTCTCTGGAGGCCATGAGAAAGGTGCCACATGGCATTGTCTCGAAGTCCTCGGAATCCAGAAGCGCCCAAGCCCCCTCTGGAAGCACATCTGGATCTGCATTTAAAGCATCATGTCCCGTGACACCATTCTTTTCAAAGACAATGATTGAGTTGGATATTTGAAATGCCGTGGGCTTTCCGCTGCACAAGCGGTGCAAGAGGGTAAAGAACAGAAAACAGGACTTTCCTGAGTTAGTAATATTTATGTGCTCTGAGCAAGGTGTTCACAAACAGCAAGAATGACGTACCAGCACCCCTTTGGCCAGTGACAACTACACCCTCACACCTTGTTGACATATCCTCCAGTGTCTTGAGGGCGGTGATGTACTCATTGCGCACGAGGAGTGCTTCCTCATTGAACCCAAGATCACGTAGCCGAAGGGAAGTCACATGGCTGCGGGACACATATGTCTCATGGTGACCAGGGACTTTGTCTAAAGTTGAATGGATGTCTTCTCCCCACAGTTCTCTGTGTAGGTGCCTGGCTGGTCCAATGTGGGGAGAGAACGTGTATGGGCATCGGCGGATCCCTAGCAGAATGAGCATAATTTAACAGACAACCTAGCTCTCTACTCACCATTAGAGACGCTAACAAGTACATGAAGGTGGCCACTGGTTGGCGGGTTCGACCATATTTCGTCAAGTCGTTTCCATGAATCAAGAACGTTGTCGGTTTTCGGTCGGAATTTGCCAGCATTAATGTCATCTTTGTACGTTCCAAGCTCCACCCCATCCTATGGGACACCAAAAGGAAGCCGGTTGTTAGCATCACCAATGATTATACGGAACTCGTGGTACGGCGTACCTTCACCTTCGTGAGAGTGACATAACGGGCGTCAACATCTCGGAGAACACCATCCTTCAGCCGTTCTCGGATGAGTCCTTTCACTTGGCGGATGAGCGCAGTATATGGTGCAATGACGGAAAAAGTAGCGTTGCCTCCTTGAATAAGGCAGCATATTTCATAGGTTGAGGTTGCCATCGGAAAAGGGTAGTGTAATTTCAGGGAGTTTTCAGGGGCGGAACCCGCTGGATGAGTTTCTAAGCCAAGCACCCCTAAATCTAACATCATCGGGACCGAGACTGATCTGTAACTACAGATCATTCCAAGATGGCCAGACTCGACTCACAGGTCTCTGATCAGCCCAAGCTACTTGAAGTTGTTCAAAATTCCACACATGTTGAAAATCACCTGCATTGAGTCCCTCAAGTGACCTGCACACCCTTCCACACCCCACCCGTTGCTTTGTTCCCCCTTTTTTTTTTGAAAGCACCCGTGCCATGACGGGGGTTTCACACGTACCATCGTCTAACACCACATTGCCATCTACCGCCGCCATTTCCCGTGCGTGTCATTCCAAGCCTGGTGCGCATATTCGAACACGGACTCCTGGTAACTTACTAGATTCTACGTGGTGGCCCCTCGGCTACGTTAATACAATGCGAGATGTAAATGACTTGCGAAGGGGTTCCCTCTCACGAAACCCAGTCATTCGACTGACAAGTCCGTGAATACCATGATTCGCTTGTTCAGGTGAGACCTTACGGTATCATCATAAGTCCGACGTTTGGTGGGGTTTACTGTCCGTAGCCGACATTGCCCCCAGGTTATACTGTACATTTTTGCGGTACTTTGTTTCCAGGTCGGCGGCAGTCTTGATGTAGGCGTTCGCACGAACTATCTCCTAGAAAAAGGAAGCAAGGCGATGAGAAATGTGGTCCCTTTCCGTGGTGTTCTTGGCAAACCCCAACACAATGGTTTAGTTCGAGAATGAGTTCTGTACATTTGTCCTGAGGGCATATGAATGGCTATTATTATTTCATGATATGATATAACACCCACAGCGTTCTTGACGATACGCTCCAGGAGGACAGCCTGGCGTTCCGAGTGAGGGTTTTCCATATCGTTGCCGTGGCAATGGGTATAGCAGTGGTGTTGCGTAGCGTTCGTCCACCAACCCCGCCCTGACGCCAGACGCGTTTGGCCCGGGCCGAAGCTGCCTAACACACAACACTCACTCAACGGACACTCAACTACTACTCAACCTCATCCACTTGTGTTGGAGCTCAAGTTACTATAGATATCCAGGCAAAGCCACAGTCCCCTTTTTGAAGTATGGCCTCGGGTTCCCACTCCGAAGCGCATTGCCTGGAGCCCTCTCGGACAGAACAGGTTCGTTGTTGGCGGCAATTCTCAACTCACTTTATATGATTGGTCTCTTGAGGACTCGATACTTCATGTCGGATCCCGCCAAGATTTACAATCAATGAGGGTGAAGTTGATCTGTACTTCTACTTGTCTTCAATTCTGACATTGGTGTCGGCACTCAGTGCTTTGCTTGGTCTCCGGACCCTGCTTTAGACGATGTCTTTGCAGTTGGGTTCAGCAGTGGTCGAGTCAGCCTCATACGCCTCGAGTCGACACGCCACATCCGTGCAACCAGCCGTAGCGGTCATACACCTTTATCGCCCAAATCACCTCGCGCCTGTTCTTCGCTCGCTTTCTGTGGGCCACTCCTCGGTATTTAGCCGTTGGTCTCGAGAGGCTGCGTAACGACCCCAGTCTGATGATATGGGATATTCACTCCCACACTCCCACTCATGTTTTGACACCGGTAGCGTCATCACCGACATCGTCGCACCTCCACCCTCTCCAGCCCGGCCATCGACTGGACTACCTCCTTCTCCCCGCTCACCACACCCTATTCCCCGCACAGAACTTGGCCCTCGTGTAGACCCGCGCCTTTTACAGACACACTCGCAAAACGAATCTGTCCACTCACTGGTCTGGTTACCGCAGAGTAACCACCTGCTCATCGCTGGTTTGTCACAACGGTTACTTCGGTTATTTGATCTCCGTAGCTCCGCACCCGCCGTCGCCCATGCACAAGGACGTGTCTATGCCTTGTCTCCGGACCCATTTGAACCCCATCATCTTGCCGCTGCTGGGGATGGCGTCGTCACCGTTTGGGACGCACGGAAGCTGCCCACTCCTTTGTTCATATTTTCTGAGCGAGACGCGCTCGCTGATGGCACCGTTATCCAGAGCGGTGGCGGGCGTAGGGTGACAGACCTAGCATTTTCCTCCGTGCGGAGGGGAGTTCTGGCAACCCTCGGTCAAGACGCTTCATATGTTCGCCTTTGGAATATCACAAAAACGGAGTCATTTGAGGCGCCCCCTACAGTTCGCGCAAGTGATGTTTCCCGGACACCGAAGATGTCATGGACGAACGCGACCAGCATGTTGCCATGGAACGCTTCGGGGGGAACACCTGGTGTGACGACTGACAACACACAGTCATCCCCGAATGCCTCTTATTCCCTTGTACTATCTGATACCCGCAAATGTAAGTGATTTGAACGCAACTGTATGTGATCAATTTTATGTAGCATTAACAGCTCGGCGCTTCCATGCAAACCTTGATTCTTTTGCGCTGATGCCCGCCACTAGTTCAAACCCTTTGTCCGTTCCGCTCATGGCGATTACTAAAGATGACGAGTTGGAGACAGCAAACATCCACGATACGCCTCTCCATGTGTAATGGAGCGCACGGGGTAATATGGCGATCGCAGTCGGCACCGCGTATCGCATCTTTTCTAGTGTGCGACCGGGAGAGGTTGTCCCCGAACCCTGGTCAATCCAATATACCGTTGTGTCTGAAGGAATTGATGGCACTAGTTTTAGTCCCTTTCCCATCATCGAGGTGTCTCGAGGTAGATCGTCACGACCAAGCCTACTACAGCCAACTTTCGAACGCGGGGACGAGGATGGATTCCCCGCTCTCTCATTGGCCAGACCTTCTCCGAGACCATCCCCGCGTTCTAAACCGTCTTCTTTACCGGCATCGAAGTCAAAGGAGGGTACCATCAGTCCCGCACACCGGAATGTCCCGGCTTCTCCCTATACCAAAGGAACTGTAGAACTTCCGTCTTCCCCAGGTCCCGCGTCTCTCGCGCCCCCATC
>Ga0307510_10009206_pt1 | contig 11761 bp, 9 predicted proteins | sample 12_EM_MG_FD_207224 | JGI IMG/M metagenome (GOLD analysis project Ga0307510, IMG submission 207224) | Populus trichocarpa ectomycorrhiza microbial communities from riparian zone in the Pacific Northwest, United States - 12_EM | ecosystem: Host-associated > Plants > Roots > Unclassified | place... | reverse complement strand
GGCGTTCCTTCTCTCGCGGTCGCTTTCCCAGTGCATACTGGGGCTGACATATCATCTCCCGTAGTTCTTCGAGCCGCTTCCTGATTCTCCATCCAAGAAAGGTCGCGCCTACGACAGTGACGATGGTGGAGACTCAGATGCCGAGTTCATAGAGCTCGAACCAGAAGATGATGACCTGGACCACAACGCCTTGGACGGCGAAAGCGAGTCCCTACCCCTCGCCGCGCCTCACGCCTCGACCAGCGGACATCACCAACCACCACCACCAATGTTTGCGCTTCCCGCCCCATCCTCCCTGGCATCGATGCCGAGCCCGTCAAAGATATCGTCGGAAACACACGGCACTGTGATGGCGCCGACAGACTCCGTGCAGCGAGCGACGGTCCCCTTTACCTCGGAACGCCAGGACGCGGTGGCCTTCCGGAATCGGAAGCAGCTGCGGGGCGTCGGCGGCCCGTCCGAATTGCCGGATCACGCTATGCGCGACGGTCACAGCGACGCCGGATGCGTCATCGCGCAGAAACCACCGTCAGACCGCGCCGCCCGGGCGCGACCCGGATCGACGAGGACGACAACGCCCGCCGCCGACGCTGCCGCTGTAGGCGAGTGTCCGCTTTGTACGCGGTCGTTTGTGGATAACGATGAACTCAATGCCCATGTCGACTGGTGTCTGAGCCGAGAGGCCATCCGTTCTGCGCAAGTCGAGGGCGACGGGAGGTCCAAGGAGCGGAGGAAGCTCGAGGTTGGCGTTCGACAACCCAAAGAGTGGTGGAAGGGAGGATCCGTGGAGGGGAGTGCGGCTCGAAGTCGAAAGCCAAAGCGGCAGAAATTAGGAGGTTGATGACATCCACCTCTATGCGTGTATATCCCCTTCCTGTATGTTGTGTATCCTGTCATGTACCATTATAGTAAATTGTCCCAACCACTGCTTGCGACGACAAACACTGTTCCAACAACAATCTGTCCCTAAATCTACTGTGATAAAGCATGCAAAATCGAATAGCACTATAGCAGCAAAGCAGAACAAGTCCACAACGAGATACCCACATCATGCGCTTCCCTCGGCCCATCTCACCGACTTTGACTTTGCCGGTTTCGTATCATCTCGTGACGCATTTGGCCAGACTGGTGGAGCGGGTGTGGTGTGTTCCTCGGAGTCGCTCTCGCCATCACTCTTATCTTCGTCATCACCTTCGTCGGCATCGCCTACACCGAATAACTCCTCTCGTTCATCCCAGACGTCGGCCAGCGCCAAGCTCTCAGAGCGAGCGCGTGCTTTTCCTTTTTTGTTGCTATTGTTCTGTGGGAACAGCGCGGACGGTGGTGTATCGGGTTTGTTGTAAAGAGGGAGGAGCTGTGTACCGGACTCGTTCTCCTCGTCAGAGTCGAGAGCGAGGGAAGAGTTGGACGCGGAAAGGGGTCGGTACAGCCGCGAGATCTGCCGCGAGGGAGTTTTGTGATGTTCTGTCAGCTTTGGCCTAGGAGAAGAAAGGATGGGCTCGCACCTCCCGTCTCCGGCGGTAGTACTTCTCGAGGTGGTAGGCGACGTATAAACCGATTGCAGAACCCAGGAGATTTGCCTTCTCAGATGCTGTTAACAACTTAAAGGATAATGAGAGATGAGGAACGCACGACGACGTCGCCGAACTGGAAGGTCTTATGCTGGGCGAAGGACATATGAGTTAGAAATACGAGTGAAGGGGGAAGGAAATGGGTTCACAGGGAGCAGTGATTGTACAGATTCGCTCACAATACCGCCGAGGAAGAAACACACGAAGAGGGTAAGGATCAGCGGGCAATTGCGCCAGAACCATATTCGTCGGTGTTCTCTGTGGATGAGGACGTGGGTCGTCAGGAATCAAGATCATAGGAGTATGGGGTAGAACTCGGCCCACTCCTCCACATCAAAAATGAAATAGAAGACGCCGGTCGCGATGCCCAGACAAAAAAAGTGCAATAGTTTGTCGTTGAGTGGAAATACATGGACGACGTTCGTGAAGCCCAGGAACGCAAGCGAGAGCATGATCAGAATCGTGAACGCGACAAACCACTGGTAGAGGGAATGAGGGAATTGCTCAGGTAGGCACCCAACAGGGAAGGAAGGCTCACTGGTCGGATGCGCAGGGGCAGATCGTACTTTGGGATGTTGAAGCTGTAAGAACGCATGATGGCCTTGAAGGCACGACGACCATGGCGGCGTGCATCGCCCATTCGGCGTTAGATTCCGGTTCGTGTCGTGGGGCGGGAAGTGCGTTTTGTCGGTTTGGAAGGAGGGACGAGAGAAGCCGTTGTTCCTTGTCAGGGTTGTTGTGGTGCTGGGCGCTCTTGTCAGAAATCGGGTAGGTACAGATTGTATTGGAGACGCCGGCGGCTGTGGAAACCGGGAGGCAGAAAGCGGCGGGTGTGCGGAGAGTGCCACTGCATAACTTAGCGCGCCGTGTGCAGTGGCATCGCTTCCCGCCAAGCCGTCCTGTTCCGGACCAAACTTGGCCAAACAGCATCTAGCCCGTGTTAGCTGTAGTTATGGCGATCACTCTGGATTCTGTCAGCCCCATTGCCACATGGGAAGTTTTCGTGGCCTTGCCACTTCTTATTCGGGGGTATATAATTCTGAGAATATTTGCTTTGTATCCTTATTGGAATACAGTTTTCTCTCTTCCCCAAGCTCTGTCCGACACTTCTCTGTGCGACTAGCTAGTCGGAACCTTGGTGTATTCATGCACTACTACTCCGCTTTGCCACCGTCTTGCCCTCGGGGCCATCGACACCATATCCCTACCTCGTGCATGAACCGTTGTCGCAATTACGACCAAGCGCTCGACTGCAACCCGCGCCTATCTGTATCAGGTGAGTACCTTACGGATATAGAATAACTTGATCAGGCTGTGCACTAACCCTTGACCCAACCCACCGCATCCCACTATCTCTCCATCAATTCTCACAGTGAACCAACACGTCACATTTCTTCCCTGCTCGCGATATGGCTGCTGACCAGTTAGGATCCACCGGGTTTCTTCCACTCTACGAGTCTGCCTTGCAGGCTTATGAGAAGAATGCTGGCGTCGCATTCGCCGAACATCCCCTCGCCTTACAGCTCCAGAGTTGTGACTCTGTTGAGTCCATGACTTCTGTTCTGCAAGGTCAAGCTCAGGCTTTGGGTGAATTCCAAGGAAGCGATAGAGTCATGAAATCTATCAAGAGTATTGTATCAATTTTAACTAGACTTTCTCCTACTGCCGCCCTCGCCGTCGACATGGGTCACCGTCTGGTACGTCAGCAGGCGTTGATGTCATGTTTTATTACTGACAGATTTTGCAGCCATACTCTCCCGTGAAAGCTTTACACGCTGGACTTGCCGTACTACTTGCTGTACGTACCATTTTCTACCTATGTGGGTACCTTCGTCACACCGAAGCGAACCAGGCGGCCCAGGGCGTCACTGCCAGCTATGACGCACTCGTCGACTTGCTCGAGTCCATTGAACATTTTCTTCGTCGTCTTGATATATATACACGGATACCATCTACTCCCGCAATGGACGAGATAGTGGTCGGGATAATCGTGGAATTGTTGTCGATGCTCGGTCTAGCGACTAGAGAGCTCAAACAGGGACAATCAAGTGGGTCCGTTTTCGCTATCCTGTCACCTTACTGAGCGCAACGCAGTCAAAGTAATCAAGAAGGTCTTCGGAGAGAAGGATGTCGACGCGGTCCTGCAGAGGCTAGACCGGCTCACAGAAGATGAGGCGAGGACAACTGCAACTCAGACCCTCGAGGTTGTTTACAGCCTCGTCCAAAGCATGACGGCGATCATGGACGGTGAGTATTGAGTAAATGCACTGTGCTCGACATCCACCATGTGTTGAACCTGAACACTATTCCTTGTAGATGGCAGGGTATCGGTTGATGGTATTCGGGAAACCCTCGGTGAGTTTCGTAGGCGGCAAGGAGCTAGTTCGATGTTTGACCGAACATTAGAAATCCTACATAAAATGGCGAGCGACAAGAACAAGTCAAAACGTGAGCTATTTCCTAATGTTTCCATTGCTAACAAGACGCGCTGAGATTCTCTGGCAGGTGAAAAGCTACAGAGAGACATCCGAAGTTGGCTCTCACCCCCCGATCCATGGAAAAATCACCACATTGCCCATGAATTGCGGCATGGTGTGACTGGGGCATGGTTTGTTCAAGGTGTCGCACTTTTCGAATGGAGAGAATTCGGGCCGAGTTCACTACTATGGGTACATGGGAAACGTAGGCACTACCCCCAGCTTACTCGTCCACAGTGGCTGATAGTTTTTTAGCTGGCGCAGGCAAGAGTGTCCTTTGGTGTGTTAATCCTTCCATAGTTCTTTCTTCATGAGAACTTACGACGTTGGCCAGTTCTACGATCATCCAAGAGATCGAGGTCATGCGGAAATCTGGTCTTGCATCCCTCGCATTCTACTACCATGATTTTCGGGAGGATCAAAAGCAGGATCGTCGTGGGCTGCTCTCATCCGTTCTATTCCAGCTTTGTGACCAGTCCGATTCCTACCATGACGTCCTTTCTACCTTCTATTCGACTCACCGCCACGGTGCACAAAGTCCCAGCAACGATGAACTTCTCCAGTGTTTGAAGGAATTGCTGGATCTGCCGGGACAAGCTCCAGTCTGTCTGATAATAGATGCCTTGGATGAATGTCCAAACACATCTGCTATTCCATCCCCCCGCGAGCAAGTTCTAACACTTCTGGAACACCTTTTGGAGTCACGACTTCGAAATCTGCGGTTATGTGTCACGAGCCGACCGGAAACTGACATCAAGATTGCTCTTGAGCCCCTAACTTTCCGTTCCATTTCAATACACGATGAGAGCGGACAAAAGGAGGACATCGAAAATTATATCAGGTCCGTTGTCAACACGGATCCAAAGAACCGAAGATGGAAACAGCAGGACAAGGAACTAGTGATCAAGGTCCTCACAGAACGCGCTGACGGGATGTAAGTAACCAAATTATAAGTTGTTGGCGGACTTGCTTAGATCAAATCAATAATGCAGGTTTCGCTGGGTGTATTGCCAGCTTGTGTATCTTTGCGGCTGTCATCCAGGGCGTATCCGTCATGCCCTGGCCGAATTACCCAGGACGCTTGATGGGACATATGAGCGCACGTTGCAAGAGATCAAAGAAGCAGACTGGGAGCTTGCGCACAGACTGTTCCAATGCGTCAGTGTCGCTTCGCGGCCATTCCGTGTGGAGGAACTGGCAGAGTTTCTCGCATTCGATTTCCCAGCGGGACCGATTCCTCAATTTCGTTCGGATTGGCGACTCGAAGATCCCACGGAAGCGGTGCTTACTACATGCTCCACATTGCTTTCCCTTGTCATTGTCGACGATTCCACAGTCATACAATTCTCGCACTTCTCTGTCAAGGAGTTCTTGACATCTACTCGCTTTGCAGAGAAATGCAACACCATTTCCCGCCATCACCATATTTCTATGACGCCCGCTCATACGTTAGTCGCGCAAGCATGTCTGGGTATCCTATTGCATCTAGACAAAGATATCACTGGAGGTAGCCTGATGGAATTTCCCCTCGCCAACTATGCTGCCAAGTACTGGGTTGAGCATGCCCGTTTTGAGGGTGTGTCAGAAGATGCAGAAGAAGGCATGCAACAGCTGTTTGACCCGAGCAAACCACATCTTTCCATTTGGATATGGATATACGAACGAAAGTGGAGCCGACGGATCTGGCTAAACATGGAAAGGCCGTTGCCGCTTCTCAGAACCCACTTGCATTATGCCGCTTTTTATGGCTTTCACACTGTTGTGAAGCGTTTGGCCATTGAGCACCCACAGGACCTGCATTCTCGCGGAGTCAATGACGAGTCAACGCCGTTACATTTGGCTTCTGGGGAAGGACATACGGAAATCGCACGCATCCTCGTCGACGCCGGTGCCGATGTGACAGCCCAGGACAGGAATGGGTGGATTCCACTGCATCGGGCCTTACTAGGTAGTCATGTGGATCCCGTACGGTTTCTCGTCGGGCACGGCACCGACCCAACAGCAGCGGACAGGTGGGGATCGACACCGCTGCATCTGACATCGCACAATGGTCATTTAGATCTCTCACGGTTCCTTGTCGACCATGGCGTCGATGCAACAGCCAAAGATAAACGTGGATGGACTCCGCTGCATCAGGCATCGCTTCAAGGTCATATGGATGTCGCACGACTCCTTGTCGAGAAAGGCGCTGATGTGATGGCACGGGCCAAGGACGGGTTGACTCCGCTGCATCAGGCGTCGCGACATTGTCATGTAGATCTCGCACGCTTTCTCATCGAGCACGGCGCCGACACCGCAGCCCACCAAAAGGACCTGTCCACTCCGTTGCATTGTGCATCGGGAAATGGCCACGTGGATTTAGCACGGCTTCTCATCGAGAACGGCGCCGATATAACAGCGCAAGATAAGTCTGGTTCGACTCCATTACATCTAGTGACGCGAGCTGCGACAACTGGGTATGGATCTGGCATACCACCCGCCCCGGAGCATGACATACCCAGGACAAACCAACACAAGCATAGGGTGCCTACACAGGATGATCGGTCCTTGGCTAGTCCATATATCGAACTCACACGGCTCCTCATCGAGCACGGTGCCGATGTGACAGCCCAGGACAAGAGGGGGTCGACGCCGCTGCATCTGGCATCGGTATCCTATAGGGGAGCTATGGAAGTCACACGGATCCTCGTCGAGCACGGCGCCGATGTGACAGCTCAGAACAAGAATGGGTCGACACCGTTGCATAATACGTCTGGTGGATATGATACGACTACTAGATTGAAAATTGCACAATTCCTTGTCGAGCACGGCGCCGATGCGACAGCCCCGGACAAGAATGGATCAACCTCGCTGCATAGGGCTTCGAAAGGGGGTCATATGGACCTTGCACGGTTCCTTGTCGAACACGATGCCGACGTGAAAATTCAGGACAAGAACGGACGGACTCCACTCCATCATGCGTCGACTGGCGGAAATGTGGATCTCTTACATTTCCTTGTCGAGCGCGGTGCCGATGTGACAGTCCAGAGCAACGACGGGTGTACTCCGCTGCACCTTGTATTGGGATCGGATGACTGTGAGAGAGACATGGCACTGAATCTTTCACGGTTCCTCTTAGAGCACGGCGCTGATGCGACAGTCCGCGCTAAGGATGGGTCGACTCCACTGCATTGTGCACCGACCAATAAATATGAGGATATTGTGCGACTCCTCGTAGAGTATGACGCTGACGTGACAGCGCGAGACAAGAATGGGTCTACACCGCTGCATCAGGCGTCGCGTATGGGTAATTTGTCTTTGGATCTTGCAAAGTTCCTCATCGAGCACGGCGCCGACGCGGTAGCTCAGGATAAGAATGGGTCGACCCCGCTGCACTATGCATCGCGATCGTACCAGGGACATGTGGATATTTCACGGTTCCTCATAAAGCATGGTGCCGACGCGACGGCGCAAAACAAGAGAGGGTTGACTCCGCTACATCGGGCGGCCCGCCATGGCCATCTAGACCTTGCACGGCTCCTCATAGAGCACGGCGCCGACGCGACAACACAGGACAAGCGAGGGTGGACTCCGTTACATCATTCGTCGCGCCATGGCAGTGTGGACCTTACACAGTTTCTCCTTGGGCATAACGCTGACGCAACTGCTCAGGACAAGGAGGGATCGGCTCCACTTCATAAGGCTTCGCGATATGGCCTTGTGGATCTCGCACAGATCCTCGTCAATCACGGCGCTGACGCAAAAGCCCAGAACAAGCATGGGTCGACTCCACTGCATCAAGCGTCACGAAATGGCCATTTGGATCTTGCACGATTCTTTATCGAACATGGCGCCGATGCGACAGTGCAAGACAAGGATGGGTCAACACCTCTCCATCAGGCATTGCTTAAAGACCATGTGGATCTTGCGCGGTTCCTCGTTGAGCATGGCGCTGACGCTTCAGTCCGGGACAAGGATGGGTCGACCCCACTGCATCTGGCCTCATACAATGGCCATATTGGTCTCGCCCGTAGTCTCGTCGAGCACAGGGCAGACCCAATTTCCCAGGACAAGCGCGGTTCGACCCCACTACACCAGGCATCAATCAGCGGAAGTGTCGGTCTCGCACGGTTTCTCGTTGAGCGCGGCGCCGACGTGACAGCCCAGGACAAGGACGGGCGCACCCCATTGCACCAGGCATCATGCGAGGGTCATATTGGTCTCGCACAGTTTTTGGTCTCGCACGGTGCCAATGTGACGGCCTATGACAAGGACGGGTCAACACCACTGCATCAGGCATCATGCGAAGGTCATATCGATCTTGCACAGCTCCTCATCCGATACGGCGCCGAAGCAATGGCGCGGGACAAGCATGGGTCGACTCCGCTCCATCAGGCGTCGCGTTGTGGAAATGTGCATCTTGCGCGTTTCCTTGTTGAGCACGGCGCCGGCATGACAGCAGAGAACAAGGACGGGTGGACACCACTGCACCAAGCATCGATTGAGGGTGACATGTATCTCGCACGGTTCCTTGTCGAGCAAGGCGCAGACCCAACGGCTGACGATAAGGATGGATGGACCCCCTTGCATCAGGCCTCACTCAGTGATGATATGAATATTGTGCGGTTCCTCATTGAGCATGGCGCCAACCCAAGAGCCCAGGACAAGCGCGGGTCGACTCCACTACACCAGGCGTCACGACATGGTCATGTGGACCTCGCACGGTTCCTCGTCGAGCAAGGCGCAGACCCAGCAGCCCAGGATGAAGATGGATGGACTCCCTTGCACCAGGCATCGCTCAGGGATGATAAACATCTCAAAAAGTTGCTCATTGAGCATGGCGCCAAACCAACACCACATATTAGGCGGGTGCTACGACATGGTCATGTGGATCTTGCACGGTTCCTCGTCGAGAAAGGCGCAGACCCAGCAACCCAGGATAAAGACGGATGGACTCCCTTGCATCAGGCATCGCTCCAGGATGATATGGATCTCACGCGGTTCCTCATCGAGCATGGCGCCAACCCATCAGCCCAAGACAAGTACGGGTCGACTCCGCTACATCAGGCGTCACAACATGGCCATGTAGATCTCGTACGGTTCCTCGTCGAGCACGGCGCGGACGTGACAGCCCAAGACAAGTTCTGGTCAACTCCGCTGCATCAGGTGTCACGATCATCCAGGGGCAGCGTTGATCTCGCACAGGTCCTTGTTGAACACGGTGCCAATATGATGGCTCAGAACAAGCACGGGTCGACTCCGCTGCATCAGGCGTCAATTAGCGGAAATGTGGCTCTGGTACGGTTCTTAGTTGGGCAATGTGTCGATACGGCAGCCCAGGACAATTACGGATCGACTCCACTACATCGTGCATCGCGATCGCGTAGGGGAAATGTCGATCTCGTGTTGTTCCTCCTCGAGCATGGTGCCGATGCGACGGCCCGAGACAAGATCGGGTCAACGCCACTGCATGGGGCATCGCTCCACGGACATCTCGGTCTCGTGCAGTTACTCGCCAAGCATAATGCCGACGTGACAGCCCAAGACAGGGACGGATCTACTCCGCTGCATTGTGTGTCACGTTCGCGAAGGGGAGATGTGGATCTAGCACGGTTCCTCGTTAAGCATGCTGGCGATGCGACATCCAAGGACAAACATGGGTTGACCGCACTAGATCTGGCAAGAGTAAAAGGTCATGTAGAACTCGTACAGTTCCTCGTCGAACATGGTGCCAAGGCCAGAGTCCTGCCCGCGTCGCAGATTCAGCAGCCCTGGATGAAATTCCGTCCCGGTACGAGGTGGTGGTACGTTGCAATTTTGTTTAGTCTGCCGTCGACTCCTCAGTCAAGGATAAGGTTGCTGATACCTGGGACTTCGCAGGCAGTCGCCGTACGGACATTCAGCGCCCGAGCGATCCACACACGGGGGGCTCGCGGCCCAGTTGGTCTGTTTAGAAAATGTAGACTCATCTGATTTAGATTAGACAGACTCGGAGTCTTTTTTATTTGCCGTACTGTTTATCTTGGTCACTGTGGAACAATGAAGTTTATCATCGTGCTCGAAAGCCGAGCATCTTGAATAAAGGAGTAAAGTATTACTTTTGTATCAATCTAATTAACACAAGTGTGTTGTCCCATTGAACCCTCACTTGTCGTGCCGCAGGTTATTTTAGATAGGAAATTGTATTTATACTTTGATAGTCGGTATAAACATGTGGTCCCCTGTGGGTGCAGTGATACCGTACATTTAGATATGAAGGGTACTTCACAGTGCTTGAACCGGGTGCGCAGAATGCCCTGAAGTAGGCTCATGGCCACTGGTGTTTAACTTGAAGCACGCAAAGTCCTCAGCACCGCGGTGTCTGATCGTGTGCGCAACGTTGCGGGGAACTACACTGCAGGTTTCGCGGCGGTTTCTCGCGGGACGTCCACAATGGAACAGACAGGCATCATTCCCCTGTGTTGCTGAGGCGCAAGTACCTGCTTTCTGGTCAGTCTAGTAGGCGCCGGCTTAGCCTAGAAGCCGAATGTTAGTTAGTGGGTAAACTCAATCCATCGAATGCCCTCACCTTGGGGCACCATTTCCCGTGGGATGTTTGTAAAACCGTCTGGGCTTCATCGCGATGGACTAATTAGGTGAAGGGAGATAAGCGAGTCGAAGACGGAGTAGGAAGGAGACAGACATCTCGCCATTCACCCATTCTACACACCCCGCATCACGATCTGGAAGCGCGGCATGGTTCTCACATAGGATGATATCGATTTACTGTCCTGACTAAAAGCCACGTTGCTCGTGCGCCACGAACGTCTCAGTCACAGAACTCCCCCCCTGCTCTTGAGCAAGCTCCTTCCCCAACTTGAAGTCACTTCTGCACAACCTTATATCTTGTCAACGGCTTTGGGAAGGATGGGACGCCGCCGCTTCCACGGCCAAAGCGCAGGCCCTCTGTCCATTCGTTAATGTCGTTACGAGTCTCCAAGATACGAGGGGATCCGAACTCGGGCTCACCAGCGGCGCCGACAATCCTGGCATAATCTACGTTGAGAGCATGGGTTTCTGATACGTCATTTTCCTTACTTGTCCAACAAGTACGCGTCGAAATATGAACCTGAAGGATTTAGTTGTCGCAATTGCACGGCGCCATTTGGTAAGTCGTTTCCCTTCGCTATCTGACAAAATTTGCATGGAGAATGCGGGTTCAAATGCCAGTGTGGTGAGTGGGTGAGGTACATGGAAGCAGCACGCACTTGTCTTTCTCATATTTCGCAATTGTGTGTGTTGAGCAAACCGACAGGTAACTGCTGGTGCTTGTCAGTGATGTAGACCCAAATTCATCCTCCGAGTCGTCGAATTGGCGGGAAGTGAAGAGATTCGGCAATCAAGGTTAAACCAAAATTATGGAATCCAGCTCTTGTGCTTGAGCCTCGAAATTACCTAGAGGTGTTGTATTTACTTCCCAGGTTTGACATATACAGGAACAGTGGAAGGTTGGAGGCGTACGTCCCGGAGGATTTTATTGGATACTGCAGTCTGCTGTGCAAGGGAGCATACAAAGCCTCAGCCATGGTGGTGTTTGGGTTGTGTCTCAATCGCCAAAAGGTCACCGACTCACCACACACACCAAATGCGCCCGTCACGTGCGTGTTTTCTTTTTCGGCGCCACTACGTATGTAATCATGTAACACTTTTTTTTTTTTTTTTTTTTTTTTTTTTTTTTTTTTTAAATTTTTTTTG
>Ga0307510_10009205_pt1 | contig 11762 bp, 9 predicted proteins | sample 12_EM_MG_FD_207224 | JGI IMG/M metagenome (GOLD analysis project Ga0307510, IMG submission 207224) | Populus trichocarpa ectomycorrhiza microbial communities from riparian zone in the Pacific Northwest, United States - 12_EM | ecosystem: Host-associated > Plants > Roots > Unclassified | place... | reverse complement strand
GCTCGAGGAAGAGTTCGCACGCGCCGGCGTCTCCAGCCCGGCCGATGCGATCGAGTGCACCTCGATCTTCGCGACGCTGCAGCTGGTGCAATCGAGCGACGCGATCGCGGTGATGCCCGAATCGGTGGTGCGCGATCATGTGCACGCCAAGCTGCTGGTCGCGCTGCCGCTGGTGGTCGGACGCGATCTGAAAGCGTTCGGGCTGTTGACGCGCAAGGACGAGCCGCTGTCGGAAGTGGCCGCGGCCTTCATCGCGCATGTGAAGCGCAACGCGTCGCCCAAGGTCGTCAAGGGATCGGCGCGGGCAGGGTCCTGACCGGCCCGCGCGGGGCGCGGTGCCCTGACGAATCAGGACTTGGGCAAGAGGTTTGCGTCGGCGCTGCGCCAGGCTTCGGTCAACTCGCTGCGCAGCGTGCCCGCCTCGCTGCTGCGCCCTTGCGCCTGCAGCGCCTGCGTCAGCCCGCGCAATGCCCAGCCGCTGTGCGGATGCACGGCGAGGTCGGCGCGGAAGGTCTGTTCGGCGTCATTCCAATGCCGCGTGCGGAGCTGCAGATCGCCGAGCGCGATGCGCGTGCCGGCGGCCAGCGTCGGCGGCTCGGCCTGATCGAGATCGCGGCCCACCGCCACCGCCTGCGTCTGAAACGCGAGCGCGGCATCGGGCTGGCCCTGGCTCATCGCGAGTTCGGCGCGCAGGCTTTCGCGCGCGACCAGCAGCAGGCCGCGGAACAGGCCGTCGATGTACTCGTCCTTCGAGTGGGCTTCGATCAGGCGCGTCGCGACCGGATCGAGCACCGCGAGCGCCTCCGCTGCGCGCGCCGGCTGTCCGGTGCGCGCGAACGCGACGCCGCGCGCGTACTGCCCGAGCACGGTCGCCACGCCCTTGTCGCCGGCCGGCAGCGGCTCCTGCAGCACCGCGTCCCAGCGCTCCATGCGCAGCAGCGTCAGTGCCGGGCGGGCGCGGATCAACTCGGCGAATTCGCTGTCCTTGGTCGTCAGCGCGGCCGAGGCGCGCGCGGCATCGAGCGCCACGTCGCCGCGGCCCTGCATCACGGCGCCGTACCAGAGGAAGTGGCCGTTGTGGCCGCGCCAGTCCTTCGTGTCGGGGAAGCCTTGCGCCTTCAGCTCGTCGCGCATCGTCAGGTCGAGCGCCACCGCCTGCTGGTTCACGCGCGTGGCATCCGCATAGCGGCCGAGTTGCGCGTAGGTGTGCGACGGCATGTGCACCAGATGCGGCGACTTCGGCGCGAGCGCGCCGAGCCGATCGGCCGCGGCCTCGGCCCGCGCCGCGACAGGTTGCGCGTCGACCGCGTGGATCATGTAGTGGTTCAGCCCGACGTGATCCGGATGCCGCTTCAGCGCCGCTTCGAGCCGCAGCGCCACATCGCCCATGCGGCCGCCGGGCGCGCCGGTGGTGGCGTCCCACCAGTCGTCGCGCGTCGCGATCATCTCGGCCTCGGCGTACATCGAGAGGATGTCCGGGTCGTCGGCGTAGCGATCGGCCAGCTCGCGCATGCGCGCGGCGTAGACGATGTCGAGCGGGTCGGCCGGGTTGTCGGTGCTGCCGCCGGTACTGCAAACCGGCGCCGCGAGCACAGCGCTGTTGCGCGCCTCGCTCGCGTGGCCGTAGCGCGATGCCAGCGCGCCGATCAGCGCCTGCTCGCGCGGCGTCACGCCCTGCGCATGCTTGACCGCGTAGTCGGCATAGCCGAGCGCCTCGCTCAGATCGCCACGCTCGGTCGCGTTGATGTTGGGCCCGAGCTGGTAGGCCACGCCCCAGGCGCACATCGCGCACTCGGCGTCCTGCGCCAGCGCCGCCTTGAAGGCACGCACCGCCTCGGCCTCGTTGAACGCGTAGGCCTGCTCCATGCCTTGCGCGAACAGTCGGCGCGCGTCGGGCGAACGCGTCGTGATCGTCAAGGTGTTCGCGCCGAAGCCGGCGAGCGCCGGTGCTCGCGCAGCGGTGTCGATCTTCAGCGGCGCGATCGCGCAGGCAGCGAGCACGGCGGCCGCGACGGTGATCGCCGTGGCGCGCAGCGGCGAGGACGGAGCGGCGGGCGTGTGCGTGCGGTTCATGCGCGTCTTCCGGAAAGTTGTCCCGTAACTCGAACGGGCCAGCGGCTACTTCGGCGTCTTGGCTTCCGCCACGGCCTCGTTGATGGCGGCCGTCATCTTCGGAATCACCGACTGCATCAGCGACTGCGACATCGCGATCGACTTCTGCATCACGACCGGCATCTTGTTCACGAAGGCCTGGCCGGTCGGGCTGGCGTAGAACGCGAGCAGGCCGTCGATCTCCTCCTGCTCGAAGGTGTCGCGGTAGAGCGCGACGTACCGCGGCTTCAGCTTGCTCCAGCTCATCTCTTCGCGAATCACCGCGACGAACTTGGACGGCAGCGCTTCCATCGCACGCCGCTGCTCTGCGCTCAGCGTCTTGCCCTGCGCGGCCTGCTGCGTGCCCTGACGCATCATCTGCTCCATGCCGCCGTACATCGCATCCATCGTCGATTCGGTCTTCATCGCGATGAGCAGCCTCTCGACCGATTCTTCGCTGGCCGGCGCGGCTTGGGCGTTGAACACGATGCAGGTGGCGAGCGAGACGAGAAAACGGCGCATGGTGGTGAAGGTGGTTGTGACCGGCGTCAAGGGTGGTCCTGCCGCAGCACGCCGAGCGCTGACGGCAGGGCAGATGATGCCAGTGTTCGGCCGGTTCGGCGCCTGCGCAAACCTGGTCGATCATCTTGGTGACAGCTGTCACGGACAAAACCGGGCACGATCCGGCCGATCACCCACGGAGACACGACGATGACATTCGAGACCCTGCGCTACCACGTCGAAGACAACATCCTGACGCTCACGCTGAGCCGCCCCGAGCAGCTCAACGCCTTCAACGGCCCGATGATGAACGAGCTGATCGCCGCGTTCGACGCCGCCGATGCGGACGACGCGGTGCGCGCGATCATCGTCACCGGCGCGGGCCGCGCGTTCTGCGCCGGGGCCGATCTGTCGCAAGGCGCCAAGACCTTCGACTACGCCAAGCGCGACGACAAGCCCGAGAAGGCCGGCACGCCGTTGGACGCCGACGGCAACCCGGTCTGGGGCCACGAGTCGGTGCGCGATGGCGGCGGGCGCGTCACGTTGCGGATCTACGAGTGCCTGAAGCCGGTGATCGCCGCGATCAACGGCCCGGCGGTCGGCATCGGCGCAACGATGCTGCTGCCGATGGACATCCGCCTCGCCGCCGACACCGCCCGCATCGGCTTCGTGTTCGCGCGCCGCGGCATCACGCCCGAGGCCTGCTCCAGCTGGTTCCTGCCGCGGCTGGTGGGCATCAGCCGCGCGCTGGAGTGGACCTACTCCGGCCGCATCTTCCCGGCAGGCGAGGCGCTCGCCGGCGGGCTCGTCAGCGCGGTGCACGCGCCCGAGGCGCTGCTGCCTGCGGCCCGTGCACTCGCGCGCGAGATCATCGACCACGCCGCGCCGGTCTCGGTGGCGCTCACGCGCCAGATGATGTGGCGCATGCTCGGCGCCGATCACCCGATGGAAGCGCACAAGATCGACAGCCGCGCGATCTATTCGCGCGGCGCCTCGCCGGATGCGAAGGAGGGCGTGATGGCGTTCCTCGAGAAGCGACCGGCGCAGTTCGCGGGCAAGGTCTCGAGCGACATGCCGGCGTTCTTCCCGTGGTGGGAGGCGCGGCCGTATTCGTGATCAGTTGCGGCGCGGCTTGGCCGGATCGGGCGCCACATAGGCCATGACCTTGCGGCCCAGCAGTCCGGGCGGCGCGATCAGCCCGAGGTCGAAGCTGCTGCGCGGGCCGTTGAAGGCCCAGACGAAGCTCTTGCTGCCGACCTGGAAGCGGATCACCTCGCCGCCGGTGACGTTCACGTAGCCCGCATCGGGCCGGATCACGATGCTGCGGGTGACCATCGACAGCGTGCCCGGGCCGCCGTACAGATCGGTGCCGGGGTCGCGCGTGGCGAGCAGCTCGGGCGCGGTCGATGCGAGCGGCGCGGCAGCCGGGGCCGGTGCAGGCGAGGGTGCCGGGGTTGCCTGCGCGGATGGCGATGCCGTGGCTGGCGACGGTGCCGGCACTGCTGCGAGCACGACCGGCTTCGGTGCGGGTGCTGGTGCGTGTGCGGGCGATGGCGATGGCGATGGCGACGGCTTCGCAGCCACCGGCTTGTCGGCCGCTGCGGCGGCAAGAACAGTCGGCGTCGACGCTGCAACTACGGATGTCGGAGCCGAGGCGGGCGCAGGCGCTGCAGCCGAACCAGACGCCGACGTACGCAACTGCTCCCACGCGACATACCCCACGCCGCCCAGCGCGATCGCCGCGAGCGGCGCGATCACCCACGCCGGCCGCAGCCCGCGGTGATCGTCCACCGGGGGCGCGGCCGGTGGCGGCACCGGTGCCGGCGCCGCATCCACGTACGGCAGCAGCGCGTTGATCAGCAGCTGCACGTCGGAGCCCCAGCGCGCATGCGTCAGCTCGACGCTGTTGCGGAACGCGAGCTCCTTCAGGTCGTCGGGCAGTTGCTCGGCGCGCGGCATGACGGCGTCGTGCACCAGCACCGGGACCACCGGGATGTCGCGCTTCAGCGCGCTCGCCGTTTCGAGGCGCACGAAGTCGTACGGGTCGTCGAGGCGGCGCCTTCCGTCCTGGTCGACCACGCTCAGCCAGTTCTTGCCGATCATCGCGAGCAGCACGCCGCAGGAGGCCACTTGCTGTTCGATCACGCGCCGGAAATCGCGCCCGGGCTCGATGCCTGCGACGTCCATGAACACCGCACCCGGGCCGAAGCGGTCGCGCAGGTCCTCGAACAGCCGGCCCGCGTGGCCCTCGGTGTCGTCCCGCCGGTAGCTGATGAAGATCGCGCGCATCCGCGCATTGTGCGGATTTGCGCGGCCGCGGCCATCCCTACACGCTCAGACGCGCTCGAGCACCGTCGCGATGCCTTGCCCGCCGCCGATGCACTGCGTCGCGAGCGCATAGCGCACGTTCTCGCGCACCAGCAGCGCGGCCGCCTTGCCGGTGATGCGCGCGCCGGTGGCGCCCAGCGGGTGGCCGATCGCGAGGCCGCCGCCGTCGAGGTTCACGGTGGCCGGGTCCAGGCCGAGGTCGCGCGCGCAGGCCAGCGCCTGCGACGAGAAGGCCTCGTTGATCTCGACCACGCCGAGGTCGGCCACCGTCAGCCCGGCGCGCGCCAGCGCCTTGCGCGTCGCCGGGATCGGGCCGATGCCCATCACCGCCGGATCGACGCCGACGGTCGCGAACGAGCGGATGCGCGCCAGCATCGCGAGCTTGTGCTTCGCGGCGAACGCGTCGCTCGTGACGAGCACGACCGCAGCGCCGTCGGTCAGCGGCGACGAGGTTCCCGCGGTGACCACGCCATCGGCCCGGAAAGCCGGTTTCAGCGCCGCGAGCGCGTCGAGGTTGGTGCCGGGGCGGATGCAGCCGTCGGCGTCGATCATCGCGCCGTCGGCGCCTGTGATCGCGACGATCTCGTCGCGCAGGCGTCCCTGCTCGCGCGCCTGCGCCGCCTTGCGGTGCGATTCGACCGCGAGCTGCTCCTGGTCGGCGCGGCTCACGTTCCAGCGCTGCGCCACGTTCTCGGCGGTTTCGCCCATCGAGATGTAGGCCTCGGGCAGGGCAGGGTTGGGCGAGAAGTTGAAGCCGCCCTGCGGCACCATCGTCATCGACTCGACGCCCACGCACAGGAACGCGTCGCCCATGCCGGCCTCGATCTGTGCCGCGGCGATGTGCACCGCCTGCATCGACGAGCCGCAGAAGCGGTTCACCGTCATGCCGCCCACTTCCTGCGGCAGGCCGGCCAGCAGACCGACGATGCGCGCGAGGTTGTTGCCCTGCGCGGCTTCGGGGTAGGCGCAGCCGAGGATCAGGTCTTCGATCAACGCAGGATCGAGGTCGGTGCGGGCCAGCAGGCCGGTGACGACCTGCGCGGCGAGGTCGTCCGGGCGCACCGCGGCGAGCGCGCCCTTCTTCGCGAAGTGGAACGGCGAGCGGGCGTAGGCGGAAATCACGGCTTTCATGGAGAGGCTCCTGTTAACTACCTTCCTGTAGGTAGGTTATGAGGTCAAAAAAAGCGGCGCGTTTCGGCGCCGCGGGATGATCAGAGGCCGAGTGCGATCTTCAACGGCGCGACCGCCTCGTCGAAATCGGCCGGGTGGCCGGTCATGCGGGCCGCGATCAGGCCGCCCTGGCAGCCGGCGAACACGGCGGCCGGCGTCACCGCGCTCGCGGCCTTGCCGCGCAGCCCGCCCATCACGCCGGCGAGCCACAGGATCTGGATGTGGCGGATCTCGCGCGCGGCCTGGCGCAGTTCCTCGTTGATGTTGTCCCAGCCCGGCGCCAGCGAGCCTGCCGGGCACACGCCGGCGCCGGCGCGCAGTGCCTTGCGGTACATCGTGAAGTAGGCGTTGAGCTTGTCCTGCGGCGTGCCGGGCAGGGTGGCGCTCCAGTCCTTGAACTGCTGCGCCGCGCCGCGGATCACCTCGACGCCGAGCGTCTCCTTGCTCTCGAAGTGGTGGTACAGGCTTGCCTTGCGGATGCCGACCCGGTCGGCGATGTCCTGGAAGCTGAAGCCGAGGTAGGAGCGCGTCTGCAGCAACTCGCGCGCGACACGCAGGATGTGGTCGCGGGTGCCGCTGTCGGGCGTGGCGAGGGTTCTCATGGCTACCTACTATAAGGTAGGCTTCGCAGGCTGGCAAGCCGCGCCAGAATGACCCGCATGAAACCGCGCCTGCTCGTTCTGTGCCCCACCTCGCCCGCCGCGCTCGATCTGATCGCGCAGCATTTCGACACGCTGTACGCGCCCGACGACGCGCTGCGCGCCGCTGCGATCGCCACCGAAGGCGCGGCGTTCCGCGTCGTGCTGACGATAGGCTCGATCGGCCTGACCGCCGCCGAGATCGACGCGATGCCGCAGCTCGAACTCGTCTGCGTGCTCGGCGCCGGGCACGAGAACGTCGACGTCGCGCACGCGAAGGCGCGCGGCATCGTCGTCGCGAACGGGGCGGGCGCGAACGCCGATTGCGTCGCCGATCACGCGATGGCGCTGCTGCTCGCCGCGGTGCGCAACTTGGCGCCGTTCGATCGCGCCTGCCGCGCCGGTGTGTGGCGCACAGCGTTGCAGATGCAACCGAACGTGTCGCACCGCCGGATCGGCATCGTCGGTTTCGGTGCGATCGGCCGCAAGATCGCGCAGCGCGCTGCGGGCTTCGAGATGCAGATCGGCTGGCACGGCCGCACGCGGCGCGACGATGTGCCCTATCCGTGGTTCGACAGCGTCACGGCGCTGGCCGCCTGGGCCGACTTCCTCGTGATCGCGACGCCGGGCGGCGCAGCGACGCAGCACCTGGTCGACGCCGGCGTGCTGGACGCGCTCGGCGCCGACGGCTACCTCGTGAACATCGCGCGCGGCAGCGTCGTCGACACGGCCGCCCTGGCCGACGCGCTGCGCAGCGGCCGCATCCGCGGCGCCGGCCTGGACGTGTACGAAAGCGAGCCCGAGCCGCCGGCCGCGCTGATCGAGCTCGACAACGTGCTGCTGACGCCGCACACGGGCGGCGCCTCACCCGAGGCGGTGCAGGCCACGCTGGACCGCTTCATCGCCAACGCGACGCGGCATTTCGCGGGCCAGCCGGTGGTCTCGCCGCTCTGAGGCGCGGGCGCTGCGACGAGGTCGCGGCCTCCTAGAATGAATCGCAGCTTGCCCATCGGCCGGCGCAGGCGTGCCGCGCCCAATCCATGAACCTGAGACTCACCGCCAAGCGACTCTTCGCCTACGCCCGCCCGCACAAATGGGGCGGGCTGCTGGGCATCGCCGCCTTCTTCCTGTCGGCCGCCATCGAACCCGTGCTGCCGGCGATGCTCAAGACGATGCTGGACAGCGGCTTCAAGGGCCAGCTCGGCTACCCGGTGTGGCTGGTGCCGGTGGTGATCGTCGGCCTGTTCGCCGCGCGGGGCTCGCTCGCGTTCGCGGGCACCTACCTGCTCGGCTGGGCCACCTCTCGCATCGTGCTGGCGCTGCGCTCCGATCTGGTCGGCGCGATCCTGCGGGCCGATGCCAACCTCTATTCGACCCTGAGCCCCGGCGTGGCGGCGAGCCGGGTCATCAACGATCCGCAGGCGACCACCGCCTCGCTGTCCGGCGCGATCACTTCGGCACTGCGCGACGGCACGACGCTGATCGCCTTGCTCGGCTACCTCTTCTACCTGAACTGGAAGTTGTCGCTGCTGTCGTTCGTGACCTTGCCGCTGCTCGCGCTCGTGGTGCGCAAGGTGCAGGCGCGCGCCGTGCGCGTCGGCACGCAGTCGTACGAGTCGCAGAACCGGCTGGTCGGCATCGTCGACGATTTCACCCGCGCCTGGCGCGTCGTGCGCACTTTCGATGCGGCCATCTTCGAGCGCAAGCGCTTCGATGCCGAGGCGGCCCGGCTGCGCCGCGCGCAGATGAAGACGCTCGCCGCCGGCGCGTTGATGACGCCGCTCACGCAGATCGTGGCCAGCACCGGCGTGGCGCTGATCCTGACGCTCGGCCTCGTGCAGGCGCATGCGGGGACGACGTCGGTCGGCGAGTTCGTCGCGTTCATCACCGCACTGCTGATGACGATCTCGCCGATGCGCCACCTGGCCGACATCTCCCAGCCGGTGGTCGGCGGCCTGATCGGCGCGAACGCGTGCTTCGCGCTGATCGATACGCCACCGGAGCCGGACACCGGCACGCAGGAGATGACGGACTGCCGCGGCGACATCCGCTTCGAGGACGTGCGCATCCAATACCCCGGCAGCGACCACGCCGCGCTGGCCGGTCTGAACGTGGAGATACCGGCCGGCAAGACCATCGCACTGGTCGGCCCTTCCGGCTCGGGCAAAACCACCGCGGTCAGTTCGCTGCTCGGCTTCGTCGCGCCGGCGTCGGGGCTGATCACGCTGGACGGCGTGGACATCCAGACCTTGCGCAAGGCGTCGCTGCGCAAGCAGTTCGCGGTGGTCTCGCAGGAGATCGTGCTGTTCGACGAATCGATCGCCGCGAACGTGGTCTACGCGCAGGCCATGGACCTGGCGCGCGTCGAGGCCGCGCTGCGCGCCGCCAATCTCTGGGACTTCGTGCAGACGCTGCCCGAGGGCATGCAGACCACGATAGGCACCAACGGCAGCCGCCTCTCCGGTGGCCAGCGGCAGCGCCTCGCGATCGCGCGGGCGCTGTACAAGGACTCGCCGATCTGGGTGTTCGACGAGGCCACCTCGGCGCTGGACACCGAGTCGGAGCGCATCGTGCAGCAGTCGCTCGAGCAATGGCATGGCCGCAAGACGCTGATCCTGATCGCCCACCGCCTGAGCACGATACGCAACGCCGACCGCATCTACGTGCTCGCCGACGGGCGCGTGGTCGAGAGCGGGCGCCACGATGAACTGATCGCGCACGGCGGCCTGTACGCCGGGATGGTCTCCGCGCAGGCGCTGCCGGCAAACGCGGCAGAGGCCCTGGCAGCATGAGCGCTCAGCCGCGCGCCAGCATCCTCCTGCTCGCCTACAACCAGGAGCGCACCGTGCAGTGCGCGGCGGCCAGCTGCCTGGCACAAGACTGCGAACCGCTCGAGATCATCCTGTCCGACGACGCCTCGACCGACAGTACCTTCGCTCTGCTGCAGGCGATCGCGGCCGACTACCGCGGCCCGCATCGCGTGTGGGCACGACGCAATGTCGAGAATCTGGGCATCGGCGCCCACTACAACGAGTTGCTCGCAGCCTCGCGCGGGCAGTTGCTGGTCAGCGCCGCGGGCGACGACATCTCCGAGCCCGATCGCGTGCGGCGCCTGCTTGCGGCGTGGGACGCCACCGATGGCCGCGCGGACCTGATCGCGAGCCACGTGATCGATCTGGACATTGACGACGAGGTACACGAGATCATCCGTGTCGACGATCTGTCGGTCTACAAGAGCCCTCGGGACTGGGCCAGCCGGCGGCCCTACATCATCGGCGCCGGGCACGCCTTCACGCGCCGGATGATGGCGCGCTTCGGGCCGCTGGCGCGCGAAGTGTTCTACGAAGACCAGATCATGGTGTTTCGCGCGATCGCTTCGGGCGGGGCCGTCACGGTCGATGCGCCGCTGGTGCGTTACCGGCGCGGCGGCACCTCGCGCAAGCTGGTGTTCGATTCCGCCGAGCAGATGCATTGGTGGACGCATCGACAACTCGAACGCGAACTCGCCGAAGTGCGCCAGTTGATCAGCGATGCGCAGGTCGCGGGCTGCGAGCCCTTGGTCAGAGACCATGTCGTGCCGTGGCACACCAAGGCGACCTACCTGGCCAGGATCAACGAGGCGCGCTCGTGGAGCGAACGCCGGGCCGCATACGACGAGGCCGCCTTGCTGCCTCGATGGTGGCGTGTGCGCAAGATTTTCCCCAGCATCTTTCCGCGTGGCACCTTTCTCGTCAGAAAGGGCCTGGTCGCGATTCATGCCTGGCGCGTTCGCTTGGGGCTGAGCCGCCGCAAGCACGAACTCTGAGTCCGGCCGCTTGCCCGCGAGCCGCACTCGGCGCTGCGTTCACAGCGTCAGCGAAATGCGCATCGAAGCGCGCGAGAAATTGCTGCGCACGAAGTCGATACCCAGGCGGCGCGCGCGCTTCCAGGCGGCGTCGTCGCGCAGCAGCCGCAGCGTGCGCTCCGCAAACTCGGCCGCGCTGTCGGCGGACGGGCTGGCCTGTTCCAGCTCGGGCAGGCCCTGGTAGCCCACCGAGGTGGTCACCAGCGGGCAGCCGCGCGCAAACGCCTCGACGACCTTGTTCTTCACGCCGGCACCGAAGCGCATCGGCGCCACCGCGACGCGCGCCGCGGCGTAGTGGGACTTCAGTTCGCCGTCCGACACCTGGCCGGTGACATGCACGCCGGGCCCGGCCAGCGCCTGCACTGCGGGCGTGGGGTTGGAGCCGACCAGCCAGAGCTCGATGTCCGGCAATTCCGCGCGCACCAGCGGCAGCACCTCGGCGCAGAACCAGACCGCAGCATCGACATTCGGTGCGTGCGCGAACCCGGCGACGAACAGCAGCCCGCGTCGCCGGGCAAGATCGTCGGCCTGCGCATCGGGGGCGATGTCGTAGAAGTAGGGCTGGGCGCGCCGCACCTGCGCCTTGCCGCCGCTGGCGGCGAGGCGGGCGGCAACGACGTCCACCTCTTCGTGCGACAGGTAGTAGATGACATCCGACTGCGCCCACGCACTTTCCTCGAGTGCGCGCATGCGGGCTTCCTCCGCGGCCAGCTGCGTGTTCCCGGGCTGCACGCGGCGCTGCTCGGCGAGCCTGACATGGTGCAGATCGTGGCCGTAGTACATCACCGTGGCGGCCGAGTGGCGGCGGATGTCGGCGAAGTAGTTGGCGGCGATGTGGGGCCGGCTCAGCAACACGCGGTCGACGCGGCGAGCGTTGTCGAGCATCCACGCGCCGAACTTGCCGACGTATTCCGCGCCGTAGAAGACCTCGACGCCGAGCTGCTGCAGCGCACGCGTGTAGAGCGTGTCGTGGTGCAGGTTGTCGGGCCAGAACTTCACGTCCCAGCCCATCTCGAGGTAGGTCTCGATCAGCTGGAAGATCGCCTTCGAGCCGGCATCGCGATCGGGCTGCGGAACGTAGTGGTCGACGACCAGCAGGCAGCGGCGCCCGTGGGCGCGGTCGCGCGCCGAGGCCAGATCGACACCGGCGGGAAAATGCTCCGCCTTCAGCGTCGCCTGCCAGCGATCGA
>Ga0307510_10009204_pt1 | contig 11762 bp, 13 predicted proteins | sample 12_EM_MG_FD_207224 | JGI IMG/M metagenome (GOLD analysis project Ga0307510, IMG submission 207224) | Populus trichocarpa ectomycorrhiza microbial communities from riparian zone in the Pacific Northwest, United States - 12_EM | ecosystem: Host-associated > Plants > Roots > Unclassified | place... | reverse complement strand
TCTTCCAGCTCGGCCGCAAGTACGCCGACGCCCTCAAGCTCGACGTCCTCGGCCGGCACGGCAAGCCGGTCCGCGTGACCATGGGTTCCTACGGCATCGGCGTCTCCCGCGCGGTCGCCGCCCTCGCCGAGCAGACCGCCGACGACAAGGGCCTGTGCTGGCCCGCCGAGGTCGCCCCGGCGGACGTACATGTCGTGGCCGCTGGCAAGGCCCTCCAGACCGAACTCGCCCTGGACGTATCGGAGAAGCTGCGCGCGGCCGGCCTGCGCGTCCTGGTCGACGACCGCGCCGGGGTCTCTCCGGGCGTGAAGTTCACCGACTCGGAGCTGATCGGCGTACCGAAGATCCTGGTCGCGGGCCGCCGCTCCGCCGAGGGCGTCCTGGAACTGAAGGACCGCAGGACCGGCGAGCGCGAGGAACTGACCGTCGACGAGGCGATCGCCCGCCTCACCGCGTAAGTCAGTACCGCGCAAGCAACTACCGCGTATGCGGCGAGGAGTTGGGGCTTGTTGAAGCCTCAAGCAATTTAAGACTCCTCTCAGAGAGTTCTCGGGAGGCGTATGGGCGCCTCACAGACTTCTCTCAGGCTGGTCCCCGACCGTAGGACGTGACAGAGCGTCACTGCGGAGGGGAACGGTCATGACAGTCAAGGAGCGTGGGGCCGCTACGGCGGTCCGCAGAGGCAAGCGGCGCATCGCGGCCGCCACGGCGGCGATCACGCTGGCGGCGGCGGCCGGGGTGTTCGCCCTGGTCGGCACGATGCAGTCGGACGCGGAGGCGGACACGGCGGCGGGCAGCACGGGTACGACGAGTTCATCGTCGCCCTCGCCGTCCGCCTCCTCCAACACCTCGTCCACATCGGACAGTTCGACCTCGTCGTCGTCTTCATCCTCCTCATCTTCGACTTCGTCTTCGTCTTCGTCACCGGACCTTCAGTCGTCCTCGTCCGGCGTGACGTCGTCCTCCGGCGGCTCCACCGACTCCACGTCGGGAGCGTCGTGATGAGTACACGTACGAGTACCGCGCCCCCGCGCACGACCGCCGCCGCCGACTGGCGCGCCCTCGGGACCAGCGTCCGGCTGGTCGTCACCGATCCGGCCCTGCTGGACTCCTGCAACCTGCTCCTCGCCCGGCACCTCGCCGAGGTCGACGCGGCCTGCAGCAGGTTCCGTACCGACTCCGAACTGGCCGCGCTCGACGCCTCGTTGGGCCGCCCGATCACCGTCAGCCCGCTGCTCGCGGAGGCGCTGGCGGTCGCGCTGCGCGCCGCCGAGGCGACGGACGGCACGGTGGACCCGACGGTCGGCTCGGCCATGAACGCCATCGGCTACGACCGCGACTTCACCCTCGTCCAGGAGGACGACCGCCCGATCCGGCTCACCGTGAAGCGCGCCCCGGGCTGGCGCACGATCGACCTGGACCGTACGACGGGCACGGTCACCGTCCCGGCCGGCGTCCGCCTGGACCTCGGCGCCACGGCGAAGGCCTGGGCCGCCGACAAGGCCGCCGCGATGCTCGCCCAAGTGGCCGGCTGCGGAGTCCTGGTGAGCCTGGGCGGCGACACGGCCGTCGCGGGGGAGCCCCCGGCCGGCGGCTGGAACATCCGCGTCCAGGACGTCACCGGTTCCGTCGACGAGGTGCCCACGCACGGTACGTACGCCACGATCGGTCTGCGCTCCGGCGGCCTCGCCACCTCGGGCACGGCGGCCCGTCGCTGGCGTCGGGGCGGCTACGAGCTGCACCACATCGTCGACCCGCGCACCGGCCTCCCGGTCCGCAGCCCCTGGCGCACGGTCTCGGTCGCCGCCGCGACGAGCGCCGACGCCAACGCGGCGAGCACGGCGTGCCTGGTCAAGGGGGCAGGCGCGGAACGCTGGTTGACGCGCCTGGGCCTCCCCGCGCGCTTGGTGGCCCAGGACGGCACGGTCGTCACGACCCCGGGCTGGCCCACCCACCAGGCGACGACCCATGGGACCGCCGCATGAGCTCCGAGATCCTCTGGTACGCCAACCGTGCCACCGGCGCCGTCTGCCTGGTCCTGTTCACCGTGGTCGTCCTGCTCGGCATCGCGGTCCGCCTGCGCACCCGGCTCCCCGGCCTGCCCCGCTTCGGCACGGTGAACCTGCACCGCACCCTCTCCCTCTCCGCGACCGCCTTCCTGGCCCTGCACATCGCGATGGCGGTGATCGACGGATACGTGAACATCACCGTCGTCGACGCGGTCGTCCCCTTCGTCTCCGACTACGAGCCGTTCTGGCTGGGCCTCGGCACGGTCGCCCTCGACCTGATGCTCGCGGTCCTGATCACCAGCCTCCTCCGCGAACGCATCGGCCACCGCACCTGGCGGGCCCTCCACTGGCTGGCGTACGTCTCCTGGCCGGTCGCCCTGATCCACGGCATCGGCATCGGCACGGACACCGGCACCGACTGGATGACCTGGCTGACCGTGTCATGCGTGGCCGCGGTGACAGCCGCCTTCGGCATCCGCCTGGCCCACTCGGCCCGGGATTCCCGCCGCACGCCCGCAGCCCTGCTCCGCACAGCCGAAGGAGCCCGTTCATGACCACGACCACGACCACGACCTTCACCGACGTCTACATGTCCCCCCGCCTCCTCGCCCCCGGCGGCACCGCGGCCGACCTCTCCACCCACGAACTCCGCTACGGCCCACTGTCGTACGGAGATCCCGACACCCTCCTGAGAACGGTCGCCGAATCCGGCCTCACCGGCCGTGGAGGCGCCGCGTTCCCGACGTACCGCAAGCTGGTCGCGGTGGCCGACGCGAGCCGCCGCACGGGCCGTGCACCGGTGGTCGTAGCGAACGGAGCGGAAGGCGAGCCGGCCAGCCGCAAGGACAAGACGCTGCTCCGCCTCTCGCCCCATCTGGTCCTGGACGGGCTGCAGTTGGCGGCGCGGGCAGTCGGCGCGGGGGAGGCCCACCTGGCGGTGGAGGACGGCGCGTCGTACCTGGAATCGGCCCTGGCCCAACGCAACGACCCGCTCCCCGTACAGGTCATCCGCCTACCCAAACGCTTCCTGTCCGGCCAGGCATCGGCGCTGGCGCAATACGTCTCGGGAAACGCCCCGCTGCCCCGCCACCAGCACCCCCCGGTCCGCGAACGCGGAGTGCGCAAAGCCCCCACCCTCGTCCAGAACGTGGAAACCCTGGCCCACCTCGCCCTGGTCGCCCGCTACGGCGCCGACTGGTTCCGCAGCGCGGGCACACCCACCCAACCGGGCAGCACCCTGTGCACGTTGCACGTCCCGGGCCGCGAAGTCCGGGTGGTGGAAGCCCCGTTCGGCCTCCCCTTGAACCGACTCCTGCCCCTGGAGGGAACGTCCGCGGTACTGGTGGGCGGCTACCACGGCACCTGGATCCCGGCGGCAGAGGCAGCCCAACGCACGCTGGACGCAGGTGACTTGGGGGCAGGCGTCCTGGCCGCACTCCCCACGGACCGCTGCGGCGTAACCGAAACCGCCCGAGTCCTCCGCTACTTGGCCCTGCAATCGGCGGGCCAATGCGGCCCCTGCCTCAACGGCCTCCCGCGCATAGCCTCCGCCTTCCAGACCCTGGCCACCCCCGGCCCCCAGGCCAACACCCGCCAGGACGTGGCCCGTTGGTCGGGCCTGGTGGAGGGCCGAGGCGCCTGCCACCACCCCGACGGCACGGTCCGCCTGGTCCGCAGCGCGCTGACCACTTTCGCGGCCGAACTGGACACCCACGCAAGGGGTTTGTGCACGGCGAGCGACGCGACCCCTTTGCTCCCGATCCCGAACGAGGCCCACTGACCATGGACCAGAAGACGCCCCAGAAAATCGACATCGACTGGACGGCCTGCCAGGGCCATGGCCTGTGCGCCGAGCTGCTCCCCGACCACATCACGCTGGATGAATGGGGCTACCCGCTGGTGGATGGCGGCTCGATCCCACCCCGCACCCTGAAACGAGCCCGCAGAGCAGCGTCGGACTGTCCCGTGCTTGCCTTGAAATTGACGGCGAGGGGAGCGCCCCTTTAGGGCGCGGGGAACTGCGCGACCAGCCCCAACGCGCCCGCAGCCCGAAACCCATCCGCACCCTCCGAGCTCGACCGCCCCTCAAACCCCGCCCCAAAAATCCATAGCCACCCGCCCCTCAATCCGCCCCCGCTCATCCAACAAACACCCACCCAACTTCACCGGCCGCAACGTCACCGCCCGATCAACAATCTCCAACCGGGACAACTTCGCCACCATCTCGCTCTCCAACCCCACCGCATCCCCCGCAGACCGCAACCACACCCCGACCAGCAAATTCGCCGCCCCACTGACCGCCGCGCACATCCGCACCTCAGGAAACCGACCCAGCGTCCGAGCCGACCGCTCCAACTGATCCGGCGGCACCCGCAACCACAGCAACATCGTCACCGGCGCGGGCGACAGAGACCGAGCGATCTCACACCGCAGCCGAATCACCCCACCCGCCAGAGCCGCCCCCAAATGCCGCCGGACGGTACTCGCGCCAACTCCCAGCCGCGAAGCCAACTCCGCATGCGAGGCACGGGCGTTCTCCCCCAGGGCAAGCAACAGATCCCGGTCCAGCTCCCCGAACCGCGGCGACATCCCCGGCGAGGACGAGGGCTCCGCACCCATCAACAAACCCCGCTGCTCACGCGAGATCGCCCGCACCTGCCACCGACTCCCCTCCGCATACATCCGCGGCGCCACCAACGTCCGCGTCCCCACCACGCCCCGCAGCCCCGAGACCCGGTCGACGACATACCGGGACACCCCCTCCAGGCTCGACGCCACCAGATGCAGCACCAGATCGCAGGGCCCCGCCACATAGTCGACGGCGGTCAACTGCGCGTCGCCGGCCACCGTGCGCGCCACCCGCATCGCCTCGCCGGGCGCGCAGTCCACCTGCACGAACGCGAAGGCCAGCCGTTCCCCGACCGCCGCGCCCGGATAGGCGGTCAGCCACGCCTCACGCCGCTCGACCAGCCGGTCCCAGTGCCGGGCGACCGTCACGGGCCCGACCCCCAGCGCTCTGCCGATCAGCGACCAGGGGGCGCGGGGCCGGAGCTGCAACGCGTTGACCAGGGCGAGGTCGGATTCGGACAGCATGGCGGATCCCTCGGATTGGCGGCCGTCGTACGGCGGATCTCTCCAGAATTTGCTGCGGTGATGCACCGCCCTCTCATCATTGCCGACCAGAAGCGCGGTCCGTACGGCGCCCGGCGCACAAGCGTCCGCCCGGCTGGGCAGCGTCCTGGAGTTGCGGGAGTGACCTACGAGGGGAACGGGATGACTCTGAGAGACGACGCACACGAGCTCCAGGGCGAACTGGCCGTCCTGCGCCGGGCGTTGCACCAGGAACCGGAGATCGGCCTGCACCTGCCGCGAACGCAGGAGAAGGTGCTGGCCGCGCTGGACGGACTGCCGCTGGAGATCAGCACCGGCACGTCACTGTCCTCCGTGACGGCGGTCCTGCGCGGCGGAGGAACCGAGCCCGGCGGCCCCGTCGTACTGCTGCGCGGAGACATGGACGGTCTGCCGGTCACCGAGCGCACCGGCGCGGAGTTCACCTCCCGCATCGACGGCGCCATGCACGCCTGCGGCCACGACCTGCACACCGCCGGACTCGTCGGCGCCGCCCGGCTGCTCGCCGGCCGGCGCGAGAGCCTCGCCGGGGACGTGGTGTTCATGTTCCAGCCGGGGGAGGAGGGCTGGGACGGCGCCGGGCACATGGTCGAGGAGGGCGTCCTGACGGCGGCGGGCCGCCCGGTCGACGCGGCCTACGGACTGCACGTCAGCTCGTCCTCGTACCCCACCGGCGTCTTCAGCTCCCGCCCCGGCACGCTGATGGCGGCCTCGGCGGGCCTGCACGTACGGGTCGTAGGAGCCGGCGGGCACGGCTCGCGGCCGCATGCCGCGCTGGACCCGGTGCCGGTGGCCTGCGAGATGGTCACCGCGCTACAGACGATGGTGACCCGGCGCTTCGACGTCTTCGACCCGGTCGTGGTCACCGTCGGCACCTTCCACGCCGGCACCCGGCGCAACATCATCCCGGACGAGGCCGTCTTCGAGGCGACCGTCCGCACCTTCACCCCGGCCGCCGCCGAACGCGCCGCCGAGGTCGCCGTACGCCTCTGCGAGGGCATCGCGGCGGCCCACGGCCTCACCGCCGAGGTCGACTTCGTCCCCGAGTACCCGCTCACCGTCAACCACGTCGCCGAGCACGACTTCCTCGCCGACACCGTCCGCGAGGCCTTCGGCGAGGAGCGCTTCGCGCCGCTGGCCGACCCGATCACCGGCTCGGAGGACTTCTCCCGGGTCCTGGACCGGGTTCCGGGCGCCTTCGTCTTCCTGGGCGCCGACACCACCGGCGATCCGGAGACCGCGCCCGGCAACCACTCCCCGCTCGCCGCCTTCGACGACAGCGTTGTCTCCGACGGCTCCGCCCTGCTCGCCGAACTCGCCGTCCGCCGACTGGATCGTCTCAACTCCCTTGCCAAGGAGGCGTAGTGCGCCCCTACCACCTGATCCCCGCCGTGCCGGCGCTCGCGCTGGCCGTGATGCCCTTCCTGCCGTTCGTGAACACCGACGGGCTGTGGTTCGGCCTGCCCCGGATGCTCGTGTGGGGCGCGGCATGGTGCGTGATGTGCACGCCCGCGCTGCTGCTGACGGAACGTCAAATGGCCCGTGAGACAGCCGAGTCGACCGAGATCGCCGACACCACCGACACCACCACGATCGCCGCAGGGGGGACCGACAAGTGACGACCATCCTGATCATGACGTTCACCGGCATCGTGCTGATCGGCGTCCTCGGCTTCGCCGGCCGCCGCAAGCCCGCCGCCGACCTGTCCGAATGGGCCGTCGGCGGACGGAACTTCGGCGCGGTGAGCATGTGGTTCCTCCAGGCCGGCGAGGTGTTCACCACCTTCACCTTCCTCGGCATGGCGGGCCTCGCGTTCAGCGGCGGAGTGGCGGCCCTCTACGCCCTCCCGTACGTCCCCATCGGCTACATGGTGCTGTTCTTCCTCGCCAAGCGCCTCTGGTCGCTCGGCAAGGAGCGCGGCTACCTCACCCAGGGCGACTACCTGGAGGACCGCTACGACAGCAAACTGCTCGGCACGGTCGCGGCCGTCCTGGGCGTCGTCTTCGTCCTTCCGTACCTCCAACTCCAGATCACCGGGCTGGGGTTGATCGTCCAGCTGGTCACGGGCAACTCGTCCTCCGGCACCCTCAGCATGATCATCGGCAGCGTGCTGGTCGCGGCCTTCGTCCTGTGGGCGGGCCTGCACGGCGTAGCGATGACGTCGTACTTCAAGGACGTCGTGATGCTTCTCGTCCTGGGCGTGCTCCTGGTCGCCATCCCCTCCCACTTCGCGGGCGGCGTCAGCGCGATGTTCCACCGCATCGACGAACTGCACCCCGAGATGCTGACGATCCACGCGGGCCCCGCCGACCAAGTCTGGTTCACCACAAGCATGTTGGTCAGCGCGATCGGCGTAGGCCTGATGTGCCTGCCGCACGCGTGGCCCGCCGTGATGTCCGCCCGGGACCCGAAGGTCCTGCGCCGCAACTACACCTGGATGCCCCTCTATGAACTCTGCCTCCTGATGCCGATCATCGTCGGCTTCGCCGCGATCCTCGTGCTCAAGCCGGGCAGTTCGGCCAACGGCATCCTGCTGACCCTGAGCAAGCAGGTCCTGCCCGCGTGGGCGACGGGCCTCGTGGTGATCGCGGCCATCGCGACGGCGATGGTCCCGGCGGCGGGCATCCTGATCGGCATCTCCTCACTCGTGGCCCGCAACATCGCCCGCGTACAGGGCGAACGCACCCAGTTCTGGATCAACCACGGCACGGTGGTGGCGGCTTGTGGCCTGTCCCTCCTCCTGGCGATCTTCCGCCCGGACCTGCTGGCCAACCTGCTCCTGCTCACCTACAGCGGCACCGTCCAACTGGCCCCCGCCGTCGCCCTGGGCTTCCTGGCCCGCCGCCCGGTGGGCAAGGTCCCGGTCCTGGCGGGCCTGTTCGTGGGCGAACTGGCCGTCATCTGGCTGACGTTCTGGAACAAGGACCTGGCGGGCAACGTCAACGTGGGCCTGATCGGCCTGGCCGCGAACCTGATCGTCCTGACCCTCGCGGCACCCGCGGAACGCCTCCTGGCCCGCAGGACAACTCCCGCTCCCGACAAGCAGGTTGCGGTGACCGCATGAACAACTCCGCACTCCGTACGGTTTTCACGGGCGGCCTCGTCTTCGACGGCACCGGCGCCGACCCGGTCCCCGCAGATGTGGTCGTGTCCGACGGCCGCGTAGTCGACGTCGGCACGGGCCTGGACGGCGACACCCAAGTCGACTGCACAGGCCGCACGTTGCTGCCGGGCCTGTTCGACTGCCACGTCCACCTCACCCTCAACGGCATAGGCCTGCTGGGGGCGTTGCAGAAGCCCTTCTCGTACCAGTTCTACGAGGCGGCGGTGAACCTGCGCCGCACCCTCGAAGCAGGCATCACCACGGTCCGGGACGCGGCGGGCGCCGACCTGGGCATCAAACAGGCAGTGGAGGACGGCCTGTTGACGGGCCCCCGGGTTCAGATCTCCATCGGCCTGATCACTCAGACCGGCGGCCACGGCGACCCCTGGATGCCCTCGGGCCAGTGCGCCGGCCTCGCCGTACCGCACCCGGGCCGCCCACCCGCGATGGCCGACGGCCCCGACGAGATGCGCCGCACCGCCCGCACCCTGCTGAGGGCCGGCGCCGAGGTCCTCAAGGTGTGCACCACCGGCGGCGTCCTCTCCCCACGCGACGACCCCCGGCACAGCCAGTTCACCCCGGCGGAACTGGACATCCTGGTGACGGAGGCGACCGCCCAGGGCCGCTACGTCATGGCCCACGCCCAGGGCGCCGAGGGCATCAAGAACGCCGTCCGCGCCGGCGTCCGCTCCATAGAACACGGCATCCACCTGGACGACGAGGCGATCGACCTCATGCTGCAACACGACACCTGGCTGGTCCCCACCCTGATCGCCCCGGTGTCGGTGATCCGCGCGGCCGAGTCCGGCATCCAGATCCCCGAAGCCATGCTCCGCAAGGCCAAGGAGGTCACCGAGGCCCACGCCGACTCGGTACGCCGAGCAGCCGAGGCAGGCGTCCGCATAGCCATGGGCACAGACAGCGGCATAGGCCCACACGGCACCAACCTCGACGAACTGCCGCTGATGCAGGCCTGCGGCATGACTCCGGGCGAGGTGCTGGCCGCGACCACGTCTTCGGCGGCCCGCCTTTTGGGCTACGACGACTTGGGCACCGTAGAACCGGGCAACAGAGCAGATCTGGTCCTGGTGGAGGGCGACGCCTACGACCTACAGGCGCTGCCCGGCAACATAACGGAGGTATGGAAGGACGGAGTGCGGGCGGCCCTATAAAGCAACGGGGACAAGTGTTTTTAGGGGCGCGAGGAACTGCGCGACCAGCCACAACGCACCCGCAGTCAAAGAACCGACCTATAGCCACCCGGCAAATTCCAGCAACAACTCAGCATCCCGAGGCCGCCCCACGCGCAGTGCCCGCACTCCAGACTCAACCGCCCGGAACAACGTCCACCCCCGCAACCGCTCCTGATCCACATCCAAAGACTCAGCAAGTCGCTTGATCCGCCGCCGAGTTGTAGACGCCCCCGAAGGCGTGGCGATCAGATCCTCCACCCGATCCCGGACCAGCCGAGCCAGATCGAACGCACACTCACCCACGACCGGATCCGGCCCCACCGCAAGCCACGGCACCCGCTCCGCAGCCAACACCTTGCTCTGCCGAAACGTCCCGTGCAGCAACCGCACCTCGGGCGGCGCAGCCAACAACGACTCCCGAGCCTCCAACGCGGCCGAGACCAACGAGGCAACCTCCGGTCCACTGTCGCGCATCACCCGCGCCTGCCGCCCAGTCCGCTCGGCCACGGTCTCGAACGCATGATCCTCAGGCGGCTCCACCCACAACCGCCGCAACGTCCCCGCCGCCTCCAGCAACGCCTTCGCCTCGGGCAACGACCGCACCGACACATCAGGATGCAACCGCTCCAGCACCAGCACGCCCTCGGCCCCGAACGGCTCGACGAGCTGCACGGCACCCAAGCCGCCCCACCGCGCGAGCGCGGCCCGCTCGCTCTCCGGGCGGGCCCGGCGCGGGGCCAGCTTCAGCACGGCCGGGGTCCCGTCGGCCCGCCGCACCAGCACGACCAAACTGCTGCGCCCGCCGGGCACCTGCACCCGTTCGACGGTCAACTCGCGTAGATCAACGGCCTGTCGGGCCACCTCGGGCAGCTTCTCCAACCAGTCGTCACCGCTCGGTGCCGTCTCCCCGAGCGCCCTCACCAGACGCTGCGGCGGTTCGAAAGCCATGCGCGAGTTGTTCCCTTCCTACGGTCCTGCGGTCTTGCAACCCGGTGCGGATCACGCCGTGGGTGTCGCCGAGGCCGTGGGGGTCGCGGCCCGCTCGGCGAGACCAGGGAAGGGTACGCTCCCGCCGCGCCAGCGCACCGCGCGGACCGCCGCTTCCCGCAGCGCCTCCGTGGCCGTACCGCGTACCCCGTCCGTCGACGCCCGCACGAGGTCGGAGTAGACCCCGGCCACCCGCTCCTCCAACTCCGCGGCGAGTTCCACGGCCGCCGCCGAGTCCGGTACCGGGAACGGCAGCGCGTACGCGGCGGACGCGGCCACGGGCTTGCCGCCCAGATCCCGCACCTCGCGCACGAGCGCGTCGCGCCGGGCGCGATGGGCGTCGTAGGCTGCCTTGGCCTCGGTGCGCCGGCCCTCGCGGATGCGCCCGCCGACGACGCCGTAGCCGTACACCGCCGCGTGCTCGGCGGCCAGTGCCGCCTGTAGTGCGGTCAGTTCCGCGGCCTTCTCCTCGCTCACTTGGCACCCTCCGTCAGCAGATACGCGTGCGCGGCCCCCGCTGCGGCCACCGAGGCCAGCAGCCGGGCCAGTTCGCCGGGCAGGTCGAGCAGCGCCTTGGCCCGCCGGTCGGCGAGGGCCCGCTCGGCGGCGGCCAGCTCGGCGAGGGCGTCGCTCGGGGCCGCGGGTACGGCCGTAGCCGAAGCCGACGGTGAGGCAGTGGCCGTGGCGGACGGTGTCGAACCGCTGCCGCCGAAGGCCGCCGCGTGCCGTACGACCTCCGCCCGCAGCGGGTCCAGGCGCTCCGCCAGCGTCGGGTGCGCGGCGATGACCGCGTCGTAGCGCTGGACGAGGGTGTCGCTGTCGGAGGCCGCACGCGCGCGTGCGTGTTCGGACACCGATGCGCTGCCGCCCGTGGTCCCGGAGTCGTCGGCGTCGGTGGAGCAGCCCACCAGGAGCGCGGCTCCGGCGGCCGAGGCGAGCAGGCTCCTTCTGCGCGGTCCCAGGAGGGTGCGCGGAGGCGGGGGGAACGGCACGGCAGATCGTCCTCGGGGGCTCGTACGAACGAAAAGGCGGGCGAAAAGGCGGGAAGGGCGGCACGCCCGTGATCACGGTACCCGCGCATCCCCCCGACTCATGTCACCGGCTCGTGTACATACCTAAGGGGCGCGAGGAACGGCGCGACCAGCCCCCACCGACCCGCACCCGCCCGACCACCGCAACCACCCGAGCTCAAAGGCGCCCCGGTCCACCGCCGGAGGCCCACGTGGACGGCAACACACCCTGAGACCGGATACCCTTTGTGCAGACACGCGCCCTACCCACAACAGCACACGCGGCCGAGGAGTCACCCGGATGAGCACGACCCAGAGCGAGAGGCTGCGA
>Ga0307510_10009203_pt1 | contig 11762 bp, 5 predicted proteins | sample 12_EM_MG_FD_207224 | JGI IMG/M metagenome (GOLD analysis project Ga0307510, IMG submission 207224) | Populus trichocarpa ectomycorrhiza microbial communities from riparian zone in the Pacific Northwest, United States - 12_EM | ecosystem: Host-associated > Plants > Roots > Unclassified | place... | reverse complement strand
TGAAGTGCATTGGAGTTGCTCAACCATAACTTTAACATTATACATTAGAGTTGGTTCACTAGGCTGCGAGTTATCAATATTTTTTTTTTCAAAAAAAATTCAAATTCTTCTGATTTTGTTCATGGTTCAACCTAAAATCAAAACATATATCGTGAGAAAAAATTGATAATTTTGATGGCTCTGCTAAAAACAAAACATTAAAAAAAAATCCAAGTATAATCAAAATAAACCAATAAAATATATCTAATTAATTAGAAAAAAAAATATTATAACAAGAATTCAAAAAACAATTGGTAAAACTAGCAGATCTGAGAAACAAATAAAGCAAAAATGGTAGAATTATAATTAAAAAAAAAACCTCATCAAATTATTAACAAACATCTCAAAACAAAACAAAAATAGATTTTAAATTTATATTACATTATTTTGTTTGATGAAAAATAAATTAATTGATCCTTTGTTTTAATTTTTCTGTTGAAAAATTTTACTTGTAATTTTTGACCAGCTGCAGGATTTATTGTGCAAAGTAATGATTTTATATTTACAGTATTTATATTAGTGCTATGCAAAATAATTCAAAGAATATGAAATTAAAAAATCTCACTTAATTACGGAAAACTCACCTTTTTAAAATAAAAAACCTCCTCCACATATATATATATATATATATATATATATATGTATATATATATATATGTATATATATATATTTGCAGGAGAGAGTGCTCAAGTGTTTTCAACTGATTCATGATTTGTCATTGTTTGGTGAATCTGTCAAGCAAGGGCCCAAGTGCCTCACTCCTATCAGCGCCCCAAAGTCCCATTGGGGTATTGGATGCTGCTTGCTTGAGCTATAACAGTGATGTTGGGCCATGTGCAAATTCTTCACACAATACCCCGGATGCTAAGAGGAGGAAGCCAGCCAAACCTTGCGAAGTGTAGTTGCAAAATGAAAGTTGGGACTTTTTGACACAGCATCTATTTCATTTTGTTACACAGGAGTTTTGGTGTGACTATGATGAAGGTGTTTCCAAAGAAAATACACCCCGAAAACCAACTAGAGGATGGCAGAAAAGGAGGGTAACGAGGAAGTTAAAAGAAGAAGAAGAGAGTTTTATGATTAGTGTTCAATAAGTTGGGTCATGATTAAAGGATGGAGGCAAAACGGGATCAAAATGTTCATGCACTTGCCGTGAAAAGGACAGTCACTGCTGTTAAATATTAGACTTCTTAACAGCTACAGACAAGGTCCGTCCAGAGAGAAGGAATTTTAATTTTTTTTCAAAAAAGGGTTTTTGGTCAGAGACAGTTTGCCCTAGTAATGGGTTCTTCGGTGAAAAAGAAAATTTCAGAAAAAGAAAGAAAACAGAAAAAGGGAACTGTATGAGATATAAAGTTGGATAATTTTTTTGTTGTAAAAAAATAAATAAATATTCTAACTTTTCAAGTGTTTTTTATTTTAATTTTGAATAAAAAAGTCTATTTAATTAAATATATTGAGAATTATTTGTGCTAATAAATATAAAAAATAAAATGTTAACATGTTTATTCAATTTGTCTTGTTGCATATTAAATAATTTTCTTTTAAGGTAAAAGAATTAATATGTAATTGTTATTAATATGTTTTTTTGACATCGAGTAAAAGATATAATCATGTATAAAAAAGTCAATACTTACATATAATAAATTATAATAAAGATTATATATATTAATAAAAATTTGAAAGTTTTCAAGTTAATTTTTAAAGTAGCAGAAAAATAAAATAATATTGCAATTGCTATAATGAAATATTATTTTTTTAGTTTCTGTATAATAATTTTTCAAAAAGAGAAGTGAAGAAAAAAAACAAAAAAAACTACAAAAGAATAAAGATAAGATATAAAAATGATATAAAAAGACTAAGTGTAGAGTAACAAATATTCAAAGTGTAAAAGATAAAAAATAATATTTTTTTAAAAAAATATAAAGAAAAAAAACTAAAAAAATATTACAAATAAAATAAAGATAAAAAATGATAATAAATAAACCAAGTTTAAAATGATAAAAAAAAGTCAAGTATAAAGAGAAAAGAATATAACAAAAACTTGTTATCTAAAATATATATATATATATATAATTTTGCTACCGCTGCGGTAAAAAAATAACAAAATCTATAATTTTACCATTTTTACACGGAAACATTGTTTTTGTTTTAGGTAGGTATAATTTACAAGAAATTCAACTAGAAATTATTTTTCAATTTGTTAAATCATTTTCCTTTTTTTTTTATATATATTGAGAATGGAAAGAAAAAGAAAATATTAGGTACAAAACTATTATGTGAACTGATTGAAAGTATACAAAATGTTTTGTTCCGGAGATATAAGATAAAATATTGATTTTTTTTTTATTTTCTCTAGGTTATTTTATTATTGTCTTTGAAGTATGAACTGATGGGCCTATGACCATACTCTTGATTCACCGTGTGTTTGGGTCAAACCTTGAGTTTCAATGATTTTTATAATAATAATAAAAAAAAACAATTATCACCCTAAGATACTTGGAAAATACAATATAGCAATGGTTGCACAAGTACAATACAAATTGAAAAATAATGAAATTGTGTTGAATATATCTTGATCTAGTAATTAAACAAATATTATATATTAGATTATTGATCACGTCTTAAAATTCAAGATGTTTAGGAATAAAGTTATGTTAGATAATTAGTTAGTCTTTTAGTTTAAATAATATGATTCATTATCCCTAGCTAAGATATCTAGTGAATTGATATGAAAAACCCAGGTGGTTAGTAGTTGGGTAACTGATGTTTCCTAATATGCCAATGTGTCTGGTAGGTTGTACTAGTAAAATGTTTTTTTTTTTTAATGAATATGGGGACTCTTAGATGCTTAAATCAGTAACTTTGTAAAGAGAAAATACAATGATATTTTAAATAGATAAACTCTAAAAATATGTATGCTGAAAATGCTAATAATAAATAGATTATGAACTTGAGTTTGAAGGATTCATGGTATATTTATAGCCCGCGAGTCCTGTCTTTTTTTTTTTAGGGAAGAGGCTAAAGTTTAATTTCATCGTTGTGATATTTTGAGTTGTATTCTACTTAAAACAATACGTATTTGATTAATATAAAATATTGAGCTACCCGTGTGGAGTCCTAGAAAAATTTTCAAGGAAGAAAAAGGTGTTTGAGCCCATTAGTTATGAAAAATGTGTTCAGAAATGTTGCTTGAACCTAAGCATGTTAGATTCGGGAAAGGTAGCCCGAGCCTATATAGGTGTTGGGGTACATGCCCAACACCAAGAGTGCTAGGCTTGATGGTACGCCTTGATAGGTGTGTACCTGGCATTGGCTCGGGCTACCATGCCTAAGCCTATGCACCTTGGTATTAGTTGAGCTGGGGCTTGGTAGCCCGAGCCCAAAGGAATTTTTTGGCCTTTAGGATGTTTTTTGGGCCCGTTAAATTTAGATTTGTTAGTAGCCCCAAGTCTTTGTGATATTGATATGCAAAGACTTGTAAAAATGATGGTATAACGAGTTTTTTCGAGTTTTCTTCGTATGAAAAGAGAAGTGAAAACCCAGGTAATATACCAGAGAGCATGTGTGTAGCGGCATGTACCATGGTTGAAAATAAAATTTCTAAGTATGTAAAGGGGGTCCATGGAGAAACTCATACTTATAAAATTTCTAAGTGGCGAAGAAAAACCCATGGAGAGTGAGTCTATACTTAGAAAATTTTCTAAGAGGTAAAGGGGAATGAACTCATATCGACACTCATACTTAATAAAAAATTCTAAAGGGCAGAGGGGAAACCTATGGAGGAGGAGCCCATACTTAAAACAATTTCTAAGTGGTTAGGGGAATAGACCTATGTCGATGCTCATATGTAGAAAACTTTATAAGGGGCGAAAGGGACGAATCCATGTCAACGCCCATACTTAGAAAGATTTCTAAGGGGTGGAAGGGATGGACCCTTAGAGGGTGGTGCTATTACACCAGGAAGACAAAGTTCATCACTTGAAGATTAGTCGCATTGAAGTGTGGAAGATATGTGATCTGTTTAGGATGACATGAGAACTCTTAATTGAAAAAAGATCTCACCGAAGAGTAGGAGGTTAGTAGCCTCCCTAGTAATGGTGTGGGGGCTTAGGAGTCCCCTAGTGGAGAGTATAAGAGGTATGTGATTTCCCTAGAGTATTGTTATAGGACGTACAACTAGAGATGGTTATTTTCTGAGAGTGGGTAACATGTGGCCTTCCTAGCGATGTAATGGGACGTGAGAGCCTCGTAGTGAAGAGATGTACCTAAGAGTAGGAGATTAAAAATCATTCATGAAGATAATATAAAGCCTAGGATCCCTACTGGAAAGTTATGTCAGTCCGAGATGATATTGAAAAGGTGGGAGATTCAAAATCAATCCCTAGTGAATTGGTGAGATACACTTTTTTTTTTTAAGTTTAACGTGGGTGTCCGGGTCAGCTTGCGCGTACCTCGACTAATCCCACGGGCCCTGAAGTTAACGACCATGTAAGCCTCCAGTGGCCATCATATGAGCAACCACAGGGCTTGAACCTGAGACCACAGAGGGAGCAGACCTCTTGGTCCCAAGCTCTTACCACTGAGCCACCACCTAGATGGTTGGTGAGATATACTTTAACATCACCTAGAGAATGTTCTAGTCTGAGACTTCACTTGAGAATGGAGAATCCGAGATCAACCCCTGGTGAATTGGTGAGAGGCCTTTAAGCATCACCTAGAGAATGTGTCAATTCAAGAATCCACTAAAGAATGAGGGATTTGAGATTAACCCTTAAAGAATTGGGGAGAGGCTTTTAGGCATCACTTAGAGAATGTGTTAGTCCAAGATTGCACTTGAGAATGAGGGATCCATGATCAACCCTTGGTGAGATGGTGAGAGGCTCTTAGGCATCACCTAGAGAATATGTCAATCCAAGACTATACTAGAGGATGGGGGATCTGAGATCAACCCTTAGTGAATTGGTGATTGGCTCTTAGGCATCACCTAGAAAATATGTCAGTCCAAGACTACACTGGATAATGAGGGACCTAAGATCAACCCTTAGCGAATTGGTGAGAGGCCTATAGACATCACCTGGAGAATGATGTTATTGCACTAAGAAGACCCCATATCCATCCCTTGGAGTTAAGGTCATTGTCTTATGGAGACTATTTCAATTCCTTTCATGGAAAATGATGTTATTATATAAGGGAGACCAAGTAAATTCCTTTCTTGAAAAGTGTCTGGAAGCCTTCATTGAAGATATTTAGATTGAAAATATATGTTAGAGATATGTTATTTTTATTTCAAAAATAAACTTACATTCTTATTAATGATTATACATCCTGAGGTGAATTAAAGGATATGTATAAGGGAGGTTTTTAAAAGGAACATGTCTTAGAGGTGGAGCAAAGGTATTTGCTTTAACTACCATAATAACTTTAAATGGGTGATCCTATTTCCATTCAAGGGAGTTATAAGTCCTCAGGTACACCAAATTCCTAAGGGTTGATCCATTATAGTTCTTCCTTGATCTTTTATTTTTACTAGAAGAATGATTTTGCTTAAGAGGTCTTTCATGTTGATTCTCATTGTAAAAACTAGGAGGCCTATGTCGTAGCAAACTAGCCTCTTTCACCTGTACATGATTTTCCATGACTTGTTTCACCTTGAGCAAACTTCTGTATGATAAGGTATAAAGTCTTTGCTGGAGGGCATCTCCCTTACCCCCTCTTATCAAGGCCTTTAAAACTACTAGCTCAAATAATTCTTTCACATTGAACCTCTTCAAATATATTTGTGTAGACTCGTCCTCTTGTTGGGTAACACCAAATAGTTTTGTGAAACTTTTTTGGTAGGTATACTAATGCTGAAGCATGCCACTAGCTTGGCATATAGGTAACTAAACCCTTCAATAAAGATTGACTCCAAATTATTGTACCATGCACTCGTATACCCCTGAAAAGTTGTGGGGGTATTTTTCACATTGAGTCATTATCCTAGATGACTAACTTTTAGCTATTGTGTATATTCTATACATGCTACCTTGGGTCGGCCAGATCATCATAGATGTCCAGACTTATTTTTATGAAAATGTAGTCCTTAGGGAGTCGAGTGTTCAATACTCGTTTGGACAAGAGAGAACCCCTCCATTGATAAGGGTTGTTGTCATTCTCCTAGGTATACTCGTATACAAACTGTCTCTCAATTCTTTATCTGGTAGGCTTTTAGAAGCCCAAGGAGTTTGACATGAAACAATGATTACAGTAACTAGTGTTCATCTCATGATAGTTAGAAGGAGTATGATTAGAGTACCATCTATGTATATGAGTATCATAATGGCACAAGCGACCCCTTGAGGGATTCTCATAAATGTCATTCTACCTAGTATTTTCTAGGTAGTGTAATTGTCTGTAGGCACCTGCTATGGTCGGTGGTCGTGGCAATAGAGAGTTATATGTTGTTAAGGGTGTCAAGACTTGTTGGGGTGACAAGGTTTGATTTTTCTCTTGGGTAGCCAACATGGCCTAAGTAAGGAGTTGCACTTAACTGGTGAGTTATTGAAGGTCTGGTTGGGTAGAAGTGTCTATGGTAACGAGTAGATTTGTCTCGCATCCTGGCCCAGGTATGTCTTGGTTGTGTGTCATAAAATGGCCTAGAAATGTCAAAGACAAGTTTTAGAAACCGATGGCTTTTTTATTAATTTCTCAGAGACGACGTTAATTGATGAGTTCTTAAAATCCAAAATGCTTAAAAATAAAGCTAATATGTTGGATAATCAGTTAATCTTTAAGTTCAAGCAATTTTATTCATTCTCCATAGCTAAGGTTTTTAGTGGCTTGATATGGAAAGCCCAGGTGGTTGACAGTTGGTAGCTAATGGTGCTTAGTAAGCCAAGATGACTAGTAGTCGGTACCTGCAAAAGACCCTCTTTGATGGATGTGGGGAATCTCAAATCCTAAGTCAGTAACTTTGTAGAAAGAGAAAGTGCAATGATATTTTGAGGCTTTGAAAATATGTATGTTGAAAATGTTAAGAATAAAGAGATTATGAACCTTCAGTTTGAAAGATTAATGATGTATTTATAACCCATGAGTCTTGTCTTTTTATGGAGGGAAGGGCCTAAATTGTAATTTTATCCTTGTGATATTTTAAGTTGTATTATATTCAAAATAAAATGTATTGAATCAATATAACATACTGATGGACCCACATGAAATCCCGAAAAAATTCTCAAAAAAGAGCAAAGTGCCTGAGCCTATTAGTAGTGAAAAAAATAGGTCCAGGCACGTTACCGGATCCAAGCACATTGGACTCGGACAAGGTTGCCTGAGCCCATTTGGGTGCTAAGGTGTTAGGAGTGACAATACGCCTAACATTGGATGTGCGCCCAACATTTGGATTGATGTGATAAGCATACAAACTAGTTTCAGTTCTAATTCTTTTAAAAACTAGCTTATGAAAGAACTTTTTATTTGGATTGACATCTTTATATCTTTTTGAACAAAAAAGACAAAGAAAAGGGAAATAAACATGAAAATAGTGAAGACTTCTACGACTTCAAAGATAGAGCACTAAAAACATGAGCAAATACCATCTCATGTAATTGTCTAGATCGATTTTCAAATGCTACTCCATAAAGATCTAATCTCTCCTAATATGCCAAATATCTAGGTTAGTTGTATGAATCACTAACCAATTTCCTTCCTGCTTGCCCTGATGACTTATATTATACAGCTTGCCACCGATATCATAATTCAAAATTTGTTTGAATAAGCCAAACTGCTACATTGCCTGATCATGACAATTCATCTTAACTATATTAAAGTCATACAGCAAGACCTGTACTAATCACAAATCATTTCCCTCACAACATATCATTGAAGCTGCTAATATCAAATCCTTGGTAAATGACGTCTATATGACCTATCAAGACATATATTAGAAAATAAATTGAAATTAAAAAATTGACGCTCAAATAACAAAAATAAAATAAATTTATAATCCATATATGGTAAGGTTGTTGTGCATCCGACTCATCTTAGTAAAACTTGTGGACGTGAGTAGAATTTAAAGTGAAATGTCTAGCCCAACACCATTTGACATGGCAAGCCACAAAATTACTACATTTCTTGCATTTAATTTATATAAATTACATGTTATTCAAAATTCATTAAATTTTATTATTACCTAGATCCTATGGAGAGTTGCATCTGCGAGTGAGCATCGAACATATTATTACCCCAACTCTATGGATAATCAATATGGAGATGCTTCAATGACTAGAGCTATATGAATTTACATTTATAGTTCTAAGTTAGTATTTAAAATGGAATTAATTCTAACAAACAAATAATTATAACTAGAGAAATAGTATACACCCGACTATTTGAAATGTGGCTAGACTAATATGATCTTCATCCTAAGATGACAATGCTATAAAGTTTATTCCTTTAAAATTGAATTAGATGTTCTCTTTCAATGGAGATTGTTCTATCTATTCTAATGTTTTCACCATTTATATTCTTAGATGCCATGAAACCATAATTTTTTTTTTTTGAATTTGATTAACTGTTTTTTATTTGTGTTCAATAATAGAGCATTGTTCTAATTTAGAAAGAATTAAAAATATTAAAAATAATTTTTATATTTAAATTTTTTATTATTATAAATTAAAAAAAATATTTTCACATTTTTTATTATAAAATTTCATTTAAAAAAAAACATGTAAAATATCTTTCCAAAATCTTCAACTACTCAATAGAAATGGAAAAGGCATTTTTCCACTCTTTTTTAGCCTAATGATTTTGTTTTACAAAAATGCTTCTTTAAACATACTTTACATAGCTGACAATAAAGATATGCATGTATCTCCCTTCAGCTATAATTAGGAATGATCCAAAAGTCCTCGAGCATACATAATGCATATTTTTAGGGGCCAAATATTCACGAGTATTGTAAGTAATGTAGTGTCAATGTTCTTCTTGATAGTGTTCAAGGACTTTTGGGTCATTCAACATACATAATCAATTGATCCTATGTCATATCCTCTAGATGGTCTTAAAATTGGTGTCCAACCATGTTAGTTTGATATTGTCATCTCTATAAGCAATCGGAGGCCATGTCATAGTAGATGACCATATAAATCATCTCTGTCAATCAACCCCTCACGTGCCACGGAGATTTAAAAGAATGCAATAGAATAATTGAAAATGCATGTAAGTATAAGAAAGAGTAATACAAAAAGAGTAAATAAAAGGTACAAATAAGTGTAAAAAGTTTGAACACCTATTTGTTAAAGAAATGGAGAAGTTTTCAATTGAATTTCAACAACTATTTGTGATGGTTTTTTATTCTCTCTGATATATTAGGTTTAAGTATTAGTACGTATTGAACCAGAGGATTCAATGCTAATTTTTTGTCGGTGTTAAAAGAAAAGAGAATAGTTTTTCACGTGGTTGTATAAAAAAAATGTTTTTTAATTTACATTATTATAAAAGCCTCTTGTTTTGTTATTTTGATTTTATAAAAAAATATGTTCAAAACAGCTACATTAATTAAGACTAAATTTTTAATTGTATGATTTTGGAAAAAAATCTCACACATTAACTTGATGCATTTCTTGTATTGTTATAAAATAAAACTTTGTATAATGTAAAATGTTGCGAGTATATTCGTTTAGGAAAAATAATAAATATTATTATGAAATGGGAACAAATAATTAAAATAAAAGCTAAAAGTGATCAAGCATTTATTGTGCATACACTAATATTTCACTGTAGATTTGCTTATGAAATGGTCATTTTGACTTTTTAAAACAAAACCAAATAATTTGGTTTGAGAGGTAGTACGGTCTTTTTCATAGAATCAGTTTGTCATTGTCAAATTCACTGGGGCATATTAGTCATTTTTTGTTTTTATTGCATAGTAAAATTACTAAATAGCCCTTAAAAGCAAAATTTGTTTAACTTGCCTCTAGGGGCTTTTTCTTGGAATTTCATTTTAATTTGAAAGTTAAAATGATTAAATTTCTCTTAAAATCAAATTTTCTTAGAATTGTATCTAGGGACTTTTTTGTCACTTTATCCTGGTTTTTTTTTTAATTAGCAAGTAGACTCGGGGAAATTTTGGTATATTAAAAAATATGAATATTATCAAAAGCAAAAGGTTGTTGTCGCGATGCCCGTGCTTTTTAGACAGTGACCAAAAAACATCCAACCATTATGTCATTTGAGTGGTAGTGCATCCTATGTGGTTGGCATGTACGGTGATTAAGGGTGGTTCGACGATGTTTGAATTTTTTGTATCCCCCCTCTTTTGTCTCTCATATCCTTGGTAATTGCACTAGCCTAGACAAAATTACAAGTTGTCCTCCAATTTTGTTTTTATTTTAATTGTAGTCCTCATTCTTTTGATTGCTCTTTATTTGTTTTGAATCTTTTTTTTTATTGGTTTTGTTCAATTTCATCTCTTAGCATTTGGTCCTATTTGATTTTTATGTCAGATTTGATTCTCATTCTTCTGATTGCTATTTTTTTTTTATATATCCTTTCCTTAATTAAATTTGTTTTTCAATTTTATCCCTCATTATTTTATTATATTTTTATGTTAGACTTGGTCCTTATTCTTTTATTTGTTTTTTTTTTTTTTTGCTTTGGTTCCTTTTTTGAAATTCTTTTTTTTTTAGTTTCATCCTTCAACATTGGATAGGTTGAGAATCGAGCTTCATGATTTTTTTTCTGTGCGATGATCCTGGTCTCATGATCTAGGTCACGAGTATGAAATGGTAACCTATATTGACATCAATGTTTTTTTTTAATCTTTTTTACATCAATTTTCCTTTTCAATTTCATCTTTCAACACTGAGTTTATTGAAGATGGGGCTTCTTTATTTTTTTTCAATTTTTCTTTCTATGAGGATAGTCTGACCTTACAACCTAGGTCACGAGTTTGTCATGCTAACTCGGAATTGTTTAAAAGTTTTTTTTTGTTAGTTTTCAATTTTTTTCAATTTCATCTTTTAACATTGGGTTATCTTGAAATTCAGGTTCATAATTGTTTTCCTTTTAGTAAGCATTTTTTTTTCTGCATGTCATCGTTATTGTTTTTTCTCTTTAGATTTAGTATGTTTATCGTCGTTGTTTTTTTTATCATATAATTAAATTAAATCATCTTATTAAACCCGGTAATGTCTATAACTTAAGTCTAGGGATTGTTTTTGTTTTAAAATAAACTAGCAACGCTTGGGCATCATTTTTTTAAGTTACAAAAAAACAAAATCGACCTAGCTCAGGGCAAGTGTAGGGCACCTCTTGTTTCCACTACACACACATGTCAGTTCTCTCAACAAAATTCCATTTTTGTTTCCAAATGTACAAGAAAGATATGCTTCATATAACAAAAAATGATAAAATATTATTGTTGCAGAAGAAAGCAGAATATGTTTTATGCTTGTTAGAGCATCCACACTCATGCTTTTTATTTTGTAGCTAAATTCTAGCTAAAGTAGCTAAAAAGCCATTTTAGCTAGCTCTTAAAAAATATAATCACATACATGCTCTTTAAAGTAAGGAATCATGAATATTTTATTGTTTTTTGTATTACTCAAATTATATGTGAGATGAATCTTCGAGTGTATGTCTTTCTAATTAATTAGTAACACATTTAAAAATTAATTATTTTATTATAATAGAAATTAAAAAATGCATACACTTAAAGAAGTAATGAAGATTTAAACAA
>Ga0307510_10009201_pt1 | contig 11763 bp, 11 predicted proteins | sample 12_EM_MG_FD_207224 | JGI IMG/M metagenome (GOLD analysis project Ga0307510, IMG submission 207224) | Populus trichocarpa ectomycorrhiza microbial communities from riparian zone in the Pacific Northwest, United States - 12_EM | ecosystem: Host-associated > Plants > Roots > Unclassified | place... | reverse complement strand
TTTTATATATATATATATATATATATATATATATATATATATACACGTTGGACTAATAAAGGGTTACCTCACTAGTCAATATTACAGTTGCTGAGGTTAGAACTTGGGTTAAACAGAGCAACTCAAGCGAAGAACATGAACACAGTTCCAGCGAAGACGTGAAAGGGTTTCATGGGTGGATTCGCATGAATTGAATATGGAAGGAGAAGCATGTTTCTCCTCCTCCTTGGTTACAGTCTGAGAAATTAGAGAGTAGAGAGCATGGTTATTGCATATAAAACCCAGTAACATCGCACTCTTCTTTTGCAAAGTACTGCATGCGAAGACTTTAGACATAATTATTAATTTACACTCTTGCATATAAAATATATATAAACAGTAGCAAGGCGGCAGAATATATAGATATAATTTCAGTCATCAAAATAGTCATCTACAAGCTTGCTCTTGATCCACTTGAAGCTGTTTCTCAACGATGATTTGATCTTACCTTCCATGGTGTACATGTTATACTGTGCCACTCTCTTCCTCCGCTTGAGCTCCGGATTGCCTGAACTTTCTAGCTCAACATCATCCACCTTGCCTGCCGGGCCATTAAAGCTGTAAGATCCAGACCGTTCCTCGAAGCCTAGCCGGATTTCTGAGTAGGCATTTGAGTAACCGGAAAATGATTTGCTCTTCTCCATCAGATCAACGAGCACAAGAAGCAGGCCATGGCCTAACTTGTATTATATAAGAGAAGCTAAGCTAAACTAAACTAAACTAAACTAAACCTAACCTAGTGGTAGTGGAGTTTGCATGGGCAATGACGTGTGCTTGAAGCTGATGATTATGGAGTTTGATTAAAAGATGGAGATTGCTTTTTATTATTATTATTATTATTAACATGTTAGCTAGCTTGGGTATATCTTGAATAATCTTACGGGCCCTGAAATTAATGATCATCATATTAGCAATTATAGGGCTCGAACTTGAGACCATAGAAAAAACAAACTCTTTAATTTTAAGTTTTTATCATTGAATCACCTACTAGATGATTAGATGAATATCGTTTTTGTTTTAAATATTAGTAAATGGTGTTTGATTAGATGGGAAAATATGATATTGTGGGATTTGGTGGGAGACAATAGTGTGTGGAGAGGAGAGGAGAGGAGGGCCATATGCAATATATATGTTTAGCATAAAACTTTGAGAAAAAGAACGGTCCCTCTATGCATTACCGCATTGCCGTGCTCTACCTGTTTTGCTCTACAATGTTTTGTATGCATGACAAAACTAGAAACTAGAAACTTTATGGAAATTATAGTATCTATTACAGAAAACTATTTTTCCTTTTCTTTTCCTTTTCAAATAAAAAAATAGAAAATGTATTCATTTGTTGAGAACAAAAATACTTTTCCACTGCAAAAAAATATATCAAGACCACTACTATTTTTTTTATATAAAAAACTAAAGCCATAATTTATAATAAATATCTTGTATTCGTAATAATCTAATTATAGAATATTAATTTTATTTCATTCAAATTAAACATTAACTTAACAAAGTTCTATTATTAACTCAAAAAAAGTACATTAGATATATAATAGAAACTAAATTTATAAAAATGATTAAACATGAAATATGTAAAAAAATAATTTTAATATTTATAATGTTAAAAAGTATTTATATATAAAAAATTATATTATTCATGTTTTTTTTTTTGAACTTTTGTAAAGAAAAATCACGAAGAAACATTTAAAATATATTTTTCAAACTCGGTATAAATTTAAAAAACTAAGAATTAGGTTTTTAGTTTTCTGATGCAGAAATATTGCATTTAAATAGTGATTTTGAATTCCCTTTTTATGACCTAAGCTTTTTTTTAAAAAAAAAAAAAATTAGAATATTATTATGTAGTTGAACATCACCCAACTTTCACGGCTAAACTAAGGAATGGTCCCCCCATTAATTGTTTTTTCCCCTCAATAAACGTATTAGTCAATGGCGGGATTAACCATCTCTATCGAATTGAAACTGTCATTATGCCCTCCAAGACAGCTGAAGATCAGTCCATATCCTCTCTCTTCAACTTTGGTGGCACCTTAGAGCACGACTTGATATTAGACTATTGTTTTCACATATTCTTGGGAGCGATCCAATCCAATAACACCAACAGATGTACTTATAATAATTACTTTTTAAAATATATTTTATTCAAAAAAACATTAAAATAATATTTTTATTTTATTTTTTAAAATTTATTTTTCCCATCAACAGCTCAATCCAAAACTCAATCCAGTGGCAGCTGACCCTATTCAAAATAAAGATGTTCACAAATTATCAGTGTTCTAGATAAGTTTGATGTGATGGAGGCCCCCACAGATGTTAGGTAAAGGCCAGAGGGACCTACCTCAACTCAGAAGCTAAAAAGAAGACGGCCACCAGGAAAGCAGGTAGTGAAAAACACAGTAAAGACTAAACTGCTGCCTCGACAAATAACGCAGCACTTTTTCTCTGATCCGATAATTTCTTCAAACTGTTCAGTGTCTCTGCTCCTAAGAACTCATTCTCCATTTGCATCAACAAGAATTGTCTTTTTTCTGATAAAAGAAAACAACTGATACAACGGAAGCATGGCTTGAGATCAATTTTGGAACCTGAATAGATAATGGAGTTCATATCCCAAACAGGCTTAACACACTTGGCCAACCCTCATCACCAACCTGATCGAAACCATTGAAAAAGCAACCAATTGAAAGTTAAAACTAAACACCCCACCTCAAAACACAAATCAAAGAGAGCTTCAGTAGCCATCTATCAGTAGGCTCCAGGACAGGACGATGACGAGACATCACAATCCAGAATGATTATTAAGGACCCAGTAAACTGTTGAGACTTGGGAAGAAGTGCAAACCTATTTCTGATATTGCTGATCTTAGCACTAGTGATTGGTGTCTATATTCACACTCTACCAGTATAAGCGCGCACAAAGAGTGGTTATCCCGAGTGCAAAGCTACAGAGAATACCCGTGAGGTGGCCTCATCCTTCAGATGCGTTGAAAGATGTCTGAGAACTTGCTGACAAGAACAAGACAGAACTATCTCAAATCTCCCCACCTTCACTGGTGATGGATTTCATTTGCTCTGTTTGTCAACAGGCCTGACTGATCATGACACATGAAAAATGCCACTTGAGGGAGTGTATTCCAACTAGAACTTCCACAAGGTCATTTTCCTAAGTGAAGTTAACAGATCAATTGTCCTCATAAAGAAAGAATGACTGAAAAAAATTATAAATGATTTATAGAAACCTCTACTCTTGATCCCCGAGAATAACAGCAGGGAGTTATTTAAGATGAGTGGTCTCTGAAAAAGTCAGCACCATCTTCAACGTTATCAGTTATGATGTTTCCACTTTGAGCCATAAGTATCCTGTAAACTCGCTTTGAACAAATCTGACCCACTCTTCTTTCACCACCAATGAAACCCTCAGTGGTCAGATTCTCAAGCAGAAATTCCTTTTCGTGCACCTACATTTTCATAAAAGAGAAAAATGTATGGTTATTCTAATGCAGCTACCTCTAACAGCACAAAATAGAATTACACAATTTAAGGGCCATCTTCTAGACACTGGTGCACTGCAAGGATACAAATGAGAGGTGGGGAATATTCTGCCTTCCAACAGTGTCAAGAGCAGCATTTGGCTCTGCCTTTGGTTTACATTTGACAATGAAAAGGGGTTGTTGTTTCTTGTAAATTTTAAAAAATTATAAAGAGAATGGATGGAATGGAAAAAATAAAAAGACCTGCAGAATTATTGAAACAAGCATCTTCTTTGTTTAAAGAATTCAACATCATGCCTGGAGCAGTGCGCATGAGTGTACTTGTCATCAAACTTTACTCCCAACACAACCACTGTAACTTCATTTGCATAATAGCCTCAAAATAAATGTCTCTATAAATTAATGATATTATGCAGCAATTGCTAGGTTGCTTTTCATTCATTGATACTCTTAATTTTGGATCATCCTTCAAAACATTTTCTAGTACTCGTCAGCTCATTTAATTTTTCCCTTAAAAGGATATGGAAGACACAGTTGATTATAATGTTCCAGGACAAGGGGTCACAAAATCATATAACAATCGATTCATCCTTGGGAAATTGTGCCTTTTCTATTTTCTTTTTATTTTTTATTGTTGACTCATCAGAAGGTTCATTATACCTTCAGCTTTATAAAGGGTCAGCATCTCCCATCACATGAAACCTGCACACCCATTCTGAACCTCACATATTTCCATGTTATAATTTTCAAGATCTCTCCACTAGGTAATTGAAAACTTGACAGGCAAACATTTTGGTCCAGTCCTTTAATTTTCTTTAGTAAAAAGATTGGTGCTATTAAACTCCACAAGTTCTACTTAACAGTATATGCATAGTAAACAGACCTTCCAGACCAAAATGCATGCGCAAAAACAGAAATTTGCATATATAGGAATAGACATTAACACCCCCTCCCTTGCTCTCTGAGTCTCTCCCCCTCCCTCCTAGTGAAATTAATATGGCAATAAATAGCATCTTCAGACCAGTTAAAGAGCCCTGTTTCTTTTTATATAAAGGATATATTGTCACAATAGACCGCATGATGGTGGAAGTGTCAACTACATTGAATGAAATCCAAGCCCAAAATTAATCCAAAATGGACCATTTCAATTCACAGGGATGGTAGCGAAAAACCCATAGTAAAATGTGTAGTATATAGGCCATTAATGATATACATAAAGGGCAAAGCTTGAAAGTCAACATTAATGCCAAAATTTTGGTGGCCTTTTCTTAGTACTTACTGATTTGTTAGGGTCCATGTATACACTCAAAAGAGACTTCATGGTAGGGTACTTCTTCCATATAGCAATAGCAAACCGTGGCTGCACCTTTGGAATAGCTACCAAAGCTTTTAACCTGAATGCAGATAGAAGAATCACAAACGACAGCAATTGCAACAGAGAAAATAAATGGAGGCAAATATAAAAGGAAAGCCAACATGCCAATATACTACTCAGCTAGATTTGAAACTAAAATTGATACTATATTTAGTTTCATATCTATGGATGAACTTACAAAGGAAACTTGATATATTTCAAGAACATTTTGTCGGTTTGACTCACTTTTATAGTATCACTGATTAATCGTTAACAAAACCATATCAAACTGAAAAGGAGAACCTAATAAAAATATTTCAATTTTGCTAGTTCTCTGCTCATTCCAGTTCTGCATCTTCTGTTTTTATGCATGATCTCAGTATTTTTCAGCATTTAAGTCTCTGGTGGAAGGTAAAGGGGAAAAAAAGGAAAGGAGCATCATGGTGCTGTAATTTTGTCATGCATCAGCTCAAGTAATTATTTTCCAAACAATTTGACTTTAGATTCAAATATGCAAATCGCTTTTTCATGATAATAGGAAAACTGCAGCATGAAGATTGAAGAATATCAACACATGTATATTTAAATAAACATCATGATTTTTTGTTACAGAAAGTGTTGAAAAATGCAAATGGGATGGCAAGTAGACTTGCCAAAAATGTACTAGAATAAAAACATTTGACAACTGGAGAAACAGAACTCAATAGTTTACATAAGCAATTTTTTATAGATTTTAAGAGTTATACGATAATATGTACACAAGCAGGCTCGTCACTAATATAATTTGGAAAAAATATTACTCACCATGGACTCTTTTTTATTAAATTTCTGTCAATGAAGTCTTTAGGGATAAAGGACCCATTAGCATTTACGGATAGTTGTGTTAACTTCTTTCTGCAATTAAAAGTAAAACAGAAGAAAGAGTGAGAAAATTGAACAGCTAAACTATAAAAAAGAAAGCAGGATAGAGGAGTTGTGATTCAAAAAGAATAAAAAGATGTGTGATGGTGATTACAAGTTGAGCTGATTAGATGACAACAGAAAAATAATTTTCAGCACCTAAATTGACAAGATGCCAAGCTGCGTGTCAAACCAAAGACATGATCAGCAAGCTCAGCTTCATCTGTGCACAGCCTATAATGTACCCTAACAAAATGTGTGGTTAACTTCGCTAGCACCTGCAGACAAGTTTGCGATTTATTAAACTTCATAATGCCTTCCAAACATCTATTATGAAAATACAGGAAGTGATTAGACTTGTATAAACTTTAAGCTTGTCTTTTGACCTCTTCAACAGATGGACATCTCCAACCATCATCATTTTCCTGCTGCTTGTACTGCTCCTTTCCCCTAATACATTGTCAACATCCAATTTAGAAAGCAATACAATACTACAACATTATCAAAAAATAAACAACATAAAGAATAGCAGAAAACACTAAGGTAGACAGTACAAGCTTCAGTACAATCACAGATTTCCATTTTGACACAGCAGCAGCAAACATTGCAGCATATTTATCAAGTAAACGAAAATGCTAGAGAAGATGGAAACTGCTACACAAATGAAGCAACTTTCTTTTTAGATGTAGCTGGCATTTATTAGAGAGTACAACAACAGAACCTAAATCCCAAACTTATTTGGGATTGGCTACGTGGATCATAAACCAAATCTACTTCAATATCAATAGTTTTAGATCCTCTGATACCACTTCCATCCACATTATCTTAACTTCATCTTCCCCATGTCCCTCCTGTCAACTTATCACACCAATGCTACATGTGGCCTATGCTGGACATGGCCAAACCATCTCAGTTGCCCTTCTTTCATTTGTTAGAGTGCAAGAAGAAAGTCGCATTGTTCCAGTAGCAAGGATCTCAGCTAACACATAGAACCCACCAAAAGGCGTCCAAGAGAGAGTAGTTCTTGTTATCCATTCACATTTTACCATAAACAAGGCCTTCTGGCAAGGACATTAAGGCAAAGAGAACACTCTTACCTCCTTGAGCGGTCATCGCCAAAATTATATGCTGAGTGGAGAAACAGAGATGACAATCTGGAGATTAATTTTTGAGGCTGGGGATCAGTTAATAATCCAGACTCCGGTGAGGAGCACTTTGGGGTACTGATTACATGAAATGGGTTTTGCAGATTCTTGTATTTACCAACAGCTTCAAAGTAGAGTTCGAGAAGGCTCTCTCTCCAACTTACACGTTGGTAAAGATTGCTAAATCTGTTCAAATTACAAGGATCAGTTAAAGGCCAAGGATAACCAACACACGGTTTTTGCTTAGAAAAATATGCCTTGGTCTGGATGGTGGGCTGAATTCACTTTATGAGGCTGCTATTCTTTAAAAGAAATTGAAGAATTGAAATGTCGAGGTCTTCATTGTCAGTTGTGGCCGAAAGAGCAGTGTTCTGCTAAAAGGAGAACGATTAGATAAATTGGAAAGTGAATGATGATGACTGCAATTCCCTTTGGAAGATAGGAGAAGGTTGAAATGGTCAGAAACCCGGACCTGATTTAAGAGGGGATTACCTCGTTGGCTAGATCATTAAGGAATTCGATTGGAGACATCACTAGAAAAATTATCAAGGATATGGATTGGCCTCATCTCTGAAAAGGGAGCTTGTGGAGAATCCTTTTGCAATAGAATTGTCAGTGAAGTGCTAACTTGAGCTTGCTACATTGGTTCCCAAGTGGATTCTTCAGTTACAGTGGATTTTAGACTTTAGACCGACAAGTTTTGATGCCAGGTGTTCATAAAGTCTTGGCTATCAGGATTCTCCAGGCTTGTGTTGACTGATGAGAGTTAGCATTACAAAAGCACTTTCATGGAGGACAAAGATTCTATAAGCATAATCAGGTGTTAATGAAGCAAAAAGGTGATGAGTCTAGAGATGACAAGGAAAGGTATTGTTTCAATGTGGATTTAAGAAGGCCTATCCTATGAGTGTAAATTGGGATTTTCTAGGAGTGGAGATGTTTTTGAAGATAGATGAAGCAGATTATGAAATATTTGTAAATAGTGGTATTTACATTGATTGTCAATTAGGATAAAAAATAATATGGTTTGAAGGTTTTAGAGGGTTGCATCAAGGTGATTCGCTGTCTCCTTTACTGTTTCCCGTTGTGGATGATGTGTTCCAGTCACATGATCAACAAGAATGTGTAGTGGAACCTGGTGAAGGGTCATAAGATGGTGTTGAGGATGGGATGGTGATTAGTGGAAGACACTATCTATTTCTTGGAGGATGATGATAGACGCTTCTTCAATGTGCAATCTTTTCCACATATCTTCTACTGATAATTTGGACCTGAATATGAACATGTTGAAAATGGCATAGAGTTCATAGTTATTGCGCCTAACATGATGCTGCCCTTTGCTTAGAAGAAAACCACAAGGTGAATCCATTTGGGACCAATAATCTGGAAGGTCTCTGACAGGTTGAATGGTAGTTTTTCTCCCTTTGGAGATGGAAACTTAGCCAGATCTGACTATTAATAGTTGTCCCTGTCAGACCAAGGTGGCAAAGATACCCCCCACCACAAAATCCACCAGGACCCAAACTTATGTACTTGTACCTTATATTTTACCATATCAATTATTTAAAAGATTTACTAACTCACGGAAATATATTATTTAGTATCAAAATACAAATATATTTCTATTTAAGGTGAGGAGGGGAAGGTGGAAGCTAAATCCATCCCTTTAAACTAAATCATAAGCTTTAAAACCAGGCTAACCAGGCTAACATTCTAGCATATCATAATGATAAAAAGATTACTAAATAAGATGGAGAAATTTCTGAACAGAGTGCTACTTGAGTAGCATTGAGAATAGTGCTACTACAGTATGATACCAGCATCAACAAGCCCTTAATAGCCATAATAGTGCTACTACTGTATGATACCATTGAGATTTGTGCTTCAATGCTTAATTATGTGGTTCTAGATAAGTACTCAGGCTTCTCAAGTAAAACAAAATTCACCATTTTATTAATGAAATCAATTTCCTGATATTCAAACACACATCTTTGAATTATGTCTCCAGTCAGATTTGCAAACTTAAATAGTTTTCATTCCTTTCTGATTCTGCAAATCAAGTGATTGCTCACCGCTTCAAATTTAAATTTAATCTGAAGAACTCTCGTTTTTGGAATGAGTTTTAATAAATTTGGATTCACAGTTCTCTACTTTTCTTATGACCTCATCTATTAAATCTTGATTTTCTAGGGTTAAAAACAAGATGAACAATCCATGTCTCTTTGGCCAGCTATGATAAACATGACTATCCCTCAACATGCAAAACACAGAGACAACACAATCATAGAAGCAGAAACAAGGCATAAAATTTCACAGAAAGTAGACAAGCATCAAACATGGAAAGAACAAAGAAGTTAAAAATTTACATTAATTAAACTTCACCAATTGCTCACCTTTTATTGACATAAGCCATCAGCCTAATTGTGAGATAGCAAATTGTATGAGAAGGATAATGGCTTCGAACTGAAGACACATGATCCAGGAGCGATTCACTCATAACAAGATTGCAGAACTCTTCTGCTTCATATACAAGGGCTACATATCGAATGTCAGTTGCTTCACGAGAAAGCTGCATTAAATAATGAGGGATTATATAGGTAATAATTTAACGATAGGAGAAATGCAACCTAACAACACACATAGTGCACGCAAAACAATACAAGTTTGAAAGAAACTGGCAAGGTATCTCGTTTGCAAATTTGTAATTAGCTTGTACTTTCAAAATCTACTGAACACTAATTACCTGAGAAATATGTTCTGGAGCACTCATGGTCCACAGAATAGATCTTTCAATTGGATTTGATGTTACGCGATATGTAAGGCCCTTATCAGCAAACCTGGTAAGCAGAGGTCCTATACTAATAAAGTAGATAGTTCAGAAAACTATATATTAGCATAATGAATCTACTGAAGAATAAAAGAAGAAATATATTGAACAAGAAAAAAATAATTCTTACCTCCCACTGAGCCATGTTCAATTACTCTAGTGTCAAATTCAGCAACAATAGAATTTAGAGCAAACTTCCCTTTTTCCCACTTTTGCATTTCTTTCTCCATTTTTTTCAACTCTGCTGCTTGAGCCTTAAGAGCTGCTTTCTGCAACTTCTCTTGCTGCTCAGCAGATTTTGATTAGATAATTTTAATTTATAAACTCATATACTATATAAGTTGAGTAACATTACTAAAATTATTACTTCTTTCTTTAGCTTCTTTTCTTCCATTAAACGAATTCTTTCCTCCTTTTTTGTATTCTTCGTTCCCACTGCTTCATCTGCACTACTTTCCCTGGCAGAGTTAACTTTAGTTTTCCTTTTCTCTTTCAAGGTGCAAGCCATCTGCTCCATGCTAAAATTTTCTTTTTCAGGACAATCATCTATCTGGTTCAATGTCAATAATTAAGCTAATGTGAATCAGAAAATTGAGACACGTATGAAAAAGCTCATATGCTCACAGCAGAAATCGCTACTCGCTTTTTAACACGAACAGAGTTTTGGCTTTAATTATTTTGAACTTAATAAACTTCTCACAAAAAGCTTCGAAAAATCCATTTTAATTAACTTGATAAATCAAAACAGAATCAACAAGCAACATAACTTCAATTTACAGATACTTTTAAGAAAAGAGAAAAATGAAGTTAAGACTTCAAAAACAGAAAATACAAATTGATCTTATCATCAAGATTTTCTAGTAAGACATCAATTTCATATAAATCGTAAGAAAACAATCCCACTCTCTCTTCAAGTTCGACCTTAAATAAACTACAAACAAAAACGCAATATGTTATTGTTATTAAGGGATTACCTGATAGATATCATCTTGTGAGAGACTCGGTTGCGAAGAACTGACCCCGGACATTTGATTTACATTAGCATCCACTGATAAACAAAATATCTTCGGTTAGCATCCGTAAATTTGACCTAAACATCGAAGAGATTTTTAATAGCATTGTCCACTAAATCAACATTGATTTTACCAAGCCAATCGACTGAGTCAAAGTTGGTAGAAGTACTCCATCTTCTTCTCTCCTCGACTTCATCATAACCCGCATCCATAGTCGTCTTGTCCTTCCAGTTTTTCGCACTTTCCGGCTCATCATTTTCGGATTCCAAACAGATCAATCCAGCATTTCCTTTCACACAAGAACAAAACCCTAATTAATTGCAAATAAAAACGACATTTCAATGGATAAATTGGGAACCCTAACTAACCAGAGAGGGTTTCAGGATCAAAATCGGGAACCCTAATTTGGGGGAAAGTGCATTTGACGATGGAGACATCGGACAATGGAGTTTCGGGAACGAAAGAGGGAGATTTGTGTGGGGTCGGGTCATCGACGTCGAGGACTAGAATGGTCGGATCGGGTAGGGTTCGGGGTTTTTTAGGGAGAGATGGGAGCGGCGTTTTTTGGTTTTCTTCTTCTTCATCGGAGAGGATTATCGGATTCCACATTCAACACCAGAGAGAGAAAGAGAGACTGTTACTGGTTTGGTTAGTGTCTTCGAATAAGCGCGGGATACAAGAAAACAGTTTTGATATTGTAATATTATTATTTTCTGATTTTATATTTACGGCTTATTTTTTTTTTCACTCCTCTGTACGTATTATTAACATTAAAGCCATGTTTGTTACCGAAATTCACTTTTCAGGAAATTATTTTTAAAATTTTTCTGTATTTATTTACCATTAGAAAAATTAGTCAATAGAAAACACTTTCCGGTCAACAAAAAATACTTTCCAGTCAACGGAAAGTGTCAAAGAAAAATTTGGTTTGGTTTCTAGAAAAATGTTTTTCCTTTTGGCTGTGTTTGTTTTCCGGAAAATG
>Ga0307510_10009200_pt1 | contig 11763 bp, 16 predicted proteins | sample 12_EM_MG_FD_207224 | JGI IMG/M metagenome (GOLD analysis project Ga0307510, IMG submission 207224) | Populus trichocarpa ectomycorrhiza microbial communities from riparian zone in the Pacific Northwest, United States - 12_EM | ecosystem: Host-associated > Plants > Roots > Unclassified | place... | reverse complement strand
CATATCTTACATCTCGAAAATATATCGTCATGATCATGACAGTGCCAAGCCTCGGCCCCTGAAAGGCACTCGCTTAGCAAATATGGTGGCGCAAAACTGACTGGGCTGAGACGATAACCCACGCTTGGAGGCGACATGTTGTTCTCAAGGCCTGGATGGATATGGGCCTGAAGTGGGCAAAGAAGTATTATTGCCGAATGGATGACATGGATGCATACGTCCTCACCATGTATAAGTCATCATCTATTGATTATTTACAGCTCTGACCACCTCCTTCGCCTTACAGTCCTCAACCCTATGGTACGCTTTACACGGATCCAAGACGAATGGGACAAGGACTATATTTACCAAGCTAAAGAAACCATTTTGGATTGTGTAAGTACAATCTATTGCTGTTTACTATATCTAAGTGGCTTTTTGTAGATGCGCCAATGCCGTAACCGGATGTCGTTCACCACTGCGACCACTGTACCTGCCCCAGACCAACCTGCTTCAGTTGCTGGAGTGCGGCCACGCCCAATGCGGTTCAGAGTTGAACAACCCACGCTCACAAAGAAACCGTTGCTGCAAGCATTGAGTGTAGAAGTTGAATACTGCAGATACATTTCATCTCAGACCTCCTCCCCTGACACCAACGTCCTGTGGTTTTGGGAGGTGAGACTCTTTTTGTCGAATGGCACCATATATGACTCACTCGTTGAATAGGCCAACAAGAACGAGTTCCCAACTTTATTTGCAATTGCAATGGACTATCTCCCAGTGCAGGCAACATCTGTGCCGTGCGAAAGAGTCTTCTCATCGTCGAAGGAGACGGACACTGCTAAATGAAACTGCATCAATCCCGCGCTAATGGAGGCCATTCAATTACTCAAGTTCTGGCTCAAAAAACAACGCCTCAACTTTACAGCCGGGTGGTCAACGTCAGAAAGTGCAATGGGTGGGCCGTCCAACCCAAGTGGTGACCTCCTTAATGATCTCTTCATGCGCAATCCTGATTCTGTGATGGACAACATATTGAATGAATTTACTACCTACGATCGCGAGTCTTGACCATTTTCAGTATTTTTACTCTAATTGTTGTTATGTAGCATCCCATAGTATGCATAGCGTCTCACATGTTGCATGGTTGAACCGAAATGCAGATATTTGTTTGTTGACATCGGAGTTGGAATTGATGAAATAATGCGTAAGGACTGAACGCCAACAATTTGACGAACCCTCCCTTCTCCTTTTCGCGCTCAAAGCTGACAATAGCAATGCCCCTTCAAGGCCCAGAAAATACTGTTGAAGAACAATCTTCTCTACGGCCAGATTTCGTACATGTTGGTGCCTGGTACAGGGTAGGAAAACTGCTTGGTTTGGGTGGATCTGGTGAGTCCAACTCTGACTCAATTTCGACGCTTCTCTGACACCTCTCTAGGTAGTGTCTATCTAGGAAGAGATATTAGGATGGGAGCAGATGTTGCTATAAAGATAGGGCGCGCAGGCTCGTTGCCTTCAAGGCTCAATCACAAATACAATGTGTATACGAGCATCACTGGCAGCCCAGGTACCTCCCCAGTACTTTGGTATGGTAAAGAGGGCTGGCACGAAGTTATCGTCCTGGAATACGTTGGCAATCCACTTGACGATTTGATCAACAAGCCAGAGTTTGACAGCAGGAAGGTATTCTCGTATGCCTCCCAAATGGTATGTTCATGATATCGATTTAAAAAAAAAAAGGTTTACTGAACGCTCTCTCACATGCCCAGCTCTCAACAGTCAAGTCGCTACATGCTCAACACTTTATTCATCGTGACATCAAGCCAGATAACTTCATGGTTCAAGCTGATACCCCCCTATGGGCCCTACCGTCTTCCTCATCGACTTTGGTTTGGCACAGCTATTTTGCAATCCCGCAACCTTTTTACACAGCTCCTATACCACGGGACATTCGATTGTTGGTACTGTTCGGTTTGCTTCTGTCAATGGCCAGCAAGGATATGCCCAATTGCATTGCGATGACCTGGAGTCCCTCACCTATACCATCATATATCTAGCACGCGGAAGCTTACCTTGGGCTGCTTGCAGAGGTCACGAAGCGGTCCTCCGAAAGAAGAAGTTGATCAAAGTAGAAGAGCTGTGCGATGGTCTACCTGCTCCCTTCTGCGAGTTCATTATCCATGTCTGTTCCCTTGGCTTCAACAAAAGGCCGGACTACCAGCACCTTCAATCCATCCTCTCACAGTGCTCAGAAGCCAAGATCAACCAAGCTGGCGAAGTGCTGCCCTTCTCTGCTCCCTCCCCTGTCGATGTGAATTGCACACCCGTTCGCGATCCCATGTAAGTAAAACTTATGACGTATGAATAATTGATTACAGTTACTCATTACATGTCACTTAGCCTCTGTACCTCAACTTCCACCACCACCCATGAACCTCAATATTTATTCCGCCTGTGCACTCTGAGAAGAAGGGTTTGGTGTTAGTTTGGCATTAGGCCTGATTAATGGCAGGCTTAAAGCTCTGTGGACATCTTTTTGGGGTACATGATTGTAGCACACTTTAAATATTGATTTTGTTGGAGTTTGGTGTATGATGTACACTTGATCACAAAGATCTTGATAAAAGCTACCTAGAAATATGAACCAGACCCCGCCGCCCTCCGCTCCACGAGCATCACACCACTGTCATCGCTCGCGTCGTCACAGCAACCGGCACCCGCATTCAAGTGGCCGAGCCACCAAAACGCGATAATAGAGTATGCTCACTGCTGCCAAAGACTCTGAGCTAAGCTGGAGTGGGTTAGCTGTGAGGTAAGGAGTTTCGAGAATACGCAAGGGATTGCTGACACAGATGTGAATGCCGACACGGATGGGAGAGAAGTCGAACCCTCAGGCTTTGACACCCAGGAATGAGGGGGGGTGCTGCACCTTCCATGGCCAAGGGCACCGCTGGCGTCGAGTCTGCTGGCGGGGCTGAAAAAGCCGCTGCTGCAGGACTCGAGGCGTTAGTGCCCGGGACATATGGTGGGGCAGGGAGCAGGCGCGACAGAGCGAGCGAGCGCTCGATGGGCCGGAAAGAAAGCGACCGGGTGAGGGGCACAGACGAGTTGGTGACCGCAGAGGGAGGGACTTGCCAGGACGCAGAAGAGGGCGACCGAGTGAGGGGCGCCCTCTGGACATTGCAGAGGGGGGACACGTCAGGACACGGGAAGAAAGGGACCGAGTGGGCACTCACCCTCTGGAGACCGCTAATGGAGGGACTTGTCAGCCACGGGAAGCAACCGAGCAAGGGAAACGCGCAGGGGACCGTAGAGGGGGGAACAAGTAAACAAGAAAGGGGTAGCTAGGGATCACAGAGGACAAGTGAGGATGCAGAAAGAAATCGACCAGTTAAGGGGCACACTCAGGGAGTGTAGAGGGAGGGATGAGTTGGGACATGCGACCGAGCGATGGGCACTCACGAGTCAGGAAACTTTTCGATTGGACTCAACCCAAGATCGAATGGCGCAGAGGGCAATGTCACCTGGAATCGTGGACATGTGTGTGCATTTGAGACGACGGGCGAACATGTGGAGAAGGCACTTGAACAAGTGCGACTCTGGAAAGGGGCATGTGCTACTGACATTGGCGTTGCAATCCACAACATAGTCTTTGATGCAAATTTGATGGCTTCTGGCAAGCTGGACGTGAAGAGCGTGAGGCGCGCAGGAGGGTTGGGTGGAGTACACAGAACTGGGGTAAAAAAAAAATAGGACTCACCCATTTGAACCCCACAACAAAAGGTGGGAGCTCCTCATTGTCATTGTTGCATGTGCTGCCGACATGGTGTTCACCTTGCTAGAGGCCACTGCTGTGATGCTAGGAGACAACGCATTGGAGAGTTGGAGACTGGGGGTCGGTTTCGTCCTTGCGAACCCTCTTTGCACCGCCAAAGAGATAGGGATTCATCGTCAAGACCTTGCAACAATCAGTTTGGAGAGATCGGTGTTTGAGGAGATGGCATCGTTGGGTGTGAGGTGCAAGCAGAAGCATGATGATGAGAGGGAGACAAGTGGCTGAGTCGGCGGCTCAAGCTGAGCTGGAATCCAGCCAGAGAAAGCCAGTGTTTTTATTGGCTCGGCTTGGCTCAGCTCAGTGGTGCAAAACCCATGGCTTGGCTCAGCTTGACAGCCAACGGACCGGCTTCTGATGGCTTGGCTCTGGCTGGCTCCGGCTTTTGGAGCCGCTGCAACACTACCCCCTCCTATATTGGAGCCCGTGGAGGTAGCCATCCACAATACTTATGAGACGCAACAAACTACTCAGAATACCCCCTCGATCATCACTTTGGATGGAATGGTGTACAAGAAACCTACTGGACTTGGACGTGATTTGGACTTGGAGAGGGGTGCGGAGAATTAAACACGAGTTCCATGACAATTGTTTTGGGCATTTCGTTGACGATGTAGTCGTACGATCTAGATTTCTTGACAGTGTTCAATGCTAGGGCTGGTAGGGAACATATCTGTGGTGGCGTGAACAAGAAGTTGAGAACTTCCCGCCCTGCGGTCACGGTGTCATGGTGCAAAACACTTTGTTTTTGTGTGATCATGGTGTCAAAGATGAGTCGGACAGCCAAAGACTGCCCACACTGTACGCAGATCCATTCACATTGAACATTAAAGACTTATATCAGTGCCCGCCATAGGAAGGAGTGATATACAACAAGAGCCCCAGGTAGCTCGTTTCACCCAGACAAAGTTGGCCGACATAACGGTCGTCAACATCAATTCAGCTAGAGGAGCATTGGACCCAGAAGAACCCATTGTAATATGAACTCTGGTGTCTGACGATGGCGATGCGGAGATAGCGGAATTCCATTCTCTGGCGGTTACTGCTACCAAGGGTGGCCATTCTGCTTGCCACTGAGGGAAGTACCTAGGAAAAATAAACTTGAACACATGATGGGGTGCTCTTGTAAAAGATGGTTAAAAGCCTCTATCAGTATACAAAACGAAATCCTGATACAAAGCGTGTGTCATAACGACCACCATGGTACAGCCCAGTCGTCCCTTGCTGGATCTCCAGGAGGCGGAAACAATCCACCCATCGTCATCCCGTTCCTCGCCTTGCTCCAATTGTCGCCTCTGCTGCTGCTTCTTCCCGGCGCAGCCGCTTGACCCATCTCCTGCAGATGTGCAACATCAATGACACAATGAGGCAGAGCAAAACAAGCACCATCGTCTCGACGAACTTGTCTGCATCTTCCGCTTCGCGGCGCCCGCCGCGCAGGGCAGCGTCGAACATGTCTTCAGGGCCAAGATCACTGTCATGGGATTTTAAGGTGGGTCATCCAGGGGTGGAATGTTAGACACGTTGTACATACCTCAGGCTGTACAAGGTCTTTATTGTCGCTGGGAGCTGCAGCGTCACGCATATGTCGGTTGAACTCTTCCCGTCCCTTGCCCATGTACCATGGCCCCTCATCCTCAACATGGAGAACCTCGTCTGTCTTGGGCGTCGGACTGCCAGTGGTGGCTGGGCCTTCGCCCCAATTCTCTCTGCTCCGCGGTCTGGTCAGGATCAAATGAACCACAAGTATCGCTTGATCTAAAATTCTAATGCATATGACTTACCAGAATCAGCAGCATTGCTTGACTAAATGCTGAGGCCACCTCCTCTCCCGTCAAGGTATGTCATAAACTGAAGCTGCGTGCACGTAGCCGAAAGAGGGCCAGGGTTACAGGGAGGCATGCCTCCATGGTTGTCTCCAGGGCAAAATCGTAATGTCGCTTTGCCAGATGGAAATCCTGTGCCATGTTCAGTCTCTGGGAACTTCAAGTTGTAGGTAGGGAACCACACAAACCTGTGGCACACCATACTCGTGTTCACACATCCATCCCAAGTTCCACATCGCCAGTGCACTGTATTGTGTATCGGCCGCCAACCAATAGTATCATAATACCCAGCGGCCTTTTCCCAGCAAACATTTTCAGGCTGGTTGAGTACGGCAACGCCGTGATAGTAATAGCCCCCAACTTTGATGAGCACATTGACAGTATTCTGTGCGACTGATCGTATCCATTCAATTGAGTGAGAGCAAGCCTTGCCAGTGCTGTGTCATTTGATGGGAAGAAGTTGGCAAAGCTGGTAGGCGTGTTCTTGTCGAATACGAATCCAACATAAGCAACTGGGCTGCGACCCTTCTGGTAAGTGCCGTGCGCAAGTGGTGCAATCTAACCCACCTTGGTTGAGAATGTGTGCCAAATTGTTTTGACTGGTCTCAATCGCACGCTCAGTGGCAATCCACCATTTCAACATGGCCAGCTGCTTCGCGCTCAGAGTACCGTCTCCCAAGCTTCATCTCTCTCTCCTGAATGAGATCTTCGCCCCAGGACCCACGTTCAGAGACAAGAAACAGCCATGGCAATGCCATGATGGAGCATGTGCCCAGTTTCAAAGAAGCAGGCGCGATCTTGATCTGGGCCACTTGGATCTTCGCAAGATGGTAGAATGCCTCGAAACGTCTCATTGTATTGCAGCTTCGAAGTACAAAATGGTCGGCTTCAGGCCTTCTCCGAGTCGCTCTGATCCACTTGAGGTCGGTGTGCGATCAAACTCACAGGTTTCTGATGGACCTACCGTAGTGGTGCTTGCCCAGGTTAACCTGTGCATCAGTGACGTATCGTTCAGCTTAAAGTATATATAAATATTCGTGTGGTACCCGCTTTCTGAGGAGCGTCATTGTTCGAATCCCACCGTCCTTCTCCATTCCATTATTTGCTCATCAGCATGGTCAACTTCAAAAATCCCATTGTAATGGAGGAAGATTTCGGTGAGTATGCTGCTTCAAAGAATCTTGACAAGTCCATTGAATCCGTCCTTCAAACAGTGGCAGTCACGAAGTTCTGGCATACCCTGGCTGGCCTCTACTGGTGAGTTGCCCGATCATTGGGACCCCCGCTCAAAATGTGTTCAACAATAATAACAATACCTCCTGCTTCTAGCTGGGAGTTCATCACCACTCTTGACTATGAGTGGAGTGCCATCTGAGGGCATCAACCCTACCGCTGGACGATATGGGTCTGTCATGATATGCATCTCCTCTCAGGTTTGGTTGTCCGACCAGGAACCCTTGCCTTATCCGCTCCCTTCCATAGATGTACTCTGTTACACACATGTCTACTCTCATGGTCGTGATTCTTTACCTGGTGTGCTTTGCCATTAAAGCCCGACAGAATTGTGATGTATGTTGGGTCCATTGTCTATCCTATATGCACCTGCGTTCTGACAAGCCACGTTTTTAGGCCCTGTTTGTCTCCCAATTCGTGAGTGTGCCGCACATCTCCCCGTCGGAGGGATGAACGTCTGTCAGCACTTTTTTTGTTGTCTTTTCTTTTTCAGGTCTTTGGGTACTTGGCCATTGCTTCCGCATCGCTCTTGATTGTGCTCCGCATGTAAGCCCTCCGCAATTTGGTGATGCGACCGTCATTTGCTCATGTGTACTGCCAGCATCGTCATATGGAACAGGAAGAGGTTCGTGACAGCGATTGCGGCTGGCATATGGGTGGTCAATGTTGGGTTCATGATTCAAAGTAAGCCCTCTCATCCCGTCTCTTGTGTACAATTTGGAATCACTCAAACCATGCGATGGTATTAGGTGTCATGCAGGTGAATATTCATTCGACTTGAACTATCATGGACCTTCTGAACCCATCTCATTTTATTTCCAGATCTGTGCTTCGTGGACACCTGAGTTGGATCTCTGTGAGATAAATAATATCCACAGCACGAAACTCAATATGATCATGATACTCAGAACGGACATCGTCTTACTTCTCATCATGCTCATTGGCTTGCTCCGTCTGGGCTTTAATGAATCTGGCGTTTATGGTCTGGGATGTCTGATGTGGAGACAGGTGGGTTGTCCGCGCTTCTTGTAAGTCGCGATATTTGACATGCACTGATATGCAAGGGTCTCATTTGGCTCTTCCTTGCCACTATTGCTGAGGTCCCACCAGTGGTAAGCATAGCCAGTCCCGTGTATCCATCCCTGTTGCTTGTTGTGACTTCATCATCACAGGTGTTCATCAGTTTGAACTGGAACAGTATGTGTAACTCTCTGCCTAATCTGTCAGTGAATAATGCTGGTCTCATCTAACTCCGCTTGAAACAACAGTTCCATTCGACTATGTACGTTTGTTGTGTCACCCGTCAAAGAAAAGGGACTACTGATCTGACACTCCTTTCAAAACATAGATGTTCCAGATGCCCGCGATGATAACAATGACAATCGCTGCGACTCGAATTTATCGCTCTTTGGCGGATTTTGCATCAAGGTCTACGGAAATGTAAGATATGACCCCACCCCTCCTTTATTTTTACTTTGTGCTTACGATGGTCGTTGTTACCCCCATCCGAGTGGTTTCGTACCGTCGAAGACGAAGAGAGCTTCTGGTTCCCCACCTCCATTGGAGCCCATGAAGGTAGCCATACACAATACTTATGGGACGCAACAAACTACTCAGAATACCTCCTCGATCATCACCTTGGATGGAATAATGCACAAGGAACCTACTGGACTTGAACGTGATTTCGATTTGGAGAGGGGTGCGGAGAATCAGACACGAGTTCCATGACAAAAATTTCATTAACCATGTAGTCTGTATGATCTAAATTTCTTAACGGTGTTCTATTATTGAATACTGGGGAGATGTCGTTGTTCGGCAAAAAATACAAAGCTGAGGTATCATTCAAGTTGCTAGGTCGCGATGCTGAGTAAGAGATGGCGGCTTGATTGATCCTATAGGATCGTTATCTCTCTGATTGGCTCATTTGCCCATGCCATTGACACCCTTCAGTTGTTGCTTCAGACCGACGCTTTGGCCAACATGTGACGATGTCAGGCTCTTGTCAAGTCTGACATGGGCAACCCTTCCGGAAAGCGCCGTGCGCAAGTGGCGCAAATGGATTTACCGACCCAGCTTGATCGAGAATGAGCACTAAATTGCTTTGACCAGTCTCAAGCCCACACTCAGCGGCAATCCACCATTTATTTCAACATGGCCGACTGCTTCCCACTTGGAGTACCTGTCTTCCAAGCTTCCCCTCTCTCCTGAATGAAATCGTCGCCCCAGGACCCGCGGTCAGAGGCAGAGACAACCTTGAAGAAAGCCGCAGCGGCCGCAGCAATGGGGCACACGCCTGCCGGCTGGTTAAGGAGCAGGCACGATCTTGATTTGGGCCACTTGGATCTTTGCAAGACAGTGGAATGCCTCAAAAGGTGAACCATGCCTCATTGCAGCTCCGAAGTATGAAATGGCCAGCTTCATGTCTTTTCGCTCTGATATGCTCACGGTCAATGTGCGATCAAAGCCACAGGTTCCTGACGTACTCACCATAGTGGTGCTTGCCCAGGTTTACCTGTGCATCAGCAAGGTCCTGCCCAGTTGCAACAGGAATATGGGTGATGCAGACCTGCTATCCTTTCGGCCGTCAATCAAACCGTTGCGCCACATGATGCCAAGACTATCATGACATTCCTTGTCGCCATAGGTAACCCCACGTTCAAACCACATCTTTGCCAGCTTTAAATCCGCACGTACACCTTCTCTACGGAGGCACATCCAACCTGAGAAACGGTCCGCAAGTGCAGCAAGACCAACCAGACTATTTTCATCACGCCTCCCTTGTCCGGTCGAAGAATAACAACACCTGCTTCTGCTGATGTGTTGGGATCACTAGCTTGGATCTCAACAAAACCTTGCCCTCTCAGGTTCCCACCAGCGTTAGCCCAGCGCATGTCTATCCACCTCAGCCACCACGACTCTTTCATAGGCCACAACTCGTGCTTTGCCTTTCTTGGTGTGGTGGGTTTTAAATGATTTGCCCTACTAGTACTTCCTGCCAGTTCCCCCTGATTATTTGTTATTCATATTGCAGGATGGCAAACACTCAAGGCCTACCTCTTACTCTTCTTGCAGAGGCTCCCAGCAGCCACTGAACACGACCACTTGCGCATCTCCGCCTGTGTGTTGAAAACGCATACTCTTAGCAAACACGTCGCTCTTCATTGGAGACTGCTGGAGGTTATGCGCTGGGTCCCGCCACGCGCCGGGGACCCTGGACTTGACAATCGCGTGGCGGGTACACACAAAATCGCTGGAATGACAGTCGAGGCGGTTGTTGGGGGGTATTATATCAATTTGTCAGCTGAGGTCATTTTGCACATGCTCCCCTTGCTGATGCCGGCGCTGACCCACACACAGGGAGGAAGGTTCGCTCATAGGCTGTTCCATACCTGCGTGCTCCTGCATTTATTGCTCCTGGGCTCACCATTCGGGCTACCGGACGTCCTTCACGCTGATGCGCTGAGAGCGGTATCGTTGATAAGTACATGATAATATACGGGGTGAGTTCTCAAGTGATACTCTCCATATAAATTGGATCTCATGAGCATTGGTGTCACTCTTATCCAGCTACTTTGCTCAGACCTTTACAATAGACTAGAGCCCAGGAGTCGCAGGAGGCGTGCCATGCTGCATGACATACTTCTTAAGCTGTGTCATTTTAAATTGCGTTGATGTGCCCCCCCAACTAGCCGCCCTATGCAAATGCCAGGGATATCATACACCATGCTTTATATCTTGAAGTCATTTGTATTGTCTGTGGAATGGTGGAAATCCAAGAAACCACAATGCTGAGGTGCAATTAAGGGCTACCGGTGGCAATAAATGATCCATGTTCACCCAATCACCGCAGCGTAGTGCTCATACAAGTGGTGTAACAGCTTCGTCACCTGCTACTACTAGTAGTATGTGGACATATCGTTCCGCTCAAAGTATATATGTATTTGTGCAGTGCCTGCTTTCTGAGGAGCATCATTGTTCGAATCCTGCCGTCCTTCTCCATTCCATTAATTGCTCACATGGTCGATTTCAACAATCCCATTGTATACGACAAGGTTTTCAGTAAGTACACTGCTTCGACCAACCACGTAATCTCGAGAAGGCAATTGAATCTGAGTCTGTTTTTTGAACAGTGGTAGACACGAAGCTCTGGCATGCCCTGGCTGGCCTCTACTTGTGGGTCTGCCTGATCACCTGGCCTCCCCGCTCGAAATGTGTCCAACAATAATAACTCTACCTCCTGTTTCTAGCTGGGAGTTCGTCACCACTCTTGATTACAAGTGGAGTGCCATCTGAGGGCGTCGACCTACTGTTGGACGATATAGGTCTGTAATGATGCGAATTTCCTTTCAGGTTTGGTCGCCCGACCAAGAACTCTTGCCTCATCCACTCCCTTCTGTAGATCTACTCTGTTACGTGCATGTCTACTCTCATAGCCGTGATTATTTGCCTGGTGGGCATTGACGTTAAACCCCGATACAATTGTGATGTATGTTGGGTCCATTGTCTATCCCATGTGCACCCGCGTTCTGACAAGCCACATTTTTAGGCCCTGTTTGTCTTCCAATTCATGAGTGCGCCGCACAATTCCCCATCGGAGGGATGAACGTCTGTCGGCACTTTTTTTGTCGCCTTTCCATTTTCAGCTCTTTGGGTACTTGGCCATTGCTACCGCCTCGCTCTTGATTGTGCTCCGCATGTAAGTCCACCACAATTTGGTGATGCGGCCATCAATTGGTCATGTGTACCACCAGCATCGTAATATGGAACACCACCAGCATTGTCATATGGAACACCGCCAGCATTGTCATATGGAACACCACCAGCATTGTCATATGGAACACCGCCAGCATTGTCATATGGAACACCACCAGCATTGTCATATGGAACACC
>Ga0307510_10009199_pt1 | contig 11763 bp, 16 predicted proteins | sample 12_EM_MG_FD_207224 | JGI IMG/M metagenome (GOLD analysis project Ga0307510, IMG submission 207224) | Populus trichocarpa ectomycorrhiza microbial communities from riparian zone in the Pacific Northwest, United States - 12_EM | ecosystem: Host-associated > Plants > Roots > Unclassified | place... | reverse complement strand
GGCACCTGCCAAATCCATGAGGTCTGCCATAGGAGACACTGTGTTTTGAATAACTCCTTCAATAAATTTTTTATCAAAAATTAGCCACAGCACGAATGACTTAAATCTAATTATCCAACTTTGTGCCATGGTGTTTTTTTTTTAAATTTTTTTGTTGGAAAGTTATTTGAAACTTTGTGTTTGTCACACATTTTGTGAATATATGGGCCTTTGCTGCCCACACAACTATTGAATCAAAAAAAAAAAAAAAGGCTCAAGTTGCAGCTCCAGAGTGAAAAGCCACAGTCAGTCAAGCCATATCCAGGATAAGCTGTGGCTTAGTAAGTCAACTTGTAGTTAGCCAAGTCACAGCAATACTAATCAAGCTCAATTCACTACATTAGAATCACCCCTGCCCCTTTCTACACATGTTTAGGCACAAAATATATTTGAAACAAGCACCCAAATCTTGAAAATTGCAGAATCAATGTCTTTTTTTACCTACTTTCCCTCCTAGATTTCAATTGTTCAGTTGGGAGTTCAATACTTAGGCACCTACTCACATGCCAGGAATGTCCACCTTGGACTGTAGTGCAGTGGAGAATAAACTTCAAATTCAAATTCAAATTCAAAAAATCCATTCACATCTTCATTTTCATAATTTTAGCTATTTTATTCAATTTGTTATCACCAATTTTCAAAAAGGTCCAGCTTAGCTATGTGCAATACTATTGTTGGATGTCCAATCTGCCACAATGGTGGTAATAGAGAGGCAATACCACCTTATACCCAAGGCTATGTAGCTCAATGGAAGAGCACCTGGTATATATCCAGAAGGCCTGGGTTCAACTCCCAGTCTGGCCAGAATTCTATAGTGCTGCATAAGAATCATTACCAGCTAGTCAGCAATAAGCAGAGACAGTCTATTCTGCAGCTCTGTTATGCATTCTATATCCCCCCTACCACCTTTACTCTTCCTACAATATTCCCCTCCTTCTCAACCAGAGAGCATAAGCACCAGCATGAAGATGATAACTTGAAGAAGAATTTGAAGGCCACAGAATATCACTTCAGGGAGCTGAAGAAGCTGGCAGGAGAAGTTCATAGTGATGTGGACTCAACTCTGCAGTCCCTGTCTGCTGCAGATGAACATTTCTTCAGCAATGATAGGGTATGTGTATCACCCAAGAGGCTGATGTCTAAACAAACTTATGGCCTTTTCACTTCCAGCCTACAAAGAAAAGCTTTTCACACCTCCTACAACAGGATATCCATAAGCTGAATGTAGCCCCAGGCACAATACCATGCAATGACACCAAGATTGGAAATTTAGTTGCAACCATGGCTGCCTGTTACATTCTGGGGCTCCAATTTTTATTTTCCACCTACTTACTAAGCCTTTCCCATCATGTGACTATCCACCCATCTATCTTGATCACATGACCAATCACCTGACTAGTCACCTGACCATCCATGTTACAATCCACCCTATTTTTCACCTCCCTCATACCCCTCAGTGACCACTCCAAAGCCCCTAGCCAAACCCCTACCAGTCCTACCACCATTACCACCCAGTAACCCATCCAAAGATGCCACTACGCAACCACCTATGCCATCACCAGTCCAACCACCAGTTGAGCCCCTTGTCCCTATCCTGTGGAACATCCACCAAAGGGAGTACTCCTCAATGGAGATGTACCAAGAGCCACCCCCAGTAGAGAACCCACTGGAAGACCCAGACAGTCCTATGGAGGACGCACTACCATTAGAGCCAGAACCAATCACATACTATGAACCTGATGTCCCCAGAGGCCAGATGCATACCTTATCCCTGGAAGAGTCCCCTATTGAACCCTGGCAAGCATACCTTACTCAGCCCAGCAGTCCTGTGTCCCACAAGCATTCCCTGTCACCTACAAGTCCTTCATCTGCACCTATACACCAACACACCAGTAGAGAAGGCAGCTACCAGTCAATCACACCCACTGCCTCATTACCAACAGCCAGCACCTTGCCCCAGAGTTAGGGCTACCAGTTGACCTCTTCAGAAGAGTCCACAGACAATCCCTTAGCCACACAGAGCTCCGCAGAAGATGTGGATAGCAACATGGCCCTTAATTGGGTCACCATCAAAACTGACTACCATAAAGGGTAGCTGCTTACTTTAGACGCCCATTAGACTGTAATGGGCATGTAGCAACCAGATAGCCTCGGATCAATCTCAAATCTTGTTGTCATGATCGCATCATGACGATGCTTCTCTTCTTGGAATGACCCATCATTACTAGTACCCAGTTAAGGATAGATTAGGCAATCCCCCTGACCCCTGATTCGCTCTTGCTCATATCCCATTGTTCCACTCATACAGACTGCAGCACTTGGCCGCGGATATCATAACAGTACAGATAGCTTCGTCACTACTAGTAGTACCTCTCCTAGTAGTCTTGGTCCGTGCGCGGATGTGCCTGTATATAAGCACTCAGTATTTCGACAGTCAAGCCCTAAGCTTGACTTGGTTTCCAATACAACTATTGTCAAATCCCTTCATAGTCCTCCCCTCTTACCCAGTAAACTCAGGAGTCGTCCTTAGCAGTCCTAAGCAACTCTCTACTTATTTGATAACTTGCCACCAGTACAAGTCTTAGTACAAGTCATACTATCAAGGCCTGTTGCAACCTTAACAATCCATATGACCACATGCCATTCCAGTCACCTGCCCATGTCACCTGCTCCCCAGTCACCTGCATATTACCTGCTACCTTCCCACATGACCTCATATAATCCTATCCCTTCTTCTTGATTGTCTAATTGCTTACCTTAGTCCACTCTCCAGGTTCTTAGCTTGCTTACCTATTTCTATTCTCATTTTCTCACATTTGTGACTCATACTGACACCCTCCTTGTTACCTTCATGTGCAAGTCATTTTAGATCCATATGACTCCATCTTTTGAACTATGACTTGTTACTAGTACAGGTATCCACAGTATCAGGCTTGAGTCATACTCTCTACATGTATATAAACTGACCAGTTTCTAAGAGTTGGGCTTTAAGCCTGACTTGGTTTAATCCCAAGTGTTATAGCTTCCACAGTGCCTTTAGTTTTTGCCTGCACCTCTTCTAAGTCATCTTGAACATTGTCAAGACTCTTCCTTTCTAGTCAACCACAGATAGCTATCTACATGCATGTAGCACTCTTTACTAGTGTAAGGTGTGCACATGCTATGGCCTCAGAATCAGCCATTTCTGACCATGTGATGGCTCCTGAGTTGCCCAAGCCCAATGCTACAACACTTTCAAACCTAAGTCAACACTTCACCTTTCCCACACACATCTCCTCATCCACTGTAAACTTTAAAGGTACTGAAATTCAGTACCTAAAATGTCTAACTTGTGAATTTAATACATTTTATTTGTGAAAAATTTCAGCACTTTTTTTAAGACAAAAAGATACTGAAAATTAAAGATGTATTTTGACTTAAAATCAGCACTTTTCTCCAAAAGAAAAGGTACTGAAAATTAAAGATGTATTTTGACTTAAAATCAGCACTTTCTCCAAAAGAAAAGGTACTGAAAATTAAAGATGTATTTTGACTTAAAATCAGCACTTTTCTCCAAAGAAAAGATGCTGAAAATTGACATCAATTTTTACTTACAATCACACAAACCAGATATGAAAATCCTATGTATGCCCCATGAATTGTGTCAGAAAAAAATGGTTCTATTTGCTATGTAACTACAATATGGTTTGTCTTTCCTGCCTCCAGGTTCCCCTTGACCTCACCAAACTGCCACATCCACCTTGCCCACTGCCCACCCATTGTGTCTGCCATGCCCACCACATCCACTGCACCCACTGCATCTGCTGTGCCCCTTGATGTGTTGAAAGCAAGCATCAGTGATGATTACATACATACATACTATGCCAGACCTGTCAGATGGCAGCAAGACTGTGCAGGCAGGCAAATAAGTAGAAAAGAGGAGATGGTCAGATAAAAGCAGCCAAGAGATCCAAAAAAGTTAAGAGGGGGAAATGAGAGACAAAGAATGATGACAGAAAAGCACCAGGATTAAACTCCAGGAGGGATTACCAGACAGCATGTGCTGCGCATCGGGAGGTATCTGCGATGATACCAAAGATGCAGGAGAGGTCAAGGCTGAGTGTGTGGCCTGGGTATTGGGGGGCAAGGAGGTGCATGTGGGGATTGACAGACTTGGGATGACCGGGGCATCCTTGGGCATAGGAACGTGGGGGGCAAACAATGGCATTGCTGACCTGGAACCAGAGGTTGCACTGCTCAAACTCTGGTGCATGAACGGCGCCAGCACTGGTTGAGGGAGGACCATGGGTGGGTAAGGTCCGGGTCCGGTGAAATCTTGCTAGATGCGATGTGTAAAATCGCAGAGCGTGGAGGGATCGACGTTGAGCCGCCACTCCAAGTAGGAGCACATCTCACGTCCCATCTGGTTGATCTCCTGGAGTGCGAACATGCCTTGGCCAATGATACACCAAGACTTGTTGGAATGAGTATCATCGCAGATTATCTTGGAGAGCACAAAAGCAGAAATAAATAACTGGTGTCCCGAGGAACCCTTAGCTGTGGGAAACCAAGCCTTCAAACGTTGGAGAAGATAGAGAGCGGCAAAAGTCACCAATTGATGAAGCCGCGTCCAAGCTTGTCCAGAAGCCTGCAGTGGTTGATCTCAGCGGTGTTTGGGGCAGAGCAGGAAGAAGACCAAGCAAGAGAGTGCAAAGAGTAGAACTGTGCAGCTGGGGTGTCGAGGAAAGGAGCCAAGAGCTAAAAGAGGTTAAAGCCATCACCCGTACGTTTCCCACAAGCAATGGTTGCCGTCACTCATGTGTTGCCATAGATGTGCTGCCGCCGTTGTTGCCTAAGATTATGAGAAATGTCAACCACAGTTGATGAAGCAAATAAAAAAAAATCCTGTATGTTGTCCAAGTATGTGTATATCAGTATATTTTACATGTGCATGCCCCGTCACATCGCCGTGGATGAGCCGCCGCCATTACCATCTAAACCTGCTCATCGCCCACCAAATAACACTTGTTGCCTGCCAAAGCGACCTGCTACAGCACATAGTCAGTAAATCCCCCAAGAAAAGGGAGAAAAAAAGACCTACCATGCTCCCCAACCATTGAACCACAAGGCCAAGAAGGAGTATTTGCACTGAAGTGAAGGCAACCTCCATTATCAGGTTTTGAAGGCAGGGGAAGTCAGTGCGGTTAAGTCCAATGAGCATCTCATCCACAAAGAATGAGAAACTTGCGTTCGCTCTAAAGAACATCAGCAGCATAAAAAGGAAACAAATTCAAAACTTACCTAGCAGCTCAATTGACTGCAAGTGCATGAGCCAGATCTACTGTGTCTACTATAACTCCGCCGATGATAGCGCGTGCATGCGGATTATTGAGGTGGGGTACAACATGTCGGCCATGACGGACGATGAAGGCGGCGCCAGGAAGGAAGAAGAGGAAAACCAAGGGAAAGAAAATGGGCATGGTTAGATATGAGAAGGTGGGAGTATGGTACAAAATGTAGGCGCACAAGCGCTCGATGTACGCGACAACACACACAGCATACCAAACAATGCACGATGCAACATGTACCAACGCAGACAAACACAGTGAGACCCTCAGAGTGAGTGCATTTGTGCAAGGCTTACTCACTTGGTTGTGTCGTTGCAGGCTAGTCCGTCTTATCAAATACCACATGTACCAGTGGGCCACTGTGGTCGACCAACCCCCATTTCCCCTGATCTCCAACATGACCAACAACACACTGGATGGAGTTGATGTCAATGGGGTCTAAGCTCCCAGTCTTCAAGTAAAACGGAATCGGCATCCTGTGGGCATTGGGTAAAATAGCATGAACTTGCTGAACAACTGCAAGACAAACATTTTTAGGCTTCTTCATTTTAAGCTCCTTGCTTTTGGGAATTGGGATGACAATGACATAAAGAAGTTGCCTGAAGAACATTTGTAGCTTGAGGTCTTCGGGAAGGTTTCAACAGGACTTGTTTTGATCAATGAGCTGCTCATACTATTGGGCAATAGAATTAGATTGTTTCCTAAAAACATTCGACAATTAGATCACGCACATGGATGAAAGACACATCTTGGCTGTCCATGCATTTGGGAACAATATCATGTGCATGCATGATGTCTCCGCCTTCAAGGCAACGTAGTTTTCCCCACTGCTCAACATCCACCAGAATAAATTTCCTAACGACCTTTGGCAAGACACAGAATCGAGTCGCCAAGCTGTTCATGATGACATTGCGAATGGACTTTTTAAGGGGAGCCACTCACTTCAGAGTCACAAGTTCGTATTGTGGGTCTGCAATGAATGGTCTTTTTTTTAGAATGTGGTGAAGAAAGTACTGAGACACAACTTACAACCCTTAAGACTCTTCTTTTGTGAAGAGGGGAACTTGGGGGGTTTTCTGAGCTGCTTATCAGTAAGGTTGTATAAAATTTTGATTTGTCAGAGCTGCGACAGATCAGCAAGGTGTCAGTCCATGCTCACATATGGATTTAGTCGACTCTGGATGCTGCGTTGAAAGTACCTGCATTGCCTCTCGATGGGGAAAGCCCATGTTGTCCAACATGGTCCCATCCATCTTATTTGGTTGGGAATGTGGAGGAGGGCATGGATCGTAAGTGGGCACACTGGGAGTTGTTCAGGGTCATGCTGGTAGTAGAGACTGGATGTGCAGATCAAGTCAGCCTTCAAATTTTCAGAAACGAAACGGGGGAATGCACCGCTCATAATCTACCACCCATTGACAGATTCCCAACTCAATTTCGTTGATCTCCTCATCGCTGATCTCAAACTGGAGACATAGATTAAGGATTCTGACAAGGGAGCAGAAATATTTATAATAGCGCGCTTTGGGGAAGCGACCTCAAAGCACAGTGGGAGCGATGAACAGAGACCACACAGACCACATCAAAGACGTGAAATATGAACAATCTTTTGCTGGGTCAGGAATAGATGCACCAAACGATGAAGGTATCGTTTTTGAAGCTTCTGCAGAGGTAGAACCAATGACCTGCCAAATATCGGGCTCCAGGACATATGGCTGACCCTCGTCCATTCCCTTGAAGTGACCAGACCAGAAGAGAACAAGATTTGGGATGAGGTTTTCCCAGATCAGATGCATGAAGTCGTATGGAAACGACTGGGGAAACCTCAGGGAACCAAGAGCACTGAGAAGTGGGACTCCTTTGATGCCAGACACCTTTGCAAGCTCCTCTCGCTGTGTTTCCGTGTGTGCGGACTCCACTGCTTCAGCCTGCGCCATAAAGCCATCGTGTGAGTGCAGCAGTAACCTCTCTGGGTGATACTCAATAACATCAGTTGGTGTAGGGTGATTGCGGTGGGACAGAGGTACATAGAGCATCTTGTTTCGCAAGTCCGGGATGCGAATACCTTGGATCCCACACATTTAACAGGGATGCAAGGCATTGTGCCCCTTCATGTGCATGAGCATGGAAATGGCAGGAATGTCACCAAAGGCAGTGATAAGATAAGCATGGAGGGCGAAGATGCTGCAAGAGAGGGCATCATATGCAGACACACCAGTTGCAAGCTTGAGGAGTTCTTGCATAAGAGGATAGATGAACGAGTCTGCATCCTGTGGCTTCTTTGGACCAGGTATGATCCCAACACAAAGGATGTTGTCCTTCTGGAAGCATTCATCTGGAGGAAGATTATAATTGAAGACAAGGAGGATCCACGTGGTCTGCTTCCGCTTTTTGAAGGGAGCGAAGCTGTCGGTGGCGAAGCTGGGTGCAATGTCATGATGATTGGAGAAGTAATGGTGGGCCAGATGTTGATTTCCAACAACAACATGCTTGCCAAGAAGTGCGCGATAATGAAGTCCATTGAAAATATCCATTGTTTTTCCAGGTATGCAGGTCTTTGCATGTTCATCAGCATGGTACTGGAGATGAGTGGCATAGGTACGACTTGACATCAACACGTGTGTTACGATCCTGGGCCCTATCCTTTATTTTCCACCATTTTTCCACCATTTATTCTGCGCTCTCAGTCACTCGTTCCCCACTTGTTCCCTTATGCACCGCTCGGACCGCCACCAAATCACCTGACAAGTCACCTGATGGATCACCTGACCATTCCGCAGTCAGATATCACATGCCATCACTCTGCAGTCCGCAGCACTCCGCAGTATTCCTATTTAACCCTTTATGGATTGCCAGCCCATTGCCACGTCATGATAGACCGCCAACTCATGATGGAGCTATACTTCGAACTGCCAGCTCATGATGAACCTTACTATATGTGACAGTATTATTCTGTGACTCCTGTGACCTGTTACTTCTCACTTGTATATAAGCGCTAGTACTTTTAGCAGTTAGGCCCTAAGCCTAACTTGGTTTTCAATCCAAGACTTGTAGCTTCCACCCAGGACTCTCAGAGTCACCAGTCTGAAACTTCAGTCGCTTCAAACCCCTCTTTGAAGCTCTCCCCTCTCTACCTCTATCAGAACACTTAGGAGTCGCCCTTATCATCGGGGACTTACTCATTATACTGTGTAGCCAACCAATACTGCACTACTCACGTGATCATTGCCTTAGGAGGATAACCCACTAAGCAATTCCAGTCGTCGCCAAACCAACCCACGCACGTCGCGTCTTTAAGGCCCTTGGACCTTAACAATGTGGAGACGAGGGATAAGGGGCATGTACAAGAATATTCGCCTTGCCCAGCCAGACTCGTTCAGATGCAATTCTCTGCACTTCAGGCATTCATCAAGGTTGGCATACGGACCAACATAGCATATGCATGAATTGATGCAACATGCAAATTGTACTGGCTTGAAGTGAGAGAGAGACTGAACATGGGATCGCGTGCTGGTGGGACTCTCCATGCTTCCCTTGGAAAAGTTATACAAGATTTCATCAAAAACCAAGGCTGGTAGATTGTTTCTGGTCTTTATTGTGAATGGACGCAAGATATCCAGATCATAGTCCAAGATAAAAGATGCGGCTAGAACCCAAAAACGCTAGTGAGTCACAGAGTATGCAATAAAGAATCCTTAGACTTACCAAATTCCTCAGCCTCTGCAATGAAGTCTTCAGCCAAAATATCCCAATGCGAGACGACGTCCCCACAGGGGTCCTCTTCCTCCTCCATGTCAATATCCTCTCCATTCCACAAGTCACCAGTTCCAGGACTGATAGAGTCAGCAGCCCCAGTTGCATCGCCCTTGGGAGTGTCTTCAGAATCCTTGTTATTGCTTTCATTGGTAGCTCAATGTGTCTGAGCATAAATATTTAGAAGGATGTCATCGACAACACAACCTGATGGAATAGTACGTGCATACCCTGGCGATTGAAGTAGATTTGAAGCCTCTGGTACATCAAGAAATGGCAGGGATGGATTGAACTTGAATGAGGGTGCGTGGAATTGGGGATGACCGCTAGAGGAAGAGCTGGCATCCACCTGAAAATGGCCAGTGCGATGCCGCTTGCAAGGTGGAGGGGATCCAGATTTATGCTGTATCGTAGAGAACAGAACATGACGCCAAATTGTCCATCGGGTCACTAGACGATTGCATCTGCAAATGCACTGGAATTTCATTGGCTTTTGCCTTAGGCTTTTCCATGACGCTGGCATCGACCAGACGACCTAAGATTCAGAGCGGGCTGGGATGAAGTCAGACTATGTGGGTGTCTAGTTGGTGCAGAATGCACAAGACTTACACAAAAAAAAACCCCCCCGGTTGTGAAGGACTTGAAATTGATGAAGATGATCGCCAGGGGAAGTGTGGTGAGAGTGAGCGGCACAGTGCCAGTACTACTGCCATCTCGATTCAGACAGCTCATAACCTGGGATCTGAAGAAACTGCATAGAAACTGGAATCCACAACAGCATCAAGGATATAATGGAGTAGTTCCAGTAACTGATGATTATGTGAGGTGAAGAGTTGGCATTGATGCCGGTAGTGTGCTGGTTTAGCAGTGGCACCACAGATCACATGACTTGTTGCATGCTTCATGGCAAACTCATGGCAACCACACGTTTCAACTTGTTACTTCCATCCTTCAGGCTTGCGATTGACTGTCCACTCATCATGTCCACCAATTCACTTGTTGCAGCAGTAATCACCTTGTCAATAAGACAGTTCACGGATCCCAAGAGCAGGATGTCATCAGGCAGATGGTGAGGGCCATAAAAGGTTGGGCATTGGTGCATCGTTGGTCTTCACCATCTCATCCTGCACCCGTTTGACTTTGTCTTGCATTTTTATTGGACCTCATTCACTTGTCAGTATGTCTCCCCCCTCTTTCTTCGGTTTGGCTCATGGTCTGACTCTTCACTAGAGCGTCAAATGCCACACTCACCCAGTGCCAGGAAGAAGACGCCATTGCAGAAAGCCCTTGTGCAAAAGGAGCAGGAATTGGCTTGGAACCTATCATCTTGTCAGAGGGCCGCCCCTGGGAGGCATGTCACTTCAGATAAGGAGACCCATGCTCCAGTGACTGCTAACCCAGCACCAGTGACTTCCCTGGCGTCCATGTCTCCCTCAGCCTCTGCGACACACATGTCCACAGGTGTTGTCCGTGCACCAGACCAAGGTATGCTCATGTATTACTGCCACTTGCAACTAACAGCTCTGACAGGTAATGGTGCTCCCACAGCCACTATTTCTCATGTCCCTCAGGATTCTCATGTTGCCTCTGAATTGGCAGTCATACGTGGTGAGTATGTGTTTTGTGTACGCTTTGAAAAATAAACTTTTTTTTCTTTTTTTCTTAGCCCAACTTGCTGCGTTGACCCATGAGCTCAAAATAGCTCAAGGGGGAGGATGTGCTCAAGGGGGAGGACATGCTCAATCCCAACCCCCTTGGATTCTGTGCCCAGCCAACCTTGGCAATCTTCAAGAAGCAATGCAAATTCAGAGTAGCAATCCAGATGAGACATACCAAATCTTTCTAGTAAGGGGTTTTTTTTTCTTGTGAAGTGTACCGTAACTGAATCATGTGCATTATAGGCTGATGCCAGAAGGTGTGCAGTTGCTGCAGGTCTTCAGGCTCACCTCACTTGGCCTCATCAAGATGTAAATAGGGTTTCTTGTGCCTGCTGCATGGTATGTTTTTTTTTTCTGCCCAATTCTTGAATGCTGATGTGTTTTGTAGTTGAAGAAGCAGCATCCATTTCTCAAAAACTATGTGAATAATTGGCCTATCAAAGAGTATTTCAAAACCCACTTCAACAACCAACACTACTACCAGAAGAAACCACGCCGCAAGACCACAACAAAGGTCATAGCCTATGATGATTGGTTTAACATGGGCAGTGATATAGATGATGTCAGTGAGAGTGGCAGTGGGAGGGAGGGAGATGATGGTGAGTGCAATGAGGATGGTGAGCACAATGAGGATGGTGAGCATGATGAGGAGTGTGAGGAGGAGCACAAGGATGATGATGATGAGGAGGAGGAGGAGGAGGATGAGGAGGAGGAGGAGGAGGAGGAGGAGGAGGAGGAGGAGGAGGAGGAGGAGGAGGAGGAGGAGGAGGAGGAGAAGGAGGAGGAGGAGGAGGAGGAGGAGGAGAAGGAGGAGGAGGAGGAGGAGGAGGATGACAACAACAATGATGACGACGATGATGAGGAGGATGAGGAGTAAGTGAAATAAGTCACTTAAATTTTGTTTAATTTTTTAATTAAATTACCAAAATGTTTGCATCCTTTGTCCTTCTATTGTGAAACTGGAGCCCTCTTTATCCCAACCCTCT
>Ga0307510_10009198_pt1 | contig 11764 bp, 3 predicted proteins | sample 12_EM_MG_FD_207224 | JGI IMG/M metagenome (GOLD analysis project Ga0307510, IMG submission 207224) | Populus trichocarpa ectomycorrhiza microbial communities from riparian zone in the Pacific Northwest, United States - 12_EM | ecosystem: Host-associated > Plants > Roots > Unclassified | place... | reverse complement strand
GGTAATGAATTTTTATTCAAAAATTTATGCTCTCTGCCTATTCTATGCTCTCAGAGTCTCGTTTGTTTTATTGATGGCAAATTCAGTAAAGGGAATATGTTCAATTGTTCATAATATTTTGTTAATGATGGAGACTGGAGAGAATAAAAAATAATTGAGATGTCAATTATTATTGAATCAGAGAAATAATTACTCCATTAATTCTCTTGATCAGCACTGATGAACTGTAAACTGTTATTTGAATCGGAGAAATGGGGAGGAAAACAGAGAAAGATCTATTTGGTTAGTCAGTTAATTTTGCCATTTTCTTGACATTTTCCATTAGAAATGGAGAGAAAAACAGAGAAAGAAAAAACAGAATTGCCGAGAGAATTAGGAGGAGCCGCCCAAGGTTGTCAAAATGCACCTTATTATGATGTTGCTGGTTTATTTATTGGAAAAAATTGCTTGGTGTGTTTCCAGAGATTGCCTTTTCTAATGATCTGGAATTTAAAAATCACCTGAAGATATTTGATCAAGAACTATCTATCATAATATTATTTCAAATTTATTAAATCTTCCTGCAAATTGAATAAATAAATAAAACTTGATTCATATCCTGACACTGATACATGATCAGTGATTCAATATTTAATGCATGGATTATATGAATTGTTATGTATAACACATGTATTATGGTACTTTTTTTTTAACAAAAAATTAATTAGAATCATATTATGTTAGGATTGATTAAGATGCTTGAACTACGAATAAATTAGAAGCATGTATTTTAAGGTGCTTGAACTATGTATGAAAAAAAAAATCTTTACGATTTTACGATCCGTTTTTACGATCCGAGTTTATTTTGCATTTTCCGTGCCGTGTCAAAAATGCGTTTTTGACAACCTTGATCAGACTTCAGCCCATGAACTAGGAAAGCAAACAAAAACATCGCCTAGTTTTTCTACCTCCACCATACTTCAAACTTCTATTTCTTTCTTTCAAGAACATTGTGGTATGAGTTTCTTTTGGATCACCACAAATGATTATTCATGGCTAAACCACTATTTATTTTTGCGTTTAAAATTATATTTAAGTGTATTTTAAAAATATATTTAGATAGAAAAAATATCACGTTGAATTTTGATATGTTGATATCAAAAATTAAAAAAATATTTTTAAACATTTTTAAATAAAAAAATATTTTACCATAATACTAAACACACACCGAAAAGATCACTATACTAATTTTTGGGTAGACTAACTTTTTTTTAGAAGGAAGAGATCTGACAAGTGTTGTTATAAAATTTAAAAATTTACGGGTCATCCAAAAATTAATGACTTGAACCAAGTATCTGCTTGTCCTTAAATCACCCTTAATGCTGTCCCTTTGTGTTCAAAGTCTTAATCATGTTCTATCACTCTCTCACTCAAATGATGTTTTTTTCTTATGGTTTCTTTCTTTTTCTTTTTCTAATATTATGTGATGTTCTCTCATACTGTCAAAGAGATAGATTACAACAAAATTTTCTCTAACTCGTTTTCTTAATGACTTCATCAGCTTACAACTTGTTATCAATCCAGATTGACATCCATCATAAGAAAATGACGGGAAAACCCCACCAATTGATCCACATTTCCATGAATGAATGTTTGTAGACCTCAAGCCACGAAGATGGTGGGAAATAATGAATGGACAGGCATTCATGACAACGGTAGAAAATATGCTCTCATGGCATCTTGTTTGACCTCCTTTTCACATTAGCATATATTTTCGCTCATTCATCAATCATATTGTTATACATTTGCTTCATTTACCTTGTAGTGCTCTTATTATTGACTTCGTTATTCATCATTGCCATAATTGCGACATCGGTATGGGATCAGATTTGGAATCTATTTGACTACAAAGGCATAAATATACAGTACCACCAGCACCTAGAGCCTTATCATGAGCCTTATTTTTTCACAATTTAACACCCTACGCTCCTATCTCAACTTCAAAAAAGTGTTTGTAAAACTATTAGTACTCTTAACATTGTCCATTTATTTATAGTTACCACATTCTCTATCCAAATGGAATGGAAAGCAAAAAGAAATTAAAAAAACTTGTATATTTATTATCAAAGCATAGGATTAGAAGCTAAAAATTTTAGTTCCAAGGAGATAGCCTAATAGTTAAATTTAATTTTTTGATGAGGTTCCAGAAAATAAAAATAGCTTAGAAGCAAGGATTGGGTACCGTGTTGGATAATCTGTTAATCTTTTGATTAAAGCAATCTGATCTATTCTCTCTAACCAAGGTGGCTAGTAGCTAGTGCCTAGTAGGCCAAAGTGGTTATCTTTTTAAAGAAAGAAGACAGTGATATTTTATAGAGAGATGCTCTGAAAATATATATACATTAGAAAATCGAGATTGTAAACTTGGAACTTGAAGGATTCATGACGCATTTATACCCAATGAGTCTTCTCTTTTTATGAGAGAGGAAGGGCTAGAATGTAATTTTTCCTTGATAATATCTATTTTTATCATGTTTTTAAATAAAAAATCATTTTAGAAAAAACATAACACTTTTGAAAATTAGACTTCATGATTTATTTTGATTTATTTTTTATAAGTTATCTTGGTCTCAAAAATAACATCTTGGTATTGAGTTGGTCCTCGGTTTTGCAAGCGCCTGTTTTTTTATCATATAATTACATAAAAATTAGTATTAAAAAAATTTATTAAATTCAATAGAGTTTATAATTTGATCATGGGTTTGGTTGGTTAACCTAAATTGATCCGAGTTAATCCATTTTTTTCATTTCCATATTTTTTTGAGAAAAGATGTCATCTTAAAAATATTTTTAACGTTAAATTATGTTTTTACCGGTAGTTTAAATTTTCTTTAACCTACCAAATCGACTGGATCATATTAGGACAATTTTTATATAGTTTAATTTAAAATTTAAGCTAGATAAAGAGTATGGTTAGAAGGTTTCATGTTTAATTTGTTAAGTTGGATTTAATGATCTAAACATTATTTTTTTTACAAGTAAGAAATTTTTTATCCCTCGCAGTGGAGTGTGGGAATTATATATATATTGAAACACACACGTAAATCTACACTCTTTCTTATAGACATGTAGTTAGTCTGATGCGAATGTCAATTAAAAAGGGATTTTGTGGATCCAGCCAGCTGCCTCAAAAGATGAAGTAAGGGAGAGATTTTACATATTATAGCGTTCTTGTGAGCTAAAGCCGGATGCAATTAATAGCACTCCAAGGCCTATTGAATCTACCAATGAAAAGAAAAACAAAAAAGAAATGGCAAAAAAATTATAAGTAGTCATCTAGAAAAGAGTGGCCACACTGCCTGAAGAATGCTGTCCTCAAATTCTGAATTTGAAAGCTTGTCAGTGAAGGTCAACCAATACATTGTTCCTTTGTGATCCCATGGGACCTGAGCACAAAACTGTGGCAATTATGGCTTCTTATTTCTAATCTCTAAGTGTGTGGGACATAAATGTGGGAAGAAAAGCCTCTTATCACCGACAATTCTAGCGGAATGATCCAATGATTGATCTGGTTTCGGACTCAATAGCTGAAATGTGTCTTTGTCATAAACGGTACTATACATGGCTTGACCCACTCTACTATGAATCATTACTCTCCCTCCCCTTTAATGGACGTTGAGTTCCAAATTTCCACGTATAATATACATATAATAGTATATTCATTCATGCTTCATAGGTCAATATTTTTTAAAAAAAAATATCAAAAAATATTAAAAAAATAAAAAATATTTTAAACCTCTTGAGTCTCACAATCATACTAAACTCAAGCGACTTGGATCTGACGGTCATGTCAAACCCTAGAGCCTAGGGTCTGGGGTCATACCAGACCCAAGAGCCTTGGGTCTAGAGCCATGACAGACCCGTGTTTGGGTTTGGCAACCATGGCAGAGACCCACGCCTTGGGTCTAGCGGTCATGCTAAACTCTAAAGCCTTGGGTTTGGAGTATTTGCCAGACCCAAGGTGCTTAGGTTCGGCACCCCTTGCCAAACCCAAGTAAACAACAAACAAACAGAGAATAATTGTGCATTTTAGTTGTCAGAAGAGAGAAAAGAAAGAAAAAACACAAACAATCAATCATCGATAACAATCCAACCATGATCTGTCTACAAGCGCCGCACCATATGAAAGAGGGCACGTCTGCGCATCTATCTAGACGGCGTATGGCTAGATTTGGCTGTCGAGAGGAGTCTCATGCGCCTCTTTAATAGCGCGAGAGATTCCCACTTGCTGGGACGTGTGGAACACGTGTCAGCAGCTTTTCAAATAAAAAATAGAAAAGACAACGTGAAAATACTAAAATGCCCTCATGGTCCTCTTAACTACACACCATATCCATGTAAATTTTACTATTGCAATCCAAAATAATCTGTGTCTAGAGCTACAGCGAAAACCCTACGTCATTTAGCTTTTCTTTATAATGTGAAAGATGGCACATCTGCGCATCTATCTAGACAGCATATGGCCAGATTTGGCTGCTAGGAGGCGTCTCACGCACCTTTTTAATGGCACGGGCACCGCCCACTCGTTGGGGCATGTGGAACATGCGCCAGCATATTTTCTAATAAAAAATAAAAAAGACAACGTAAAAATACTAAAATGCCCCTCATGGTCCTCTTAACTATACATCATACCCATTTAAATTTCACCACCGCAATCCACAGTAATCTGTGTCTAGAGTTACAGTGAAAACCCCATGCCATTTAACTTTCTTTATAATTAGTTATGTGAACCATGTTACATCGTGAGTCGTATAAAAGAATATTGAGTTAAAAAATTAATGTTCACTCATTTTTAAAAAAGAGAAAAAAAACTAATGTCAAGTGAGAAAAAATTTTGTCGAATGATAAAATTAAAAATAAAAATAAGCTATAAAAAATTAGGTTAGCTCATGTTAATATATTAAACTCATAACTCGAGTCATTTGATCAAAAGTAACAAATTTAAAAAAAAAACATCAAAGCCTAATTTTCAACTAATCAGATATTGAACGATAAAATTGAAAAAAAATAGCAATCATACAAAAAGATAAAATAAAAATAGCAATTATAAGCTAAAAAAACATCTAAGCCCACCCTGGTCAACCGTCTAAATTCACGGGTCAGATTATGAGATCAAGATAACCCGATGGCATGATGGAAAGGGGAAAAATCACAAAACCTATTTTTTAAAAAAAAATCCAATGTCGAATTATGAGATGGGAGAAAAAACAAGTCCACAAAAAAATTTGATGTCAATCCTTATTAGCTTATAAAACTCATAACCTAGGCTATTGGTTGGAAGCATCAAATATTAAAAAACCACAAAGGTCAATTCTTAACAAATCAAATATTGATGAATGAAAAATTAAAAAAAAAATCAAACAAAGGATCCAAAAGAAAATGTAGAAATTAAAAGCTAGAAAAAGGCACAAGCCCACTTAGATTAACCTGTCAAACCCACATGTCAGATCATGAGATCGAAATAATCCTATAAAAAAAACAAAAAAATTATGAAGCCTATCTTTTTAAAAAATCAATGTCGAGTAATGAGATCGAGAAAGAAAATAAGTAAAAAATATATGAACCTGTGTTTGCTAATAAAACCCTTGACCTGAGCCATTTGATAACCTAGAAAAACCATAAAACCCAATTTTTAATAAATCAAATATCAATGAGAAAACAAATTTAAAAAAAAAATCAATCACACAAAAAAACTCAAAAGAAACAAATAGTAATTAAAAAAATGAGGATCAAATTTGAAAAAAAAAATGAGAGGATAGATAGTTTTGAATTGAAGGGCTAAATTGAAAATAAAAATCAATTTCATTAAAGAATTTAAAGAAGAAACCACCAAAAGAATAAAGACTAAATAAAAAAATTAATAAAAGGATGAAATTCAAAAAAATTGAAAGTTTACAAAAGAAAGAAGAAACAAATTAAGAAAAAGAATCAAGACCAAATTTGAAAAAACAAAAAATAATAAATTTAGATTGAAGTATGAAATTGAAAACAAAATCAAAAAAACTTATAAAAATACCAATGATAGAAATTAAAAATCAAAAGAATGAGGAATGATACTCAAATACACGTGGCTAAGGAGACTACCCTAAAATTTTAAACCCAATACATGAATTTCAAGGGAAGAAAGAGAAAAGAAAAAACGATGTTGATGGCAGTCCATTAAGAAACAACCAACACGCGTTGCGTGTGAAGGAAAAGGATGTTGTGGGGGATCCAATGACACCGCGAGAGAAAATACTTCACCACCAGAGGACGTCGCATGGGCCGCAATGTCCTCTCATGCGCTGACACATGCTCTAAATGCACCAGACATGTTTTTATCTTAAATATTTTTTTAGTTAATCTAAAAGATCAATTTGTCCCTCAACCAACCTGATTATAACTTAAAAGAATTGCATGATAATATGAAAATGCCCCCAAACAAAGCTTAAGTTGATATAGATACGAAGGGTAATTTAGTAAATTTATAGTGTTAAAAATGAGAAATCTCAAAAAAAAACCTCTAGAAACCAATTATTTGATTTTTGCTTTCAACAGCAGTGAAAGTATTTCGTTATTCAAAAAAAAAATAGATAGATCTTTATGCCTCCTATCAAAGCAAAAATAACAAATAAATCATATATATATATATATATATATATATATATATATATATATAAAGATTATTTTACCCATGAACTTAGTCTTCATTGTCAATTTATTAAAAAGCAAAATCATCAAATTATTATTATAATTCACCGTAACCTCTTTCTAGAGCTGCATTAATTTTTCAATGCCCGGTAAATTTTCTGTTAATGGAGGCAATGCGGTTTTGAATTGACAAGGACTTGACTCTTGTTACTAAACAAGTAGGCATGTCCAAATTTTAAGTGGGATGTACAATATCAGAGCCCATATAAGAAAATAATCCACATGTTTACTTGAGTTCAAGATCCTGCTGTAACACCACTAGATTCCTATATAGTTGGAAAGAAAATTAAGTGCTCGTTGTATAAACAAGAAAACATGGCTTGGTTAAAGATTCTGAGTTGAGATTTTTCGTGTGTATTTCTAATCCTGTTCAATTCTAATTTTTATGCTTTTTTTTTCTAGTTCGAATATATAATTAACATGGCTTCAACTTGGTTTGCAACAAATACTCTCTTTAGAAAACATCAAGTTACTCATGCGGAGAGTAATGAGTGTAATCTGAATTTAAGTTTAAGAGAAACACATGTTATGAACCTCGATTTTCTTATTTTTAGTGATTTTATAGATTGTATATTTTAAGTTTAAGAGACCGGCCCACCGTCCACTGGATCCATGGCCTGAGGGTGTTCCCGGTGTATCTCCATTAAAAACACAGGGATTAATGGCATGAAAAATACAACTAACATCTCACAACTTTTTCCTTTTTTTTCTATGTAAAGATATCATCTCTTTATAAAGATTTAACCCAAGTTTTAGACTTCGTATTTTGGAATTTCTGATAGCTTTAGCCATAAAAAATATGCAGCGAGCGAAACAAATATCTATTTTATTTTTATATTTTAGTATACAGAACTTTTTGTTTCTTCAAAAACCACAAACATTCCCATTCCAACACCCAAACCGTTAATAACCTTTTTTTTTTTTTTTGGATAAGTAAGAGTGTGGTAGTGATTGCTTTTTAAATTGTTTTTTGCTTAGAAATGCATCAAAATAAAAAAAAAATTATTTTTAAATAATTATTTTTAACAGCAGCACATCAAAATAATTTGAAAATATCAAAAAAAATATTAATTTAAAGTGAAGAAAAAAATAAAAAAATTTAAACTTTTAAAAAACACTTTTATAACACAAAAACAAACATAAACTCATTTCATCTTATATTTCTTTTTCTCCTCAATTATTTTCTTAAGCCTACCACAGCAATTCTCGATTCCAAAACCCATTCATCCACAAGTTTTTTCCACATTGTTGTGACTGTTTCTAGGACTAAGTCAAAAACCATCATGTGAAGACTGCCCAAAACCCTAATGTCACTATATATGATTAAAGGCTTATGATCAAATTGTGCATGAATGTATTGGGAATGGGTCCGTGATGACAACGACAAATTGAGGATGACTCAATACGATCACTTTCAGGTAAGTGCTTTCTTACGATTGTAAGAATGCTTGCTTGTGACACCCATTGCAAGCTCCTTGGCTTGGAGGGGATAATGTAAACAAAGAAGCCGAAAGGCCATTGTTTTCCCATTGCTTTGTTATGTTCATGCTGACTCGTATTTGAAATGTAAGTATGAAACTCCAACAAGAATTTCAAAGGATTAGAGCTTCCTTTCCCGTCAACATCATTTGAGTACTTGCGTGCCTTGGATTCCATAAGCATGAGTAAAATTATTAATTTGTTGGTAGTAATTAATTATCAGAAAATAATTAAACTGCCTAGTTCAACTGAGTTTTTGATTCACTACTCAAATGGGTATTTTTTTAGAAAAAAACATTTAACTTAATCCATCTTAGGTTCAATCTTCGTCACAACACATTCCATTCAATATTTTACCTCCACTCCAACACGCTAATAATCTCACAATTCAATATTTATCAAAAATCATTACTTAGTTAAATTCAATACTTTTAAAAATGGAATTATTATTCAAATTATATTCTACACCTCTTTCTTTACATGCCACACACTCTAATTATTACCTTTACTATTATTTCAACACTTCTCCCTATTTTCATAATATGTAAATCATTTTTCTTAGCATACCTAATAATTATAGAATGATTACTAATACTTGATTCAAAATATATTTTTCACATATTTATTTTAAACTAACACACAATTTCAGCAATTTTTCTTTAAATTCTCATTTTCTTCCGCACATAGTACACATGTACCATGGTCGGCCTTAAGGTTCATTGCCATCTCTTGGTTTTTCTTTAGTTTTTACTAATTTCTAGTCTAGCTAACATGTATGTAATTCCAAGCTCTTTTCCCTCTATATCTCCATTTTTGTGTTTGTGATTTGTTAAGGGAAATTATTCGAAGATCAGTACAATAGATCATAGGGCAACCCAATAAGTACATATGCCTAAGAACTTGACAAGCAGAATTAAGCAAATAATTGTGACTAGAATTAACTTGAACGATATAATGCTAATATTTTAGCACTTTTATGCACTAAAGAGTGCCAAGCTTGCTTCACATTATAATGATTGTGGATATTTCTTTGTCTCATAAAAGTTGTTGTAGTTCACTTTTAGAACCTTAAAAAATCACCAATTCTTTAAGTCTTAATAATTCTTTAAGTTGTTATTCCTTTTGGAAGGTTTGGAGCATAAACTAGCTATATCGCCCAAAACATGCATTTTTTTATATTTCTCAGTCTATATATATATAAAAAAAAAAAACTGATCTGCTAGGACAATAAATCCTTCCTCGTTCATGATTTTCACCATTTCTTGGATAAATAACAAAGTATAGTGTAATCATATTAGATGGTGATAATTTAAACATCAACCTTTGGCTTTCTTGAATTCGACCACTCCACCTCATTACTAAACAATTAAGAAAATAAGTAAAGAAATCATCTAATAGGTGGCTTAGTAATAAAAGTTTGGGATCAAGGGATTTGCTTTTCTTGTGGTTTCAAGTTCGAGCTTTGTGGTGACTAATATGATGGCCACTACAATCTTATATGGTCGTTAATTTCAAGACCTGTTGGATTAGTCGAGGTACGCGCAAGCTGGCCTGGACACCCATGTTAATAAAAAAAAAACAAAAAAATAAAAGGAGGAAATCCGCATGAACCTCCTGTCTCTTGAAAGCTATAAGTGTAATATCAATTATAATTAAATTAGACCTCGTGTAGACATTAAACAAGATTTTTTTTTCACGTTAATAAAAAAAAGGGGGGGGGGGAATCCGCATGAACCTCATGTCTCTTAAAAGCTACAAGTGTAATATCAATTATAATTAAATTAGACCTTGTGTAGACATTAAACAGGATTTTTTTTCTTCATAAATAATGTAGAGATACAAAAACAAATTGCTATTGACTTAACACTTTGTTAATTATGTGTAATATGTTATTGATATCGAGTGATTTAAATAATGAATTGAATTGATAAAAATTAATTGCTTCAATTGATCAAGATGGTATATTTAGTTTGCATTTAGTTACTATCTCAGGATAGTAGAGACATAAACACTAAAAACAAGAGAGACAAGATAAAAAAGCAGATGGAAATAAAATTGTATTTGATGATGATGTGTAAGACAAAGTGATTATTTTTGTATTTTATTTGGCTATGATGGACAAGATAAAATAAAATATAAAAACATATATATTTTACCTTTAATATAATATGTATTGTTGTCAAACTTACATATTTAAAAAAATAATTTGTTTTATTTTTTTATTTTAGTTTATATTGGGTGTTGAAATTAATAATATTATAAATAACCCTAGTTATAAAATCAGGATTGACTTGATGGGTTGACTCGAGGTCTGAACTGGTCCAAGTTTAAGAAAAAAGAAGGAATGATTGACTCAACTTGACTCGGTCAAAAACCTAAGTCAGCCCGAGATAAAACACAGGTCAAAAAATCGTTGAATTTTTTGAAAAAATAATTGGTCAAAATAAGGTTGTGCTTTGATTATTTTAAAAAAAAATTGGGTTAGCCAGGTTGACCCTCCCAACATGTAACCTGAATTTTATCTCAGGTCAACTCGCGAGTCAAGTTTTAAAACTATGATAATAACCATTTTTATCCATACATTGACTCGTATTGATTTGTGACCTAGGTCTTGCCTCAATCAACCTCCGAGTCAAGTTTTAAAATTATGATAATAACAACTTTTATTCATACATTGACCCCGGTCAACCCAAGTTGACCCTCCTGATTCATGACTTGGGTCTTGCCCCGGGTTAAACCTCCGAATCAAGTTTTAAAACTATGATAATAACTATTTTTATTTTATATAGACCCCGGTCAACCTGGGTTGACCCTTCTAACACGTGACTCAAGCCTTACCCAAAATCAATCCGTGATTCAGGTTTTGAAACTATGATAATAATCATTTTTGTCCTTGGATTGACGTAGGTCAATGTTTAACCTCACTCGTGACTCAAATCTTGTCCTGGGTCGACTCCGGAATTAAATTTTAAAACTATAATAATAACCACTTTTATTTTTATGTTGACTCGGGTCAACCCGACCAATGACCTGGGCTTTACCTCAAATCGACTCTCGAGTTGGGTTTTAAAACTATGATAATAATAATTTTTATCCTTATATATCTTAGTTGAATAATTTGAAATTTAGATTTTTTTTTATAAGGGTATTTTAAGAATAAAAAATAATAAATATTATCTCTGGAAACATGTTCTTCCTTACCTATTGTTTAAAAAATACAGAAATTCACTCCAAAAATATTTCAAAAACATTTATTTTTATGTTTTATCTTTATATTTTTAATCAAACACATTTCTATCTCTATACCTCTATCTATTTTGTACCAAAATAATATTCAAAACATTATACCTCAAGCTTTTCCCAAGGTAGCTAGCTAAGCTACCCATCTCTCTCTCTCTCTCTCTCTCTCTCTCTCTCTCTCTCTCTCACACACACACACACACACACACACACACACACACACACACACACACACACACACACACACACACACACACAATCATAACTTAGAGAAAAAAAGGGATTAAAAAATTTGTGGCATTCATGGATTGTTAAG
>Ga0307510_10009195_pt1 | contig 11767 bp, 7 predicted proteins | sample 12_EM_MG_FD_207224 | JGI IMG/M metagenome (GOLD analysis project Ga0307510, IMG submission 207224) | Populus trichocarpa ectomycorrhiza microbial communities from riparian zone in the Pacific Northwest, United States - 12_EM | ecosystem: Host-associated > Plants > Roots > Unclassified | place... | reverse complement strand
TTAGCCTAGTAAATCTGATAGTATTTCATTAAAGAATGTTTATGGCTAAAAGTTACCTATCTTGATGTAATGATCTATCAATTCAGTATTTTTCAATAAATTTCTGTGTCATTTTAAAATTGGTGAGACAATTTTCATTGACATAGAGGATTGTTGGAGATTTATTTAAATGCTTTGGTTTTTCTTCAAAGCCTAGAGGTTAGTTTTTTTTTGTTGAAAGATATTTGAGTTATATAATTTTTAGTTCAAAAACTTTATTTAGAAGTGCATTGAAACTAAAGTGGTGGTGTTTAGAATTTTAGGGGACATATGACTAACATTCTAGTTGCACAAGTGATGAGCAATAAAACTTTAAAGACAAAGAATTTATCATTAACAATAATAAAAGTTTCATTGCTTTAAAATATTTTAATAAATAAATACTTTTATTTATTTTAATTTAAACATAATTATTTTTATTACTAGTATACTTTGAAAATATCAAGGCTTTGGCAGACTTATTATGCAGTAGCAATAATCAATGGACATCATAAAATCTCTTTCCCTTCTATATATGGATGTCACTAACACAAGTTAGTTTTAAGAAGATGGTGTATAGTATCCTACGATGAATGTTAGCTCCATTCACATTCAAAATAAAAATTAAAAAAGAAAAAGAAAATAATCTTATGCACATTCTTTCTAGATTGTGGGGCTGGAATCTATTCTCTTATAAGACTAAATTTAATAATCTCACAGGTGCCGGTTGTTTTCCATGAGATCAGCACTGCGTGCCCATCACTGGACCAATACTCTTCACCAGTTTTTCCTTTATATCTTGCAGATCGAGCTTTGGGTGAGGCTGTGAAAAGACTATATATTTTCTTAATGAAAATGAGTTTGCATTAACAACAATATTGTATGTTTCACGCACGGATTTTTAAGAGAGATTTTATATTTATATCGAAATCAAAATTTAATTGTTACAATAATATTCTTGAGATATTTTCCACGATCCACCACCAGCTTATTTTGCAAAGTTGTTTTTTTGATCCATACAATAATAGATTTCAGCGTCCATAAAATGGCCAAGTTCAACATTTTTAGCGAACACCACGTTAATGGTAGTATATTTTTTTGTTACTTGGGAAAAAAGCAAGACAAGACAAGCAACATGGGTCTAAAACCAAATTAAGGTCATGGTCTGCAAGGGGGAACTATGGACTTCTGTGGATTTTCAAAGACTGGAAGCCCCTTGCAAGAGATTAACCGCCCAATATCGTTGTGGCCATCCATCTGTGATCAGTCTGTAAATTCTGAAATGTTTATGCAATCAATCAGGAACAAGTATTGATCGGAAGCATTCTGGAAAAAACCTAAGATTCGTATTTTATTTCAACCAGTTCAAGATTCAATAATCCGCACTCACTCTCTGCAGGAATATTAGCATGATCCCAACATTATTCAATAATACAAGTTCAGTTGCTATTCACTGCAGATTCTCTCTGTGTGGACAAACTCATTAAAATATTAGAGTGTAATGCAACCTCTTGTGGTTGCTTACAAAAGCACCTGCACCTTGCTGCTAGTTGTGCACTTGTGCTGCAATTTCACTGCAAGTTTTCAAGCTTAATACCTACGAATGCTCTTCAGCCTTTCTTATTGTATTTTGCAGTATACCTGTAGATTTAAATGTTAACTGCTGCATTGGCTGCAGGGTTGTGATGGCTCAAATAATCTCTTAGATGACACAGCCACCTTCACTAGTAAGAAGACTGCCCTACCCAGCTTGAATTCACTCAGGAGCTTTGAAGTGGCTGACCAAATTAAATCAGCTGTCAACCAAGCTTGCAATGGCAATGCATGTGGTGTCATGCGTAGAAATTGTAGCTTTCGCAGCTCGTGACTCTATGAACCTTGTAAGCAGGAGTTGATGTTTAAAGCATAAATACACCTATTCTTTCTTTCCTTGTAAGCAGGAGTTATTGATACATAGCTTTCTTTCAATCTCACGAGCTAAACCTGATGGACCTTGTTGTCCTCTCGGCAGGCCACACCATTGGTCTTTCCACAACAGGATTTATAATGACACAAATTTGATTGATTGGAAAAAAGAGTCTCCTCCATGATCAAGCGGACAATCGAAGAAAGTAAGCCAAAACACAAGAAGGTAAATTTTTATACTGCAAGTTTTTTTTTTTTTTTTTAAGAAAAATAGGGAGGTTTGGTATGTACTTACAGCCCAGACGTGGGCTGCCTCGGTTACCGTGGGTGTTTTTCGCAGTATTAATAATGACGACCAGCTAAGAGCAGTGGCTGAACTCTGAAGCAAATATTAATCGGTTGATCAAAGTCATGACAATATATAGCGGACATCAGCTATTAAGGCTAAACATAGGGTGGCCTTGGAAGGAACTTTTTTCAAAGTTTCTTTCTTAAACTTTGACAATTTGATAATTACCAAATTCCTTGTAATTAATAAACTCCCACAAAGCTCAGAGGTGGCCCTCAGAGGATACTCCTTGCGCTTAATAAACTTGAGACAAAGACTTGCAGGTTCCTAAGCCATGCAGCTGCCTTGTCCTTGTTTAATCAAATCAAGTGTGCCCCCTACATAAAAACAGCCACCATCCATGCTTCAAGTTGTCTCTCTAAAGCAGCACGCTCGTTGTGCATCATTTCATTCATGTGTATAATATGACAAAGCAAATGGTTTAACTGGGTGGCACTGTCTTTAAATTATAACCAGGGACTCAACCCTATAACCCAACCATCCAGAACACAACACAGATGAAAGCTGCAAATCTTACATTTCGAATTATAACAACATTTAAAGCATAAACATCCTATCACAGGTCACATGGTATATAGTTTATAACAAGGAATGATAAACCCATGACAAGACAAATTAGACGAGTCTGATTTCATGTGCCAAATCTAAGGTGTTCAAAGAAACTTGGAACAATGCACGTTATCAGTGCATGAAAATGCAGCTTCTTCATTCCTCCGCAGCACTGGCAGCACTTAAATCCACACTTAGGTCAAGAACCTGTGACATGAAAGACAAGAACTAATCACAAAGTGGATTCTAGAGCAGACAAAGAGACAAACAACAAGAAACAAGAAAGACGCTACTTAATACAATTAATATTAAAATGCAGCTAAGCAAAATGATCGCCTTTGATGTGCTTGGTTAGGTATGATTCAAATATTGTTAGCAGTTCAATTTTAAAGTGAATAGAATTTTTGCTCTTATCCGGATTTGGAGCCATGGCCTGAGAAACTCAAAATGCTAGTTTAGTCCCTCATCCTACGCTCAAGGACAAACTTTAATTAGATATTTTCCCTCAACACAACCCAGACAGATAATTCCCACAGCTCAATGGTATGCACATTAGCAAAGACATAAATACCAACAAAAGATAGTATTCAACAGCCATTGTTTTCTGAAAATTCACTTGTGGTATAGTATTGTGAGGTTCAGCTGATAAACATCATGGTTGTCTACATAACGGAATCACTGTTAATGGTATCACAAGACCAAATAGACGGTAGAGCTTCTTCAGAAGAGTTTTTTTACAACAAATTCTCCAGCACAGGAAAGTGCAATCTTACCTTTCCAGTTATCATGGTATACATGTTCAAAACATCAGTGACAGTTGACTCAAAGTGTGTTGTGGCATCATAACTCTGTCGAAGATTAAGGAACTCAATTAGGGAGTATCCATGAAGGTATGGTGAAGCAATAGAAATCATAACTAGCATCATCAGCATTAAGAAAACAAAAAATACACTCACTGTTGAAATAAAGCAGTTGTCCAATGAAGGTTCATTAACTGGTTCGTATCTGTCATAAATATCAAAGAATATCTCATCAACAGGACCTAGGAGGTCAATTCCAGGCTTCAATTCAACCTCAGGATGATCAGTCTCTGCCTCCGTTGATACAAATGCAATGAATTTGCCCTTTGGAGCGACATTGTGAGTATAAGAACAACAGAAAAGGTACCTGCTCAACACAGAAGCATCACAAAAATTTAGCACTTATTGTTTCTTCAGCAAAGTCACAGTAATGAAATCTCCCCCCTTGGATAGACTATTCAATTTGGGATAAGGGTGTTAGAGGATAATATAAAACCATTCTTGAGGCTTCACCTAACAACGTAAGTTTTTGAATTGAATTGGTTCTTTGATATGGTGTCAGTGTCTTGATGACCAAACTGTCACGATTTCAATTCTCACCACCTCATTCTAACTAATTAAATTAATAAAACTAAGCATAAGGTAATGGTGAGTTTGTGCAAGTTTCAAGCCCTAAGAGCTTTCTCTTAAGAGGGTGTGTTAAAAAAGTAATATAAAATCATATTTTAAGCTTCACCTAACAACTTAAACTTTTGGGTTGAATTGGTTCTTTGACAAAGGGAATCAACTACACCCCATGGATCTCCTTGCCCATTAGAGAGAAACTAAACTTTCCAAGATAGCCGAAAAATCATAAAAGAACATATCCATTTTAGAATTTTACCATGAAAAAAATCATAACCAATTTGCTGAAGAAAAAAATACATAAACCCGAAACAATCAATTACAAAAAATAAGAACACTAACAATGCAGCAGACAAGAGACTTAACTATAATTTCCTATGAAAACAATTCTATCTCCCTAAATGAACCACCTTTAATTAATGGCCAACTGCCGTGCTGTGTTTACATTACAAAACAAACACAACTCATGCTGGCTGATATTTGGTAACAGTAAAAACAGGTAATGTTGATATGTTAACAATTATAATCCTTCGACTTTTTAAGAAATAATATGGGATTGGAAATAAGAACATATCTAGAACTCACATGTCTGATCTGCGACCCAACTGCTTCTGTGGCAGGATAACCTGCACTGAATGAGATTCATCGGTGCTTGGTATTGGGTGGCTCATAATGGCAATTGCCCTTGCAACCTTCCCAACCTTCCTAACCTGTTCAAATGCATTCAACTTTCTGTAAATAATGAAACATTCAGTTTTTATCTTCAACGCGCGCGCGCGCACACACACACATATAGGGAGAGAGAGAGAGAGAGAGTCAGGCTTCATTGACTACTTATTTTGTCCTCTGTACCTTGTTGAGTAAGTAGGAAGGATCACAAACAACTTTCTTGCACTTGGCAGTTTCCCCTTCTGATGTGACACCAGCAACTTTGCCTTCCTCATCAAATTCTACCTGGAATTAGATATGCCACTTTCATATTATATTTCTACTCAACCACAACGATTATATGCACACGGAATTTTCTCAAGAGTATACAAGGTGATGCAAGGACACAAAATAGCATATCAAACTCAGAAACATAAATAAGTACCTTGCACTCAGGTTTATTTAACATGTATGTGCCTCCATAAACAGCACTAAGCCGTGCAAATGCCTGAACAGAATAACATATCCAAATAACATTGTCATTTCAGTTTATAACAAATCTAGTATGTTGAGACGGATGGTGAAAGAATTGAGGAGGGGTAGGCAGGGGGAGAAAGAGACCTGTGGGAGCTCTCCCAAACCATACAGAGGGTAAATATATGGCGATCCTCCTTGAAAACGAGCAAAAGACTCCGCATATAGCTATCACATACTCAGGAGGGGAATTTTCAAAAAAATGCGTAAAATAAAGAATTTCAAATGTAACAGATTCAAAATATTTGTAATGGAACTAAGCTATAGATTCTGAAAAATGATCACCTTCATCCTCATAACAGTATCCAGTGCAGGTTCATTGAGGTAGCGATCATCTCTATGTAGCGCCACTGCATGACCGATGAAGTCTATGGTATTGTCATCAAGACCAAATTTTCTGACAAAAAGTCAACTGTGTAATAAGAAACAAAAGTGCTCACCAAGTTTATTGTTGAATACAAATAGACTTTGCACTAATTCAAATAACCTCTTACGAAATTTCTCAAACCAAAATAAAACAACGGTGTTGAACAAAATATGAGGATCCATGAAAGCTACAGTGTGGTACTAGAAAAGTACGCATAAAGAGACACGTGTGACATATAAGCCTGGAGAGGGGGCATACGCAATCAGTTCTCTGGTAGTCACTCTCGTCAAGTCCATTCCCTCGTGTGTTTTAGGATCACTTTCTTCATAGTTATGGACATATATGAAAAGCTTCCGAGCACGGCGCTTTTCAAAAATACCCATCAGAGGAGATTTGAGTGCCTCCATGTCAGTTGCAGGCACCTTGTGAACCTATTGCAATAGTTTATACCGATGGCTTTGAGTAAAAAATATATCATAACAGAAAGTAAAGTGAATAATCAACCTCTACTGAGCATACCTTTCCCTTGTTGAGGACAAAGCTGCCATCCACTGCTTTGAAGTACAGATATTTGGTAACATTTGTGTGAATGAGGACACGTACAAGATTGCCATTTGCCATCATAAACTAGCCATAAAGAGAAACGTCGACGAATCAATAGAGATTTAAAAAATGACCAACTCAAAAAATTGAATAACTGGTCAAATAACACGAAGAAGAAGCAAGGTGGGAAATACACCTTAGGAATCATGTCAACATTATAATCCCTACTTGAGCCCAGATGTGCTGGAGGCTTATCGTTTCCCCTGAACCTCTTCCAGAGCTGTAAATAAATTAAATTAAATTCAAAATCAACTACTCACAACAGTAGTAGAAAAACGGTGAATGATAAACAAAGACAGATCTTGAATGGTAAATAGGACCTGAATGAGGTTAAGGGAAGCAGATTCTCCTCCATAGTAGTCATTCCTATCCATATGCAGGACCTGGCTCACAAAGACAAAACTCTTACAAGTGCACAAAATCCAATACGATCCAAATAAATCAGAATGAATGTCAAGAGGAGAACACAAAGATAATATGTAGTTACTTGCATTAATTCCATGCAAAAAGATCCATTACTAAACGTGCACCTCAAAAGTCAAGGCAAGGATGATCATAATTGAGGTGAAACACAAAACCCAATAAGCAAGTGACAAGCAATTCAATGAAAACCCATTTAAAAACTTCCCATAAGAAACTAATGAACCAGGAATCAATCCATTTATTTTCGAAAAGATCCATAAAGTTTGCATTTTTTTAATCAATCAATAAATAGCTCCAGTAAAGCAAAAGTCTTTGCGAATCGGTAAATGATCATCAAACGTAAGCAGTTAGCTTGATCTGTGTGAGAAAAACAAAACCCTACTCTAAAAGGGATAGGAGTGTTGAAAAATGAAACGATACAGATGCATCAGATACCAAATTGGGAAGAAGAGAAGAAAAATGGAAAAAAGAAAGACCTTGAGGCCATCAACGGAGAGAAGACCACTGAGGATGCATTCCTTGAGACCAGTACCCAATACTATCACATCATACTCTTCATCCATGATTCAGAAGATCGACACGATGTTTTCTTTCGTGGTGGGGGTTGGGTTTAGAGTTAAAGGTTACAGGAGAAGAAGAAATAAGAATGGCAAGACAGCTGCTGAGGCAATAACTTTGTTTAATGTTTTACGTACTGATTAATTAACAAATAAAACCTTCAAGGCAAAGCAAAACAGAGATGCTTTGTTTCTTAGTTCAGGAAACCTTCCTTGCAATGCGAGCCCTTCTGATTTTATGAAGGCAAGGTCATACCTATCTATGGCTTTGTGAGTTACTTCAATGACATGTTCGATTTTAAGCTTAGTTTGGTTCGGGTTTGTTTCTGACTTTGTTTAAGAAGTTGATTTGGTTAACAGATATAACTAAATCTAATGAAATTTTTTTAAAAGAAAATAAAAAAATATATATTAATATATCAAAACAATCTAAAAATAAATAAAAAATAAAAAATTTTAATTTTTTTAAAAAATATGTTAATAACACAAATGAAAAAACAAGTATTTAGTACCCGTTTGATATTGTGGTTGTAATTATTTTTAAAATAATTAACGCTTCGAAAAATATGAAAATAATATTTTTTATTTTTTAAAATTTATTTTTGATATTAAAAAGTTAAAACGATTTAAAAATATTAAAAAATTAATTTAAAATAAATAAAATAAAATTCTTTAAAAACAACGAAAATAGTTGAGGTCGAGAAACATTTTGTATCAATTTTCATCCGACCCAAAAACATCTATGTTCATGACTCACATCCAATTTGGTTTTATTGAAACCCTAAAACCAAAACAAAAAAATCAATCCTCTTTTTCCCTTGAAGCCTTCAAGGAAGTACATGAGTATTAAATATGTTTTAGTCACTTATTTAAAACAATGTGCAATTCAGTTTTCAAATTTGGAAAAAAATAAGTAGACACAATAAATAGAAAGTTGAATTTAGTTAAGCTAATTAGCTATTTCACATGCATTTCACTACAAGTAAATTTTTTTTTTTCACTATAAGTAACTGTATCATAATAATTCTCTTAACTGATAAATGTAAAAAAGTGAATTATGCAAAAAAAAAAGAATATATATATATATATATATATATATAAATAAAATAAGATAGAGCTGATAATGACAAAGTATTTTTTTAAAAAAAAAAAAACCGTTCCAATAAAAAATAGATGAGTGAGATATTAAACCCCAACTTTTCTCTTTGATGCGCACATTTTTTTTTTATCTTAAAGGTCAATGTTTCTTACCAAGAATAAATAACTTTGATTTTTAAGAATAAAGTTTATTTATATAAACATAAAAAACAAATGATAGATGAATTAAGATAATCTCTTCGAAATATTAAATACCTATAAAATAATGAAAAGAACAATCTATATTTAACAACAAATTAAATAAACAAGCTAAAAAATCCAAATATAAGATATTTTAATTTAAATATAAATTAAAACATTATTTCAAAAAACATATATTACAAAAGGATATCAACTAAAAAAACAAAATTATACATATATTTCAAGTGTAAAGTGTCATTCACTCCATTAATAGAGAACTCACTCCATTAATAAAGAATGGGTTGTAAGTATAGAATGATAAATATTTCAAATGTTAATAACTTTTTATCAAGAAAAAAAAATTAAAAAAAAGGAAAACTTTACTAAAAGATAAATTATAGAAAAATAAAAATAAAAAGAAAAATAATAGTTATAAATAAGTTAGGTATAAAGTGATAAATATGTAAAATGTAAAGGAAAAAATGGATAGAAAAAGCAAATCATTTTTTTTTCACAAAGAAAATCCAAAAATTACAATTTTACTATCGCTACAATTCAAATAATAGTAGACAAAAAATAAAAATATTACAATTTCTACTATAATTTACCATTTCCTTTTACTTTTAGTATATTGTATAATATACAATTTCCTATGTTACATTTAAATTACACAATATACTAAAAGGACTTAGCGCTCCTCTTATTGTTTATCTAAACTCAGAGCACTGTGAATTGAAGTAATGTAATGACAACCCAGCCATTGCCACAAAGAGTTGCAAGGGCAGCGAGGGAGAGGTGGAGTTGTCTTTTTACTGGGATGCATTTGGCATTGAAGAGATGCTTCAGGAGAAGATGGTCGCTTTAAGTTTTGGTGGGATTGCCCTGGGCGTCAGTCGGGCTCGTGTCCCCACACGAGGACACCTGCCACCTGAGCTGACCTGCCTTTGAGTCGGGTTAAAAAAGCATTACGTGGCGCTAGGGCTGGCTTGCCTTTGCCTTAGCGTGAGCTAGGCCCGCTCCCCCACGCGAGGACACCTGGCGCAAGGCTGCCTTGCCCAAGTCGTACAACTGGACTCGCGCGCCACATGGCGAGACCTGGCGCTTGGGTTGCCCTGCCCATGCGTTGGGGCCACAAATAATAATATTTTTTAGTATTAATACTTTCAATGATAATAAAAATACTAATCTTTGTACCACAAATAATAATATTTTTGTTATTAATACTTTGAACTACAATGAAAATAAAATATTATTACTTTCAATTATAATAAAAATAAAAATATTTGTACCGCAAATAATAATATTTTTGATATTAATACTTTGAACTATAATAGAAATAGTAATATTTATAAAATAAATAATAGCATTTTTAATATTAATACCTTTAATTATAATAAAAATAATAATATTTATGGACAAATAATAATAATAATAATAATAGTCATAGTATTTTTATATGTTATTATATGTTAACAACCTAGATATATCATGCACTGTTACAATTAAAGAGTGCTGAAAAAACCATAGTATTTTTCTTAGTTTGCAAAGTTTGCTGGCTTGGTCTAATTATTTCTATAACTCTTGTTTTGAAGGAGAAACTTGTTGAAGCCTGTAAAAAAGCTTTGTGTTAAGGAAATATTTTTAAGAATAATGTTTGTGAATTCCTGATGTTTTATTTTATTTTATTTTTGTTCTTCATTGTATTATATTACATCAAACAAAACACAAGATTCTCAATCTAATCCAAGCTTATCCATGATGAACTCGGAAACAAATGGCGTTGAATGTAGGAACAAGAATGAAAAGCCATGCATGGCCGTAAGAACAACCAGAAGTGGTGAAGAAGCAGTCATGGCACAGGCAAGCCAGCTTGCAAACAGCCGTCAACAAGGGCGAAACGAGGCTGACACCATAAAGAATCAGGGAGTGGGAAATCAAGGTGCTGACGGGCTAGTGGATCAATATTTGTTTCCGACCTTAATTTCATAACTTTAAATGCTGGAAGTCATCTTTTCTCAGACGACAATTCATGGAGTTGGGGATTTTCAAGCAGCTGTATTGAACTTCACAATTAGGAGAGTGCTCTGTATATTTGGATTGCCTTTTCATACCTGAGTTTCTCTTGAATCCATTGAGACAATTCAAAGCTTGATTTCTTTCCTTTTCTTTATCTCTTACTAGCTAATTTTAAGTTAGGTTCAATTGTCAGGCTCCAATTAAGTAATACTCTAAAAGGCGTGGGAAAGCACTGTAGCTTTCCCACGCCTTTTATTTTCATTCACTTATATATAATAATAACAATAATAATAATAATTATTATTATTATATGTTTTTTTTTGTTTTTATTTTTTTTCGTTCTTTTTCCTTTTTTTTATGCTTTTATGGCTTTTTTTTTTGCTTTTTTCTTTGTGTTTTTTTCTTTTAATGAATTTTTTTTGTTTAATTTAGTTTGTTAATGTTAAATTTTATTTTATTTAGTTATCAGACTTTTATGACACGAATCCCGAGTTTGACGGGTTAACTTGGTTTAACGAGTTAACCCGAAATTTTTTTTCCTCTTTTTAATTAATTTTTTTGTTTAGTTTAGTTTGTTAATGTTAAATTTCTTTCTATTTAATTATCAGATTTTCATGACACGTCTCCCGGGCTTGACAGGATAACCCAGTTAACCCGTCAATTTTTTTTTTCTATTTAGTTATCAAACTTTCATGACGCGAATCTCAGGTTTGATGAGTTAACTTGGTTTGAAGGGTTAACCCAGTTAATTCAGATTTTTTTTCTTTTTCTTCATTAATTTTTTCTTCATGTTGGTTTTTTTTCTTTATTTTTTTTAATTAATCTATTTAATTATCACACTTTTATGACACGACCTTGCAGTCAGACCCACATCTAAGGCTCTTGGATCCGCTGTTGCAACCAGACTCAATTAAACTTGAGTCATGTAAGTTTAATATTATTATTAATATTATAAATATTACTCTTGAGTCAAGCGTTGCAGCTAGACCAAAGACTCTTGGGTATATCTTTGCTGAAAGACCTAACACTCTTAGATCTTAGCATTTTTTGATGTTTTTTATGCAAGGAAAAAAAATAACCCGTGGCGTATGCCTTT
>Ga0307510_10009194_pt1 | contig 11768 bp, 12 predicted proteins | sample 12_EM_MG_FD_207224 | JGI IMG/M metagenome (GOLD analysis project Ga0307510, IMG submission 207224) | Populus trichocarpa ectomycorrhiza microbial communities from riparian zone in the Pacific Northwest, United States - 12_EM | ecosystem: Host-associated > Plants > Roots > Unclassified | place... | reverse complement strand
TCGATGTCGGAGACCGGCTCGGCGGGCGTCTCCGCCCTGAAGGCGACGCCGACGAAATTGTCGCGCCACCAGACCACCTTGGCGAGAAAGGAGCGGCCCTTGCGCGCGATGCGCAGCGAGAGCTGCTCTTTCGGCAACTGGAAATCATTGCTGAATTCGATGGTTGCGCCGTTGTCGGAGATGTTGCGGACGATGCATTCGCGCGTCGTGCCGCGTTCGCCGATCTCGGCGACGCCGCCATACATTACCTTGTCGCGCACGCTCTCGCGCCGGTCCCGCATTGAAAGTCTCCCAACAAAGAGGGAGACTTTTACCCCGCTTTGTTCCCCGTAAAAGACCGGCTGACGCAAAAAGCGGCATTAACGTAAATTAACGGCGGTTCCGATGGCGCGGTTTTCGGGACAATTGCAGTGCAAAATGGCGGTTTGCCGCGTTGGGATCGCGGATCCACCCGCGACCCCTGATCGTTTAACCGACGTGTTATCAGCCATTCGCGCACCCCGATTGTATACGGCCATGCCACGAGGCCGGCTTCTTCGCGCCTTGGGGTGCGCCGTGTTGCTTTTGTCCTCCTTTGCGAGCGCTTTGGCCGAGGATGCCGGTGAGGCTACCCGGTCGAGCTTCCAGCCCCGCGCGATAGCGGCTGACGGCGCCCGGGAGAGTGACGCGCGCGAGGCGATGTGCCTGATGATCGAGTCGGCCGCGAAAGCCTCAAACCTGCCGCTCGAATTCTTCGCCCGCGTGATCTGGCAGGAGAGCCGTTTCCGCTCCGACGCGATCGGGCCGATGACGCGCCGCGGCCAGCGGGCGCAGGGGATTGCGCAGTTCATGCCCGGCACCGCGAACGAGCGCGGCCTGCTCGATCCCTTCAATCCGGTGCAGGCGCTGCCGAAATCGGCGGAGTTTTTGGCCGAGCTGCGCGACCAGTTCGGCAATCTGGGACTGGCGGCCGCCGCCTACAATGCCGGTCCGCGCCGGGTTCAGGAGTGGCTCACCGGCACCGGGGCGATGCCGCAGGAGACGCGCAGTTACGTTCTCGCCATCACGGGCGCCGTTGTCGAGGACTGGGCGAAGGCGCAGAAGGGTGGCAGGACGCCGGAGCGGATGCCGACGTCGAGCTGCCGCGAGTTGATGGCGCTGCTGAAGCAGGCCCCCAGTCCCTTCATCACCGAACTCGAACAACGCATCACGCTCAGTGCCGCCAAATTATGGGGCGTGCAGCTCGCGGCCGGCTTCAGCCGCGACAAGGCGCTCGCGATGTATGCCCGCGCGATGAAGCGGCTCAGCGCCGTGATCGGCGACCAGGATCCGAGCCTGCTCTCTTCGATGATGCGCAGCCGCGGCACGCGCGCCTTCTATCAGGTGCGGATTGGCGCCGACACACGGCCCGCCGCGGATGATCTTTGCAACCGCATCCGCAAGGCGGGCGGGGCATGCTTTGTGCTGAAAAACAGGGGCGTGCCGGGGTGACCAGACGCCGAGACGCATAGTAAGAAGGCGCATGAATGTTGACCCCTTCGCCTCGCTCGCAGTCGCACACTCTGACAGTGCGCGCTCAGCTCTCGCTGCCGCGTTTGGCCGGGCTCGGATCGGCGCGATCGTGCCGCTCACAGGTGGCGCGACGACGGCATCGGTCTATCGGATAGAGGTTGGCGAGCGGCGGTATTAGTTGCGGATCGAGGGACAGCCAAGCCCGCTTCGCAACCCGCACCAATACGTGTCCATGCGCATTGCCGTGGAGGCGGGGATTGCGCCCAAAATCCTGTATCTGGACGAAGCGGCCGGTATTGTGGTGACCGATTTCATCGAGCAGGTGGCGTTGGACACTTATCCAGGCGGTTCACCCGCACTGGCGCGGGCGCTGGGCGAATTGCTCGCGCGCGTTCAGGCGACGCAGGTCTTTCCTTACTTCGTCGAGTATCCCGATATCGTCACCCGGCTGTTTGCACATGTGCGCCGTACCGGGCTTTTTGCCGGCGGCGTGCTCGATCAACATGTGGAGCGACTGCAGTTGCTCTGCGAAGCGTATCGAGTGAACTCGAGCAGGCTAGTGTCCAGCCACAATGATGCCGTACCGAATAATATTCTTTTCGACGGCCGGCGTCTTTGGTTGATCGACTGGGAGTCCGCCTATTGCAATGATCCTTTAGTCGATGTGGCGATCATGCTCGACGGTGTCGCGCGTTGCCCCGAGATGGAGGAGGTTTTGCTGGGGGCCTGGCTTGGTCGCGCGCCTGATGAATCCATTCGCGAGCGCCTCGATGTCGTCCGCGCGCTTACCCGACTCTATTACGCGGGCGTTTTTCTCAGCGCATCCGCCGCGGCCTCATGGGTCAAGGAAGAGACCGATCTCTCCGTTCCTTCCGCGGTCGATTTTCAACGGGCTATCAGGGCGGGCCGGCTGAAGGCCGGTACAGCCGAAACCAAACACATTCTCGGCAAGATGTTTCTCTCATCATTTCTGTCCGGTGTGGCCGCGCCGGGATTTGACGCCGCAGTCTAGAGGCGGGGGCCCCAGATTGTTGTGAGCTTCGGGACGAGCGGAATAGCAGGCCTGCCCGCTGGTCAGCTTGACGCGGGCCGCTTTGGCCAGCCCTATGCCGCAACGACTCAAAACCCCATCCGGTCACATTGGCGCTACCTCCGCTCGACTCTCTCCAATGGAAAAGCCCCATCCGCGCGTTCGCATGGGGCATGAGCTCGGTCGCTTCGACTGTGCTGACGTTGGTGCTGTTTGCAACCTATCTCGGCATCGGCGCGCTGGCCCATGACAGCCGGTTCAGCCTGGGCTGGGTGCTCGGCAGCACGTTGCTGGTCTGGGCGGGCCCGGCGCAGATCATCCTGATCTCGACGCTTGGCTCCGGCGCGACGGCGGTGCAGGCGGCGATTGCGGTGACGGTGAGCGCGATCCGGCTGTTTCCGATGGTGGTGTCGGTGTTACCGCTGATGCGGACGCCGCAGACAAAACGCCGCCACCTGGTGCTGGCGACGCATTTCATCGCCGTCACCCTGTGGGTCGAATGCTACCGGCTGCTGCCAAAAGTGCCGCGCGAGCGGCGGATTGCCTTCACGCATGGGCTCGGCTGCGGGCTTCTCACGGTTTGCATGGTCGCGACCACACTCGGCTATGGCCTTGCCGCCAATCTGCCGCCGCTGTTTGCAGCGGCGATCCTGCTGCTGACGCCGCTGGCGTTCCTGCTGTCGACGGCACGCAACTGCCGGGAGATATCGGACATACTGGCGCTGGTGCTCGGGATCGCGCTGTTTCCGCTGGTCTCACAGCTGCATACCGGCGTCGATATTTTGATCAGCGGCGTCACCGCCGGCAGCATTGCCTACGGCGTGCACTGGTGGCGGGAGAGGGGCACATGAGCGAGTTTTTCGGTAGCCCCCACGCGCTGTTGGTTCTGGTGCTCGCAGGCTTCCTGCCCAACGAAGTCTGGCGCATGGCCGGGTTGTGGTTCGGCGCCGGCGTCGACGAGGGCTCAGAAATTCTGGTGTGGGTGAGGGCGGTGGCGACCGCGATCCTCGCCGGCGTCATCGCCCAGATCCTGGTGCAGCCGCCGGGCGCGCTGGCCGGCGTGCAGGACTGGCTGCGCTATGGCGCGGTCGCGGCGGGCTTTGTGGTGTTCATGCTGGCGCGACGCTCGATCTTTGCCGGTGTGGTCGCGGGCGAGATCGTCCTGGTGGCCGGGAAATGGTGGCTCGGTTGATTGCAGGCGGCGCGTAATCCGCTACTGTTCGCCTTGGGAACCCCAAGGAAAAACAAAATGAACTGGCGAACATTCTTAGGCTTGGCGTGCAGCCTTGTTTTCGTCGCAACGCAGGGCCATGCGGCCGACTATCCGACGCGCCCGATCAAGCTGGTGGTGCCGTATGCTGCGGGCGGTCCGACCGACGTGCTCGGCCGCATGGTCGGCGATTATCTTTCCCGCGATCTCAAGCAGACTGTCGTGGTCGAGAACAAGGCCGGCGCGCAGGGCGCGATCGGCGCTGAAGTGGCGGCGCGCGCCGAGCCCGACGGCTACACGCTGTTCTTCACCGCGGCCTCGATCGTCGTGCTCAACCCGCAGCTCTACAAGAAGCTGCCATACGATCCGGTGAAGGATTTCCGGATGTTGGCGATCATCACCGATCTGCCGGTGCTGATGGAAGTTCACCCTTCCGTACCCGCGAAAACCGTCGCGGAGTTCGTGGCTTACGCCAAGCAGAACCCGGGCAAGCTCAATTTCGGATCGGCCGGTACCGGCGGCACGACGCATCTGGCTGGCGAGATGTTCCGGCAGATGGCCGGCATCGACATGGTCCATATCGCCTACAAGGGGGCAGGGCCGGCGCTGACCGACCTGCTGTCGGGCAACATCCAGCTGATGTTCGACACGCTCGGAACTGCGCTGCCTCCGATCAAGGCCGGCTTGCTGCGGCCGCTTGCGGTCAGCTCGGCGCAGCGCATTCCCGATCTGCCTGACGTGCCGACCATGGCCGAAGCCGGCTATCCCCAATATGCGGTCAGCGTCTGGTACGGTGTTGCCGCGCAGTCGAAACTGCCCGATGAGATCGTGCAGAAGCTCAAGGCCAGCCTCGATCGCGCCCTGAGCGACGACACCTTCCGCGCCTCACTCGACAAGTCCGGCTTTGCGCCGCTGCGCCCGAAGAGTCTTGCCGACATCGACAAGTTCATCGACGCCGATCGCAAATTGTGGGCAGGCGTGATAAAGGCACTCAACATTTCACTGGATTAGATGATGGTTAGAGAAAGCGAAGTCCGCGAGGGCGAAATCACTGTCGACATGCCGCCCGCGCGCGATGCCGGGCTGGTGTTCGTCGGCCGCATCCGCACGCCCTGGAAATCGCGGCTGGAGACGCCGCGGCAGGGCCGCCAAGACGGCCCGGTCTGCCGGCTGGAGATTTTCGAGCCGTGGGTGCCGGCGATCAAGGGCGTGGATTTCTACGAAAATCTTGAAGTGATCTACTGGCTGCACCAGTCGCGCCGCGATCTGGTGCTGCAGAGCCCGAAGAACAACCAGAAAACCCGCGGCACCTTCTCGCTGCGCTCGCCGGTGCGGCCGAATCCGATCGGCACCTCGATCGTGAAGTTCGTCAAGATTGAAGGCAACGTGATCCTGGTGCGCGGCCTCGACTGCCTCGACGAAACGCCGCTGCTCGACGTCAAGCCCGACCGCTGCGAGTTCACGCCGCTGGCGCCGCCGCAGGCCGGGGATTTCGAGACGGAGTGATTTCGAGACGGACAGGGGTGACGATGTCATACGCCGCCGATCGCCGCAATTTTCTGAAGTATCTCGCCGCCAGTCCGCTGTTCGCGCATAGCGCTCTCGCGGAAGGGCTGCGTTGGTCCGATCCGGTCGACTGGGCGCCGCGCGACCCGAGCAAAGTGATTGCCGAACTGAATCAGGCTCTCGATGTCTTCGACTTCGAGCCGGTGATGAAGCAGAACGTTCCGCCCGCGCATTTCGGCTACATGGCGACCGGCGTCGACGACGAAATGACGTTGCGCGCCAATCGTGATGGCTTCCAGAAATTCGAGTTGCGGCCGCGGCGGCTCGTCGATGTCAGCAAGATCGATATGGGCGTCGAGATTTTTGGTGCGAAATTCGACAGTCCGATCGTCGTTGCGCCGACCGGCAGCAACCGGGCCTTTCACCCGGACGCGGAGATCGCCGTCGCCAAGGCCGCCAGGCTGGGCAACCACCTGCAAATTCTCTCGACGGTGGCCACGACTTCGATCGAGGATGCGATAGCTGCGCGCGGGGCGCCGGTATGGTTTCAGCTCTACACCACACAGAAATGGGAGGTCGCCGAAGCGCTGGTGAAGCGGGCCGAAAGTGCAGGCGCGCCGGTGATCGCGGTAACGCTCGACGTGAGATCGTCGGCGAAGTGGGAGACCTTTGTCCGCTTGCGCCGCACCGATACGCGTGATTGCGGCAGTTGCCACGGCCTGTCCGATTATCTGAGCCGCAAGCCGAATTTTTCCGGTATCGAGCTCGGCGGGGTCAGCGGCACGGCGGTGACCAACCTGACATGGGATACGATCAGGCGCCTGCGCGACAGGGTCAAGGTGAAGCTGGTGCTGAAGGGCATTCTCACCTCCGAAGACGCAAGGCTTGCGGCCGATGCCGGCATCGACGGGATCGTCGTCTCCAACCATGGCGGACGGGTCGAGGACGGCGTCGGTGCGACGATCACCGTGCTGCCCGAAATCGTCGAGGCCGTCGGCAACCGCATGCCGATCCTGGTCGATAGCGGTTTCCGTCGCGGCAGCGACATCGTCAAGGCGCTTGCAATCGGTGCACGGGCGGTCTGTGTCGGCCGTCCCTATCTGTGGGGGTTGGGCGCCTTCGGCCAGCCCGGCGTCGAGCGCGTGCTCGGCATTCTGCGTAACGAGACGCGCACTGCCATGCAGCAACTCGGCGCGCCGTCGCTCAAGGACCTTACGCCGGCGATGGTTCGGCGCATTTGATGGCGCGCGCCTACTTCAACGCCGCTGCCAGCTTGGTCGCATTGTCCTCCAACACCTTCACATCCTCCTTGCGGCTCGCGGGCGGCAAGAGCGCCACGCCGTCATGCCGCGGCATGACGTGCATGTGCAAATGGAACACGACCTGCCCGCCGGCGGGTTCGTTGAATTGCTGCACGGTGATGCCGTCGGCGTTGAACGCCTTCATGGCGGCGGCGGCGATCTTGTGGGCGGCGCGGGCGACGTGGGCGTAATCGTCGGGCGTGATGTCGAGAATATTGCGGGCAGGGGCCTTTGGAATCACCAGCGTATGGCCCGGCGAACGCGGCATGATGTCGAGGAACGCCAGCACGTGGTCGTCCTCGTAGACCTTGTGGCAGGGAAACTCGCCGCGCAGGATTTTTGCGAAGGGGTTGTTGGTGTCATAGGCGGGCATGGCTTTTCCCTCGAGGTTCGTTTTCAATTTCATGTCGGCCGCCGCGCGAGGTCAAGTCTCGTCGGCAGTCTTGCGGAACGGGCCGGACTCCGCCAGTTCGCGCCCGACTTCCGCGACGTAGGCGCGCTCTCGCTTCAGGTAGTCCGCGATCGCCCGGCGCAAATCGGGATCGGCGATGAAGTGCGCGGAGTAGGTGGTTTGCGGCAGGTAGCCGCGCGCCAGCTTGTGCTCGCCCTGCGCGCCGGCTTCCACGATCCTCAGGCCGCGCTGGATCGCGAAATCGATCGCCTGATAGTAGCAGACCTCGAAATGCAGGAAGGGATGGTGCTCGACCGCGCCCCAGTTGCGGCCGAACAGCGTGTCGGAGCCGATGAAGTTGATGGCGCCCGCGATCCAGCGGCCGTTTCGTTTCGCCATCACCAGCAGCACGTCGCGGCTCATGCTCTCGCCGATCAGCGAGAAGAATTTTCGGGTTAGATAAGGCCGGCCCCATTTGCGCGAACCGGTCTCCATGTAGAACGTGAAGAATGCGTTCCAGGCGTCCTCGGTGATGTCACTGCCGGTCAGATGGTGGATGGTGATCCCGGCTGCCACCGCTTCGCGCCGCTCACGCTTGATTGCCTTGCGGTGGCGCGAGTTCAGCGAGGTCAGGAAATCGTCGAACGTCCCGTAGCCTTCATTGTGCCAGTGAAACTGCTGATCGTTCCGCAGCAGGAAGCCGTGCTCGCCCAAAAACTTCGCTTCCGCCTCGCGGGCAAAGGTCACGTGCACGGAGGAGGCATCGGTCGCGTTGCACAGCGCCATCAGGCCGCTGGCGAGCGCAGTTCCGATTCGCTCGCGATCGACGTCGCCGCGGATCAACAGCCGCGGACCGGTGGCGGGCGTGAACGGTACCGAGGCCTGCAGCTTTGGATAGTAGCGCCCACCGGCGCGCTCATAGGCATCTGCCCAGCCGCGGTCGAAGACGTATTCGCCTTGCGAATGCGATTTCAGATAGCAGGGCACGATGCCGGCGATCTTGCCGTCGAGCCGTGCCAGGAGATGCCGCGCACCCCAGCCGGTGCGGGCGCAGGCCGAGCCGGAGGCCTCGGCGGCTGCGAAAAAGGCGTGAGAAACGAAGGGGTTATAGGCAGGCTTGCAGGATTCGCTTTGAGGTCCGCTTGCAGCCAGCGTGTCGAGATTTTCAAGACTGTCTGGATTTGGCTTCGGATTGGCGCAGGCATCCCAATCCGCAGCCTTGATGTCGCTGACGGAGGGGACGGCTTCGAGGGTGATTTCGGATGACGCCATCTAGAAATTCGGACCGGTCCCATCGTGCGATCAGCCATCGCGCAGGGTGGCCAACACTTCAAAGATCGTGCATCGGGCGGGCGAGTTCAAGGTGGCACTGCGCGGATCAGGTTCCCGGCAGGAACCCCTCGAAGATCATCTGGTCGGCGTTCTGCGCCGCCCGCGCGCGCTGCTCCGGCGTGCGCACGGTCCAGGTCAGCAGCGGCAGCCCAAAAATGTTGCGGGCGATCCAGGGGGCGGCTGCCGGCAGCTCATCCACCCAATAGGCGACGAAATGCGGCCGGGTGCGGAAGGCGTGGCGCAAATGCGTCATGCCTTGGCGCTGTTCAGGCGACGCTTCCGGCCACTCCTCGGCGGTATATTCGCGCTCGGCCACGATGCCGCGGGCGCGGCCGGGGATCAGTTCGCGTAGCGCCACCACCTGGTCCGGATCAAAGGACATGCCGACCGCTGGGCCGGAATAGGAGGTAAGCACCTCCGCCATCCGTTTCACCAGCCGGCGGTCGCCATCGAAATGACTCTTAACCTCGATCACCAGCGGCACGCGGCCGGCGACGAGGGAGCAGAGATCGCCGAGCGTCATCATCCGCTCCGGCGTATTCTTGAACGCAACCGCCTTCAGTTCGGTCGCGGTCTTGCCGAGCAACGCGCCGGAACCGTCGGTGAGGCGGCCGAGCGCGTTGTCATGATGCACCATGGCCTCGCCATCGGACGAAAGCTGGATGTCGCATTCGATGGCGAAATTGCCGTCGACGGCGGCCTGCGCGGCCGCCGGCATGTTCTCGACGATGCCGCGCGCAATATCATGCAGGCCGCGGTGGGCCACCGGCCGTGCCGTCAGCCAGTCCGGCGCGCGCATGAGGGCGCTCCGCTCAGGACACCTCGAAGATCGCATCCACCTCGACGGCGGCATCCGAGGGCAACGAGGCGACGCCGACGGTGGTGCGGGCATGCCGGCCCTTGTCGCCGAAGGCTGCGACCATCAGGTCGGAAGTGCCGTTGAGCACCTTGGGTCCGTCGAGGAAGTCGGGCGCGGAATTGATGAAGCCGCCGAGCCTGACCACGCGGACTACCTTGTCGAGATCGCCGAGGGCTGCCTTGACCTGGGCCAGCAGGTTGACGCCGCAGCCCTGCGCCGCCGCGTAGCCCTGTTCGATGGTGACGCCGGCGCCAAGCTTGCCCTTGGCGATCAGCTTGCCTTCCGCATTGGCGCAAACCTGGCCGGAGACGAACAGCAAATTGCCTGATCGTACGAAGCCGACGTAATTCGCCATCGGGGTGCGTGGCTCGGTCAGGACGATGCCTTGCGCCGCCAGCTTCTGTTCGACCGTGCCCGCCATTGTTTTTCGTCCCCGCTTGATGTGACCGTTCCTGACCAGCGGTCAGGCGCGCATTGTTTCGCGCATCGCGCTTTCTCTTGCAAGTGACGGTGGATCTGCGTCCCGAACCGGATCCCGCCGAAAATGCCGGAAAACATCGCGCTTCGGCATCTATTTCTTGCGTTTTCGGGACGCCGCCCTAGTTGCGACGCAATGGAGCCATCACTAATGTGATCGAATCTCGCTCGAGGAAAAAACTGGACATGGCTAGCTCGTTCCCGATTCCGGTCCGTGCTTTGGTGTTCTCGGCTGCCGCGACCCTGATATCCGGCTTTGCAAGCGGACCGGCGCTGGCAGGTGCCAGCGGGCCGTTTCTCTCCCATCAGGCGCTGTATGAATTGAAGCTGGTCAAGTCGCGCGGGTCCAACGCGATATCGGGGGCGCGCGGGCGCATCCTCTACAATTTCTCGGGCAGCGCCTGCGAGGGCTACACGTCCGAATTTCGCCAGGTATCGGAACTCGACAGCGGCGAGGGCAAGCTGACGCTGAGCGACCTGCGCTCGCATTCCTGGGAAGATGCCGCGGGCAAGAGCTACCGCTTCAAGATCGATACCCGCATGAACGATACCGACGCCGCCCCGGTCGACGGCATGGCGGAGCGGGTCGGCGACCGCATCACGGTCAAGCTGAAAGCGCCGGTCGCGAAGACGTTCGAGCTCGACGGCAAGATCGTGTTCCCGACCGAGCAGATCCAGCACATCATCGCCGCCGCCCGCGAGGGTAAGTCGGTGCTGGAACTGATGGTCTATGACGGCTCCGACAATGGTGAGAAGGTCTACAATACGCTGTCGGTGATCGGGCAGCCGATTCCTGGCACCCGCGACATCGCTTCTCCCGATCCATCGACCGCCAACGACCAGATGAAGACGCTGACCCGCTGGCCCGTGACCGTGAGCTATTACGACCGCGACGCCAAGACCAAGGAAGGCGAACAGACGCCGGTGTACGCGATGTCGTTCGAGCTGTTCGAGAACGGCGTCTCCCGCGCGCTGGTGCTCGACTACAACGACTTTGTGATCGCGGGTGCGATGGGCCGGTTCGACGTCAGGGACTCCAAGCCGTGTAAGTGACCGGCGAAAGCCGGTCATCCCCGATGCGCAATTGTGCATCTGGGGGCGCGCATTAGCGCGAATCTCAGATGTGCAATTGCACATCGGGGGATCTGGAGCTTCTCGAACGCTATCCGCGCGTGAAGTCACCGGGCTTCAGTCCGAGCGCTTTGACGGCTGGCTCCGGAAGTGCCCCCCAGGCTTCGACCCTTTCGTTCGGGGCCATCATTGCGGCGATAATTGCCTCGGCTTTTGCCGGATCCTGTTCAGCCACATAGTAGACCGAGCGAATAGGCAAACCGCCTCCCAACGGTTCAGTTGTTACGAGGACAACCTGACCATTTGCCATGGCTTGATATACCACTGACGCAGCGCCGTTTCCACGACGGTGAAGGCTCTCCTTCGCGAGCCCGATTCACCGGAAAACGCCGCGGACCGCCAATCCCGGGCATATTGAGGTTCGAGAAGGACACCCCCATATCATCTCGATAAGGGAGTCCTTGCTGTGCAGACCGTACAGGCGACTCTTGTTGCGGCCGCTGCAGCGGTAGCTCTGCTTGTCTCTCCCCTTGTCGCCTCAGCGGGGGAGAACAACAGCAAGCTTGCGCTGACCATTTCGGTCGACGGAGCGATCGGGCCGGCAACCGCCCGTTACGTGAAAGACGCTCTGACCAAGGCAAGCGAACGACATGCCGAGGTTGTCGTTCTGCGCATGAATACACCGGGCGGTCTCTCAACCAGCATGCGCGAGATCATCGCAGACGTGCTGGCGTCGCGCGTTCCCGTCGTCGGTTACGTCGCGCCCTCCGGAGCCCATGCGGCCAGCGCCGGAACATATATCCTCTACGCCACGCATATCGCGGCCATGGCGCCGGGCACCAACCTCGGAGCGGCGACGCCGGTGAAGATTGGCGGCCCGCTGCCCGGTCTGCCGGACGCTACCCCTGACAAGAGTGATAAGGACAAGAAGGACGGCGGGGACCAGCAGCCGAAGACAAAGGATGCCCTGGCAACGAAGGCGACGAACGACGCCGTCGCCTTGATCCGCAGCCTTGCCGAGATGCGCGGCCGCAATGCCGATTGGGCGGAGAAAGCGGTGCGGGAGGCCGCCAGCCTGTCCGCCAATGCGGCATTGCAGG
>Ga0307510_10009193_pt1 | contig 11768 bp, 3 predicted proteins | sample 12_EM_MG_FD_207224 | JGI IMG/M metagenome (GOLD analysis project Ga0307510, IMG submission 207224) | Populus trichocarpa ectomycorrhiza microbial communities from riparian zone in the Pacific Northwest, United States - 12_EM | ecosystem: Host-associated > Plants > Roots > Unclassified | place... | reverse complement strand
TTCATTCTCTCCAACAAAGCTCGTTAAAGCAAACAAAACACATTTACTTTGGAGTTAGCTTAAGGGTAAAAAGAAGCAGAGTGGAGAACAAAAAAAAGGTTCTAGAAGCACTTTAACAAAACAAAAGAAGAAGCACAATACACACCATTCCAATGTTATCTGCATCAGGAAAATGGCCATTAACAGTTCCATTGCTTTTCCAGCCAGGATTCCCTGATTGGAGGGAACCATGAGAATCGGGAAGGAGCTCCGAGCAATAGCTGGACAACTTCTTATATCCCATGTCTCCTAGGGTCACAATTCCAGCGGCAAGTTGTTTGCTTGATTCCTTTGCATAATGAGCAACCAAACTTCCATTTGAAGTGAAACCAGAAAAACTCATAGAAGATGTTAGATGCTGCGGGTTAATGCATCCAGAATTGGAAACAACAACTGGACTTCCACTGTAAGCCAGCCACCTGGGACCAACTGCAAGAGGCCCATAGCCTATACCCCCAGAAGCAGGAGACCCCATGACCATAGGGTTTGTAAGAATAGTATATTCCCTCTCTAATGTTGTTGCATTAAAACAGTGTATCTGTAGCAGATTAAATGTAAGTATCACATCCAGAAAAAATAAAGGTGCCTGAAAAAAATTGCACAAGCAAACAAACCTGAGCTGATTGAGAAATAGCCACAATTCTAGAGCTGCACCTTACAGAATAAACAGCTGATCTGAACTTTAGCACATGTACATAAGATTGAGATCTAAGAGAATAAAACCGGACAACAGTTGGCACAGTGCTACCATTAACAGGATAATTGTTGTTAGAGACATTCCCGTTGCATGAAGTAGCCGGCCCATCTTGTGCCCCATCAGAACAAACCACTAAAAGAGGTCTGTTGTATGCAAACTTGTCTTGTGATCCCTCTGATGTTACTGGTTTTGGCAGCATTTGTAAGAATGACACAGGGCCATCATGTCTGGAAACAAGGTCACGGACATTATTAGCTTCTTCAACATCCCAAACCTCGAAACCAGACTGATATCCCAACAAGAGGACGTGCCGAATGACATCATCATCACCTTCTAACTTGTCAAACCCAGCCCAGCGAACCTGCATATTGTACAGGTGATATAGGATTAGAGTTATCACCACTCAAATCTTGATTTCAACTTTCAGGAAGTCCAGAAATGATGTGATTCTATCAGGCACAAAATGAAATATAAGAAGAACATACAAAGACTAAGATATAGAATGCGGGATAACAGCTACAGCTAAAAATAAAGAAAGAAACAGATGAATGCAAAAGGCACATGCCAACAAATTCCTTCTAAGAAGACAACGAACATGACAAGCCCACATCAATGCAGGATGCTCAAACCAACTCAAAGCCTCAGTCCAACCTAGTAAGGAATGCTGGATAAAACTAAACTTGTAAACGACATACAATTCATTCAAGACAAAATCAGAATCTTTCAACCAAACATCAGATTCTTTTCAAAACTTCAAGAACTAAACTGCTAGTAATACCAGTTCTTCCAGTTGACTAGCAACTTCCCAACTGAGAGGGGAGTAAGAGATTGTTTGCAAGAGAAAGAAAAAACACCTGACCACTCTCAAGCTGACACTCTTAATGCAGTCTCTCTGGAAAACATGAAACGAGAATGGAGATCCTGGTTTTCTATACTTAGAGCTTTCCTTTGCTAAATGCGTACGAGTTTAATATCAATAATCTTATCTCCATTGACAAAAGAAAAAAAAACACAAACCTAGGGCCAAAAGTCGATTTTTTTCTTAATGTGATGAAACTTGTGAAAAAAGAGGTGGTCAATTTTTGGTTACCATGATATGAAGCTTAGGTCAAATTATACAGTCTGATTATCACACAAAAAAGGTACAAATCCCAAATAAATTGGAAAGGTTCTCAAATAATTGGCTAAGCAAATATCATTCCTCCTACTTAAATTATCCAAGTTTCACAAACTATGCTTTAGCCAAACCATTTCAATGTCCAGAACAAGCCTTCCCGGGCAAATGCAGAAATCAAACTCTGTGTCCACCATTAAACCTGTGATTTCAAAGTTCTTAATTCATCTATTTCATGTACTTATGTCATGACCTCATCTATTTCATGCATTTATGCCATGACCAGGTCCAGATAGAAAAACCACAGACAATGACAGCAATAATATCTGGAACAAAACAGCATGAAATACCCTGAACAACACTTTCAATGCATTTTAAATACCCTGAAAACAAATCAGCAGTTTACCATCATGCCAAACAGCTGATGGCATTAAAATCCGGTCAGTAAAATGCATCTCAAAGTAGATTATCAAAATGGAGAAAGCTCTTAGAAAAAATATACTCGCTCATGAAACACTGCCACATAAACCAAGACAATCTACATCCATCCAGGTTTCAAGTATCTGACCCATTCAGACAAAACTCAAAGAAGTTTCTTGTGAAAATTAAATTAAAAAAAGACATGATCACAAACCATGCATGCAAGACATCAGTAATTAGTACAATCTATCATCAATGAAATTGCAACTGTTTGATCTCCCATCAAAAATTATCCTTGCATTACTGAGTATCCTGGCACCTTACAAGATATAACTTCCTAATGATGTCCATAATTCTAAACAACCATCAAATGTTCATGTTTAAGGGCTTATCAAGTTGAATGCAATTGGTAAATCCACAATTTCGACAATTAGCACACAATATCTTAACAAACAAATACATACACAGTCTGCACAAGAAAGTAAATCTCACTAGTCTTTAACACGGCATCCAACTAGAAAGTTAGATGGTCTATTTCCATTAAGGCTGAACAATTAATTTAGATCACACCATAAACATTCAACTATCTGACAATTTGAAATGGACAGAGTAGAATTCTCAAGTCTCAAATGGCCCAAAAAACAAAACATGTATCTCTAAGTCCAACACTCTCAGAATGAGTTACAGAGATAAACTGAAGTTTCAACTTGTATCACATTATTATTATGAGCACCCAGTATTTCAACCTCTACCCATAATGACCAGAAATCACACACCAACATTCCATTTAATTTATTGTGGATTATGCAATCAACAGTTCAAATTTCAGTAATTTAACTTGCAAGATAAGAACAAATGCGCCTGCTAGAATTTTCAATCTTTTTGAAATGCAGCAGAGAACAAAAAAAAAATGCCCATCGCCCTTTTCATCTCAAAAAATTTACAGAAGACTTCTGTTTATATGCATGTCCCCTAAATCAATTGAAACGTAAATTTGAAGTCCCCAAGCACAAAATTTATGCAACAAGTTTGAAATGGCTAGCACCAGAGTTCAGCATGTCTTTCAAATTTACAGTTTATTTGGTTACGAAAGGGATGAATTGGCTTAGAACAAGAGGGAAGGAAGATTAAAAGCAATCCATCTCTCCAAACCCCAAACCCAAACTTCTCTTGTTTGACTTGACAAAAAAAAAAGGAGTATTTAGATGAAGATAAAAGTCAAGAAAACAAAACCCTACTGAATGCATGCTTTCTCATAATCCTTCCAACATTAGTCACTTTAAAGAATGTCAGAAACAAAGGAACGGATGGATTCGAGAAGGTAAATAATCCACTCAGTCATGCAAGATAGCACCTTTCCTTTTCCTCTTCCTTCTCCTTCCCTCACTATCTATCCACCATTCCCTCTTTTAAAACTAAAAATAAAAAACCAGTTCAATTTTTTCCCTGCTTAACCCGAATTAAACCACCTCCAATTAATAAAGAACAAATCGATATATAATAGTATCAAGACACAATAAATGAGCTAAAATATAACACAAACATCTTAAAATTTCCTAGCCAATTCACACACCATAAATGAACTGCTTCCATTCAAAAATCCCACTCCATTCCCAAACTCAACTTGGGCACTCCAGATTCACATATTTACACACATCTACCCAAATCTCTTAAGAAAAACAAGACTTTCCATAAAAAAAAAATATGAACATGGGCCACCCTAAAATTCGAAAAGAACAATTGCTTTACAACAAAATTGCACACTCAATCTCTCTAACCAAAAATCAACAATCTAACCCCTTCGCTTCTCTACAATCTTACACAATATAGACAAAAATATAAACAAAAAAACATCGAAATTTTTTTTTCTTTTTTACCTGGTCGTGATTGGCATCATCGTCCCTATCCACAATAGACTGTGCAACCGATGCGGCAGACCTGGCAACCGTCGATGCACCAGATGAAACAATCCTCAAATAACTCGAAATCGCCCGAAACGAGCTCGGCAAAAACCCATTTTTATTGCCATTAACTCTCCCCTGCAAATTCTTCTGCTGCTGTTGTTGAACATCATTGCTAATAATACTCTTCCTCATAATAGTAGTAACAAAAGCCAAAAAAACGATGGCAACAAACACCCAACTTGCTAACCTCCGATTCTCCAATTTCTCCTTCCAGCATAACAAACAAGACTGCTCCTTTTTTGAAGAATCCAAAAATCCTAATAGAAATCAAGCAGGAAAGAAAAACTAAATGTAACCCAAAAAAAACTAAATCTTTCAGGTCTCAACCGCGTCCATGACTTCCAAATTTATATTTTTTTTCTTTTAAACTGGCAGAAGTTAAATTAAATTAAATAAATATACACAGAGCCACCGATTCAACTTCAAAAAACGGGCTTTTTTTTTTGGTTTCGAGGGGGGAATGATCGAAGAAAACCCAATTGAGAGAACAATTGAGAGAAATGGAGGAATATACAAAGAGAAAGGAATAAATGTTTTTGATAGTTTCAAAAAATATAATTGAATTAATTATTATGGTACAGAGAATTTGATTTTGTGAATTTGATAGGTTTTTTTTAACTTTTAAGAAGAATTTGAGAGAGAGAGAGAGGGAGAAAGGATAATGAGAAGAGGAATTATTAGTTTTTGGTAAAGGAGAAAAACAGAAGAAAAAGGAGTCTCCTTTCACGTCTGTCGTTTCTTTTTATTTTGATTTTAACCCTTCTTCGTTCTTCCTTTAATTTAATACTGTAGGTCTGTTGATGTTGAGTTACCTCATTGTTGTTGAGCTAATAGGATGTTAGGGGTGGCTTCTCTTTTTATACGTTCTCGAAAATATATTTATTTAAAAAAATATTAAATTAATATAATATTAAAAATATATTTACAAATAAAAATTATAATCTATGGAGCAAATAATTTTAATAGGAATTATTTTTTAAAATATTTTTTATTGAAAAATATATTAAAAAAATATTTTTTTATTTAAAAAAATTATTTTTGATATAATGACATTAAAATAATCTAAATATATTAAAAATATATTAATTTGAAATAAAATAAATAAATAAATAATTTTTATTTTTTAAAAAAATACTTTTAAAATATTAAAACAAATAGGTCTTAAGCTAGCTAGTTAGATAATTTTACAAAATTAATTTAATGTATTTAGTAATTTGTTTAAGAATGTTTTTATTTAAATTTGTTTGAATTCAGAGAATATTAATTCAATATTTTAAAATAAATATGATGGTTTATTAAAAAGCAAAATCATAGTAAATCGAACAGCATGAGTTGTTGAGTCGAGCCATACATGGGTAGGTGAGCTCATAAATGGAGGCCGACAAGGCTCACGTCTCTCTTGATGAGCCTATATTTTTTAGTAGCTAGAAGAGTAATTATTCTTGTTGGATTTTTATTTTCTAAATGTCTTTTTTTTTTCTTTTTGGATCTTTATAAATCTATTGGGTTCGAGAATGCTAGCTAATGTTTTTGTTTAGGTTTTCTTGCACGGTTTAACTGAAGTATTTCTTGTAGTATTCTTGGCATCCATGCTAAGTTTGCTAATGCGGAGACACAAGGAATTGTGTTACTTGAGTTTATTTGGTATTATAATATTTTTTTATTTTTTAAATTTTATTTATTGATATTAGCACATCAAAACAATATAAAAATATTAAAAAAATAAATTAAAATAAAAAATATCAAACTTTTATAAAAGGGTTTTCTAACTGCAAAAATAAATGGGATCTAAGTAAGTATTTCGAATTGCAATAATTTTTTTATATGCATTTTAAAAGTGTTGTTTATGTTAAAAACAATAAATTGATAAAAAAAATTAATGATTTTTATGTGATGATGTCAATAAAATATAAAAAATATTAATATATTTTTAAATAAAAAATACTTTTAAAAAGAATCATTCACCTAGATATAAAACATTAACTACCTTTGCTTATACAGTGAGAGTATCTCAGAATTTTGAAGGCGGGATTTTGGTAATGTTTATTTTTGCAGTCATGCCTCACATTTAAAGTTTTTTGAAAATTTTTTTGTTTTAAATTAATTTTTTTTTGTTTTTTATTGTTTTGATGCTTTATTATTAAAAAAAAAAATTTAAAAAATAAAAAATATATTATTTTAATATATATATATATATACACACACATATATAAATTAAAAAATCAATTATTATGACAAAATCAAACACTAGTTTTCTTGGCCAACATAGTTTGCTTGAGAAGCTAAGTTTTCTTGATTGTCAAGCATGCATACAGCATTGAAGAACCCCCCTTGGTATTTAGTAATCTCCATTTTAGTTAGAATATGGACGGGTAGCTTAGTTTTCCAAGGCTGGTCAGCTCAACAGTTTGGGTGGCTGACTATTCAAAACTCTAGTCAAGGCTTGGTGTCCAAACTCCAAAAACATTTATGAAATCCTTAGAGTCAAAAGTGGTGGTTTTTGAATTTGAGCACCATGCAACTTCATTATAGGTGCTACACATTACGGGTTGAATTAAATATCTTTTTTAATATAAAAAATATTCAAGTATTATTAAAAAAAATAGTAAAAGTAAAGAGTTGAACAGTGTGAAAATTGATTTGGTGTAATAAATTATGACTTGATAAATCTAAAACTAACCTGAATGATAGGTAAAAACTTAGTTTTATTTAAAATAAACATTTAAGATAGGATTTTTTTTATAAATATTAAGATGAAAACATATTGAATCGATTCGGATGAATCTGAGTTAACCTGTCAATTTACATATCAAGTCATAAGAATATAATAACCCTGTAGAAACTAAATTAAAACAAATTATTAAGTTCAATTTCCAATAAACTTAGTCTTGAATAATGACATTAAAAAAATCAATTAAAAAAAATATTTGCATCAACCCGGGTTAATCTGGCTAACCTCTGATTTAGATCATGAGAATGAGGTAACTCAATAGGAAACATATTAAAATAAATTATGAAATTTAATTCTTAATCAACTAGTATTGAAAAAAACAGAAAAAAAATTAATTAAAATATATAAAAACGACTAGAGTCAATCCCTAATGGTCAAAATTTTTGAAAACTATAGTGGAAATAGTTTATCTAATTAACTATCAATCTTCTATGATAAAAGGATAATACTGTTTTTTATTATTATTTTTAACATATTTCAATTATTTTTAAAGCTCTAATAGTCAAAATAAAGTGTTATATATAAAGGTGACAAATAAGTTTATTTTCATGATATCATTTCAAGATTAAATTACCAAAGAAAAAAAAAGGGTCTAGGATTGATGTCCAATCTGAAGGAAGACTAGCTAGCTTAAGGATACATTATATTAAATTTTAATAAAAATTATATGCTAATTATTGTTCACCAAAACTCTAAACATTATTCATTACAATGTTCTAATGATAAAATTATCATGGATCCAAAAAAATCTTTAAACTAGACACTAAGAGTGAGGTAATTTTTTTTATCATGACACAATTATTTTTTATAAATTTATCGAGGTTAGATCGGTTATTTTTACTTTTTTACATATTAAAATTATTAATTTAATCACACAATAAAATAATACAATGCGTATTACTCATGAGTGTTTTGATCTTTTTATTTTTTCAAAATAATGTAATTAGTTAGATGTTTTCGAGACAAAATCAATATAACTATCTCATAATAATTTTTATGTCATTGTAAAGGTTACTTAGCGATATTATTATAAAATATATATATTAAATATGATTATTAAAAAAACATTTATGATAATATCCATCTCTTTCAAAAGTAAAGCAGGTCTCTCTCTCTTTTTTATATGTAGACCAAATGGGGGAAATGAAAATCCATGGAGAAAAATAAAATAAATGAGCAATAGCTAGGCGAGGAAAAAGTGTCAAATTGTCTAATGCAAACAAAGGATTTTACTTCAACAATAGACCTCGCGAGAAAGACATGTACAAAACTGTTTGCTGCAAGACATCGACCACAGTCCACAGGCATTGCTCCAAAGAGATGGAGCCGAATGATGCCTTGAGATATTCTTTTCTCCCCTATGATTGGTTTCGATTGTCTGCATTAAAGATTGCTAGCTAGTTCAACCTTCGGTTGGGGCGTGTAAAAAAATTAATAAATCGAGTAAATTGATTAAACTATAAAAAAATAATCAAAAATATTGAATCATGAAAAAAAACAAATTAAAATATTTTTAAAAAAATTAATTTGATTCAGTTTTAATTTTATAAACCTGAAATAAAAAAATCAAACCGAACCAAACCAGTTTAGTTAAGAAATAAACTGAACTGAACTGAAAAAACTCATTAGAAAGTTCAAAAAAACCCAAAAAATAATATAATTTTTAGTTTTTAATATAAAATAACCAAACCGAACCAAAACCGAATTAAACCAAAAAACAATATATCCAAGGTTGCCTTTCAAAAATATTATGGGTTGCCTTTCAAATTATCATTCTAACCTCAAGATTATATATATAAAAAATGTTTTCATAAATAAATTAATTTAAATATGAATAATCTATCTATGGTTTATATATAAACTTTATCTCGATATGTTAAAAACTATATAAAATATATAGTTATTAAACCTAATCTAAGTCGGCGGGTCCAACTTTGCCGGTTGATTCATGCATGCATGATTTATTCATTACTTCTTTCATGCAACCTGTTAGCTTCTACGAAAGGTAATTTTCCTAGCGTGTAAGCTTTCCCTTTCTATCAATGCCAAACCCGCTACTCGTTTTTCTTTTTGCTGTTTAGTGCGTTGAGCATATTATAATTTTTTTTAGTTTACTGTCGGTGTCTGGGTCAGCTTGCGCGCACCTTGACTAATTCAACGGACCCTGAAGTTAACGACCATGTAAGCCTCCAGTAGCCATCATATGAGCAACCACAGGGCTCGAACCTGAGACCACAGAGGGAACAAACCTCTTAGTCCCAAGCTCTTACCACTGGGCCACCACCTAGATGGTTCCATGTTATAATTTCTTATGCTCTATGCTTATAACCCTAGCCATGATTTGAACACAAACTAGATCTATTTCCAGGTCACTTAAAAAAAATTAAAATTTTTTATTTTTTTATTTATTTCAAATTAATATTTTTTTGGTGTTTTAAATCATTTTGATGTGCTAATGTCAAAAATATTTTTTTAAAATAAAAAAATATTATTTTAATATATTTTTAAATAAAAAAATATTTTAAAAAAATAATAAAAACGCTCTAAAAACAATTAGCAAGCTTGATTAGCTCGCTCTCGTTAACAAAGAGGTGGTGGGTGGATATTTTGTAACATTTTCAACAAAAGCAACATTTGTTTCCTAGCCATTCAGTGCATGAAAGCTGGAATTTGATCCACGGAATATAATTTTCTTCGTCGGATATACTCTCCTAATAAAGTGATTCCAGGAAGAGAAACCAGTTGAAACTTGGAAATTTTGTGTTTGTTTAATAATACAGGATCCCTGAGAAAACATTGTTTTTGTTTGTTTGTTTGATGTTTCTTTGAGAATTCTAAAAATAATTGTCATGATTATCATAGAATAAACCCTTATTAATATATGATCGAATATACTAATAAAACTTGGATAGATTTTAATATTCTTGTTTTAATGTTGTTTCATTTTTTTTATATATTCTTGTTTTAATTTTAATATTAATCGTTAGAAAGCTATATTAAAATGAGATGCTTCATAATTATAATTAAGATAAGGGGTAATATAGTCCACTAATGAATCTTACAATAAATATGGAGTGTGATTAAAAATAAAGCGAGAATAACACCCACTTTATATATATATATATATATATATATATATATATATATATATATATAATGTAAAAATGAGGATATATTCGTCACAAACTCACAACGCCAAATTTTGCTTCCTGTGGAAAAGTAAGATTTCTGAAGTTAAATTAAGAAATGACTTTTCTTCCAACAAGGGGAAATAGGAGGATTTAAGAAAGTGAGATTCCTAAAAAAAATAAAAAAGAATTCGGATTCTTCAAGTAAATAAAACAAAGAAAAATGCTTGGAATTTCATTTTTCGAGCCAACTTTCCCATTGGATTCCCTCAATCAGCCTACTGCCCAATTATTGCTAGAAAAAGGCAACATTTGGCTATCGAGTGGCTAGACTCTAGAGTATAGGATTCGGGTTAAAAAAGAAAAATGCTTCGATTTATTTCAAAAAACTTCAATCGGTACGTGCTAAAAAATAGATCAATTTCACTGTTCTTTTGCTTAATTTCTCATGAAATCAAATTTTTATCAGCATATAATTCAAAAAATTACCAATTTTCTTGAAGCTTCGTGTTTGTTTCTCTCAACTTTTTTTTTTTTTCAGTGTACTCATACTATCCCAACAAAAATATGTAATTACGATGCAAACTATATGCAAAGTGAATCTTTACCAACATTTTTAAATCCTAGGATGCGTTTGTAAGTGTAGCTGTAGTTATTTTTTAAAATATTTTTCATTCAAAAATATATTAAAATAATATTTTTTTAATTTTTAAAAATTATTTTTAATATTAATATATCAAAATAATTGAAAAACACTAAAAAATATATTAATTTTAAATAAAAAAATTAAAATTTTTAAAAACAAGTATTTCAAAACCATCTCGAACAATTCAATAACGAAAGTCACTTTCAGCCGGTTTTTCCCTCCTGTCCATCTGTTTTTTTCACCAGAGGCAAATTGATCGAAGATCATTGCCAAAATCAAAGCAACTGTTCTTCTAATGCCATTAATAATCCACAATCTAGGCATGCGGCTGTTCTACTTTCCTACACGAAACACCTCTCTATTAATTGCTTATGCTTAACGAACTCTGCTTTTGTCTAAGGACACATCAACGCAGCACAGCTAGACAGGTCACCAAGTTAGACTTTTAGGTCTCCGGAAAGATCCACAATCTTTGAAACCAGCTCATATACCAATAATATATTGGATTGGAAGACGATTCGTGTAAATAATAATAACAGTTAAAAAAATATATTAAAAATATAAAATATTGTTTTTTAAAATATTTTTTATTTAAAAATATATCAAAATAATATTTTTTTTATTTTTTAAAAATTATTTTTAATATCATCAGATCAAAATGATCTGAAAACACCAAAAACAATTTAATTTGAAGTAAAGAAAAAAATAAAAAATTCAATTTTTTTTAAAAATATTTTAAAAACATAAAAACAAACGGGTTCTAAGTATAAAATAGGCACGGTTAACAATTAACCCAAAGTTATAGGGGATGTTTAAGAGTGTCTTCGTGGTTGTTTTTTCAAATTACTTTTCGCTCGGAAATATATTAAAATAATATTTTATTATTTTTTAAAATTAATTATTAATATTAACACATCAAAGTGATTAAAAAAACCTTAAAAAATAATTTGAAGAAAAAAAATCAAAATTTCATATATAAATAGACAAACACTTAGTATAATTACCAAAAGTGCCACTATATGTTTTCTT
>Ga0307510_10009191_pt1 | contig 11769 bp, 9 predicted proteins | sample 12_EM_MG_FD_207224 | JGI IMG/M metagenome (GOLD analysis project Ga0307510, IMG submission 207224) | Populus trichocarpa ectomycorrhiza microbial communities from riparian zone in the Pacific Northwest, United States - 12_EM | ecosystem: Host-associated > Plants > Roots > Unclassified | place... | reverse complement strand
GCGGAAAACGCCTCGGCCACTTCGCGGGCGGAAAAGGCGCCGTCGCGCACCCCGTCGCGGATCGCCGCGACGCCGAGATCGGTCACATCGCTCATTCGATCACCTTGGGAACGGCAAAGAAACCATGTTCGGCGACCGGCGCATTGGCCAGCACCGCGTCGCGGACATTGCCGTCGGTGACGACATCGTCGCGCAGGCGCAGATGGTTGGGGATGACGGCGGTCATCGGCGCGACGCCGGTGGTATCCACCTCGCCGAGCTGTTCGATCCAGCCGAGGATGTTGTTGAGTTCGGGCACGAGCCGCTCGGCATCGGCATCGCTGATCGCGATCCTCGCCAGGCTCGCGACCTTCTTCACGGTTGCGGTATCTACAGACATGGCCGCGCGGCTAGCAGAGCGCCCCGCGCCAACGCAACCTATTCGAACGGCTGACCCACCGGAACGCCACCGATAAACAGCTGTCGGCTAGGCACGGTGCGTATTTCGGCTTTCCCGCCGGCCAGGCCAGCCTTGAGCGCGGCAACCTGGGTGGCGCTGAGCGCCGGCCGCGTGGCATCATCCGCCAATGCCCACTTGCCGCCTAGCAAACGGTACCGCGCTTCGTGGCAATCGCTCATGTTGAACTCGATTGTGGCACTGCGTGAAGATTCCACCGTCTTGCTATCGTCCAGGCAGGATTCGAGCATCGCGATCGCCTCGGTCGCGCCCGGGCTGTACAACAGGAGGCAACGTTCCTTGCTGTCCGAGCCGCACGCCTGCCAATCAGTCAACTCCTTCACCAGTGCCGACGGAACCGGCACCGCGGCCGGCACGACATGCAGCCGCGCGGGCAATGCCGCGAGGTCGTTGGCATCCCGCGTCACACTGGCCGCTTGCCAGCGACTGGTCTTGCTCGCGGCATCTTTGGCCGCTGCAGCGGTTTTCGGGTCGGCCGAACGCGCCAACCTGGCCAGCGCCGCCTTGCCCGGCGTGCCGAAATCGAACGCCAGCGCCGCCCAGTCGAACCGCTCGGGGGTAACGCGGTGGCTCTCCAGCCGCGCAACCTGATCGCGCGTGGCGAGCGCGTTGAAGCTGATCAGCGGCGTCGCCAGCACCAGCGACACGCCCGCGACGACGAACGCCATGCGCAGATTGGTCGCGCGCAACTGGCCCGCCCATCCCTGCCGCCCGCGGATCAGCGCGCCGAGATAGGCCACGCCATAGGCTGTCGCCAGAACCACGAAGGCCAGCGCCCACAGCCGATCCGGCGTGAAGCCATATTGCCCGATGCGCAGGCCCGTCGCGACCGCCGCGATCACGCACAGCGGCAAGGCCACCACCGCCAGCGCCAGCGCGCTCCAACGCAGCACCGGGTTGCCGATCTCCTCGTCCGCGCCATTGCCGATCACCGCATTGGCGAGGATCAGCGCCCCGATCACGCAGCTCAGCAGGATCGGCGTGGTCGCCTTGGTCGCATCCCATAGCGCCGCCAGCCCGGTGAACGGCAACGACACCAGGAACACCACCAGCCCGACCGCCAGCACCGGCGCCAGCACGGCGAGCACCGCCGTCACCACGCGCTGCAACAGCCGCACCACGCGGTCGCGCTCGCGCAGCAGCCCGAGGCCGGCGCCGAACGCCGCGCCGATCAGCCCGGAATAGAACCATCCATGGCGCAGCAGTTTGCTGAGGAAATGCATCCCGATCAGGTCGAACAGCGAGGCCAGCAGCCAGACGAGCAGCAGCACGACGCCGGTGAAGATCCAGCAGGCGAACCACAACACGACATTGGTCCAGGCATGGCCATGGGCATCGGCATAGGGGAATTTCAGCCCGCCCTCGTCGCGCGCGGTCTGGAACAGCGGCACGGCGATGGCGATCGCCAGGAACAGACTGCCGTAACGCCAGTCGCCGAAATAATTCCAGCCATTGCCGCCACCGCATTCATAATAGATCCCGCCGGTGACCAGCGCGATCAGCAGCGCGAAACCGATCGTCCACAAAACACGCACCCGCTCGAGCGCAAAGCCCAACGCCACCGCGCCGGACCCCACGGCCAGCGCGAGCGCGATGCGCCACACCGGAAGCTGCTCATAGCCGGCATAGGCCGATCGATCGGGGTCACCGAGCTGCTGCACGACGACCGCCGCGACCAGGCCGAGTATCGCAAGGATGGCGGGACGGAGGCGCCAGCCGCCTTCCTGCTGTTCAATTGCCTCGATCATGCCTGCCCCCCCGATACCGTTGAACGCGAAATGCCGCCTGTTCACAGGCGATTGCAAGCGCCGCGAGGAAGCTGCACCGATTCTTCACGCCGCCGAGATCGGTACGCCGCCGCGACCTGCGCGTTGAGCACGACAATCGCGCCGCCGGGCAACCATGGCGGCTTGCCGGCCGGTCCGCGGCGATAGGTCCATTTCGCGTGATGTTTATATGACACGGCGTTCATAAATTCGCGGCGCCACCTTGTCCGGCCGAATCGGCTATAATATTCTTGCGCGCAGGCAAAAAAATGCTCGGGAGAACAAGGATGTCATCGATTTCGCGCTTCGCCATGATGTTTGCTGCCAGCGCCTCGGCGCTCGCCCTCGGCACCGCTTCCGCCGTCGCACAGGAAGCACCTGCCCAACCCGCCGCGGCCCCAACGGAAGGCAACGACATCATCGTCACCGCCAACAAACGTGCCTCGACAATCCAGGACATTCCCTTCTCGATCAACGCGCAGACCGAGCAGGACATTCAGCGCTCGGGCGCGACTACGCTTGAGGATCTGTCGCGCAACGTGGCGGGTCTGGCGATCCAGAATCTCGGGCCGGGGCAAAGCCAGGTCGGCATCCGCGGCGTGTCCGCCGGACAGATCGCGCGCGACCAGCCGGGGGTCAAGGAACAGGTCGGCATCTATCTGGATGAATCGGTTATCTCGCTGTCGCTGTTTACGCCCGATCTCGACCTGTTCGATCTGAACCGCGTGGAGACGTTGCGCGGCCCGCAGGGCACCCTGTTCGGCTCGGGATCGGTCGGCGGCACGATCCGCTACATCACCAACCAACCCAACACCACCAGGCTCGAAGGGACGGTCGAGGCCAATGTCAACATCGTCGGCGAGGATGATGTCGGCGGCTATATCAAGGGCGCGGTCAACATCCCGTTCAGCGACAAGGCCGCGTTGCGCGTGGTCGGCTATTATACGCGCTATGCCGGGTTCATCGATGCCCGGCGCGAGGGCGGCGCGATCCGCAACAACGTCAATGACGGCGCGCGTTATGGTGGCCGCATCTCGCTGTTGCTCAAGCCGACCGAGGACATCAGCATCACGCCGCGCTTCATCTACCAGAAGATCGACGTCAACGGCTTCAACCGGGAAGAACGGTACAACCTCTACGCCAACCCGTTCACCACCACCCGGCCGGCGGTCACCTTCGGCGAGCGCCAGCAATTCCTGCTGCTCGACGAGAAGTTCACCGACGAACTGAAGCTCGGCGACCTCACCATCCAGGCCAGTCTCGGCGGCGTCGAGGCGACCTCGGTGACCAGCTATACCGATCGCGACATCCTCGTCAGCCGCGACGCCAGTGCGCTGACCGGCAGCGTCTCGGTCGATCTCGGTTTCCCGACCGCCGGCGTGATGCTGCCGTCGAACCTGCGCGACACGACGGGCGTCAAGCAATTCACCCAGGAATTGCGCCTCGCCTCGACGGGTAGCGGTGCGTTCCAATGGGTGATCGGCGGCTTCTACGCCAATACCGACCGGATCTATGCCCAGCGCCTGCCGACGCCGGGCTATGACGCCTTCACCGATGCGATTTTCGGTGCCGGCACATCGACCGCGGTGGCCAACGGGTTCGCGCTCAATTCACCCTACAACGCCGATATTCCCTATCATCTGCGGCAATTTGCCGTGTTCGGCGAGGCCAGCCTCAAGATCTCCGATGCGCTGAAGGCAACCGCCGGCGGGCGCTATTACGACTTCCGGGAGACCCGCACCTTCCGTTCGGGCGGGCTGTTCGCCAATGGCGACAACAACACCGACCGGACCTCGTCGAACGGCTTTTCGCCGCGCTTCCTGCTCAGCCTCGAGGCGTCGCGCCGGGTGACCTTCAACGCCCAGGTGTCGAAAGGCTTCCGGCTCGGCGGCGTCAACGATCCGCTCAACATTCCGCTCTGTTCAGGCGGCGCCACCGGGCCCGACGCACAGACCTTCGGCAACCGCCCGCGTTATGGCGACGAGTCGCTGTGGAATTACGAAGGCGGGGTGAAGGCGCAGTTTGGCGGCATCACCTTCAACGCCGCGGGTTTCTATACCGACATCAAGAATCTGCAGGTCACCGCCGATGCCGGAAGCTGCTCGTCGCGCATCGTGTTCAACGTGCCCAAGGCGCACACCATGGGCGGCGAGGTCGAAATCTCGGCCACGCCGATCCACGGGCTCGACCTCGGCCTGTCGGCCAGCCTGGTCGAGGCGAAGTTCGACGCCACGCTCACCCGGCCCAACGGCACCGTGATCGAGGGCATCCGCGACGGCAACCGGCTGCCCTCGGTGCCCAATTTCCAGGCCGCCGCCAACGCGACCTACACCTTCCCGCTCGGCGGCACGACCAATGGCGTGCTCGGCGCCTCGTTCCAACATATCGGCAGCCGCTACACCCAGCCGGGCGACCAGGAGAACAACCCGCGCACCTTCGTCACCGGCCTGCCGTTCGGCGGCGCGCCGGCGACGGCCTCGACCGTGATCGACCTCAAGCTGCCGAGCTACAATCTCGTCGGCCTGCGCGCCGGGCTCGAACTGGCCAATGATGTCGCTGTGACGCTCTACGTCACCAATTTGTTCGACGAAAACGCCCTGCTCGCCTTCGACCGGGAGCGTGGCGGACGGGCGCGGCTGGCGTTCCTGACCAACCAGCCCCGCACCATCGGCATCACGGTGCGCAAGGCGTTTTAACCGAGCCTGTCGGCGCCCGCCGACAAGCATCGTTACCGCGTCCAGCCCCACCCGTCTGGCGGGGCTGGACGCGGGCATTGCTTCATGACGCGGCGCGCCTTGCTCCGAACCACGCGGTCAGTGCCTCGGTCAGGCCCGCCCGGGCGCCATCGCCGACCCAGGCGACGTGCCCGTCGGGCCGGATGAGCACGGCCTCGGGCGCGCTCACCGCGCCAAGCACCGGCAGCTCCCACGCACCGTCATGGCGGGCATCGACCAACCGAACCAGATCCGCCCACGGCGTGATGTCGAGACTGCCAGGCTCCCCAAGGTTGAGCAGTACTGGCCGGGCCTGGTGAAGCAGGGTGAAGACCCGCAAAGGCCCTTCGGTTCCAACAAGATCGAGGTCGGGCATGCGGCGCCCGAGCAGCGGATGCCCCTCGCCAAGGTCGTAATGCACATCGAGCGCCGACATCTCCGCCGCGATCCGCTTGCGCGGCTCGTCCATGGCGAGAAATCCCGCCACCGTCTCGCGCAAAGCCTTGGTGCGCTCGTCCACGCGCCCGAGCAGCGCAACCTGCGCCATCGTGTTGCGCAAGACCCGCGCGGCGACCGGATGGCGCTCGGCATGATAGCTGTCGAGCAGACTGTCAGGCGACACGCCCTTGACGACCTGGGCGAGCTTCCACCCGAGATTCACCGCATCCTGCACCCCCGTATTGAGGCCCTGCCCACCCGCCGGATAATGTATATGCGCGGCATCGCCGGCCAGCAGCACGCGCCCGTTGCGGTAGGACACCGCCTGTCGGGTCATGTCGGTGAAGCGCGAAATCCAGATCGGGCTGTGGACCCCGTAATCGGTGCCATAGACCGCGATGAGCGCCGCGCCCAGATCGGCCAGAGTCGGCTCGGCGGTACGGTCGAGCTGCTGCTCGGTCACCATGACGCGCACCGGGCCACCCTCCTCCATCCGGCTGAACGCGTGAATCCCCATGGCGTCATGACGCAGGCCCCATGCCGGTTCCTCGGCCAGTTCGACCTCGGCAATCAGATGGCTGATCGTCGGGTCCCAGCCGGGGAAATCGATCCCCGCGGCCTTGCGGATCAGGCTCCGTCCGCCGTCACAGCCGACAAGGTATTTCGCCCGCAGCGATTGTCCGTCAGACAGCGCCGCCGTAACGCCATTAGCATCCTGTACGAAACCCGTGACCTCACAGCCGCGATGGATCGGCACCGCGAATTCATCGACCCAACCGGCAAGAAGCCGCTCGACATGCGTCTGCCACAGCGCGAGCCCGTAAGGGTGCCGGGTGGGGAAATCACTGATATCGAGCGGGATCCAGGCGAAACCTCCGACCTGCGCCGTCCGGCCTTCCGCGAGGAACCGGTCGGCGATCCCGCGCTGGTCGAGGATCTCGATCGTGCGCGCATGCAGCCCGCCCGCCCGCGCACCGCTCAGGTCCTGGCTGGCACGCCGCTCGACAATGGCGACATCGACGCCCGCCAGTGCCAGCTCGCCCGCCAGCATCAGCCCGGTCGGGCCTGCACCGACGATCAGGACGTCGCTATTCGCTATGGTCATCATGTCGCTCCCGTCGATTTTCAGCGCGGATATCGGCCCGCCCAGCTGCGCGCAGTTGAGAAAAAGCCGCCGCGTGTTTCCGAAGGGATTTCATAGCATTGCAGGTCAAAGCTCTGCAATTCTTGAACTTTTTTAATTTGGCGCGATAATCATGTCAGGCAGTACGTTCGCATTACGCCTCGAACACCGACCACCCCGTGCGCTGTACCAGCCGCTCCAGCGCCACCGTGCCGAGCTGCGAATTGCCGCGGTCGTTCAGCCCAGGCGACCATACTGCGATGCTCGCCTTGCCCGGCGCGACCGCGAGGATACCGCCGCCCACGCCCGATTTGCCCGGCAGGCCGACGCGAAAGGCGAATTCGCCCGATCCGTCATAATGGCCGCAGGTCATCATCAGCGCATTGATCCGCCGCGCGCGCTGCGCCGAGACCACCGAATGCCCCGTTGCCGGGTTGCGCCCGCCCGCCATCAGGAACCGCCCGGCCAGCGCCAGCTGCCGGCAACTCATCGCCAGCGCGCATTGATGAAAATAGACCCCCAGCACCAGGTCGACCGGATGATGGAGGTTGCCGAAGGCGCGCATGTAATTGGCCAGCGCGATGTTGCGGTAACCGGTGCGTTGCTCGGCCTCGGCCACCACCTCGTCGATATAGATGCCCTCCTCGCCGACCAGCGAGCGGACGAAGCGCAGGATCTCGCCGATCGCCTCGCGCGGCTGGTGCCCGGACAGGATGATGTCGGACACCGCGATCGCGCCGGCATTGATGAACGGGTTGCGCGGAATGCCACGCTCGGTCTCGAGCTGGACGATCGAGTTGAACGCCGTGCCCGACGGCTCACGCCCGACGCGCCGCCACAGGGCATCGCCGACAAGGCCAAGCGCCAGCGTCAGCCCGAACACCTTGCCCACGCTCTGGATCGAGAAGGGCTCCTCGGCATCACCCGCCAGATGGCATGTCCCGTCCGCCTCGATCACCGCCATGCCGAAGCGCGCCGCGTCGATCGCGGCGAGCGGCGCGATATAATCCGCCACCGCGCCGCGATCGGGCATGTCGGCGATCTCGGCGGCGATCTCCGCGATGATGCGCGACAGGTCGGTCATCCTCGCCGGCTAGCATGAAGGCCCGCAAAGCGCGACCCGGTCGACAGCGACCGGGTCGTCACCCCGTCAGAACGACGCCGAGATCGAGAACAATATCTTGCCGCCGGCGATCGACGAGCCATCCTTTGTGCTTGCAAAATTCGGCAGTAGATAGGCCGAGCCCGCCCGGCCGATATCGGTGTCGACATAGGATACGCCCAGCGTCACCGGGCTGATCACATAATCGGCGCCGAGCGACCAGTCGGCATAACGCCCGGTCGGCGCGACACTGGTGCCGTTCGGCCCGAGGCCGGGGTTGCCATTCGAATAACCGACATGCGCCTTCAGCGTCAGCGCGGTACCGGGCACACCGGCACTGGCATCGCCCCATAGATAGAGATTGTCCTCCTTGTCGCCGACCCGGCTTTGCGGCGTGTTGCTCCAGTTGCCCAGCGCCTGCTGCGCCGGGGCATAGGCGACGCCAGCCAGCAACGACACCGGCCCGACCGTCTCGCCAAGCTTCACATAAGGCTCGACGAAATCGGTCTTCTTCGCCCCGCCGGGATACATGTACCAGGTCGCCCCGATATCGAGCGTGCCGCCACCCAGCGGGAATTTATAACCGCCGAACAGGTCGAGTTCGAGATTGGGGCCGCCGAACGTGCCCCACCCCGCCAGGTTCGATGACCAGAAGCCGGCGTAAAGCCCGCTGCGGTGCGTCGCGGTGATCCCGCCCTGCACCGCAAAACCCTTGTCGGACTGCGACACGCCGCGGAACCGGTAATCCGACACCAGCGCCACGCCACCTGACAGCGTGACCGGTTTCGGCGGCGCCGCATCCTCGGCGAAAGCCGGCGTGGCGCAAATAAGCGCCACGGCCGGAACGAGATACATCTTCATCGGGAACATCCTTTCATAAGGCGAACGTTCCCACCTGCGCCCGGCAAGGTGCCCGTCTCTCACCCGGGGGCGTGGGCGGGGCGGGCATCCTTGCCGAGGGGTTTGTTGTGCTGCCTCGATCGGGCTGGCGCGTTGCCCGATCGTGACAAAATGTTGCTGGGGAAGATTACACCGCCAGCTGACGCAGCTGCCGGCTGCTGCCGATCAGCTCGACGCTCCCGCCGCGCTGACGCTGGCGCTGCACCCATTGGCGCAGCGTCTCGGCCGCGCTGTGGTCGATCGCCGGCACCCGGGCGAGTTCCAGCGTCATCGCCTGGCCATCGGGCAAGGCATCCAGCACCCGGTTGAGCCTGGGCAATCCGAGGAACGTCGCCGCCCCATCGAGCCGGACATGGGTGCGCCCGTCCTTCTCGACCGTATCGACCGTCAGCTTCAGCCGGCGAGCATGCGGCACCAGTTCGAGCAGCGACATCGCCAGCCCGACCAGCACCCCGGTCAGCAGGTCGGTCGAGATGACCAGCACGAAGGTCACCGCCCACACCGCCGCCGGCAACAGGCCATAATGATCGAACAGATGCCGGACATGCTTCAGGCTGACCAGCCGCGCGCCGGTCACGACCAGCACCCCGCCCAGCGCCGCCATCGGAATCTCGCGCAGCAACCACGGCAGCAACGCGACGAAACCGAGGATCCACGCGCCGTGCAATATCGTCGACAGCCGTGTCGTCGCCCCGGCCTGCACATTTGCCGAACTGCGCACGATCACCCCGGTCATCGGCAGCGCACCCGCCGCGCCGCACAGCAGATTGCCGATGCCCTGCGCGCGCAGCTCCTTGTCGTAATCGGTGCGCGGCCCGTCATGCATGCGGTCGACCGCCGCCGCCGACAGCAAGGTCTCGGCGCTGGCAATGAAGGCGATCGCCACCGCGCTCAGGAGCAGGGTCGGGTTGGCGAGCGGCGCGAGGAAGCTGGCGCCCGGTGCGTCGATCGCCGCGACGATCGATTCGGGCACATCGACCCGCACCACAGGAAGCCCGAGCAGCCACGCCACCAACGTCCCGCCGACCACGCCGATCAGCGCGCCCGGCACCAGCTTCAGCGCGACCGGGCGATAGCGCTCCCAGCCGACCATCAGCGCGATGGTCAGCACGCCAATCACTAGGGCAATCTCGGTCGAGGCGGCATTCATCGGCGACAGGCCCATGATCCGCCCCGGCATCGCGGCGAGATTCTCCAGCCCATTGGCCAGCGGCTTGGCATCGAACAGGGTATGGAACTGCCCGATCACAATCAGCGCACCGATCCCGGCGAGCATGCCGTGCACCACCGCCGGCGAGATGGCGCGGAACCAGCCGCCCAGCTTGAAGGCGCCGGCGGCGAATTGCAGCACCCCGGCCAGCACCAGGATCGGCCCGAGCACACTGATGCCGTGATCGCGCACCAGCTCGAACACGATCACCGCCAGCCCCGCGGCCGGGCCGCTGACCTGCAACGGCGACCCGGCGAAGAAACCGACGACGAGGCCGCCGATAATGCCGGTGATCAGGCCCTTTTCGGGCGGCAGGCCGGAGGCGATGGCGATGCCCATGCACAGGGGCATCGCGACGAGAAACACGACGATCGACGCGGCGAAATCGCGCACGCGCGCGCCCCGTGCCGGGGCATTGTCGTTGACCGCGACGCTGCTCATTCCGCCGCCTCCGGCCAGACGATCTCGGCCGCGAAACGCTGCCCCGACGGCAGCGCGACCGGCAACGGCATGTTCTCGCGCAGCGGCATGAACCGCCCGCTCTCGCCGTCCAGCCCGAGCACCTGCCCGGCATGGATATCGACGAACCAGCCGTGCAGCGAGATGTCGCCGCGCGCGATTCCCGCCGCGACCGACGGATGGGTGCGCAGATGCGCGATCTGCGCGACGATATTCTCCAGCGCGATGGCGTGGACGCGGCCATGCGGATCGAGGTCGGGATAGCCCGACGACACCACGCACTCGGCGGCGGTAGAATGCCGCAGCCACGCCGCGACATTGGGCATGCCGGCCATCGTTTCGGGCTTGCTCACCGCCTTCATCGCGCCGCAGTCGGAATGGCCGCAGACGATGATGTCGCGCACGCCCAGCGCCATCACGGCATATTCCACCGTCGAGGTGACCCCGCCATTCCCTTGCGAATAAGGCGGGACGATGTTGCCGGCGTTGCGGCACACGAACAGCTCGCCCGGCGCCGCCTGCATGATCTGCTCGGGCACGATGCGCGAATCCGCGCACGATATCATCAGCGCCTTGGGGCTCTGGCCGTGCCGCACGAGCCGCGAAAACAGGTCGCTCTGGTTGGGGAAGACGGTCTTCTCGAAACCGAATACCCGGCCGATCAACTCGTTCATGATTTTGCTCCGTTGCCGCGCGCACCGGAGGGTGCGCCGTCATCGGATCAGTTAGGCCGCCCGTCTTGCTGCGATGCAGCGGGTTTGTAAGGATTTGTTGCTGGCCCCTTCTTCAATTCCTCCCCGGCACGGGGAGGGGGACCGCGCTTGCGCGGTGGAGGGGCTGGTCGAACGAGACCAAGCCGCTAACGGTTTGCCTGCGTTTGCCCTTTACTGGCTATCGCGATGTCCCTCTGCCGAGGCCAGCACACCCCCGACCAGCCCCTCCACCAGCTTCGCTGGTCCCCCTCCCCGTGCCGGGGAGGAATTAGAGCTCCTAGCCGCCCTTCCCTTTACCATCGATCAGCACCGCCTGCTGCCATCGGCTCGGCGCCTTGTCGGTGCGGTGGATGCAACCCACCCAGCAGCAGGGCCGCTTCTTCCCCTCCAGCAGTTCCTCACAGGTTCGCTCGATGCGACGTTGACGCGTCGCCGGCTGTTTCGCGTCATCGACCCAGCAGATGAACTCATTCCGACCGAGCGGCGTCAGGCTTTGCCACAGCGCAAACGCTTCCGGATTCGATCGTACTGCGACTTGCAGGTCGTCACCTGCTTCGTGGACCGTACCCTGGGGGAAAGTGTTTGCCACGAAACCTCCAACCAACGCGGCGTGACAGCCGGGCGCGCATGATTACCCACGTTGCGGGCTCGTGTGGCAATTCCTCAAGGCCGCTTCAAATTGAAGATGCCGAAGCCGCCAAACAGGAAGCCCAAAATGCCCCAGACGACCCAAGGATCGCCCTTGAAGAACTTGAAAGCCGCCAACGACAGGAAGATGATGCCGATGACGGGGACGCCACCCTTCACTGCGTTTGGCATAAGCATTTCCCCCAAATAGTGATCCGCGTCGATCAATCTCATCAAACAATCCGAGTGACAAGCGGCAG
>Ga0307510_10009189_pt1 | contig 11770 bp, 11 predicted proteins | sample 12_EM_MG_FD_207224 | JGI IMG/M metagenome (GOLD analysis project Ga0307510, IMG submission 207224) | Populus trichocarpa ectomycorrhiza microbial communities from riparian zone in the Pacific Northwest, United States - 12_EM | ecosystem: Host-associated > Plants > Roots > Unclassified | place... | reverse complement strand
GCCTGGGGGAGTCAGCATGCTCATGAGCGCAGCGTAGTGCGCCCGGGCGACGATGCCTACTAGATGATCATTCGACAGCGCCGAGACCAACCCGAAAGGACGAACGGGTTACCGGAAGGCAGCCGTCCGGGCCGTGCTGAAGGGTGCCGCTCAGTCCAGCTCGAGGACGCGCGCGTGGAGCACCTGGCGCTGTTGCAGCGCGGCGCGGACCGCGCGGTGCAGGCCGTCCTCCAGGTACAGGTCGCCCTGCCACTTCACGACATGCGCGAAGAGGTCGCCGTAGAAGGTCGAGTCCTCGGCGAGGAGCGTTTCCAGGTCGAGCTGGCCCTTGGTCGTCACGAGCTGATCGAGGCGGACCGGGCGCGGCGCGACATCCGCCCACTGCCGGGTGCTCTCCCGGCCGTGGTCGGGGTACGGCCGGCCGTTTCCGATGCGCTTGAAGATCACACGGAAAGCCTACCGGTCATGACGTTCCGGGCGCAGCCATGGAGACGGAGTGCGACGCTGGAAAAGATGCCGTAAAGCCGGGCAAAACGGGAACAGGGGCCAGATATGAGTGACAGCGAGACGATCGCCGCCGGGTACGCCTTCACAGGACCTGCACTCGACCTGGGCGCCCTGCTGTGGGAAGGGGCCTGTCTGCCCGACGCGCAGATCCGCATCCCCCTTCCGATGCTCAACCGCCACGGTCTCGTCGCGGGCGCCACCGGCACCGGCAAGACCAAGACCCTCCAGCTCATCGCCGAGCAGCTCTCGGCGCAGGGCGTGCCGGTGTTCCTCGCGGACGTGAAGGGCGATGTGTCCGGGATCTCGGCGCCGGGCGTCACGAACGACAAGGTCGCGGGCAGGGCGTCGGAAGTGAAGCAGCAGTGGACGGCGACCGGCTTCCCGGCGGAGTTCTACGCCCTCGGCGGCATCGGCCACGGCATCCCGGTCCGGGCCACGATCACCGGGTTCGGACCGGTGCTGCTGTCCAAGGTGCTCCAGCTCAACCAGACCCAGGAGCAGTCCCTCGGCCTGATCTTCCACTACGCCGACACCAAGGGCTTGGAGCTGATCGACCTCAAGGACCTGCGGGCGGTCGTCACCTTCCTCACCTCCGACGAGGGCAAGCCGGAACTGAAGAACATCGGCGGCCTGTCCACCGCCACGGCCGGCGTGATCCTGCGCTCCCTCACCGCCTTCGAGGCGCAGGGCATGGCCGACTTCTTCGGTGAGCCGGAGTTCGACACGAGCGAGCTGCTGCGCACGGCGTCGGACGGCCGGGGCATGGTCTCCGTCCTCGAACTCCCCGCCGTCCAGGACAGACCGCAGCTCTTCTCGACCTTCCTGATGTGGCTGCTGGCCGACCTCTTCCACGACCTCCCGGAGGTCGGCGACGCCGAGAAACCGAAGCTCGTCTTCTTCTTCGACGAGGCGCACCTGCTCTTCAACGACGCCTCAAAAGCCTTCCTGGACTCCATCACGCAGACCGTCCGCCTCATTCGCTCGAAAGGGGTCGGCGTCTTCTTCGTGACGCAGACCCCGAAGGACGTACCCGGCGACGTCCTCGCCCAGCTCGGCAACCGCGTCCAGCACGCGCTCCGCGCCTTCACCCCCGACGACCAGAAGGCCCTGAAGGCGACGGTCAAGACCTTCCCGAACTCCTCCTACGACCTGGAGGAGATCCTGACGGGCCTGGGCACCGGCGAGGCGGTCGTCACGGTCCTGAGCGAGAACGGCGCCCCGACGCCGGTGGCGGTGACCCGCCTGCGCGCCCCCGAGTCCCTGATGGGTCCGATCGACGCGGCGACCCTCGACCAGGCGGTCAAGTCCTCGTCCCTCTACGGCCGTTACGCACAGGCTGTGGATCGCGAGTCGGCGTACGAGAAGCTGGCGACGGCGGAGCCGCAGCCGCAGGAGACACCGAAGGCGGCAGCGAAGAAGGCTCCGCCCAAGGACGACGAGTCGGACGAGTCGATGGTCCAACAGGTCGTCGGCAGCGGGATGTTCAAGTCCCTGGCGCGTTCCGTCGGCACCCAGATCGGCCGCGAGATCACCCGCTCGCTCTTCGGCACGGCCCGGCGGAAGCGCTAGCCCCCGCCGGGCGGTTCCGCCTACGGCGGGTCAGCGCGCCCGTTCCTCCGGGGGCCGTTGCGGCTCGGGTCGGCGGGTCTCCGGCTTGGGGGTGTTGCGGGCGGCCTCCGCGCGCAACAGGGCGCGCAGGACCGCGTACGGGTCGATGGGCATGGCTGTGTTCCTAGCGTCGCGGTGACGGGTTGACCTCGGGGGACGGTCGGTCCGTCAGCAGCGCAGGACCACGGTGCGCAGGGCGCGGAGGGTGTACGGCGGCCAGGGCGGCGCGGGGAGGGCGCGGCTGTGGGGGTTCGGGGACGCCGGGCTCGGAGTGGGCGCGGGGCGCTGCGGCGCGGTGGGCCGGTGGACGGCGGGGGAGAGGGGCCGTAGGGCGGCGGCCGGGTCGAGGACGTCGTACTCGAGGGTCGTCTCGGCGGACGACGCGACCGGTGTCGCGCGCGTCTCGGCGTGGGTGCCCGGGACGAGCAGGGCGAGCAGCAGCACGAGGGCCCGCAGCCAGGCGCGGCTGCGGGGGAGGTTGCGTGCGCGGCTCACCCTCGTGCTCATGGAAGGTCATCTCCCAGCGGCCGTACGGCGTTCATCGCGACGGGCGCGTAAACCGCCCGCACGGCCTACCAACGAGGTTCACAGGGACTGGGGCACCTTCTTGGCGAGGCCCCTCATCCGGACGGCCGTGATGATCTCCACGACGCCGACCGCGACCAGCCAGATGCCGCAGACGAGGGTGAGGACGGCGATCGAGCGGAACGGGGAGTCGATCAGCACGATGCCGGCGACGAAGGTGACGATCCCGAGGAAGATCTGCCAGCCGCGCGCGGGCATCGTCTTGTCGTGCACGGCGGCCAGGGTCTGGGTGATGCCCCGGATCAGCCAGCCGATGCCGATCCACAGGGCGAGCAGCAGGATCGACTGCATCGGCCCGCGGAAACAGAACAGGCCCAGCACGATCGACAGCGCGCCGCTGATGAACGCCAGTACGCGCAGCGAGGTCGCCCGGTGCGTGCCGAAGGCGGCGACCAGTTGGAAGACGCCGCTGATCAGCAGGTAGACGCCGAAGAGGATGCCGGCCGCGAAGAGGGACGCGCCGGGCCATACGAGGACCAGTACGCCGAGGATGAGAGAAGCGACGCCGGTGAGCAGGACGACCTGCCAGGCGGCTTTGGAGAGGGCGAAGAGGGGCCCTTCGAGTTCCTGCTCGTCATGCGGGGGCCGCGGTGCGCGGGGTGAGTGGGCGCTGCGGTCGTCGTACTCCGGGCCCCAGGGGCCGCTCGGTGCCTCGGTCATGTCCCATGTTTTGACCGGGCGTGGACGGCCCGCCACTTGGACGGGCCACCTGGCTGACGGGGTTGTCGAGGCGACTACTTGCCGCCCGCTGCCTTCGCCGCCTTGGCCGCGGCCTTCATCTCCTGCTTGTGGGCGCGGACCTTGGCCAGCGACTCGGGCCCGGTGATGTCGGCGACGGAGCGGTAGGACTTCGCCTCGCCATAGGCCCCGGCGGCCTCCCGCCACCCCTTCGGCTCGACCCCGAGCTGCTTGCCGAGCAGGGCGAGGAAGATCTGCGCCTTCTGCTTCCCGAACCCGGGCAGCTCCTCAAGCCGCTTGAGCAGCTCGGCTCCCGTGCCGACGCCCTCCCAGACGCCGCTCGCGTCCCCGTCGTAGTGCTCGACGAGGTACTGGCACAACTGCTGGATCCGCTTGGCCATGGACCCCGGGTACCGATGCACGGCCGGCTTCTCGGACAGCAGCGCGGCGAATTCCTCGGGGTCCCGCGCCGCGATCTCGTGCGTGTCCAGGTCCTCGGCACCGAGACGGTCCGCGATGGTGCGAGGCCCTTTGAACGCCCACTCCATCGGCACCTGCTGGTCGAGCAGCATCCCCACCAGCGCGGCGAGCGGGGAGCGGCCGAGGAGTTCGTCGGCGGCGGGGTCCTGGGCGAGGTGAAGGGTTGCGTCCATGGGTCGATGATGGCGCGTCCGGCGGCGGGATGCCTCCCGGTACGAGGGCGGGCTCAGGACGCCCGCCAGTACCCCAACGCGTGCACCCGCTCCCGCCGTACGCCCAGTTCCTTGCGTACGTACGACGACAGCCCCCGGGTCGTCGTCGTGTCGCAGGTGATCCAGACGTAGGGGTCGGGGGTGGCCTTCAGGAGGTCGGGGAGTTCCGCGCGTACGCGGTCGGTCAGTCGGCCCCGGGGGTGATGGCGGACCTCGTGGATGGTCGGGTCGGTGCGGAAGGGGAGGCTGTTGGACTCACCCTCGAACCAGATCGTCGCCGGGACCTTCGAACCGACCGTGTTCAGAAGGGAGTTGATGGCGGGCAGTGACGCCGGGTCGCCGATCGCGAAGAGGTGGGAGGGGGCCGGGTCGGGGGTCTCGAAGCCCGTGCCCTGGACCGTCGCCTCGATCGTGTCGCCGGGCATCGCCGAGCGGGCCCAGTCGCTCGCGCGGCCTTCGTGCAGGGCGAATTCGAGGCCGAAGGTGCCGGCCGCCGGGTCGGGGTCGACCAGGGTGTACGCCCGCTGGTGCGGCCTGCCGGCGTTGTCGAACCAGAGGCGGACCCACATCGTCGGGTGGACGCCGGTCGCCGCGAGCATGCCGCCGTCGGTGAGGCGGAGGCGGCGGTAGCCCGGGGTGACGTCCTCGGCCCTCGTCACGGTGAACTCGTAGTCCTTCGCGCGCAGCAGCTTGAGAACCGCGCCCTCCCAACCGCGCCCCTGCACCATCGGCTCTTCACCTTTCGCGTACGCTTTCCCCATCAGTAACTAAGGTAAGGCTAACCTAAAAAACGGCCTGGAAACAGGCAGTCTTGATACAGGCAGCCTCGATACAGGCAGTCTTGATACAGAAGGGCCACAGGGTGACGACCGAGATCTACCGCGATGCCTGGGGAATCCCCCATCTGCGCGCCGGCACCGCCGACGAACTCGCCCGCGCCCAGGGCCGCGTCACCGCGCTCGACCGTGCCTGGCAGGTCGAGGTCGAACGGCATCGCGCGCAGGGCACGTCGGCCTCTTTCCTCGGCGTCCGGGCCCTGCCCTGGGATCTCTTCGCCCGACGCGTCCGGCTCGACGACACGGCGAGACGTTGTTTCGCGGCCCTGGAACGGCGGGACCCGGAGACCGCGCGCTGGGTCCGGTCGTACGTCGACGGGGTCAACGAAGGTCTGGAGGCGGGCGTCCCGACCCCGGAGTTCGCCAAGTCCGGCCTCACCCCCGGTCGTTGGGAGCCCTGGACCCCCCTCGCGGTCTGGCTCGCCACGCACATTCTCTTCGCGGGGTTTCCGGCCAAGCTCTGGCGTGAGGAGGCGATACGGCATCTCGGGGCGGACGCCGTCGGGCTGTTCGCCACCGACGGGCCCGGTACCTCCGGCAGCAACGGGTGGCTGGTGAGCGGGGAACGGACCACGACCGGGCGGGCGTTGCTCGCCGGTGATCCGCACCGCTTCATCGAGGACCCCGGCGTCTACCAGCAAGTCCACCTCTCCTGCCCGGAGTTCGACGTCGTCGGCCTCACCGTGCCCGGCGTCCCCGGCATCGCCCACTTCGGGCACACCGGCACCGTCGCCTGGGCCATCACCAACGCCATGGCCGACTACCAGGACCTCTACCGGGAACGGTTGCGCCGCACCGGCGCCGGGGTGGAAGCCCTTGGCCCGGACGGGAGTTGGCGCCGCGCCGTCCGGCACACGGAGCTCGTCGAGGTGGCCGGGGAGGAGCCCGTCGAGGTCGAGGTCATCGAGACCGAGCGCGGGCCCGTCGTCATCGGCGGGCCGGAAGGGCTTGACGGAGGCATCATCGGCGGGCCGGAAGGGCTCGACGGGGGCATCAGCGAGCTGCCCGGCGTCCCGCCTCTCGCCGTCAGCCTGCGCTACCCGCCCCGCGTCACCGACGACCTCGGCTTCACCGCGCTGCTCCCCCTCCTCCGCGCCCGCCAAGTCGCCGACGTGGACCGGGCGTTCGACGACTGGGCCGAACCCGTCAACGTCGTCCAGGCCGCCGACACCGAGGGCGGACTGCTGCACCGGGTCGCGGGCAAGGTGCCGTCGCGCGCCGAGGCCAACCGCACCCGGCTCGTCCCCGCCTGGGAACCCGGCCATGAATGGCACGGCTGGCACGAACCGCCCCGCGGCCGCCTCACCGACGACGGCATCGCCGTCATGGCCAACCAACGCGGCCCCGCCACCCCGCTCGGCGTCGAGTTCGCCCCGAGCCACCGCGCCGACCGGATCGCCGAGTTGCTCGCCGGACGCGAGAAGTGGTCCGCCGCCGACATGCCCGCGATCCACACGGACACCCATCTCGGCTCCGCCGCAACCCTGTTGGACCACCTGGCCGCCCTCGCCGACCTCACCCCCGAGGCCTCCGCACTCCGCGACCGGCTGCTGACCTGGGACCGCCGCATGGACGCCGACAGCACCGACGCCGCCGCCTACGCGGCCGTGCGCGGCGCGGTCGTACGACGGCTCGTGGCGCACCCGGCGTTCGCCGCGCTGGCCGAACCGCCCGCGTACCCGGAGGTCTTCCTGCCCTGGCTCGCACTGCTCCCGCGTGTCGCCTTCGCGCTCGAACACCTGCTGAGCGCACGGGAGTTGTACGGCATCGACCGGCCGGAGACCATACGGGCGGCGGTCGAGGAGGCTGCCGCCCAGCCGACCGGCACGTGGGGTGACACCCATCGCCTCACTCCCTGGCGGGCGTCCGGCGGGACCCCAACTCCCGGGCCCGGCCTGTCCGGTGACCACGACTGCGTGCTGTGCACCTCCGCCGTGCCCGGGCTCACCGATCTGAGCGCGCGGGGCCCGGCGGCCCGGTTCGTATGGGACCTGGCCCGGCGGGAGGACAGCCTGTGGGTGGTGCCGTTGGGGGCGTCCGGGGTGGCCGGTTCACCGCACCACCGCGATCAACTGCCCTTGTGGCTCAAGGGAGATCTGGTCCCGGTGATCACCGACTTCAGCCGCCTCGCGCCCGGACCCGGACCCGGACCTGAATCCGGCTTCGGCCCCGAACCCGGCACCGCCATTCACGAGCCCGTCCACTCACAACACGTCGCCGGCTTCGGTACCGTCCACGTCCGCCCCCTCGACCCCGTCGCCGACGCCGCGACGATCCACCGCTGGGTCAGTGGGCAACGGGCCGCGTTCTGGGGCATGAACGGCCTCACTCAGTCCCAAGTCACCGAGATCTACGCCCACATGGACACCCTCGACACCCACCACGCCCACCTCGTGCTCCGCGACACCGAACCCGTGGCGCTCCTCCAGACCTACGACCCCGCCGCCGACCGCGTCGGCGACTGCTACGCCGTACGCCCCGGGGACATCGGCATCCACCTCCTCCTCGCACCCGCCGGACCGGACGGCGAACGGCCCGGCTGGTCGGCGGCGCTGATGGGCGTCCTCACCTCCTACGTCCTGCTCGGTCTGGACCGGCGCCGGGTCGTGGTCGATCCGGACGTGCGGAACGAGAAGGCGATCGCGCGGTTCCTGCGGCAGGGGTTCGTGGCGGGCCCGAGGGTCGTCCTGCCGGAGGTCGACATCCCGGACGTGTTCATCCCCGAGAAGCACGCTCAGCTGGCGTTTCTCCCTCGCGAGGTGGCCTTCCCGTAGCCTGCCGAGGTGACCGGAGTGACCCCAGAAGACCTCGTCGCCCACTACGGCCTGGAGCCGATCCCCCGCGAGGGCGGCGTGTTCCGCCGTACCTGGGCGGGCCCGGAGCGGCCCGACGGCCGCCCGGAGGGCACGGCGATCGTCGCCCTGCTGAGCGCGGCGGACTTCTCGGCCCTGCACCGCCTGCCCGGCGACGAGGTCTGGCACTTCTACCTCGGCGACCCGCTCGAACTCCTGCTCCTCGCCCCGGACGGCACGTCGAGCACGGCGGTCCTCGGGCCGGACGTACGGCACGGCCAGCACGTCCAGTTCACTGTGCCCGGCTCCACCTGGATGGGGGCGCGGGTGGTGGCGGGCGGCGCCTGGACGTTCTTCGGCTGCACGATGGCACCCGGCTTCACCTACGACGGCTACGAGCACGGCGACGCGGGCGAGCTGACCGCCCGCTACGCCCGCACCCCGGCCGAGGCCGCCCGCATCACCGGGCTGTGCCGCCCGTGAGCGGCCTGCTGGAGGGCCAGTTCGCCCTGGTCACGGGCGCGAGCGGCGGCATCGGCCGAGGGATCGCGCTGCGGTTCGCGCAGGAAGGGGCGGCCGGGGTCGCGGTCCACTGTCGTACGGCGGTGGAGGCGGCCGGTGAAGTCGCTTCCCGTGTAAGGGAGTTGGGCGCCCGGGCCGTCGTACTGCAAGCCGATCTGACCGACGAGGACGCCTGCCGCGGACTGGTCCGCGAGGCGGCCGAATGGGCCGGCGGCCGGCTCACAGCACTGGTCAACAACGCGGGCGTACAGCCGACGCAACCCCTGCCCGGGATGACGGCGGCGGACTGGCGGACGGTCGTCGACACCAACCTGACCAGCGTCTTCGCGTGCACACAGGCGGCGGCCGAGGTGATGGGACAACACGGCGGTGGCGGCACGGTGACGCACATCGCGTCCATCGAGGCGAGCGCCCCGGCCGCCCTCCACGCGCACTACTCCGCGTCCAAGGCCGCCGTCGTCATGCACGCGCGGTCGGCGGCCCTGGAGTACGGCCCGTACGGCATCCGCGTCAACACGGTCTCGCCCGGCCTGATCGACCGGGAGGGGCTGGAGGCGGCCTGGCCGGACGGGGTGCGGAGGTGGCGGGAGGCGGCACCGACGGGGAGGTTGGGGCGACCGGAGGATGTCGGGGACGCGTGCGTGTTCCTGGCGTCCTCCCTCGCCTCCTGGATCACCGGGCACGACCTGGTCGTCGACGGCGGCGTGACGGCGCGGCCCACATGGTGAGTCGTAGGCGCCGTACGTCCGTACATAACCCGAGGCCTGCAAGTCCGAAGACGGAGATGTGACGTGCGCCGACGACGGAATGAGGGACAGGGTTTTGGACACGACGGAGGCGGCGGCGGACGGGGCGCCCGGCGAGGAGTTCAAGGGCTGGTGCTGCTGGGCTCCCTGCTGGTACTGCTCCTCCTCGGCACCGCGGGCACCGCGTCCGCGCACGCCGCCCTCGAATCCACCGACCCCGCCGACGGCAGCGTCGTCAAGTCCGCCCCCCGCTCCGTCACCCTCACCTTCTCCGAGTCCGTAGCCCTGCTCGACGACTCCTTCCGCGTCTACGACCCCGACAACCGGCGGGTGAAGACGAGTTCGGCGCACCACGCGAAGGACGCGGGCGACACGGCGAGCGTCACGCTCCCCGCCAAGCTCGGCACCGGCACCTTCACGGTCGCCTGGCGCGTGGTCTCGGCCGACAGCCACCCGGTCTCGGGCGCCTTCACCTTCTCCATAGGCAAGCCCTCCGCCACGACCACCCCGATCACCACGGCCCCGACCGAGGACCCCCTCACCGCCAGCCTGTACGACATAGCCCGCTACTTCGCGTACATAGCCGCGGCCCTCCTCATCGGCACCGCGACCTTCGTCACCCTCTGCCGCCCCCCGGACCCAGCCGTCCTCAACAAGCCGATCCTGGCGGGCTGGTGGACCCTGCTGGCGGCGACGCTGGCCCTGCTCCTCCTCAGGTCCCCCTACGAGGCGGGCACCGGCCTGGCCACGGCCTTCGAGCCCTCCGCTCTCCCGAAGACGCTGACTTCCCGCCCTGGCCTGGCACTCGCGGCCCGCCTGCTCCTCCTCGCCGCAACAGCCGCATTTCTCCTACGACTTCGGGGGCGGGAGCGGTTCGGACGGCCGGCCCTGGGGACGGGTGCCGTCCTCGCGATCGGCCTGGCGCTGACCTGGGCGTCGGCGGAGCACGCGTCCGCCGGGATCCAGGTGCCGGTGGCGATGACCTCGGCGGTGCTGCACCTGCTCGCGATGTCGGTGTGGCTGGGCGGCCTGACGGCCCTGCTCACCGTCCTCTACCGCTCGCCGAACCTCGACGCGGCCCCGGTGGCCCGCTTCTCCCGCCTCGCCTTCGCCTCGGTCACGGTCCTGGTCGTCACCGGCGTCTACCAGTCCTGGCGCGGCCTCGGCTCCTGGAACGCCCTCACCGAGACGTCGTACGGCCGCATCCTGCTCGTGAAACTCGGCGCGGTGGTGCTGCTGCTCGCGGTGGCGGGGTGGTCGCGACAGTGGACCGGGCGGATGGTGGGGGCGGAAGTACGGGTCCGGGTACCGGAGTTGGTGCGGGCGGGAGCGGACGGGGCGGTGATTCAGGAGGAGTCCGCGGAGGCGTCGTCGGAGCTGTCTTCGGAGCTGTCTTCGGGAGGTAAGGGCGAGGGTGTCTCGACTACCGGTGACGGCTGCCAGGACGGGATCGGCGGTCCCCGAAACCGGGATGACGGTCCCCAGGACCGCCACCGCCGCGGCCTCCGCCGCTCGGTACTGTTCGAAGTCGCCGTCGGTGTCGTCGTGTTGGTGATCACCACCCTCCTGACCAACACCCTCCCCGGCCGAGCCGCGGCGGACGCGCAGCGGACGGCGACACCGGCCGACATACCGGCGGCCTCCGTCACCACCGTCCCCTTCGCCGTCGGCAACGCGGGCGGCAAGGTACAGATCACCCTCGACCCCGGACGCGTCGGCGAGAACTCGGTGGAGGCGGTCGTCTACGGTCCCGACGGCGGTTTCGCCACCGTCCCCGAACTCCGCCTCTCCTTCACCCTCCCGGCCCAGAAGATCGGCCCCCTCGACGCCGCCGTCAAGGACGAGGGCGGCTATTGGGGCACCAACACCCTCAACCTGCCGATCGCCGGGACCTGGACGATGAAGGTCACGGTCAGGACGTCCGACGTGGACCAGGTGAGTGTGGAGCGGCAGGTGCGGATCGTGCGGTGAGTGCGGATCCGTGGGGGCGGCGGGATCGTGAGGGCGGCGGCGACCGTGAGGGCAGCGGGGATCGTGAGCGAGGCGGGGTCCACCGGCCGTGGATCAGAGGTGCGGGCCTAGCCGCTCCACCCACGCCGATATCGCCGTCGCGATCAACTCCGGCTGGTCCTCCGGTGTGTGGTGGCCGGCCACGGCGTCCGAGTGCTCGATCTCCAGGGCGGCGATGTTGGCCACGCACCAGGCGACGATGTCCGAGGTCATCATCGTCCCCGGCCCGGGTGTGAACGTGAGCAGCAGCTTGGGTACGTCCGGGCTGGACCTCAGCCACTCGTCGTAGGCCTCGATCCTGGTCACGACGTCGGCGGGTTCGCCGCCCAGCGGCATCGAGCGCGGCCAGCGCAGGAGAGGGCGTCGGCTCTCCCGGGTCGGGTACGGCTTGCGGTAGGCGGCGAGGTCGGCCGGGGTGAGCGGGGTCACGGAGGCGGCGGGCAGGGCCTGTTCGATGAAGGCGTTCTGGTCGAGGATCATGGCCTCGCCCACGCCCTCCGTCCTGATCGCCCGGAACAGCTCCCGGCCGCCCTCGGGGAACTCCTCCCAGGTCATCGGCTTGACGATGGTCTCGGTGAACGCGATGCCCCGCACCCGGCCGGGATGGCGCGCGGCCCAGTCGAAGGCCAGGGCGCCGCCCCAGTCGTGCCCGACCAGCACCACCTCCGCCAGCCCGAGCGCGTCGAACCAGGCGTCCAGGTACCGGGCGTGGTCGGCGAAGGAGTACGCGATCTCCGGCTTGCCCGAGTCGCCCATGCCGATGAGGTCCGGCGCCAGCAGCCGTCCGGTACCGA
>Ga0307510_10009187_pt1 | contig 11771 bp, 14 predicted proteins | sample 12_EM_MG_FD_207224 | JGI IMG/M metagenome (GOLD analysis project Ga0307510, IMG submission 207224) | Populus trichocarpa ectomycorrhiza microbial communities from riparian zone in the Pacific Northwest, United States - 12_EM | ecosystem: Host-associated > Plants > Roots > Unclassified | place... | reverse complement strand
CGCATACGCCCCTCGACTTGCTCGTTTTCATAATTTGTTAAGATGGAGTCTACATCTATGGATCGCCCGCATTTTATTGACATAGAGGCTCAATGGGTCCCTTCACTGGCTCCTGGTGCGTCCTGTACAATTTTCATTACTGTCAGTCAAGTCAAAGATCTTCATAGTTCCCGAAGAAGAGATGGAAGGAAGAGAGACTGACGAGAGGGGTGCTCCTCGCTCTGAGACGAAGATCGACGCCACTGGAGCTTCGTGGGTCTCCACGAACCAGGGAGTTGATCTCGAGGCACTGCTAACTATTTCACAAGCCCCAGGTATGACCTCCATCGTGTCTCCTCTCACAATTACTCACCCTCCGATAAATAGGAGGTTACATCCATATGACACGCGCCCACCCGTCTGAGTGTGGTGACGCTACCATACACGAGCTGGTACAAGCAAAACAGGGAGAGGGTGGGGCTAAACATGTCGACGCAGAGCATGAGGTAGATCGTGATTCAGGTGTGTGTCGGCCCTGGGATATCGGAAATATTGATTATCTCAAATGTCGGCGGGCAGTTCCAGGCGAGCAATCTGTCGACTCTAGCCCCCGTGGTGGTAGCCCTGACCAAGAACAAAAAGAAATACGCATGATAGGAGACTTCGACAGTGGCGCCACCGCACTCTGGACTCTCTATAGAGATGAAGCCAAGAGCCACGACGAGGCCCGCATTCGATCTCTGAAGGAAGACATGGATGGTGTCCTTATATTTGTTCGTTCATGTTCTGTCTACTCATGTAACAGACTTGCTGGTACTGATGCACATCGCCATAGGCTGGTCTATATTCTGCTTCTCTCACCGCGTTCATAATCGACAGCAAGCAAAACTTGAATGTAAATCCCGCAGATCAAATGGTGTTTTACCTCCGGCAAAACGTCGCTATGCTCGACCAGATCTCTCAGCAAATCTCCTCCATCTCCCCACAGTTTGCTATCCCTTCGTCTCCACCCCCGACTTTCCCCGCCTTCAGTCCACCACCATATGTCGTGCGCGTTAATGTTTTCTGGTTCATGGCCCTCATCTTCAGCCTCGCAGCCGCTCTCCTCGCAATACTTGTCCAACAATGGGTTCGGGATTACATGAACGTCTTTCAACGGTACAGCGACCCCTTGAAGAGTGCCCGGCTTCGGCAATATTTGAATGAAGGCTGTGAAAGGTGGTACATGCCCGTGGTGGCGGAAGCTGTGCCTGGCCTTCTCCACGTCTCCCTCTTTCTATTTTTGGTGGGACTTGGCGACTTTGTGCTGCACATCAACACCACAGTTGGTCTCTGGACCGCTATGCCTATCGGGTTTAGTGGCCTGCTCTACACCTTCACTACGCTTGCACCCATCATTTATCCGCAATCACCTTACCAGAATTCATTCTCAGGCCTCATCTGGTATCTGATCCAGAGGTTGCATGTGCGGACATACAAGGATCGGGGCCCCGAGGGCATATCCAAGGCAGTCAGCACAACCAAGTCGCAAGGACGGATGCAACTTGCGATGGAAGAGTCCGGAGAGCGCATGAAGCGAGACGAACGGGCAATTCGATGGCTAGTCGATAACTTGACGGAGGAAGCCGAGATGGAACTGTTCGTTATGGCGATCCCAGGTTCCTTCAATGCAGAATGGGGCTTGGAGGTTTGGAAAGGGATCTCCGAAGCCGATGAAGACGAGAACAAGATCACGAACCGGAATAACATTTCTATGGCGCCATCCCCCGAAACGAGCGGCTCTTCTACCGACATGGTGGCGGTCCTTCCAGCGCTGTGTGAATATAATGATCCCCCGCCCGTCGTTATGAGCTATTCTCAAAGCGAGAATGTCGTCCATGAGCTCAGCAGGCGTGTGGCTCAGTTGTTAGAGACATGCAAAAACCGTGGTCTCTTTGCAGATGACAAACAGTGGCGCAGGCGTACGCGTGCGTGTGTCGAGACCACAGCAGCGCTTGTATGCTGTGCCAACGCTGAGCTTGCTTGGTTTGGGGATGTTGGAGGCCTGCTCGGAGACGTAGGAAGGTTTGAAAAGTTGGGCGAGTCGTTGTCGACGGGCATGGACCGCTCGTTCGCCATACGCTGGATATGCCTCTCGATCATGGCTATTCGACCAGTGCTGAGCGGCAACGAGCTTTTACGGACAACGGCAAGCAACATTGTGGACAGTATTCAAACCTTTCAGGAACAAGACGGGACGCTGGATGAACAAGCTTTGAAGAACGCTAAGAAGATCGACGAATATTTCTCTGATGCATACAGTTGTCTATTTGGCTTAGCCTTATTTCGGGCACCCGACTTGACAGAAGACGAAGTGGAAGGGTCCATCATCACCGAATTAGAGCGCATCAACACTGAAGCTGGCCCGTTGATGTCAGTCGATCATCGCTGCAACTTTCTTCTGCGTCACCTGGACCAAATTACCCATGGGCTAACTGGCCAACTACCTGGCATCCAAAGTAGATTCCCTCCTCTAAGGGCCATACCTTTCGGTCAAGTTTTGGAATTGTTTACGGATCCTCTCAAATTTCCAATAATATCACCCGGACAGGCACTCCAGAGCTTGTGTTCTCTTGCCCCAAGATTCCGGGACTCTCTACAGGGAGAGAATGCTGAAGAAAATCGAGAGGTAGTTATGTACTTTCAAGCCATCAGCGGTGTCACCAATCGAGCCAGATGTTCGCTGCAACGACAGTTGTGGCGCCTGCAGGATCTCCGCGATGGCGGTGGGCTTGGCTTCATCGTCGAACTCTTCTTCCGTGCACTCAAGCAACTATTATCCACGTCTTTGTCGCAAGTGTCCCAATCTGCGCTCTTCATCGGCACTTTTCGTGCCATTACATCCGACTGGCGCTTGTACAAGCACTCACTCGGGACACAGACAATCCTCCTTGATGCAGTGACGTCAGAGGATGGTATTTTTCGCGACTTCAATTACCCAGCCTATATCACGGATGAGTTCTTTTTGTTACTGCAAAATATGCTTAACGGACAGACAGCCCCACTCGGTGCCAGCGCCCGGGACCAACTTTGGAATTATCAAGGATCTCCTGAATTGAAGGCCAAAGCAATGCAACTCCTGGCTCTTATCCCTCATCCTCAGCCAGACGTTTAGCCTCGACACCGTTTTCACAGTCTTCTTGTTTGCGGTCCGGTCGCTTCTCCTGCGAAAATATTGTTATCATTATTATGACTATCTACGGGGCACCCCTTACTGTATCATGGCTAATTCTACATCTCTCTAATCTGGTTACAAGTAAGCTGTGTACTGTAGAATGCGCTGCTTCAATGATTTTATGCTTTTAGATTCCAAGTCACCAGCCAGGGACAATCACACCGGAATAATACAGCACTTCTCGTTTAACCTCACCCTGCGTTCTGAAAATATTGTATCTTCATCTTTATCTATATATTAGTAATGTAAACAATGGGAATCCGATAATGCTGTGCCTCGGCCTGGGATTCGCGGAAATGGCGTGATGAAGCCAGAGGGTCACGGTATCTCTCTATACTGGCAAGCGGTGTCCGAGTCTTCAAGTTCGTCCCAGCGATATTTTATCTCCGTCTGATGTGGTTTAGCGCTCCTGCCAAGCTCATTTGTACACGTGAAGTGTTGAATAATGCACGTCCTTCGCCGTCTGCCCCTTGCCTCAGATTTCGACGGCAGCACGGAGGATACGATCCTCCGTCGGTACGCCAGCCAATTCTTGTTGCTTCAAAAAGTACCAGGACTCGGACACCTTTCCTGCACGTGACGATACGCGTCGACACCGCCTAATTGCTAATTGCAACAGAACGCGACCTGAATGATTCGATTATGATTCAAGTTGCAAGTCCGCTTTGCTTTTCTTAGCGGCGGCTAGAGCGTGGCACACGCTATTGTTTTCGGAAAACTTGTGTCCTTTTGGGACAGTTCGTGGCTCAAATTTCTGGCCTTGTGGTTTGGAACAAGAGTCAAGGTAGACCGCGATCAAACTGCCCTCACATTCTGCCCACTTCCCTCTATTCTCTAATCTCAGCATTCCGTCTGATTCCCGAGGCCTACTTCCGGACGGGATACCTGAGTCTGACCATGTCGTCCTCCGAACCAATCCCAGAACTTCACCCAGATTTGGCGTTCGACATCCGCGATAAATTCTTGGGGCCCATGCCAGTGGACATCTTCCTCCAAGAATTTGTGCCAGTCGCTTCCGCCGCTCGCCCACGAGGCACCTTCTCATTCTCCAGGCCGTCTGTCTCACAGAATGAGGATGAATTCGTAGGTCCCCTCTCACCGCCTTTCTCGGTCTACACACCTTGACGGCCAACTCCAGATTGAGGCCATTCGGGCGTCTGGACTATGTCCCGACCTACACATCGTGAACACTGCCTCTGCCCCCCGAAAGAAACGCTGTGTCAAACCCCCCGACATGTTGGTGTTTCCACGTGATCCCAACCAAGGCTCTGAGAGTCAGCCGCCAGCGGAACATGACTGGGGAAATGTCGAGTTGTGGATCAAAACCAAACGAACCAAGGACCCTTTTCTAACAGTCCGAAAACTACAGAGATATCATGATGACGCCCATTATTACTACCGTCGGGCCAAGGGATACAAGACCTGTAACCTACTCATCGCCTACGCGTCTGCCCTTCATCGCTCTCAATTTCGCATCTTTTCATTTTCCGTTGTCCTGTTCGAGGACAACGTTCGCCTGCTTCGGTGGGACCGTAGCGGAGTCATCTACACAGAAGCATTCAAGTTGGCAGATGGTCATCTTTCTGAATTCTTGTGGAGGTTCAACTATCTTTCCGCTGTCGACCGTGGATATGACACTACCGTCTCCTTGGTGGACAACGACGAGGCCGAGGTAGCTCTTCTAAAATTACGGACGTACCCCACGTTTGAAAATGTGCGGAGGGAACATCTTCACAGGGTACTTGTCTGGGATGATCTCTCTCCGGACGATAGGCCTAGGCGTTACATCGCCCCACGTGCAAAATGGGTCACGGATGCGCTCATTGGACGCGCCACGTTCGGTTACATTGCCTTCGACGTCGAGAGAGGTGACCTCGTTTATCTGAAAGATTTCTGGCGGTTTGACCACCCAGAAAGACAAAAGGAAGGCGATGTGTATCGTGAACTCCACGAGGCTGAGGTTCCGAATATTGCAAAGATGGGTCCCGCGGGTGATGTCCGCCACGTTCAGGACTCATCTACCGGTTTCCAAAAGACAAGAACACAGGACTATCGAAGAAGTCCAGGCGGTCGGCATGCATGGTGCTATGGTCGCCCAAGTGCCGTACCATACGTTCACTATCGGCTCGTCCTTGAGACTATTGGGATGCCTCTCAGCTACTTCAAATCAACCAGACAGTTGTGTGAGGTGATCCGAGATGCTGTTATCGGTAAATGAAACATCCCTTGCACCGTTCCTCAGACTGACCATGTTTGTAGCGCATGCAGATGCGTACAACAAGGCTCAAATCCTACATCGGGACATCAGCGCGAGAAATGTCCTGATCAGTGATAGTGGAACCGGGATTTTGATCGACTGGGACTTGTCGAAGAAAGTGAAAGATAATCCAGACGAGAGGCCTAGGCAATATTCACGGACGGTGAGTATTCACCGAGATGCCTGTCACACACCTAGATATTGGCTGAATGTGTGCCCAGGGGACATGGGAATTCTTGTCTCTAGCACGCATAAAGGATCCTCGGTCACGACCACATGCACTTTCCGACGATCTAGAGTCATTCTTCTGGGTGCTCGTGTACGAGATCGTCCACTATAGAGATTGGAAGTCCCTATTCTCCCCACAAGAAATTCAAGACGTATTTGGCCGACCCACCGGATTTGCAAACCCGGCAGTGGAAAATTTGATTGTATCTTTGATTACGCATTCCGTAGTCTTGTTATCGAAATCCTCGTGAAAACTCCTTGCCGCGAAATTATCGAAGAAATACGGTCCCTTTTCGCTGGCCTCTATGTGAATCGTAGTATGGGTACAAGTGTCTCATTTTTGGAACAATCGACTGACGAGGAACGCACAGGCCTGGGACAAGGTCCGCCAGTAAGCGAAGCTCGCGAGAAGCTCCGAACCTCCGGCGCATTCCTAGCCATTCTCGAAAACCACCTGCAATCTGAATGGGACATCGACGACGACGGTAGCTTGGATAGTCCTAATCTTCAACCAGACGGATCAGCCAGTAGGAAACGCCTGAAGCGCAAAGCCGAAGACAGAAGTGACAGCGACTCGGAGGAGGACTTTAACATGCGACGGAGAGGACGATTACCCCCTAGTACGGAAGAAAGCGCTTCGGATGAGGACGCATCTCGGACTTGCTACGCTTCTTCAGATAGCGAATGGGATCATCAAAGTAATTCCCATGATGATAACTCGAGCAGCGTTTCCTCAAGGGGTTCTTGGGTCGAGTAGCGAAGGTCCGCCAGAGAAAAATGATTGCAGATGTTCAGTCAGGATGACCGCAAACTAATGTGGTGTACTGGGCTTTGTACTGGAACATGGGTATGCGCTATACCTGGAGCTATCTACTCTTCATAGTCTAGGATTCTGAGGGAGAGTGACTTGAACGCCCTGTATCGTCTTTCAGAACACATTTTTAATACACATTTTATCACCTTACTAATTTCACGGTATTGTATGATCCATTTGGCAGGTACAGTAGGTGTATTTGAGATCCGACAGGGCACGGAGCGCCGAATCCTGGAGGCTACTGGACCGTTACTGGACCCGTCCCCGAACCGAGACGGTCAAAATCCACTTATTCATGCAAGGTGCAGCTCTCAACCACCTGGTATTCGACTCAAACACATGCGACCCAGAAATGCTCAGTAGTCAGCGCTTACATGAGGTCAAAAATGACGGTATTCCCGCATGGGCTAATACGTCGAGCGTAGATTTACAGCAAGTGGCCGTGGTGGTGGAGCTGACAGAAATAATGGGCGATTCTAGTCGATTCTAGTTCATGGCCCCCCAAAAACAGCCAATAACAGAACGGGTTAGGGTTCAGTTTCACCCCGCGAACGGAACCTGACATTGAGGTTAGGGTCCGCTGAGTCATCCAACTTAGCCCTTGCTTCGCTTGCAAACCGTTTCGTGATCCCCCCCATCTTTCCTATCGTCCACCGTCGACCTCATAGCGCCTCAATGCCACCAAAAGCTGACATCAACAAGGCAGGCTGGGAGCAAAGTGAATTCCCCATCCTTTGCGAGACATGTACGTCCTCTCTTATCTCGCAGAGTCAACGTCCTACTAACACAGCCTGGCTTTCCCGAAGGTCTGGGGGACAACCCCTTCATTAGAATGGTGAGCGCGCCCCGTCATTATAATTCCAGTTTCTCCTTCACTTTTCTCAAACTCTCATTTCTGGCAAACAGTCAAAGCAAGAGTTTGGACGGGAATGCGGAACGTGCGCCCGGCCGTTCACCGTGTTCCGCTGGAACCCGGGCGCGGGCATGCGCTTCAAGACGACGGTCGTCTGCCAAACCTGCGCAAAGACGCGCAACGTGTGCCAGACGTGCCTCCTCGACCTCGAGTACCACCTCCCGACGCAGGTCCGCGACACCGCGCTCGGCGTCTCGAACGAGGCCCCCACGAGCGACATCAACCGGGAGTACTACGCGCAGAATCAGGAAGCCAAGGTGCGTTGTCACACCCCCTCCTGGCGAATCGGCTGTCAAACTGACGCGAACCGTGGCTGCCGCTTTTGTTAGCTCGCTGGGAGCGAGAACAAGTTGAACGAGGGCCGGACGTCTTCGGCAGGTCGGGAGATGCTGAAGCAGCTGGCACGGACTGAACCCTATTACAAACGCAACCGGCCACATCTATGTTCCTTCTACGCCAAAGGGGAGTGCAAGCGTGGCACCGACTGCCCTTACCGGTGCGCTCTCGTCCATCCTCTCTCACTTTTTTATATGCGAGCTGACTGTCGAACTTAGACACGAGATGCCCGAGAAGAACGAATTGTCAAAGCAGAACATCCAAGACAGATTCTTTGGGCGCAACGACCCAGTCGCGCGCAAGATTTTGGCCGGGAACGCGGAAAAGCAAGGTCTCCAACCGCCAGAAGATGAATCTGTGGTGAGTTCCCCTTCTTGCATGAGGATGGCTTGATTTCCGACTCTCGATACCTTACCTCGACCAGATGTCGTTATTCCTTTCCTCTTTGCCTGCAACCGCGACGGACGAAACCATCCGGACACGCGTCATCAAATCATTACCTGGCATTGACCCCGCATCTTTACGTTCGATAGTCCATGTGGCAAAATCAAGGTGAGATTACTTCGTCTCTTATCATATCCCGCCTTTGACCAATGGCATTTCTGTACCTCAGATGCGCGTTTGTTAATTTCAAGGATCGTATATCGGCGGAGCGCGCCGCCGAAGCGTGGGCTCATGGGCTAGACATGGATGGCGAGTGTCTTGGTGTCCGTTGGGGACGGAGTAAAAACCCTCCTGCGTCAACATCCTCTGTAACTGCCGTTGCATAGAAGTCAATTATCATCAATCATATTTCTGGTATTGATTGATTGCTATGTATCTTACACCCCACTTGGGCTCTATCAGCATGTCGCAATACAGTAATGATAAAAAATTGGGGCATGATTAACGTGGCAAAAGAATGGCGGAACAATGCAATGGAAACGTCATGATGGCACCAAGAATCCTCCAATGATAACGGCAGTCAGCCACGTCGCGAGCGGCCTTATGTCGGCTCTACTCGCGAGTGCCCAACCAAAGTTGACCAACGCGGGACCTGCTATATGCAACGATGGTCGTTAGTAGCAGTCCAGACCGAGTACAGCAGCGCTAGGAGGACGCAAAGCAGACTTACGGCAGATACCCTCAATCCCCCACCCGACCCCAAATAACGCCGCGCCAGTCAACAGCCGCGCGTCGACCTTCCCCTTGCTCTGCACGCGCACCCTGCCGAAGCGATAAAGGACCGACGCGAGTGGGATGGCGCCGACGGCGAGGTACACGAGCGATGGGTCGAACGCGGTGTGTGCCGGCGTCAGCAAGAAAGCAAGCACGCGGCGCGGATCCGAGAGGTTCGACAGGCGCAACGACACGGCGAACGCAAACGCGGAGCAGAACGCGACGGCCTGGCGCGCGCGACTGGCTGCCTTCACGAGTCGCGAGGCGACGAGGGTCGAAGCGAGCGCTGCGAAGCCACTGGCGATGAACGCGCCACCGTGAACGCCGAGTGATGTATCCCCCGGTAGGGGTGCCAGTGCACCGTGGAAGAGGCGCGCAGTGAGCGAGGCTGTTGCGCTGAATGTCGCGGTTGCAGCGATAGACCTGGAAAGTGTGATTGTTGTTGTTATAAGCTCAAAGGTTGGAGGGAGGTGGCGGCCCGAAATTCCTACCGACCTGATGGAGAAATGTGATAGTCCACAGATCATATGTCTGCGGGGGAAGGGTGGGTGAGCGATAATTGCCGTTTCAAATCACGGATAAGAACCGTCCACACCCAGACGTGCAACCATTGCTCATCTATGCGCAAGGGGCAGACCCCATAGTATCAGAAAATGACTCAATAACCCAGAACTAACCCGGAACACACCTTGGCACCTACGCCAACGAGCAGCCCAGAAAACGCGAGGGGAAGCGGGGCTGAATCTCCAATGGTAGGCTTGGTCCCCTCGATGGCAGCCACGACAAAACCACCAGAGACAAGACCAAGAACAGACACAGCATCCTCTAGATTCCCGCGCGCTGCACCATGTATGAAGCCAGAGATGCCAAAGGTCTCACTGTTGAGAGATAGGAGCGCCTGCGCGGGAAGGGCGAGGCCAACGCCACCGAGAAAAGACTGGAGGGGGGTAGGGCCGGGCCCGGGCATCGAGGGCGAGGAGATGGGGGTGCGGGGGGAGAAAGCAAGTGAGACATTTTTTGAAAATGAGAAAGAGAGAGAGATGATATATCCAACCTGCCACGGACCAAGACAGCTCTATTCGGGTCAATCCTGGATCGCCGTCCGACTCGGGTTCTTTTTTCACGGAAAACTGTGACCACATTTGGTATTTCAATATACGACTGGAGAGAATGTTCCACCTCAATCAGGCCAAATTGAGCACGTTCGCTGTTTTTCGATTTGCGTGTTGGTGGAGAATCCGAGTTTGTCCTCGTGACGTTTATTTCGTTCTCGAAACAGATCCGGTGGCGTGGCGAACCTTGTCCGGAGCCGCCATCGGCTGCTATGCCACCCGATCAGCGACACGTACAACACACAAACGATTGACGCCCGTAAAAATCGCCGATTTCGATTTAAATGCACATGCCGTATGGTGAATCAAACCAAGACGACAAGTCCAAGAAAATACGGCAGCTATATGTGCCATGGCATGCAGCAGCATACCATAGAATGTTCGACACGATGAACTAATTAAGAACCATATCACATCCTTTTTTGCTAGGGCGTAATATGCAGGAAGCATGACAGGCCCCACTTGTCCCCTTTGCCAGTGTGCATGGGCCTGTGCCTTACCCTGAGGGCCATGCTTCGTGGAATGGTCCTTAACTGCCATAAGGGGGCCCTGGAAACATGGTAGAGTGAGCAGAGCGCTTGCCGGATTAATAGTGTTGCCCTGCGAGCAGGAAGGGTGCGAGTAGTGAGAACACTCAGAACAGCTAGTGCACAAGCAGCTGGCCAGATGCGCCGCGGAAATCGGAGGTGACAGCGGGAGCAACCCGAGCCGGGCAGATTGTCCCTGTTCCTGCCCTGTGCCAGTAGCACGAGGGGTCTTCCCAGCCCACGGCTGCACCGGCGTAACTTAGGGTGTACGTATACAAGAAGCCGCCGGAAGGGGAAAATACCGGCAAGAACATAAAGTTACCGCCAATGCCTCAGTGCGGTCACGGTGGAAGTGCGGCGGAAACACCATTCTACTGGACAGCGTCGAGGGTAGGACTCACTATACTTATAATAACGTGCGGATAGACGTGAAAAAATATCGTGAATTGCGTGCCCGGCACTCGCCTCAATGCAGGGGGCGCCCACAAATTGAAGGGTGTCATCAAAGGCATATCACAACAACACACTTGGCTTGTGCGTGTGAATGTCCCAGGACAGGGGTTCGGAGTCAGCCGCTTAGCCACCGCGCCTCTGGGAGCACCTTCCAAACGAAGTTGAACAAGACGGGGTAACAGAGAGAGGTATCAGTGGTGTAATACCATGACACCAGGGGCGACTAGCAAGGGGAATGGTAGCAGTGTGGAGCACCTAATACACTGGAAATCTGACACGCTCCTCAATCCCTGGCTGATTTTGGCTTGGCACCGGCTGCCTGACCCTGCGCCCACGTCGAAAGACATACAGCGTGTGAAGTCGTGGTACGTGCCAATTGGGGAGGTCACCGTACGGTTTCACACCGCAATGGTCGTACTCAACGATCAACGACGAGACGTACTGTAGACGTATCAAAATCTGACTTAGCTATGGCCTTTCGAGACTGCTATAACTAGAAACCACTCTTGGTCAATCGATACCCGATGTGGGTCCCGGTCTGACTGAGATCCAAGACGACTTGCTCGACGCCCCCGAGGGGGTGTTTGGGCTAGGCCATGGGCGCCTTCAAGACGAAGAATGAAATGACTAATGACTGTCCTTTCACCACTGTCATGCCATAACATCATGCCGCCATTAATAAATAGTAGCGACACCTCTACCTGTAATTCTATCGTGAAGTCAACAAGATGACACTACACCCTCACAGGCTTTGCCCCATAATCGGACAGTAGGTGTACA
>Ga0307510_10009186_pt1 | contig 11772 bp, 9 predicted proteins | sample 12_EM_MG_FD_207224 | JGI IMG/M metagenome (GOLD analysis project Ga0307510, IMG submission 207224) | Populus trichocarpa ectomycorrhiza microbial communities from riparian zone in the Pacific Northwest, United States - 12_EM | ecosystem: Host-associated > Plants > Roots > Unclassified | place... | reverse complement strand
CGATTTTCCGCAAGATCATGCGCAATCCATTGCAGGAACAACTGCTCAAGGCCGGCCTGGTGAAGAAGGCCAAGGTGGCTGAAGTCGTCCGCGAGCAGAACAAGCAACGCCACGGAAAGGCGGCTCCCGCGCCCGTCGCCGCGCAGGCCACCGATGCCCAGCGCGAAAAGGCCGAGCGTGACCGCGCCATCGCCTCGGAGCGGAACGAGAAGCAGCGCGCGGCCGAACGCCAGGCCCAGGTGAAGCAGATCGTTGCCGAACACCGGCTGCCGCGAAAGGGCGAGATCAGCTACCGCTTCACCGACGGCAACACCATCGCCAGTTTCCTGGTCGATGAACCCATGCGCGCGCAGCTTGCCGCCGGCGCTCTGGTGGTGGTGCGCCATGGCGACGGCTATGAGGTACTACCTCGTACCGCTGGCGAGAAGGTACGCGAACGCGATCCGTTGGCGATCGTGGTCGACCACGCCCAGGCCAGCCCGGGAACGGGCGAGGACGACGATTTCTACAGCCAGTTCAAGGTGCCCGACGACCTCGTCTGGTAGATCAGTCCTGGCGGTGGGATTGCCCATGGTCTAGAACGAGGCGTCGAAGGTCACCTCGCCCTGCACGCCCACCTGGTATGACGACACGCGGCGCTCGAAGAAGTTGGTGAGCTCCTGTACGTCCTGCAGGTCCATGAAGTCGAACGGATTGCGCGAGCCGTACTTCTTCGGCATGTCCAACTGCACCAGACGCTGGTCGGCGCAGTATTCCAGGTACTGACGCATATCAGCCACCGAGAGCCCCGCCACACCGCCGGAGAGCACGTCCTGGGCGAATTGCGTCTCGCAGGAAATGGCGTCTTCAAGCATGGCTTCCACCTGCAGTCGCATCTCATCGTCGAAGAGGTCGGGTTCTTCCTCGCGCACCTGGCGCACCACCTCGAAGGCGAAGGCCATGTGGCCGGATTCGTCGCGGAACACCCAGTTGGTGCCCGAGGCCAGCCCGTGCAGCAGGCCGCGCGAGCGCAGGTAGTAGACGTAGGCGAAGGCGGCGAAGAAGAACAATCCCTCGATGCAGGCGGCGAAGCAGATCAGGTTCAGCAGGAACTGCCTCCGCTGTTCGCGCGTTTCCAGGCGGTGGACATCCTGGATGGAATCGATCCACTTGAAGCAGAACTCGGCCTTGTGCCGGATCGATGGAATCGTCTCGATGGCCGAGAACGCACGGGTGCGCTCGTTCTGGTCGGGGATGTAGGTATCGAGCAGCGTCAGGTAGAACTGCACATGCAGCGCTTCTTCGTACAGCTGGCGCGACAGGTACATCCGCGCCTCGGGCGAGTTCACGTGCTGGTACAGGTTCAGCACCAGGTTGTTCGACACGATGGTATCGCCGGTGGCGAAGAACGCTACCAGACGATGGATCAGGTGCCGGTCGGCATCGGACATCTTCTTGTTGAGGTCGGTGGTGTCCAGCGAGAAGTCCACTTCCTCCACCGTCCAGGTGTTGCGGATCGCCGCCCGGTACATCTCGTAGAACTGCGGGTACTTCATCGGGCGAAGCGTGAGCTCGAAGCCAGGGTCGAGCAGGCGGGACTCGCGGGGTACGGGTTGGCTGGACATTCTTTTCCTGGTCAGTCGAGGCGCGCGGCGTAACGGTCGCGCACGTGCTGGTTGATATAGGTGGCCAATCCGCGGCCGGCGACTGCAAGCCGTTGCATGGCGGCGACGTCGCGAGCGCCGGGCACGGCGTGGTTGTAGAGGTAGGTGCCGCTCCCAAGGAACCGCACCTCGATGAAGGCGTCGCCGATCCGGTAGGCGGCGACGCCTGAATTGCCATCGAGGTTGCGGTAGCGCTCCACGGCTACTGGCAGGCCTCGCAGTACTCGGGGTTTTCCAGCGAGCAGAAGACCGCGGCGGTGGCTTCGTCTTGCGATGTTGCCGCAATGGGTGCCGAGGCGCGGGAGGCGGTGACCGTGGTCTTGGCGATGCGCGTGGCTGGACGTGAACGCAGGTAGTAGGTGGTCTTGATCCCGGATTTCCACGCGTACATGTACATCGACGATAGCTGGCCGATGTTCGGGTTCTCCATGAACAGGTTCAGCGACTGGCTCTGGTCGATATAGGCGCCGCGCGCGGCAGCAAGGTCGATCAACGCCTTCTGCGGCAATTCCCAGGTGGTGCGGTAGACCGCGCGAAGCTCCGCTGGGATGGCGGCGATATCCTGCACCGAGCCTTCGGCCAGCTTGATCGCATCGCGGATATCCGCCGTCCACAGGCCCAGCGTCTTCAATTCCTCGCACAGGTAGCGGTTCACCACCAGGAAGTCGCCCGAGAGCGTCTCGCGCTTGAAGAGGTTCGAGACCTGCGGCTCGATGCACTCGTAGCAGCCGGCGATGGAAGCGATGGTAGCGGTGGGGGCGATGGCGATCAGCAGCGAATTGCGCAGGCCGTGCGCCTTGATGGCCTGGCGCAGCTCCGCCCAGCGACCGTCAACGTCCGAAGGCGTGGCCTGCGGCCAGTAGTCGAACTGCAGTTCACCATTGGCGGCGCGTGACTCGGCGAAGCCCGGGTGGGCACCGTTTTGCTCGGCCAGTTCATTGGAGGTCTCCAGCGCATGGAAGTAGATCTCCTCGGCAATGCGGGTGGAGAGCTTCTTGGCTTCTTCCGAATCGAACGGCAGGCGCAGCTTGAAGAATACGTCCTGCAGGCCCATCACACCCAGGCCCACCGGGCGCCACTTCATGTTGGCGGTTTTGGCGGTGGCGATCGGGTAGAAGTTGAGGTCGATCACACGGTCGAGCTGGCGTACGGCGGTGCGCACGGTGGAGGCGAGCTTGCCGTAGTCGAAGGCGCCGTCCACCACGTGGCGTGAGAGGTTGATCGAGCCCAGGTTGCACACGGCGGTTTCGTCCTGGGAAGTCACTTCCAGGATTTCCGTGCACAGGTTGGACAGGTGGATCACATTTTTCGGGTCCGCCGTCTGGTTGCTGGTGGCGTTGGAACGGTCCTTGAAGGTCATCCAGCCGTTGCCGGTCTGCGCCAGCGAACGCAGCATGCGGGCATAGAGCTCGCGCGCCTTCACCTTTTTCGCCGCCAGGCCTTCGCTTTCAGCACGGGCATAGGCTTCGTCGAATGCCGGGCCCCAGGTGTCGACGAAATGCGGGACGATCTTCGGATCGAAGAGCGACCAGTCGGCATCTTCCTCCACCCGGCGCATGAAGAGGTCGGGCACCCAGTTGGCAAGGTTGAGGTTATGCGTGCGCCTTGCGTCGTCGCCGGTGTTCTCGCGCAGCTCAAGGAATTCCTCGATGTCCGCATGCCAGGGCTCAAGGTAGACGCAGGCCGCGCCCTTGCGCTTGCCGCCCTGGTTGACCGCGGCCACCGAGGCGTCGAGCGTCTTCAGCCAGGGGACGAGGCCATTGGAATGGCCGTTGGTGCCGCGGATCAGCGAGCCGCGCGAACGGATGCGTGAATAGGCAAGACCGATGCCGCCGGCGAACTTCGACAGCTGGGCCACGTCGCCGTACTTCTGGTAGATCGATTCGAGCGCATCCTGCGGCGAATCAAGCAGAAAGCACGAGGAAAGCTGCTCGTGCGAGGTGCCGGCGTTGAACAAGGTGGGCGAACTTGCCAGGTATTCCAGCGCCGAGAGCATGCGGTAAAACTCCAATGTCTCGGCGATATCGTTGCCGCCCAGCGAACAGGCGATGCGCATGAAGAAGTACTGCGGGGTTTCGATCACCAGGCGTTTCTGCGGATGGCGAAGCAGGTACCTGTCGTACACCGTGCGCAGGCCGAAGTATTCGAAACGGCGGGACGCGGAAGTATCGATGGCGTCGTTGAGCTTGCGCGCATTGGTGGCCACGAAGCTGCGCAGCCGGTCGTTCAATATGCCCAGTTCCGTGCCATGCGCGATCGACTGGGAGAAGCTCTGGATTTCCTGGCCCGACACTTCCTTGTCGATGAAGGCCGACAACAGGCGCGCGGCGAGCTGGCCGTACTCGGGCTCTTCGGCGGTGAGCGCGGCGGATGTGCGGATGGAAAGCTGGTCGAGCTCCTGGGTGGTGGCGCCGTCGTACAGGCCGCCGATGGTCTTCAGCGCCACGCGCATCGGGTCGACGCCGAACAGGCCCTCGGCGCTGCGGGTAACCGCGCGCACGATCTTGTTCACGTCCACGCTTTCCGTGCCGCCGTTGCGCTTGGTCACGCGCATCTGGCCGGGGCTGTGGGGAGGGGTGAGACTGAAATCGGGCGGCGTTGCCCCGGACTGCTGGGCAGGGCTTCGGTAGGGCGCGGCCGGCGCGCGGTCGGTAGCGGAGGTCGCGTTGGAGGCGACGACGGGGTCGGCCGCGCTTTCGCGCGTGGAAAGATCAAGTGGCTGCATGGCAATGCCCTGGCAAGACGTTCGATTGCCTGCTCCCGCGCGCAGGGACCGCAATGGCGGCGGCAACACGCGGAGGGGACGCGCAAGGGCCAGGGCAACGGTGCCCGCCTCGCAACGTGCTTCCCCGCGGAAGCCGTCACCACGAACCATCGCCGCTCTGGCGCTGGTTGCTGGCAGGTCTTCGGACTCGTGGCAGGCCCCCGGAGGGGTTTTCCTAGCCGTCGCTTCCCGATCCGATCGCGGACCAGTGCTTGTGACGGGTTCGTTTCCACTTACCGCTGCGGGGCAGTCCCGGATTCACACCGGATTCCCTTTTAAGCCGTGGCCGAAAAACCGGACAGGGCACCAACGGAACACAAGATATAGGCCGCCGCCGGCGGGGTCAACACAAGTTATGGTGTTGGGGTGCCATGGGCCGGAGGTACCTGACGGATAAAGGAAACTATGTCGTCGAGCACCGGCTTCTTCCCTTGCAGGGGTGTGGAAAGGGCAAACAACAGCCCCGAGTGACCTGTCCCGGGGTACAGCTTCAAGGTCACGGGCTCCCCATGGGCCTTCATGGTGTCGGCAAGCGAGCTGGAGTTGTGCACGTCCACCTCCTTGTCGGCCAGCCCATGCAGGAGCAGCATCGGCGGCTCGTCGCCGTCGACGAAATCGATCGGCTGGCCGCGGCGCTGTTCCGATGGCGCATGGCCGAACATGCCCAGCATGTCCTTCTCGTTCGGCGCGATGGGGACGAAGTCGTAGACGCCTGCCAGGCCGATGAAGCCGGCCAGTTCCCGCGTGGTCATGCCCTGCGCCTGTAACCAACGGCCATCGGTGGCGAGCAGCCCGGCGATGTGGCCGCCGGAGGAGTGGCCCATGATGAACAGGCGCGCGGCATTGCCGCCGAGTTCCCCGGCATGGGCATGCGCCCATGCCACGGCGCGCGCGGCATCCGCCATGAAGCCGTCCATCTTCACCTGGGGATATTTCCGGTAGTCGGCAATCACCGCGACGATGCCGCGCGAGGCCAGCGCCGTGCCGACGAAGCGATACCACTGCCGTTTGCCGCTGGTCCAGCTCCCGCCGTGGAAGAACACCACGATCGGTGCGTCGACGGCACCGGCGGGACGATAGACATCCAGCTTCAGTCCCGTTGAAGGCTCGAAGATGATCCCGCGCTCAGAGTCGATGCCATGGCGGTGGTCGGTGGTATTGAGCCCGGCGAAGAGCGTTGCCCTGCAACCACCCAGGCAGGCCAACAGCACCAGGCATATGCCAAGACGCAAGAAAATACCGCTTGCGCGGCCATACCAGGGCGGGACGTCACGCGCGATCGGCTTCATCCACCGAGCATGCCCGGTCGCGCGTGGGCCATGCAATGTCAGGCGAGTTTTTCGCCCAGGTAAGCCGGGCGCGGCGCACCGAAACCGGCCTTTACCTGGCGGGCGGTGTCATCGACCAGCACTTCTTCCTCGCCAGCTTCCAGTGCCTTGAGCACGGCATCCACTACCACCTGCGGAGATGTCTTCGGTGCGGTGACATTCTTCACCATGTCGGTATCGATATAGCCCACGTGCACGCCCAGTACCTGCACGCCATCGGCGTGCAATTCAGTGCGCAGGCCGTTGGTCAGGGCCCAGGCCGCGGCCTTGGTGATCGAATAGATCAGCGAGGTGGGCAGCGAGATCCAGCTTAGCGCCGAGAGCACATTGACCACCGCGCCGTGGCGCTTGCGCAGCGACGGGGCGAAGGCCTGGCTCACCGACAGCACGCCGAACAGGTTGGTGGCCAGCTGGGTATCGAGCGCCGGCCGGGCACCGTCGTCGAGCAGGCTGACCTTCGGCTCGGAGATGCCGGCGTTGTTGATCACGATGTCCACATCGGGGTGGGCGCGGGCGGCTTCGGCGATGGTGGCGGGGTCGGTGACGTCCAGCCGTACCGGGATGGCACCGGGCAGGTCCACCGTGGAGGGATCGCGCGCGCCCGCATAGACCTTGGCGGCGCCCAGCTTCAGCAGGGTCTGGGCGAATGTGCGGCCGAGCCCGCGATTGGCGCCGGTGACCAGGACGTTCTTGCCTTTGATTTGCATGGTGGTTCCTTCAGTTTAATGATGACCATCATCTAATGGGGCGCCCTGCCGGTTCTTCAAGTCCCATCACGGCTATTGTTTCACCCCTGGCATGCCATCATATGTCAGGTGTCATCCAACAGGCTGTCAGCCATGCGCTACGAGAACGGACATAAGGAAGCCACCCGGGAGAAGATCCTGGGGGAGGCCGCACGCCGCTTCCGCGAGGAAGGCATCGATGCCGTGGGCGTGGCCAACCTGATGGGTGGCATCGGCCTTACCCAGGGCGGCTTCTATAACCATTTTCAATCCAAGGACGCCCTGGCCCGCGAGGCCATGACCAACGCCCTGGAGGCCACCAAGGCGCGCTTCGAGAAAGATGGTTCGGTGGCGGCGCTGGTGGAGCGCTACCTTTCCACAGCCCACCGTGACCACCCGGGCCGGGGATGCCCGGCGGTAACCCTGTCGCAGGAAATTGCGCGTGCTTCGGACGAAGTGCGTGATGGCTTCACCGATGAGCTGGAAAAGATCCTGGCGGCCATCCGGGGCGGGCTGCCCGCTGACATGTCCGCACGGCAGAAAAAGGCCACGGCGATGGCGGTCTTCAGTTCCATGGTGGGCAGCATGACCCTGGCCCGGGCGGTGAACGATCCGGCGCTGTCCGACGACATCCTCGCCGCGGGCAGGAAAGCCGCACTGGCCATGCTGCACACCCCGTCCTGACCCACATCAAGACGCTATTGGCATGGCGCCTGTGGCACCCTATCGGGTGAGCGAAGGGTTTGGGAGCAATCGCCAGGTGGTGGAGCAGGTCGGGCAGGACGCATTGGTGGTGCGTTCTAGTCATTTCATGGCGGTGATGCGCCGTCTGGCGGGGCCGCTGTTGTCGGCGGTTTTGTTGTGCCTGGCACTGTGGGCTTTGCATAGCCTGGCCAGCGAAGTCAGCTACAGCGAAGTCTCGCATTACGTACACGACCTGCAGGGTTGGCAGATCGTGGTGGCCATGGCGCTCACCGCCGCCGGCTACATGGTGATGACGCTCTACGACTGGTATGGCCTGAAGTCGGTGGACGTCCCCTTGCCCCGGCGCGAGGTATCGCTGATCTCGTTCATCAGCTACGCCTTCAGCAACGTGCTGGGCATGTCGCTGCTGATCTCCGGTTCCATCCGCTACCGGTACTACATCCAGGCGGGCCTCACCAATACACAGATCGCCCGCGTGGTGCTGTATTGCACCGGCGCGTTCTGGCTGGGCCTGTGTGCATTGACCGGCGTCACCCTGCTGCTGGTGCCGTTGCCCGACGAACTGCCGTTTGCCGGTCTGCGCATCCCGGTGGCGATCGTGCTGACGCTGGTGCCGCTGACGTGGATCTTCGGCAGCCGGATCATGCGGCGCCCGATCAAGCTGTGGCGCTGGCACGCGGTATTGCCAAAGCCAGGGCCGGCCTTCCGCCAGGTGGCGATCGGCGCGGTGGACTGGTGGCTGGCGGCGAGCGTGCTGTACGTGCTGATGCCCGATGACGCGAATTCCGGCTTCGGGCATTTCCTGGCGGTGTTCGTGCTGGCGCAGATGGCGGGCCTGATCAGCCATGTGCCCGGTGGCCTGGGTGTGTTCGAAGCGGTGATGCTGGCCGGCTTCGGCGCCGCCGGCAACGAAGGCCTGGAGGCGCCGATCCTGGGCGCGCTGGCCGCATTCCGCGTGGTCTATTACCTGCTGCCGTTATGCGCCGCCACCTTGATGGTGCTGCTACGCGAGGCGCGGACGCTGACCAAGAAAAGCATGGTGCCGCCGTGGTTCGCGGGCCTCCTGCCGCCATTCTTCGCCGGCCTCACGCTGGTGTCGGGCGCCGTGTTGCTGTTCTCCGGCGTGACCTCCGCCTCACCCGGCCGCATGGACATGCTGCGTGGCGTATTGCCGTTGCCGGTGCTGGAGGCCTCGCATTTCCTCTCCAGCGTGATCGGCATGATGTTGCTGATCCTGGCCCGCGGCCTGCAGCGGCGCCTGGACGCGGCCTACGTGCTTACCCTGGTGCTACTGGTGATCGGCGCGGTGCTCTCGGTGCTCAAGGGCGTGGCGTACGCGGAAGCTGCGCTGCTGAGCTTGCTGGCGCTGGCCCTGGCGCCGGCGCACCGGCATTTCTATCGCCGCGCTTCGCTCTTCACCAGTACGTTCTCGGTGGGCTGGATCCTCGCCATCATCGCGGTGCTGGGCTGTACTACGTGGCTTGTGGTATTCAGCCTCAAGCACGTGGAATACAACAGCAGCCTGTGGTGGGAATTCTCCTTCCGCCACGGCAACGCGCCGCGCGCCCTGCGCGCCCTGGTGGGCGCGGCGGCGGCGGGCCTGTTGTTCGCCCTGGCGAAACTGATCCGCCCGATGCGCACCCGGCCGCTGCCGCCCAGTGACGTCGACATCCAGCGCGCCCTGCCGCTGGTGAAATCGTTTAATTCTTCCCAGGCCCACCTGGCCCTGATGGGCGATAAGACGCTGCTGTTCGCGCCGGGCGACAAGGCATTCGTGATGTATGACATCGAAGGCCGCAGCTGGGTCGCCATGGGCGATCCGGTGGGCACCGATGAGGCCGCCCGCCGCGAGATCGTCTGGAGCTTCCGCGAGCTTTGCGAACAGGCCGGTGGCTGGCCGCTGTTCTACCAGGTGCGGCCGGACGACCTGGACCTGTACCTGGACATGGGCATGCACCTGATGAAGATAGGCGAAGAAGCGCGCGTCAAACTCGCCGACTTCAACCTCGATGGGAAATCCCGCAAGAGCCTGCGCAACATCGTCAACAAGCTGCACCGCGATGGCCTGACGCTGCAGATCGTGCCGCCGGAAGAGGTCGCCTCGCTGCTGCCGCGGCTCAAACCTGTGTCCGATGCCTGGCTGCACGACAAGCACGTGCGTGAAAAGGGATTCTCCCTCGGCGGCTTCGACGAAAGTTATCTCGTCCGCACGCCGATGGCCGTGGCGTGGCTCGATGGCAATCCCGTTGCTTTCGCCAACCTGCTGTTGACCGACAGCAAGGAAGAGGCATCGGTGGACCTCATGCGCCACCTTCCCGATGGACCGGCTGGCATCATGGATTACCTTTTCATCGAACTCATGATCTGGGCGCGCGGCGAAGGCTACCGCTGGTTCAACCTGGGCATGGCGCCACTGTCGGGCCTGCGCAACCGGCGCATGGCGCCGTTGTGGAACCGCTTTGGCGCCATGGTGTTCGGCCGCGGCGAGCGCTTCTACAACTTCCGCGGCCTCCACCAGTACAAGGATAAATTCGGGCCCGAGTGGGAACCGCGGTACTTGGCGGTATCCGGCGGCATCGGCCTGCCGGTGGCGCTGACCAACGTGGCGAGCCTGATTTCCGGCGGCCTGACCGGCGTGGTGCGTCGATGAGGCGAAGTGCCCGTTGGAGCCTGGGCGTTGTCGGGCTCATCGTTTTCGCAGGCGTGTTGTGGTGGCAGCCGTGGAAGCACGTATCGCTCGACGAGGCGGCGGTGGTGCTCGACGGTGCGCGCGGCGTAGCGCCGCCACCTGAGCTTGCCGATGTGATGGTGGTGTTCTACAGCGGCGATGGCGGCTGGTCGGACCTGGACAAGGGCCTGGGCAAGGCCATGGTCGATCGCGGCGTGCCGGTGCTTGGCATTAATTCATTCAAGTATTTCTGGCGCAACAAGCCGGTGGATGTGGCGGGGCCCGAGCTCGATGCCGCGGTGAAGCAGTACCTGGCGCGCTGGCACAAGAAGCGCGTGCTGCTGATGGGGTTCTCCTTCGGCGCAGACGTGGCGCCGTCCATCCTTGAACAGGCTTCGCCGGAAACACGCGCTACCGTGGCGCAGATCATCCTGCTGTCGGGAAGCCGCGACGTGAACTGGGAGATCGAGATGGAGGACTACATGGTCGCCAACTGGTTCACCACCAAGGCACGCATCGTTACCCAATGGCTGAACCCGATTCCGCACACCCCGGCCGTCCCGCCCATCGCTGCCTTGAACGGCAAGCCGCCCGTGGCGTGCTATTGGGGCGCGGACGATTTCGACGACTCGATCTGCACCGACAAGACCTTGCCGAAGTGGGTGGTGGTGCACCCGATGCCCGGCACGCATCACTTCGACCAGAATTACCCGGCCCTGGCCACGCGCATCGTCAACGACTTCCCGAAGTAGTCACGCCGGCCGGTGGGCCAGCCAGGTAAGGAAACCATCGACGATATGCATGGGCGTCAGGTCGATTTCCGCGCGATAGATATCCTCGCCATGCGGTTCTTCCAGCGTCGCCAACTGGCTGTCGAGCAGATGCGGATCGAAGAAATGCCCTTTGCGCGCGGCCAGTCGTTCTCGCAGCAAGGCCGGCGTGCCGTGCAGGAACACGAACACCGTTCCAGGGCCGGCGAGGCGTTCGCGATAGATGCCCTTGAGCGCCGAGGCCGCCAGCACCAGGCCGCGCCCGGTGTCCCGGTGTTTGTTGATCACGCCTTCGATGGCTTCGAGCCAGGGCTCGCGGTCGTCGTCGGTGAGGGGGATGCCTTCACGCATCTTGGCCACGCTTTCGGGCGTGTGCAGCTGGTCGGAATCGACGAAGTCGCGCTCCATCCGCGTGGCCAGCAACTGGCCGATGGTGGTCTTGCCGGAGCCTGACACGCCCATTACCACGACGATGGGTGCGCCGGTATTGCCGCTGGATGAGTCTGTCGTCATCGAAAGCGTCCCTTGAGAGGCCCCTTCAACCTACACCCTAATCATTTCGCCGGGCACGAAAAATATCCCAGGCCGTGAAGGGAAGTTTGCGTTGTGCCGGATGGTAGCGGGCCGTACCATCGGGTGTTCTAAGGATTCAAGAAGGCCCACCATGGCGATTATCGACCTGCGCAGCGACACCGTCACCCGGCCCACCCGGGCCATGCGCGAGGCCATGCTCGATGCGCCCGTGGGCGACGACGTGTACGGCGAGGATCCCACCATCAATGCCCTGCAGGAGCGGCTGGCCGCGGAACTGGGTTTCCAGGCGGGGTTGTTCGTGCCCAGTGGCACGCAAAGCAACCTGCTTGGACTGATGGCGCATTGCGAGCGGGGCGATGAATACCTGGTGGGCAATGATGCCCATACCTATAAATTCGAAGGCGGCGGCGCGGCGGTGCTCGGGTCGATCCAGCCGCAACCGATTGCGCACCAACCTGACGGATCGCTGGCTATCGCGGATCTGGAAGCAGCGGTGAAGCCGGTGGACCCGCACTTCGCCCGCACGCGCCTGCTGGCGCTGGAGAACACCTGGCACGGCCGCGCGCTGCCGCGCCAGTACGTGAGCGAGGCGCAGGACTTTGCCCGTCGCCGCGGCCTTGGCCTGCATCTGGACG
>Ga0307510_10009185_pt1 | contig 11773 bp, 15 predicted proteins | sample 12_EM_MG_FD_207224 | JGI IMG/M metagenome (GOLD analysis project Ga0307510, IMG submission 207224) | Populus trichocarpa ectomycorrhiza microbial communities from riparian zone in the Pacific Northwest, United States - 12_EM | ecosystem: Host-associated > Plants > Roots > Unclassified | place... | reverse complement strand
CTCTCGCGGCGACGACACGACGTACAAGCACTGAGATCCACCCGTTAGCCACCATCATCACCAGCATTTTCCACCGCGCGAAAGTAAACAGACAAACATACGAGCAAATGTCTCCTCAATATTAACCACATTCCTAGCGCTCGTCTCCATAAACCCGCACTCATGGCCCCTCGCCCAGGCCAGTCCCTCCTGACTGGAGACCTGCCTTCCCTCCGCCAAATCGCACTTATTCCCCGCGACGATCTTGACAACGGGCACGTTACGCCCCTCCTCCTCCATCTCGATTAAGTCGTGGAAGTAATCCAGCGCCAACAAGGTGTCATGATTGGTGATGTCGTACACGAGCAGGTAAGCGTCGGCCGCGAGGTTATGCGAGGCCCAGAGGCCGCGGTACTCCTCTTGTCCGGCGGTGTCGGTGAGGTGCAGAGAGTACTCGCGGCCGTCGACGGTGCGGGTCACGCTGTAAGAGTCCTGCACCGTCGGGTCATACTCGTGCGTCCATTTACTACGGACCAGGCGGAGGGAGATGGAGGATTTACCTGTTTTTGTTTGTCAGTGAATGCTCGATCGATTGATCGCGATGTGAGAGGTGGGGATTTAGTATAATACCTGTCCCGCCGTCGCCGCAGACAGTGATAGATATTGTTTCCATCCTTCTTCTTCCTCCAATCAATTGAGTCTGGGAGAGAAAAAATAAGGACAAAAGTAAAATATCCAGGTTTCCCTTCTTGCCCTTTCGCAAATACGAGCACCCGCTTCAACCAATAAGTACCGGTAATAGCACCCGGAGAATGGTTACAGGTATATAGCAGTGAGAAGGAAGAAAAGAGATGACCAACCGATCAGTTCAAAATTCAGTTACAGTAACGCACCACATATAATACCCACAAGCGCGTCTCAGGGTCTTCCTTCCTTCCCTTCCTTCTGGAAGGGAGAGAGGGCAAAAAAGGAAGGAAAAAAAAATCACCCCCCAAACCTAACCCAACCTAACCCAACCCAACCAAAGGATTTTCCCTCCTGCCCCTGTCTCGCTTACAACCGAGCTAATGCGAAACATGTGTAATCTCCCCGTTATCTCTACTCGCACAAGTACTAGTACTCGTACGGGCACAAGCGCAACTCGAGTGGCGGGATGGAGACGAGAAACAGGCGTAACCGCTTTTGGCAGTGCGGCGTCATTGCGGCGACGACGACAAAAGTGATTCTGGCGACGATTTTTGCTAAATTACCGTTTCGGTGAATTACGGATTGGCAAAAAACGTTAAAGTTGCGAAATACGATACGATACCGGTATCGTGCGATATATCGAGTGAGTTTTTGTGATGGGCTGTAAGGGGGTTTGTGTGGTAAGTGGTTTGTAGATTCGAAGGAGGATAGGCGGAGGTAGGCGGAACATCGTACGTGCTCGAGTTTACCGGTACGAGTACTGTGCTGGAGATGGTGTGTGAGTGTACTTTAAGGCCTGGAATGAATGACGTTAGTATGCATGCGTCCATGCATGCATGCTTCGGCAGATAGATAGATAGATGGACAACATGAAAAAACATGAACTGACTTAACTTACCCTCCTCTCCGCACACAACACCATATATACCTTATGATACGAAGAAAACAGTTCTACCTCGTACACTTCTTAGCACACCTCCTCCTCCTCCTCTTCCTCCTCCTCATCATCGTCATCATCAACTCAGCTCCTCCTTTTACCCACCCTATGACGACCACCGTGCAACAACAACCCATTATTTTCCTCCTCTCCCCACCACCACCATCCAGATATTAACTTGCCTGGTAACTTCCCTTCCCTTCCCTCCCCTTCCACTCCACTCCTCAAATACTGAAATGTGAATACTGACCCGTCACCAACACAGCCCGACTCCTTCTGTCTACCTACTGACACCGGCAGTTCAACCCTTCCATTCCTAGCATTCCGGACAGGATCAATCCTTCCTTCCAGCCATTCATCCATCCCCTGACTAGCAAAAAGGAAAAAAAACTTCCCTTCTCTTCCTGCACCAAATCACATGCATGCCATGGGTATTTACCCCTCTCTAGAATACACATTTTTCTTATAACTCCGTAGTGTATAAGGACCCTAAGGTTTTATTTCTTTGCTGTTATCATACGGTAGTATGATATGAACTGTGCCATCCCCCAGAGATATTATGACTGGAGGCATGGGGGGATTTATAGTAATGGTAGTAATGGTATTGTGATGCCCGTGCTTGTAGGCAGGCAAGCAGGCAGGCAGGTGGTGTTTGTTTGTGCTGTGTTTCTGTTCTTTCTGTTCTTTCCCGCACTCTACATTTAGGGCGTTGGGTGCGCAGTAGCTTCAGCAAACCGGTAATCCACGCACTGCTCATATCGTACGTACAGTATATGCCGGTGTCAACTTGGCCTCCAGAACTACCACTCACTTAGACTACAGCCTTGCCTCCCTCTGACCTCGTTAGTTGACTTCACCTCACTTGACTTCACCCGCGTCGCTACTTAATTCCAAACACGGCTAGCAGGTTACTGTAAATCCGAAAAAGGTATCATAAATAAATAGAATAGAATGGGACGAGACAAACTACAGATAATAATCCATCAATCTCACCAAGAGCAAAAACCAATTTTTCTACCAAAACGACCGTGGAAAAAAAGGGGGGATAAAGTAAAATACCGCGAGAGGAAAAAAGCGAATGGTATGGTATATAAAAGTATGATATTTCCAAAACCCCTTGTGGAAAAACCAAACTGATGGACAGGAAACAAGCATCACATGAGAGGAAGGGAATCAAGTGAAATGAAAAAAAAAACCCCGAAACGAAAAACCCCAACCCCATGCAGCGATCGTTTAAATGGATAAAGTTCAAAGTACGGTGTAACGGAAGGGAAGAAATGGGGAATACAATGGTGGAGAGGAAATATAGAGGAAAACGAAAAAAAAAAGAGGGGTTTTTTTTGGTCAAGCTCAACGCCGGGAAATAACAAGTTTTTTTTGGTTCCTTCCGTCTTCTTTACCCAGGGTAAAGGGGTAAAGAGGGGAAGGGGAGAGATGAGTGCCCAGAGGTGAGGAAATATAAAAAGTTCGAGATTTCCTGAGCGAGGGCATGTTAATCGGTTGAATGGACCTATGGAAGGCAGGTGATGTCGAGGAGATGGGGGAGTTGGGATGGATTGAAAGAACAAAATAATAAAATAGAGGTCCGTAATGCATTAGAGGAAACGGTTAATAAAACAGACGAAACAGGAAATAGTCCGAAAGAAAAATGATGAGAAGCAGAAATTGGTGAAGAAATTGGTGAAGAAAAAGGGAGGCAAATAGTGAATTTTGATGCAAAATCCCATTACCGATTCTCGACAATTGGGAGTAGAGTACAATCGAGGACAAAGTATTGTCGTGACAAACGGACGAGATTGGGGGGCAGTAATGGAATATAAACACAAGCAGTATAAGAGGATGGCTAAGAGGTCAAGAGAAAGGGCGGGCGGGCGGAGAAAATAGAAAAGTTGCCCATTCCACGCGAATTTGTCATGACCCGTTGACCTTCATCTCTACCTCTCCATTTCCATTGATGTGGGGTGCTGAGGTAGGATGTGGCTGGAGTGTCGGCATATTCCCGCTCATGCTTCCTCGCCTTAGTTGCTGATGCACGGGTGATATCGGTATCGGTGTCATTCCTGCCGTCTTTGCTGAGGACAAATGAGGGGAGTCTCCCAGGGAGTGGGCAGTGATCGGCGATGATTGGGATTGTGTTGGGCTTGTGTTGCCCTTGTCTGAATTTGAGGTTGCCGTTCGTGGGGATACTCGTCCAATCTTATTTTTCCGCAATTAGCACATCACCATCGACCCACCAGAGCCAAACACGGCCCGCGGGGACTGCATAAGGCTGCCCTTTGTGGGAGAGAGCTTACCAATTTGGCGTACCGCAGTCCGCAGCTGTTGCACAGATCTCTCTTCCCACTCGGCCCTCTCCTCCATTCCGGAGTAACTCGGGTGTGACAATTTGCGCAGTCCTTCTCGAGCTGGTCCACTCCCTTTCTCCTCTTTCTCTTCTTGCGCAAGGCCACAAGGCTACTCAATTCCTCTACCAGTCTCTTATTTGTCCTTTGTAATTGTCTAAGCTCAAACTGCCAACTGGTTGATCGGGTCGTTTTGAGTTCTTCAAACAAGTTTTCGTCTGCCGTGGTTTCTGCACTGTCTTCTCGGGAATCGGGCGGTGTCTTCTCAGCTCCGTTGGTCATATGCGCAGCTTGATTAGGCGAGTTGTTACTCCATGAGGGTGTGGACGCCGCAGAACTCAGCGTATCAGATTGGTGGTTCTTTGTCGGGCTGCCAGCCGAAGCTCGGGTATGTTTCAGTAGCCGCGTCTGGGCAACGAGGAAAGTCGGCTTCTGGCTTTCTGTGCCATCACCGGGAAACAATGTCGTTAGGGCCTGTAAAAATTGACCTCGCTTATTTTGAATCTCGTGCTTAACGGTCGCCTTTGTTCCATTCCCTGCATTCTCTAGTGCCCTTCCGAGTTCGTTCTTTGAATCGGGCCTCATGAGTGCTTGAACACTTGTGCCAGTTAACTCCTCACTATCCCTGTCGAGTAATGTCTTGGCATTAGACGAGACGAAAAGGAACATCCCACTGGTGGACATTTTTGTCCAAAGCTCATTGTCTCCAATTCCTCCGGTGACCTGAACTTCCTTCCAACCAAGCCTGTAGACTGGTCGTTCCCTTCCAACCAAGATGATGCATTTTCTGCCCTTTCCCTGCTCTGTATGTAGACTGCCATGGCTTTCAAACCATGTGTACCCACTGTATTTTCGTCGAATTCGGAACACGACGTTGACCGAAGTGCTCGAAGAGGTGTCCTTCAAGTCTCTCGTCACAGGTACGATATCGCTAGGGTGGCAGACAGCGGAGAGGCTAGTTCCAACAAGCTCCTGGGGTTCGTACTCCAAAACTTTTCGTATGCTTGGGGAACAGTACAAGAAAAGGCCCTTTAGCGATAGAACATGTACCACATCATCGGTGTTCTCCAGAAGAACTTTGTCGAGTATCCTCTTGGAATGGAACTCAGAGTCTCCACTACCGAATGAACTCAATACATGGGAAACATCATCCCTAGCAACCGTCAGTCCTGTCCTTGCTGGGTCCATAACCAATGCCGCGGCAGCGGCTGGAACGTAGGTTGGTAATTGGCTGTATTGATAGTTGATCGCAAACGACCCGTCTGATCCTACTCAGTCAGCTCCGTAAATCGCCAAATCCATTGATTGGGGGGTACTGGCTTCGTACCTTTGTTTCGGTTAACCATGGCCCCAGGCTGTTCAACTAAGTCTACCTGGAAGCCAACGAAATATACAACCTCTGGGCTGTCCCATGTGATGGGTATCATAGTCAAGAGATTGGTAAATGGCTGTCCTCCTTTGCGGTAGTTGATGAGGGATGTTTGTGCCTCCTTTTTTGCTTGTATCTGGTTCTTGAGGTAGTAAACAGCATCGTCATCGACATACTTCCTTTTTACGCCCGGGACAATCTTTGCATCGGGAGCCTGGAGGAATCGACAATTTCGGCCTAGAATCTCGTGCTTTGTGTAGCCAGTCAAACGTTCGAATGTGGCACTACAGTACACGATTGGGTTGTCGAATTTCCGTGCATCTGTTACGACAAAGGAACAAGACAAGTCTACGGCTCCGATGTTGATTTGCGGGTTAGGTCTATTTGCTACCCTATACTGTATTTATGAGGCACTTGTATTAGCAACAACGGAAGGCGTAGGGGAGGCTCCACCAAAAATAGGATGATGCAGTCTCATGAAACAAGACATGAATAAGTTCAAGCTAACCAAGATTCCCAACATATCGAACCCTGTAGAAGAATAGGTGGTCTCTGTGAAATGTTTATTGACGTCCATTGGGGAGTATTGTGACGAAGGTGTCATCCCTGACGATCGAAAATGTTAGAGTTTATACGATGATCAAGGCCAAGCAAGTATATAAAGACCCACCTCCCATCTGGTCCATAAGGGATTGATCCATCCCCTGGTTTGGCATCTGAGCCATGTGCATTTGGGCCATGGGAGCAGATGTTATCGAATCGACTGACATTCGGTGTCCATGAGAACCGGGACCTAAAGGAGAGCCAGACATTTGTGGGCCTACTGGACTTTGGGGCACTGAGACCGCCATGGAATTGGTCACGGGACTTGAGTGGGATGTTCCCGATAGCACTTGTTGGTCGGCATACATCGAGATTGAGGATTGAATTTCTGGACCCGAGATGTTTCCCACTCCCATCATTCCTACCGCACTCAGTTCGGGAGCGGAAGCATCCATTTCAGAAAAGGATTCAATTGTAGTCGGTAACCGTCCCATTTCGTTACCCATCTGGCTCATGTCACCGGCACTGAAAGCTCCAGGACTCACCATCCGCGAAAAGGTATCGGCTTCCGAGTCGCCAACCCCGATATAGTCCAGGTTAAAACCATTAGCCAAGGACCTCCGCCTCAACTCGCGTGCATTTTCAGCTACAATCTCATCCATTCCCACAGCGCCAACCATGCCAGGTGTTGACGCTCGTCGACCACCCACTCCAGGTCTGTCAACAACGCTATGACCATGTGAACCGTGACCGTTGGTTCCTCGGGCACTTGCATTCCTTCCAGTAGGTAGGCTTGAGAAAGCATTACTCGCGGGCAGATAGCGATCGTACTCGTTTCCATCCAGTTCCATCATCATCATGATTGAGATCAAACCCTCGATCTTTAGAGATCGGAGATGGGAAAGGAAAGGGGAGGGGTGTGTGTGGGGAGTGCGAGCGGGAGTGAGCACTCGTCACACCCTTAAGGCGAAGGACGATAGAGAGAAACCTAACACACAGGGAATGGCAGTGTAGTGTGGAGATCGGGGAGCGGGCTTAAGGTGGTGCAAAGCAGCAAGGAGTGAGCCTCAATTTGAAGGTTGGAAGGGGAAGGGGGTTGGGTTGAAGGGTTGCTTCCTTTGGTCTGCTATTACTGGGGGGAGTGGGCCAAGGAGGATGTGTCTCGCGGGCCACAGTTAATATTCTTTTTGAGAAATAAAATAAAATAAGTCAAGAATACCGGTAATACCGATAAGAGTTGAATAGAATAAAATCAAAAGGATTTAAGTGAATTCGGGGGAAATTATTTCGGCGGGAGGGGGGGAGAAGGAAGTCCTTTGAGATCAGTTAAGGACAAACGAAGGGCGGGTAGGGTAGAGTTTAGTTGTATCGGGGTTCGAGATGTGTGGATAGAATTTCCTGGTGGCAAGAGAAAAATTGGAGGAACAGTCTGACTTGGGGCTCAGGGAGAGAGGGGGGAAGCAAGCAAGTAACAACAGCAAGAAGCGGGCGGGGTGGGGTGGGGATCTGCTGTCTAGTCTGATAGACACGCGGAGACGTGGTGGGCACGGGCAGTTGTGAGCGAGTAAATGAAATACTGACAGTGTGAGTGGGCGTCTGGGTGGATGTGTGGGATGTGTGTGTGAGTGCAGCTGGAACAGCTCTCTCTGTTTTTTTTGTTTTTTCTTTCTCACTTTTTCTTTTCTTTCTTTTTCTTTTCTGCTTTTTGTTTTGGAGCCCTTGATATGTATTTGAAGGAGCGTGGGTATCTGGTACGAGTACGAGGCAGGTAGGTATTGTGTGGTAGGTGCACCCGTTTTCTCACCCTCCGTATAGGGTAAGATATTGTTAAGGTTGCTACGGTACTGTAAGACTTGAAGGAAACAATAGAGAGACAAACGTTATTGGCCGGCCGCATATACGGACAGATAGGGTGTTGGCTGCCTGGCTGTCTCTATGGCCCGGGCCAGAATGGATAGGCTATGTCTTGCTGGCCTGTCTGGTTGCCCCGTAACACACTGGGAAAAGTAAGCTGGCAATGGCGGTTCCTTTCTGTCCCAGATCGATCGGAAGTGGATGGGAGGGGGAGGAGGGTATGGGAAAATAAGGAAAAATACAGGTTGGAGAAGAGGTGGGAGGCTTCCTTCCTTTCCACAGGACAGGGCAAGGGCAATCTGTCTGCCAACCACGGGGCAGACGGGGGGGGTGGGGTGGGGGTGGTGGGCAAAGAATGAATACCGCAAGAGGAAGAGGAAGGGAGAATTTTAAGATGCACAATTGTAATAGGTGGGAGTACGGTAAAAGATACGGCACGTAGAGACGATAGGTATGCCGCTAACCCTACTACTCCTTGCTTCCATACGAATCCCGCCTGGGAGGGCTCGCTTGTCGACTGCAGTGCTCGCTTTTCGCTGCTTTGTTGTGCGGTGTCGGTTGTGGCCGCCCGCCCGCTCGGAGTGCGGGCTTATTGGGTGGTTTGGAAACGCAACTGAGTGGACGAAATATGGGATGTCAGGGTTTTTACCTGTATCCAGCTCAATAGGAGAGGCTAAAGCAGGAAATCGAACCGATTAGGAGCAGAGCGTGGATATTGGATACCCGGTGTTTTGTTTGGCGAGCGATGGCTGAGGTGAGAATCGTGATCGTGGAGAGGATCGAACACTGGTCATGGGGATGGATAACCGTGGGGTGGAAGGTACCTGTGCAGCGCCGAAAACTGAAAGGAGGAATCGATATATAAAGAGCACTGCCGGAATCGCTGGCGGATGGCGAGAGAGGGAAGGGGAGCGAGAGGAGCAGGAAGGAGGAAAAAAAGGAAAAAAGGAGGGATGCCCATTCTTGAGCTACACTCCATATAGCACGACTGCGGGCATCGTTGTGTCTCTGCAGACTTTGTGTTTAAACATCCTTTCCCTTAAGCTTACTGGCTAGTTTTCCCAAACAGCTAATAATTTTCTTTACAAGAGGAAAGCATCATCATGGCAACAGAACTTTTGACGGCAGCAGAAAATAGCAGCCGCAGCAACAACAAACAAGCAGCAATACAGTAACCCCAAAAAGGGTACAGTAGCACCGTCGCCGGTTCCTCCTCTCCCCTCTGCTCCTCCACCTCCACCTCCCTTTCTCACAGCCATATGCCAATAACAAACGAACACTACCTTTCATCACCATAAGTTACGGCAAACTCGCCCCCCTTGGCTTTCCCGCTTTCCTCAACCAAACTTACTTGAACCACCACATCTTTCCAACCCTTATAACTGATTCTATGTGTGGCGGACCTTCCGAAGCCTGGCAGCCCGAAGAGCCAATGCCATGCGCAGGGGCGAGTGCATGAAGAGCTGCATACAGCCCACAGCTCACATACCGGTACATTGCTTCGATGGAGAAGACGATGATTTCCATCCTTCTCCTCACCCCCCCCTCTTTGTTTATCTGCTCGGCTCAGCTTATGCTCACTTGTATGATACTCTAACTCCTCACCTCTGATTCCTGGCTCTTAATTTCTACTCCTCCGCTCCTTGGAACAGCACTACCGTATGATGATACTAAATCGATGAATTGTTTCGCCTCAACACCAATTTTTTCTCGCACATATCCCTCATTCACCTCGTTAACTTCACTCGACTCATAGCAACTCACACGGTCCTCAGCCCTTGTCTATCCATGCCATCATCGTCATTCAATCCCCCATCTGCGTACTATCGCTTACACATCCGTTTCTTTTTTGAGAATTGTTAATTGCCGTACATTTTTCTTCCCTTTATCCTCTCTGTTCTCTTCCCTGTCAGGGTACAACATTTATTTTTCCCCCTTTCTCCTCCCGTCGCTTCGCTGGCCCCTCTCAACCACGACCCAGCAAATCCTATCATATCGATCAACCTGCACATGACATGTAAGGCTATGCCCCACCACTGTGCATCAAACTTTTTTTTTGATTCAATAGGACCGTTCTTCCACTTCGAACCCCAATCTGACCCAGCGAATAAGAAGCACGTCTCACTGTGGTGAGCACCTAACCTGCAATTCGGATGCTCACATTTTTTTCCCCTTTCCTTACTCAAGCAAATTCTGCTCCTCAGTAATTCGGAGTCCCACTCGGCACTTCTAGAATATCCCCAAAGAAAACGTGATGCTTGGACGAATTCGGACATGACTCTCCGCATTGGTTCACGACACGTTGTTTATCCGGCGCCAAGTGACCCAACCTGACCTCCGCTTTTCAAGCGCCACGGGCAAAGGTTTCAGTTTCGGATAACAACGGTCCCCGTAATGTGAGTTTATTCTCACTCTCCACGAGAGAGAGCGCAAAGAAAAATGACGGTGGAGAGATCTTGGTTATTTCCCTTTCTTTCCATTCATTTTTGCCCCTTCTGTTCCACAATACTCGAGGGCGGCTGGGTTGTTCCTTGATGGACAGACTACCGTATTATATTCGAATACAGTATCATGGATGCTGGAGATAGGCCTAAAAAATGACTGAGGATTACTACCGGATGAGACGATGGAAATTCACTTTCCACTCAATTGTCCTTCGGAAGCTTATCTATGTATCACCGCAAACCACGAAAGCACTGGGGCCGGCGATCAACGGAAAGTAACAAGGGGCTCATCCTCCTCCTCATCGTCATGAGCATCGTCATCATAACAAGCTTCATATGATATTTTTATTTTTATTTTTTTCCCATAACCGCCAGAAGCAGGCCCTACCTTACCATGTATAAAAGTACCGGTACCGGTATTCTTCCCCCTCGGAATAAGCTACCTTCGTCCATCATCCATCCATCCGTACTGAGTATAATATATTGAATTAACATCCAAGCCATGCAACCTGCACGTCTGGTACTGGAGCTACACGACTCGTCGAGAATGAAGTACCTTGCATCATACGGGAATACCGGTAATCCGAGAGAAATTCCACAGTGAAGCAATTCAATCAGTCAATCAATCAGATGGGTAGAGGGTGATTGGGGGGAGGAGGAAGAAAAGAAAGGAAAAAAAAGAAAAAGAAAAGCACCCTCCTATGATAATTCCCTTACGAGCACGGTGCGATTGGAAGTTTGGTTCCAAATTGGAACCAAAGGAGAAGATGAAGGAGGAGAAAAAAGAAAGTGCATAGTAACTTAACCTATTTCAATCACGCTACCATACTCCAGCGCACCACATACCAGAGCAGGACAGAGAAGAGCAAGCAAGAAAGAGGAGAAGGAAAAAAAAGTCCCCGAATGGCATCCTAAATTTGCCTACCATGCCATCTGCAAAGCGCAACCAAACCAAACTATTGAACACCTTTTCCTCCCCCCCTCTTCCGTTCTTCCGCCTCCTCTCTCTCTCTCCACTTACAAGGCTACTGTGACTACCGGGACGAAACAACGCTACTTGCACTGCGTAGCTTTTCCCAGCCTAGCCCAGCCTAGCCTAGCCCAGCCTAGCCTAGGGAGTGGTGCGGGGTGAACTTTTTTTTTGAAATGAGGGGGAAGAGAGGAGAAGGAGAGAGGGGGGAGAGGGGAGAAAGGAGGGACATGTCCAGTAATATCCGCAAATGACCAGTTTTTTTTTTCCCACCTGGTGGAGCTACTGTCTATGGCATGAAAGGAGGAAATGGTAATAATTATTATTTTGGTTTATCGTGGCTTTAGTCTCGTCTAATAGGGTAGAGAGGCTATGATACTGGTATGTTATGTGATCTGATGTGATATTATGACCAATTGATCTAGATATGGTAGAGAGAGGTATAGTACCGGGAGGCACAAGTATCATACCGTATGATAGAAGAAGTAGAAGAGTCTCTCTGGGGTTTCTACAGTATCATTGCTTGGTTTGGTTTGGATTGTTGGGCTGGGTACATTGCTTGTGCGAATGTACTTGGTGTTTTCTCATGATTGGTTTGGCAGCGGGGTAGGTACGAGCATAGTGCGGCAAGGGGGAGGGAGAGGAGGA
>Ga0307510_10009184_pt1 | contig 11773 bp, 13 predicted proteins | sample 12_EM_MG_FD_207224 | JGI IMG/M metagenome (GOLD analysis project Ga0307510, IMG submission 207224) | Populus trichocarpa ectomycorrhiza microbial communities from riparian zone in the Pacific Northwest, United States - 12_EM | ecosystem: Host-associated > Plants > Roots > Unclassified | place... | reverse complement strand
GCTTCCTCACGAGAGGCATGTGGAAAGGCTCTGCACAAGCAAAGCTGAGACATGATAACGCCGCCAGGGACAGATAGAGGGGGATCATAATGGGAGAGGGCTGGGGGAAGAGGGAGGAGCGAAACGGTGAAAGAAAGAGGCTCTTAGGTGGCCAGCGGACAAATGCATTTGTTCCGGGTGTCTTATAGAGGGTGACTGTCCACGAGGTTGCACCATGTGCACTCGCATCCAGGTGAATATCCACAGGAGGCGCGCGGCGGGGGGAGACGCGACTGTCGGAACCCTGATAGGACCCCGGAAGTACCCTCCAGCACTGGGATTAAAATTACGTGGATTTCTTTTCCGATATTTGAGCCGGGGACTGCGCAAGGGGACAGGATAAGCCTCTTAGTTCATTTTTGAGATCTCGATTTCAAGTCTAACCTTGGGAGGTCACTACAGAACCTCTGCGCAGCCACATTCAGAACTTACACCCCAGTCCCATCCCATCGCGCGGGTAGTATAGGATGACGAACGCGCGTTGATAGACCTCATGGCCGTCGTGCTCGTTCGAGGGTACCCGTCTCGAAGCAGACTCTGGGTTCGCCTTTTTTCCACCCAGGACCGCCATTATAGGGCACGAACAATGCGCGTAATCTATTGAAACGTCCTTCGTCAGACCATCCTTCCCTGCACCCAACGTGAAAGGCAACAGCTAACAAATCGGTCCCCGGCCCCGACTGTTTGCGACCCATATAAGTGTATGCCGGCTCGCACCCCGGATATGTCCCGAGTAAGGCTGTGTCCATTTACATACTTGACCGGACATGCCACACTGATCTCGGTCAAACCGAATAGGACTGTTTTATTCGGATTTACTTCCAAGCGCTCGAATGGAAAATTTATGGCTGTGGACAACTTCCCGCTCGCGTTTTCCCGACCACGTCCATTCCCACCACGCTCTATCAAAACTTGCAGGGGCCTCAAACATGTCATCTGACGGCAGAGGAAATGCGCAGGCCACATTGTTTTGCAAGGGTATATAACCAACCTCCAGCTCATCACCATCCCCATCTCTACCCATTTCTCCCGTTCTCAACCCAGCAAGGCTACAGGTATCTTCGCGTTCAACGTTGCTCCGATAATACAATCTTCCCAGCCCCGGCTTCATCCGTGAGATGTTCAACGCACTACACACTATACCCTACGCCATCTTACCTACCCACGGCGACCCCGCGCGATTACCATCGGTCCAAGAAAAAAACCCATCCCTCCTTCCTATTTTTTCGTCGTTTCTCAGCCTGGTCCGCCGGCACCCGTTCCTGTCGTCTACCATCACCTCTGTGATTCTTACAGGCGTTGTTGCCGGCGTCGCGAACCAGTCCCAAACTCCGGACAAGCGACATCCACCTTTACAGATCCCACCCAATGAGAATGGAGTGAGTAGTTTCACTGGCCCCAGTTGTATTTTGACTGATCATGTATCACAGATCGTACTCGCGGGATATGGTGTTGACTTCGATGGAGCCAATCAAAAGGTGGAAATCGCATGGGAGGTCCTGGGGTGTGGAGCGTACAGACTACCAACATACCCCCTCCCGGCTGCCAGAATGCTCAAGGCCGACGCGGGATGTGGCTCTCTCAATCGAGCGGTTGATATACATTTCAATTAGTGGGTGTATATTTGATATTCGATGCCAATGTCCGCGATCTACCTGCTGACAACAGACAGCAACCTCGGGGAATCGTATTCATATGACCCGGCCAGCTTCCCGTGGACCCCGGCGGGTGAAAAGCAATAGTAGGATCCGCAACGTGCTCCCTCGCTCGACTTACTGAACGAACCTGCTTCCTTCCAGCCTGTACACTCTGGTTGGCTTCACCACGACCCATCGCGTAGATTATATCAATACGAATATGGCCCCGTTCGATTCCTACTCCCTCAATATTTCTGCGTTCGTGATCGAGAAGGCGACAAACGTGTCCATCCCCATCGTCGCGCTCACAGCCGGTCAGGCACCGAACAACTTCGACATCTCATCCGTCGACGCGGAGACGACGAGCAACTACACCTACGATTCTGAGACAGGGCCGACCACGATAAATGCTGATTCCAAGATCGCTCATTTTAAACTAAAAAGGTCGCGGTCCGCGCAGACGCTTACAATGTGCTTGTTCCTTGTCAACTGGGCCTTGACTGCCAGCTCGGTATACATCGTGTTCACAGTCTTCGGGGTGGAGGAGACGGATGACACAGTCCTTTTGCTACCGGTTACCATCGTTTTGACCATTCCAACTCTTCGCAGTCTCTATCCCGGTTTACCTCCGTTCGGTATATACATTGGTAAGTTTAAGTTTCGGGCACCCAGATCTTCATTCAACTACCAACACTACTTTCAGACACATTCGGGTTTGTCTTGCAGATGATGACAGTTGCGGTGTGCGCTATCGTACTGGTGTACTTTGTTGCCACCCCAGTGTCCGGGCCGAAACGACGAGCCTCCCTTAATGAAGGAAGCATCCCCAAGATGTCCAACGCACTCCAAACTAAACCCTGCGCCCCCTCGTCTACCCACGTCGGCCCCAAAGGGTTACCATCACCCCAAGAAAAAAAAACATTAATGTCTCTGGTTTCTTCATCGTTCCTCAGCCCGTTCCGCCGGCACCCGTTCCTGTCGTCTGTCGTCGCCTCCATGACTCTCACAGGTATTGTTGCAGGCATCATGAATCGCTCCTACACTCCGAGCAAGCGAGATCCATTTTTGCAGATCCCACCCAATGAGAATGGAGTGAGTGATATTGCTGGCTTCGGTTAAGTTCTGGCTGACCATACATCACAGATTGCGCTCATTGGACATAGTTATCCCTTCGATGAAACCAGTCAACAGCTGTCGACCTCATGGGAGATCCTGGGATGTGGGGCGTATAGACTATCAACACACCCCTCCCCAACCGACGTGGGATGTGGCTCTCTCGACCGAGCAGCGAATATATATTTCAATTAGTGCGTATATATTCGATGCCAATGTCCACGATCTACTCGCTGACAACCGACAGCGCATCCGAGGTCACGTATTCATATGACCCGGCTAGTTTCCCGTGGGCCCCAATGGGTGAAAAGCAATAGTAAGATTCGCAACGCGTTCCCTCACTCGACTTATCAGACGAACCTACCTTCTTTCTAGCGTATACAGTTTTACTGCCTTCACCACTCAATATGCCGCAGTTTATTCTGATACGAATATGGCCCCGTTTGATACGTACTTGCTGAATACCTTGGTGTTCGTGATTGAGAAGGAAACAAATAAGTCCATTCCTATCGTCAAACTCACAGCCGGCCAGGCACCGGGCAACTTCGGCATCTCATCCACCGAGGTGAAGACGGCGAGCAACTACACCTACGATTCCGGGACGGGGCCGACCACAATAAATGTTGATTCCAAGATCATTCGTATCGAAGCGAAGAGGTCGCGGTTCGCGCAGGCGCTTACGATATGCTTGTTTCTTGTCAGCTGGACCTTGGCGACCTGCTCGATCTACATCGTGGCCCTCGTTATCTTCAGAAGGGAGCAGATGAATGACGCCGTTCTTCTGCTCCCGGTTACGATCGCTTTGACCATTCCAACTCTTCGCAGTCTTTATCCCTGTTCACCTCCGATCAATATATCCATCGGTGAGTCTCGGGTACTCGGATATTAGTTCAAGAACTGATGCTACTTTTAGATACATTCGGGTTCTTCTTGCAGATGATGACGGTTGCGGTGTGCTCCATCATACTAGTGTACTTTGTTGCTATTCCGAAGTCCGCGCCGAAATGACGAGCCTCCTGTGGCGATGGAAACACCTAATTGTCGGGCTGTTGGAGCACGTAGTTATACGTCGAGTGTTCTATACACATGCGCCTCTAATATGCTGAGCACGTATATTCTTGTAGTCTAGTCTCAAGCCGGTCGGAGGCTTGAGCGTTCACCAGCGGGGTTTTACCCTCTGCACGCCCTGGAAACGCTGGCAGTAGTCATGGCAAGAACAAGCATCCGCAGTGACCTCCGTAAATGCATAACTAGTGAATGCAGCCGGCAAGGGTCATTTAACCGTTACTCAGTACGTACTGCCTTCGACATGATCACGCAATATATCTTTCATGTGATCCTGGGACTCCGCGTTTCATTGTGACCGCATACATAGAAAAATGGCTGGGCGGTTAGTCCGACGTAATCAGCATCCATGTTGCCAGACGGTTGTGCCGATCGCTAGCTTCCGGCACATGTCCGATCCTTGATTTGCCAACACTGAGGTCCTTGCGGGACCTCAGACATGCTGCCTGACGGCCGAAGGGGCGTGCAAGCCACATTGTTTGCGGGGATATATAGTAACCAACCTTCAGCCCCCTTATCGCCATCCCCATCTCTACCCGTCCTACCTTTATCCGTGAGATGTCCAACGCACCCGAGACTACACCCTGCGCCCCCTTACCTACCCCCAGAGGGTTACCATCACCCCAAGAAAAAAAAACATTACTGTCTCTGATTTCTTCGTCGTTCCTCAGCCTGGTCCGCCGTCACCCGTTCCTGTCGTCTATCGTCGTCTTCGTGATTATCACAGGCACTGTTGCCGGTGTCGCGAATCGGTCCTACACCCAGGACAAACAATATCTATATTCGCAGATCCCACCCAATGAGGATGGAGCGAGTGGTCTCACTGTCCCCACTCGTGTTTTGACTAACCATGTATCGTAGATTGCATTCGTTGGACACACTTCTAGATTCGAAGAAGTCAACCAACTGCTGTTCATGCAATGGGAGGTCCTGGGATGCGGGACATATAGACTACCGACATATCCCCCCCCGACGGGGATACTCGAAGCCGTGGGATGTGGCCCTCTCAACCGAGCGGTGGATGTATACTTTGATGGGTAGGTATAGGTTTGATGTCGATGTCCGCGATCTGCCTACTGACAACCGACAGCGATCGCTTCCCATGGAAGTCATATGATCCAGCCATGTTCCCGTTGGGGCCAACGGGTGAAAAGCAATAGTAGGATCCTCAACGTGCTCCATTCAACCTATCAAACTAACCTACTTTCTTTCTAGTGTGTACCGTATTTCTATCTTCATCGTTGGAGTCTACGTGGACTATTCTGATACGAACGTGGCCCCGTTCGATGCCTACTCGCTCGGTACTTCTGTGTTCGCGATCGACAAGGCGACGGACGAGTCCATCCCCATTGTCGCGCTTACAGTCGGTGGAGCAACGAGCAGCTTCGACGTCTCGTCTACCGAGGTGGAAACGACGAGCAACTACACCTACGATTCCGGGACGGGGCAGACCGCGATAAATGTTCATTATAAGATCGCTCATATTGAAGTGACAAGGTCGCGGTTCGCACAGGCACTTATAATGTGCTTGTTCCTCGTCAACTGGGCCTTGACTACCGCTTCGATCTACATCGTGGTCCTCGTCGTCTTCAGGAGGGAGGGGATGGATGACGCGGTCCTCTTGCTTCCGGTTACGATCATTTTGACCATTCCAACCCTTCGCGGTCTCTATCCCGGTTCACCCCCGTTCGGCATATACATCGGTAAGTCTCGGGCAATCAGATATTAGTTCAAGTACTGACGCCACTTTCAGACACATTCGGGTTCATCTTGCAGATGATGACGGTCGCGGTGTGCTCTACCATACTGGTGTACTCTGTCGCTATTCCGAAGTTCGTGCAGAAATGACGAGCCTCCTGTGATGATGGGGGCACCTCGTTGCTGGGCTGATGGAGCGAGTAGAAATATTTGATTAAGGAATAAGCAAAAAACGTGAATAAGTTTAAAAAAGTGATCTGGGAAGAATGAATGCAGGAAAAATGCAAATAAGATGTTCGCCGAGCTCGATACGATGATGACCCAGCTGCAGCTAGGATCCAGGGAGGCGGCCCAACCTCGCAGAAACCGGCTGAGTGCCGGCGATCGCTCCAGCCGGGATCCGGCTGAAACATAACTGGCCAGTTTTTGGCGCCCTCCTCCCTGTGCCCTCCCCGCCTCTGAATGCGAGGCTGGGTTCTAGCCTGCAATCTGAATTCATTTCCAAGCGCTCAAATGGAAAACTGCCCGCATATATACGTATTTCTCGGTCACGTTCATTCCCACTGCTACGTCTATGATCGAGCGACCTTGCGGGATCTCGGACATGTTGCCTGACAGCCGAAGGAACGTGCAGGCCACATTGCTCGCGGGGGTATATAACCAACCAACCTTCAGCTCCCTTATCGCCACCTCTATCTATACCCGTCCCGCCTTCATCCGTGAGATGTCCAACGCACCTACCCACGGCGGCCCCGAAGGATTACCGTCGGCCCAGGAAAAAAAACCATTACCGTCCCTGATTTCTTCGTCGTTCCTCAGCCTGGTCCGCCGCCACCCGTTCCTGTTGTCTATCGCTATCTCCATGATTATCACAGGTATTCTTGCCGGTGTCGCGAATCGGTCCTACACTCAGGACAGACAAGATCTATATTCGCAGATCCCACCTAATGAGGATGGAGCGAGTGGTCTCACTGTCCCCACTTGTGTTTTGACTAACCGTGTATCGTAGATCGCACTCGTTGGACACACTTCTAGTTTCAATGAAACCACCCAAAAACTGATGGTCCGATGGGAGGTCCTGGGATGTGGGGCCTATAGACTACCAACATATCCCCCCCCGACGGGGATACTCGAAGCCGTGGGATGTGGCCCTTCCAACCGAGCGGTGGACGTATATCTCGATGGGTGGGTATATGTTTGATGTCGATGTCCGCGATCTGCCTACTGACAACCGACAGCGATCGCTCCCCGTGGTATTCATACGACCCAGCCAGGTTCCCGCGGACCCCGACGGGCGAAACGCAATAGTAAGATCCTTAACGTGCTCCTCCATTCAATTTATTAACGAGCCTACTTTCTTTCTAGTGTGTACGGTTTAATTTCCTTCGTCGCTCAATACACCGCAGATTATCCCGATGTGGATACGGCCCCGTTCGATGGCTACTCGCTCAGTGTCCCTGCGTTCGTGATCGACACGGTGGCGAACGAGCCCATCCCCATCGTCGCATTCACAGTCGGTCAGGCACCGGACAGCTTCGACATCTCATCTGTTGAGGTGGTGACGACGAGCAACTACACCTACGATTCCGGGACAGGGCCGACCACGATAGCTGTTCATTCCAAGATCGCTTATATTGAAGTAAAAAGGTCACGGTTCGCGCAGGCACTTACAATATCCTTGTTACTTGTCAACTGGGCCTTGACTGCCGCTTCGATCTACATCGTGGTCCTCGTCGTCTTCAGGAAGGAGAGGATGAATGACGCGGTCCTTTTACTCCCGGTTACGATCATTTTGACTATTCCAACTCTTCGTGGTCTCTATCCCGGCCCACTCCCACTCGGTATATACATTGGTAAGTCTCGAGCACCTAGACCTTAGTTTAAGTACCGACGCCACTTTCAGACACATTCGGGTTTATCTCACAGATGATGACAGTCGCGGTGTGCTCCGTTGTACTGGTGTACTTTGTTGCCACCCCAAAGTCTGGGTCGAAGCAACGAGCCCCCAACGCACTCCAAACTACGCCCTGCGCCCCCTCATCTGCCCACGTCGGCCCCGGAGGGTTACCATCACCCCAAGAAAAAAAACCATTGCTGTCTCTGGTTTCTTCGTCGTTCTTCAGCCTGGTCCTCCGACACCGGTTCCTGTCGTCTATCATCATTACCGTGATGCTCACAGGGATTGTTGCCGGTGTCGTGAATCAGTCCTACACTCAGGACAAACAAGATCTATATTTGCGAATCCCACCCAATGAGAATGGAGCAAGTGGTCTCACTGTCCCCAGTTGGGTTTTGACTAATCATGTATCGTAGGTCGTACTCGTTGGTCACACTTCTAGCTTCAGTGAAACCGACGAAAGAGTGGCGGTCCGATGGGAGATCTTGGGATGTGGGACATATAAATTAACGGTGTATCCCTCCCCGAATGGAATACTCGAAACCGTGGGATGTGGCTTTCTTGATCGAGCGGTGGATGTATATTTCGATGGGTGGGTATATATTCGATGCGGATGTCCGTGATCTACCTGCTTACAACCGACAGTGGTCCCTGGTTTTCATATGACCCGGCAACGCTCCCGTGGACCCCGAATATGGGTGAAAAGCAATAGTAAGATCCGCGACATGCTCCCTCGTTCGGCTTATTGAACGGGCCTGCTTTCTTCTAGCCTGTACGGCTTGGCTGCAATCGGCTTGGGCCATCTCGTGGAGTATTTCAATACGAATATGGCCCCGTTCGATGCCTACTCATTCAGTATCTCTGCATTCGTGATCGAGAAGGCGACAAACGAGTCTATCCCCATCGTTACATTCACAGCCGGTGAGGCACCGGCAAACTTCGACGTCTCATCCACCGAAGTGGAGACGACGAACGACTACGCCTACGATTCCGGGACCGGGCCGGCCACGATAAATGTTCATTCCAAGCTGGTTTATATTGAAGCGAAAAGGTTGCGGTCTGCACAGATACTTACAATGTGCCTGTTCCTCGTCAATTGGGCCTTGACTACCGCTTCGATCTACATTGTGGTCCTCGTCGTCTTCAAAAGGGAGAGGATGAATGACGCGGTCCTTTTACTCCCGGTTACGATCATTTTGACCATTCCAACTCTTCGCAGTCTTTATCCCGGTTTACCTCCGTTTGGTATATACATCGGTATGTCCCGGGCACTTGGATCCTAGTGCAAGTACTGACGCTACTTTCAGACACATTCGGGTTCGTCCCGCAGATGATGACGGTTGCGATATGTTCCATCATACTGGTGTACTTTGCCCGGCCCATTCCGAAGCCCGTGCAGAAATGAGCCCCCCGCGATGATGAAAGCACCTAATTATTGGGCTGATGGGGCGGGTGGTTGGGCGTTGGGTGTTCTAAGACGACGAACTAGACGTGTGCGCCTATGATATAATTGGTGATGTACTAGTATGATAAATTCACGCTGGGCGGCGAGATTAATGCGAAGAGATATTCATCATGCATCTCGACGGACAGCCTCAACGGTGGGGAGTGGGCCTGGAGAAACCTCCCGCGATTTCAACACATTTCACCTTACAGTACCTAGACCACACACCAGCATCCTCATGTATCAGGAACATGAAACGAGTATGCTGTCCGCAAACAAGGGGGAGATCATATTCAGTTGCCCACGTGGTACACGTAGGGGCATGAGGCACATGCATGGAGCATGTTCGCTACAGAAGGGAGCAAATTGATTGACTGCGAACGCAAAACACGCGCAATACCAACGATGATTCGAACCATAAGAAGCGGATGCCAGGAACGAAGTGGTGAGTGATCAAATTAAAATGCGGATGATACACAAAAAAAAACATAAGATTTAGAATGTAGCGACGGCACAGCCTTGAAAGGTGGACAGTAAGTTCCGGTTCACCACCGACGGCCTTTCCCGAGCTCTCGACATCGTTCGTCGTCTTCTCTCCGGTCAGTTGCGTTGTCGGACTCGAGGCCACTGGCGATTTCTCGCTAGTGTTTTTAGATGACGGGGCCTCTTCGATATCTACCTTCTTGTCTTCCGTGGGATTGATGGAGCACAGTAGGATCCTGATGGGGAACGTAGCAAAGTACCGGTGTGGCAAAAAGTGAGGAATCTTCCGGAAACTTGATGTTGCCGAACAAAACCATTGGACGTCGCAGGCAGTTTACAAACGTGGGGGGGGGGGGGGTGGAATCAATGATGGGCAGTGGTACAACGAGAATGAGGCGGTATGTGCGAGTGGAGGAGATGGACAAAGGGAAGGATGGTAGTCGTATCGAAGCACATTTGTGGTGAGAAGCGGACGTAGTACCAGTATACTACATACATATATGTATATATATATAATGGCAAGGCGAATAATAGTGACAGAATGAATGACAAAGGATTAGTTTAAGATGACGAGCAACAGCTCGATAACGGGTTGGCTAGAGGGATAAGTTCACTCAAATGTCAAGGTGCCGTGGATGGGTCAACTGCTAAAACGGGTAGGTGAACGGAGAAGCAGCGGCCACCAGGAGCATCGCCCTAAAAGAAACTGCGACTGTAGAGAGGAAACACTTTCGTAAATAAAATTGCACTTGCGTAAAATGCTGGTTTGCTTACCACAGGAGGTTCTGCCATCTCTGCTATACACCATTTCAAATTCCCGTCGGAGTGCCTGTAGAGCGAGGAGAGGCCGAAGTACAAGTCCAAGACAAGGTAACAACGGGTGGAGAACCGTGATCAGTTAAAGCCTTCTGCCACGAGGCACACTTCCCAATAAAAGGGAGAAGTCAGATTGCAACGCTCACCCGAAGATCTACTCGCGGCCTCACTCAGTTGAGCGAACCCAATCGCGGCCGGCTGGGAGCGGAAGACGGAATAAACATTCTTAAGGAATGTGCCTCCAACAACCCAGTTAGGGTTTCCTCCGCCCTCGGTGAAATTTAAACCGGCGGTCAAGTCAAAGATGCCTCCGACACAAATATCGGAGGTGGTGCCGACCCGCCCGAAATTCATATCCTGAGCGTCAATGGGCCACGATTTCCCTCCGAAGGCCATGGTGACCGAAATGGTGGTACTACAAGCTAGAGAGAAATCATAACGCAGGGTCTCAATATCCGAATTGACGAGTAGAGAAAGGAACATACGAAATCCGTAGAAACCGGCGAGGTCACCGGATAGTTGCTGGGAGCCGGGAATCTGGGCATAGATGGCAGAAATGGCGGCGGAAGGACCACCAACGAGCGTCGTAGCAGTATCGATGGCAGCAAAATTGTCGGACGGCAAGGTAACGGACTGTCCATTGACAGTGATCCCTGCAATCGAGATACGTGTGAGAAAAAGCCGAGGAGACGAAGGTGATCTGGGTGCGTACCCGAGACGCTGAGGAGCCAGTAGGTCTGCCGCCCGGCGTTGGTGACTAGCGGAAGGAACTCGATGTCGCCTGTGAAAAGGCTCTGATTCTGACCGCCGAAAGTAAAGACGCCACCAAAATCTTCCTCCTGGGCACTTTGATCGTTCAAGAGTCGGGTAAACCAGAAACTCATTTCGGGGGTCGACAATTGGCCGCCTTGGGCAAGGTTCTGCCAGAATGGGATGGCCCCGGTGGCGGCAATGGTGTCGAATGCAAGACCCATGATGCCGGCCTTGGAACCGTCTAGGAGAATAGTAGAGGTCTGATCGACCAAGAGCCAAGGCTGGTTCTGAATTTGAAATCCGCCCATAGCCACAGTGTCCCGGGCAAGATTACCGGCGACGGAACCAGAACCATAATTGATTGTGACTCGAACAGGTTGACCAGAGTTATCCTGGCTGACTTGGAAGCTAGTCGAGGCGCCGCTGTTGAAGTTTGTGCTACCCGGGGTGCAAGTTGTACACTCTGCGGCGGTGACCCACAGGTCGGAAGAACCCGTGTCTAGGGCGACATTGAATGATTGAGGGCTATTTGATATTTGAGTTCGGAGCGCGGAGAATGTGAGCTGATCAAGGGTGTCGGACGCACGGGGTTCCAATTTGGACCGCACCCATGTAACCGACGTCGTGGTGCTGTGGATCATCGTTAAACACAGGTGAGAAATGGGAAAGAAGCAAGGACATGCCCGGTTGACGAGTGGGACAGCCGCAGTATTCTGGCGTTTCGAGGTGGAAGGGTGATTGTACCCATACTTTTTCCTGAGGGCATTCGCAGCATCCCCATAACCTTGGGTCGAGAGCGGAGCACGCTTCCTCACGAGAGGCATGTGG
>Ga0307510_10009182_pt1 | contig 11775 bp, 10 predicted proteins | sample 12_EM_MG_FD_207224 | JGI IMG/M metagenome (GOLD analysis project Ga0307510, IMG submission 207224) | Populus trichocarpa ectomycorrhiza microbial communities from riparian zone in the Pacific Northwest, United States - 12_EM | ecosystem: Host-associated > Plants > Roots > Unclassified | place... | reverse complement strand
CCCACTGCTTCCCAAGCATCGCAAGAAACGCGGCGAAGAGTGAAGTCGCGAGGCTTGCATATAGTAGAGACTGGATGGTGATGATCTCTGCAGGAGGTCCGGTCCAGGTGATAGAGCTTGGGTCCGCGTCAGGGAAGAGTGAAACGTTCACGGCATGGATCAAGATGCGCATGTAGGCGGCGGTCATCTCGTTGGGATCTGGCTCGAGCTTTGATTGGACATCGACGATGAACGCAGAACTGACTGCGGAGAACAGACCGGCCTGTGCATGTTCGGATTCAGTGTCGAGCACGACATATGGAATCAGAGGACTCACGAAGATGAGGGAAGTATTCAGGTCCTCGTCGTACTTGCCCGCATAATCCCTGTCAAATTCTCCGGATTCCCTCCGGTACACGGTGAAAAATCGGTTCGCGAGTCATTGGTCCTCAGGGGATAATTTTTTGAGGGCGGAATGGAGGTTGTGATGAGTGGTCACCGGTCATTTTCTACTCCTGCCATGGCCGAACGAGGTGAGCGGACCACTGTGGATCAATTCGGATTTTCAAGGGTTCTTGATTCCCTCCCTGAGGTTGCGGTGGAAGCTGTACCATCTCCAGCGATGATGAGGGGAGGAGCACAACGCTTGGTCGATCGACCGGCGTGTGAGTAGAGAGCCAACTCTGGTCGACCGTCAAAAATCCCCGGACGAAAAAAAAGTTCTCTTTTCACGTCTAAATCGCCAGCGACGTTCGGTTATTATAAGTGTCCAGTGGGGTGTTCGAACGCGTGGCATACGATGAAATACCACCGCTTCAGCGTCCTTACATACTAAATAATTTCAGTCACGTTCTTGCTTGGGATATCCCGCAATGCGCTGTAATTGGTTTGCATGTAAGTTACGTACCGCGCCAGCCACGAGGTATCGTGGGTGTCTGGCCTCATGGCCTTTGATTGCAGACAACATCTGCAACCACGAACCATCGTGACAAAACCATGTTTCCAAAGCGACGTTTGACGAATACCGGGGCCACCGGGAGCAACGCTGATACGAGTCGTTGTGAGTGAATTCAACGCCTTCCGCAAAATCGACTCTTTAACTGTTTGAACCCCCAGCAAAGAGGCAGAGAGTCGCCGATGGCGCAAAGATCCTCCTCGATGTCGCAAAAGAGTCTGCCGATTGGTTCCCTCCCTTAAAGTCTGCCCTCGGCGGAGTGAACGCGCTCATCAAGCACTACGAGGTATTGGTCGAATCGGTGCCGTCGCACACAACTGACACCGGCGCTCGCAGCAATTCGAAGATCTCAAGGAGAAGATAGAAGATCTTAAACCCCAGTTGGACAGGTTCAAACAAAAGGTCACCACGGCAGCTATCGACGGAGACCCTGCAGAGACGGAACGACGCAAAGAATTGACCAGGTACGCTCGTCGATTGCTCACCTCGCCACATCTATCAACTCCCCTCACAGCGTGTTGGAAGAGATCGAAAAGCGATCCAAGGCATTACTGGAAAAAGGCAAGACTGCTCGGTTCTTAGACAAGGGGAGGGATTCCGGAGAGGTGGTGAAACTCGTCGAACGACTCCGAGATGCCATCACCCACTATCAAGTAAGCGATGACTGATTCGTAGTGCAGAATACGAATTACACTGCGGGGCAGGTTTCACAGCAGCAAGCAATCTACGACCAAATCACGAACCTTACTGTGAGGGTTTCCGACCCACTTGTCTCTATCCTTTTCACTGATGATCGGTCCTTCCATCAAGTCTTCTTTCAACAGCCTATTGAGGATTCATGAGGTGATGCGGATCAGCGGGCTTGTCACGACATTTGCTGATGTTTGAACAAAAGTCCACGTCGTTGAGGAACAAGCTTGATTCCGCTATGGCACGGCTGGATCGGCTGTGCTCACAGGATGACGGCGAACTTTGGGATGAAAACAGGCACGAGCAACGCGCAAAGCTGTTCGAGTGGGTGTTCAGGATCAATCATAGCCTACCATCACGCTCATTTTCTGCTAGCACTCTAAGACTCATCAGGGACGCCGGGAACGTGCTGTACAACCGGATCACCACCAAGGGCTACAAGGAATCCCAAGAAGATATTCGGGCTGCGTCCGGAATTACTGAAGATATCCGTGATGCTCTCCTTGAATATCAGGTTCGTAGTAACAAACTGTAGGCGACTGGGGTACAACTAAAATTGGGACACGTTGACAGATGGCACACCAACAAGCGATATACGACCAGAACTGCAAGCTGATTGTGAGTCGCACAAGCTGTGCGTCGAGAGCATATCTGACATTGACTGTGGCTCTTAGGACACCGGTCTGGTCCTTCCCTCCTTCCTCTTGAATCCTACTTACCCGTGCGTCATATAGCTGACCTATCGGTGCTGAATAACTGTCGTCGCGCACAAGGAGCGGAGTATTGTCACGGTAGTCGCCGTGGGTGTCTCAGAGGGACACGAGAGGCGGTGCTGAACGAGATCGAGTCATGGGTCAATGACTTCGACCTGTCTCCAGTCTTCTGGCTAAACGGTCTCGCCGGCACCGGCAAGTCCACGATTTCCCAGACTGTCAGCGAGCGGATCTTTGCTGACGGAGAACTCGGAGCATCTTTCTTCTGTTCACGCGATTTCGAGGACCGCAGCAACCTCCACTTCATCTTCCCCACCCTCGCCTTCCAGCTGGCACACAAGTTTCCGGAATTTCGATCCGTTCTCGTCCCCCTCCTCCAATCGAATCCGGATGTCGCACACGAGTCGCTCTATAGGCAGATGGAGAAGTTAATAATCGAGCCGCTTAAATCGGCGGATATCTCAACGGTCATCGTGATCGATGCTCTCGACGAGTGCAAGGATGAGGAGCCATCTTCCGCAATCCTCTCGGTGCTGGGTCGCCTGGTCGAACGGATACCGAAGGTCAAGTTCCTCATTACCGGCAGACCCGAGCCACGGATCAGGACGGGATTTCGTCTTCCCATACTGGTGGAGTTGACTTCGGTCTTCGTGTTGCACGATGTCGACCCTCCCCTGATCAACAGCGACATCAGGCTCTTCCTGAGACACGAACTCTCTGGACTCGCGGAACGGCGTCGGTTGGGGAGCTGGCCTAGTGATGAACACATTGATTTATTGTGCAGCAGAGCTGCCGGATTGTTCGTTTATGCCGTTGCAACTGTCAAGTTTCTGGACAGCAACACCCATCTCCCCAAGCATCGCTTAGGCACCATTATCAAGCTTCCGGAATGTACAGCTCCCGAGGGCAAAACACGTTTCAACCCCAAGACGACTCTGGATTCTCTATACACATCAATCCTCCAGGCGGCCTTCAGCGAGGAAGACTCGGAGGTGTATTCCAAGGTCAGGTCTACCATTGGCGCTGTCATCCTGGTTGTCAACCCGCTTCCACCATCTGCGATCGCCGAACTCGTTGGCCTGGACCCTGAGGAGGTCGTCCTATTTCTCACGTTGGTTCAATCGCTGTTCGCCCTCGATGAGGATTTCGACCAGCCTGTGAAAACGTTCCACAAGTCATTCCCCGACTTCATCACCGATCCATCCCGCTGCTCCGACACGAGATTCTATATATCACCCGGAGACGTACACCTCGAACTTGCCATGAACTGTCTGAGGATGATGAATGACGGATTGGAACAGGACATTCTATTGCTCCCCGATTACGCCTTGAACTCGGAGGTCGAGGATCTCAAGACGAGAATCAGCGATCACATTAGCATCGCCCTACAGTATGCTTGCCGGTCCTGGCACAATCACCTCACGAGGACCACGGGAGATGTCGCGGACGTTGTCTCCTATCTACGCATCTTCCTGGAGGAGAAATTCTTGGCATGGTTAGAGGTTGTTAGCGTTGTTGGGGCTGTGAGGGGAGCTGTTGCTGGACTCGAAGAACTGATGCCCTGGTTACAGGAGGTTTGTTTTTTGCTTTCTCCGTACCATCACCCTGTGATGATTTATCATGCATCAGGTTGCCAAGGACGAGGAGCTTCTCGACACCGTCAAAGACTATTTCGAGTTTGTGACCAAGTTCTTCGAGGTCATCAATGTCTCCGCTCGCCACATCTACCACTCCGCGCTGGAACTCTGCCCTACGTCGTCAATCATCCGAAAGCTGTATTATCACCGGCGCGTCACTCAACTCCCAAAGGTTGTGGTCGGGACCCTGGATTCATGGGACTCGACAACTATACGCATTTATAGCAAGCAACCCTACCACTATGATGGACCCTGCACTTGGTCACCGTGTGGGCAGTTTGTCGCTGCTCAGACACAGGGAGGTGTGGAGATCCGGAATCAACTCACCCTGGAGCCAACCGCCATCCTCCAGCACACCGAAACAGTCTATCGTCTCACCGGTCAGCTCGCCTATTCACCGGATGGGCGTTCGATTGCCTGCACCTCCAATACTGCCATCATAATCTGGGATATCCAGACGGGTGGAGTGGTCGAAAGAATTACATGTAACGCCAAATGTATCTCACTGGAGTGGTCATCGGACGGACAGACGCTTTGTGCTATTGAGGCAGGGGACCACGGGACCTTCGTTGTGCATACATATGATATTTCCTCCGGCACAGTACTATCCTCCAGCTCGTTCCAGTCAGGTGATGACCCACACCTCTGGATGCACGACGGATCTTTCAGGGTCATGGCGACAGTGCGGGACGGGTATCATAATTGTACTATCAACATCTTCAAGGTTGGATCCGCTCTCACCAAAATCCAATCATTTGTTCTCCCGTACTTCAAGACTCTCCAGTCCTTCTCCCCAACCACCTATCGTATTTCCATTTCGGATGGAATGGAATTTCGCATCTTGGACATTCGAAACTCGAAACGTTTGTTGGATACCAGAGCCAGATCCAGATCCGGTTCCCACTGCTTCTCTTCTGATGGAAGTCTCTTTGCAGCCCCCGAGGAGAATCGTGTATGCGTATGGACGTACAACTCCAGCTGTTACACCCTGTTGAGGGAATTCCGGTGTCAGGGATTTTTCGGTTCTCTTCAATTCCCGCCAACTCCGTCGTCAACTCTGGGCTGTTCCTCCGATGGTCTCCAGGTGTGGCGTTTACGTGAACCATCCGCTGCTCCCAGAGGCCGTGGTCAGCGGTTTGTAGGACTTTCTCGCTCTGGTGCTCGCGTCGCAACTGCCTGCGTTCAGGAGAATACCATCACAATCGTCAACGTCCTTGCACAAACCCCTCCCCAATTCATTGACCTGGATGCGGAGATAGAAGGACTGGTCATCACCGGCAATGTTCTCCTGGTGCAAATTTCCCAGGAGGTCGTAGCTTGGTTGCTCACCGAAGAAGGGCTGGTAGACGGTGTCATTGGTGGCAGGAGGGTTGACCGGGGTGACAGCATTTGGACCGTATCGGTGTTACAGCGCAAATACCTATTGTGGGTTGAAGGTCACGTTGGGGTTGTCAAGCCGTATTGGGGTTCCGTGAACGTCTACCACACAGAGACTGGGGAGGTTCTTCATCACACTTGCACACCTCGAGCCTCTATCTCCCGTTTGCACCGTGTCACCGAGGCACACCGCGGCAAGGACTATCTCCAATACCACAATCTATCTCAGTGCGATATCCCCCCCGAAGCAAGTTGGAAATTATCACCGGCCACGTTGCGAGAGGGATGGGTGAAGGATCCAGAAGGGAAACGCCGGTTATGGGTGCCTCACGAATGGAGGAAGGATTGGGATTCCGCGGATTGGCTCCACGATTTTACGATACAGTTCAGCTTCATAGGGGGCAATCCCGTTCTCATCAAGTTCTAGTTGCTCTGTTGCGGCCTCATTTTTTATGTTCCCCTCAGGTCGAATCGCTTTATTTCTCTTGTAATTATATCGTACGATAGTGTCACTATGTTTTTTGTTTCGTATTTGCAAGACCACGAAAGATCTTGTCGCCGTGACCGATTTTTCTGCACAACGGTTTCGCAAGCACCGCTTCCCCATGACTCGCGAGTCGCACAACGAAGGGCCAGGTTGTTCGTTCCAGAGAGATGAAGCAGCGGCATACGTCCCGACTCTTCCAGCTTGCAACCAGGGGGCGTTAATTGTGGTCCGGGTCGCGACCGAAACACGAGGATTTTCCCTCGTTCCAAAAGGTCAGTTTTCTATAAGTGAAATCGATGTATTGCATCTGCTCCGTAAAGGCGAGAACATACAATCAGATCAAGTGACCTTCCCACTGCCAGGTGGTTTCCTTTTTTCGTTCATTGACGGGGAGGCTTCACCGTGATGGTCTTTCCGTCGGACTTTGGTTCCGTCACGAACTTCCCCTTTGCTCTCGTCTTGTTCCGTGATAGCCTCACGGATGCGCTTCTTGATGTGTTTCCCAACGTGTGCCACGGGGCCGGTTGAGGAGAACGGGGCAACGAAATACCACCCGATGCATATCAGATCTTGTATTTATATCGGTTAAAGATCTGCTACTGAATGTAATAGGTCGGGTCAACCACTCTCCATGTTCGTTCACAACCATCGACAGGATAAAACCAGGTGATCGAAATACGATGCCAGGTTACGCCATCCATGAGTAGTACAGTTTGCTGACATAGGACACGAATTGATACTCGCTAAAGATCGAGTTGTTGCCTAAATGGTATGGCCGCCTGGAGTATGGTGCACTGGGGGTTCCATGTGTCGTAGAGAGAAGTGCAGATTTGGCAGTGAAGCGTCGCGGTGAGAGCGAAGAGGACGTAAGAGGCGGCTCCAAGGAACACAAGGGTGACCATGACTCCAGCGACGGCGGGGCCGAATCACTGACCGTCCAGAGATATCGCGCCAGAGCGCGCCCGAACAACAAGTGGGAGACTGTCGCTGGAAGAGTATTTCGACGACATGATGGAAGTGATCTAATCCCTTGAGTTTCTACTGTCTGTCACCGCAATCGAACCGTCATGGTTCCTGGGGTACCAGTTGATCCAACCGTTCGTTGTCGAGGATCGCAAGAAATGCCGAAAAGAGTGAAATACTGGCGTAGAGCAAGGGCTGGACGCTGAAGCACTGAACGGTGACAACGTCGGACAGAGGGCGCGGTAGCGGTCGCCTCGTTCAAGTTTCATATCTGGTATTGTTAAACATTGGTGACAAACCCAGAACGAAGTGCGAAGGTGGGACTGTCTGGCGTACTTCGGGGTTAAGAAAGTTCAGCGCCAACGACAAGGATTGGACGAAGTTCACAAAGGAACGCGTTCAAGACCCTATCAGGCTTCCTCCTGCACTCCCAGCCGGACGTGGGTGACCTCCCAACAGTGATACGCATGTGACGAAAAATTCAGTGCACGGGGGTTTCCGCTCTCAACGGGTCAAAGAATTCTTTCAGGGCGGGAGAGAGGTTATGGTGCGAGATTCAGGTTAGCCTCGCTTCGGCAGTCACCGGGCCCGAGATCTTCGAATCGAGAGCTAATCCCAGCGCCACCCAATCGAGCAGAAACCCCTGAGTCCTGCACTCCATCTTGCCAGTAATCGCTCAGTGATTTACCCATCTCCCAGACGATCGAAGAAAAGCCAGTCTACAGGAATTTGGGGCGAGAGGACTTGGGCGATTTCCGGGTACCAGACTGTGCCTGCGACGAACCGGACGGTGAAGTCATCAGGATCATGCGCACGATTACACATCAGTATTTGTGGGGAAACGGCGGAGGACCCAGGAAATACAACGGGCGGAAACCTCCCGGTCCCAGTCGACGGAAAAAAACCGGGGCGACAATCTCACCACAGCGGGCGGTACATACTCTTCTTCGGCTCATGCACGACGCCCGGGATGGAGTTTCTGGCGGCCCCCCACGACTGCTCCCTCCATCCTCGAATTCCATAACCGCCTTTTGACACAAGAAATAAATAGGCAAGGTACGTCATTCTCGCAAACCAAAGAGTACAAACAACAGCATCCTCCTTGAACGACAACCTCAGGCTATGCAGCGCCTGGCTCTTACGAAAAAAAAAGCCGGGCACCTTCCTCCCCCTCCTAGAAATCCTCCCCAGGAGCAAACTTGGCCTTCAACGGCATCTGAACCCCCTTCTCCTCTTGTCCCCTAACCACGGCCACCATCACAAACGACGGCACTCTCTTGATATTGCTCGAGTCCTCGGTCATCTCGAACTCGAAATGATTAACGAGCTCGACAAGGAACGCTTGCACCTCCAACGCCCTGGATATCAATGTTGCAGTAAATAGAGGGTGAAGGTTTGTCAAGGTACGTATGCGGATCTGTATTCGAGGCAGGCACGGTGTCCACCACTGGAACTCAACCTGAGCGGGGATTAAGCGATGCCCTGGTGTGGGAGTGAGTGAACGATGCCTCACATATTCGCGAGGATCCCAACGTTCGGTCCCTTCCTCGGCTGAGCCCTCAGCCACCTCTCAGGCTTGAACTCGTGCGCGTCTTCGCCCAAGAAGGTCTTATCACTATCAAACCCAAACCAGCGGCTTCAGTGACCAAGAGAGGAGGATAGCACGTGGGGCTCACCGGTGACGGGCAGCAACGCAAACGATCGCGGCCAACCCCCTGGGCACTGGGACCTCGATGAGAATCTTTCCGGAAGCCGTCGTGATGGGATTGAAGAGCGGCAACACGTCGTCGTTGACGGCCTTCTTCAAGATGTTGAACGTGACCGGATGGAACCGCAAGTTTTCCTGCTCGCACGAACCACGCGTCAATTCGTATCAAGAGTCTGGGAGTGAGATTGACAAACCTTGATGAACACGATCAGGTAAGCCATTCCTTCATAACCTGAGTGCTCGAGGTCGATCCCCCCCTCACGCGGGCGGCTGCATGGGTAGCTCTGATCTTATCCGAAGTTTATTCTGGATCTCTGCGTGCTTGGCGAGCTCGAGGAAGGCGAAGGTCAATGTGGGCACTGGTTTCATCTGAGGAAATCGATTGGTCAGGGAACATGATGCGGGTTGGACTTGTGACCACTTACGTCCAGCAATGATAAAGGTCCTGCGAAACGAGCCAGTCAATATTTTGGAATGTGAGGTGGCCGGGGGACTTGCCTCATCTGACCGACGAGCTCGACGTCACTCGATCTGTTTGTCTCGTCGGGAGACCTGCTAGCGTTGACTATCATACTAAAGGTCAGAGCTCACGCTGATAGGGAACCACGAATCGGACCCACCGAGCAGCGTCAAAATACCCCCGCTAAATTTCCCGCCCCTGGTTTCCCGAATCTTGAGCTCGACCAAATCCTTGGCGGCCTTGACAGCGACCCTCCTGTTCTCCCTTGCAAGGGCGAGACCTTCACCAGGTAGATAGTCGTACATGAAGTCGAGGACCGAGAGAGGGAGGTATGGGGGCAGGACGATGATGAGAACTCGCGGTTTGGATGGAACGCCAAAGGCGCTTGCCACCGGAGAGTTTATTAAGAACTGACAGTCGCGACTGGGGGAGGAGAGTGAGGGATGCTGGTACCGAGGTCATGGTAAGACGAATTCATTCTATGCATTGTCCAAGGCTCCGAAATGGGTTCCAAAGCCGGCTAGATGACCAGACTTAGTAGATAGCACGACGCGACGGTAAGTCCGCTCTCACCTTCACCGATAGCGTCAAGAGCGACACGAGTCAACCAGTCGTTCACGTTGAGGACTTCTTGGGATTTGGGGGCTTTGGCTAGGATATCGTTTCATTTCGTCGTGACCTGCGGCACACTCAGTACGCCTCCAAGACACGGAGAAGTGAGGAAGTGGTACTGACGCGTTCGATCCAACCTCTGAAGTTGCTCCGGTCTCGGCGACCGAAGGTGCGGGCTATCTTTTGACGTTTGTGGGTTTCGCCTGCTGTTCTGTTAGCGCTCCGTCCATTCCAATTGTTGAAAGGACTTTACTGTTCGCCCATGTAACTGTTTGACCATGAACGTTTAAGAACTGAGCATGCCGGATTAGACGCCTTGATGGTGATCTGGTAGGTCCTTGGCTGCATCTCGCAGTAAGTGACCCCGCCGCGCTACTGCCTATTTCATAGTGCTGCAGGCGGTCCGAAATTTATACCAAAAAACGCGCAAGCGTATCAACGACGCATCACCTGTGTCCGCCGGGGTACAAATATGAAGCAAAAAAAAACCCTGTGTCCGCAACCGCGCAAACATCGGTGAGCTTTCGTGGGGACGCATCAGAGTTTGTCGAGAGTCGGCCATATGATCCCTGCAGCCACTGCTTCACCACTCCTTTTCTGTTGTACGACCTACACCGCATCGAGTGCTTGAACGCTCAATTGTCGCCTTCGACAGGTTGCTCATCCGGATGCCATCCTTCACCCTTCCGGCTTCAAGGTGGAAGTACCTCAACCATACCGCCACGCAGTACCCGCAGAGACCGGAATGATTTTCCATGTGCATCAACCAGCGCCAGTTACGGAGGTCGCGCGGTGGCTATCTGGCTATGCAGGCGACATCTACTACCACGAACCGTTCCAGCAAAACCTGAGCAAAACCATGTTTCAAAAACGACGTTTGACGAATCCCGGGGCAGCTGGGAGTAACGCTGATCCGAACCGATGTGAGTGGATTCTGCGCCTCCCGCCAAATTAACTATTTAACTGTTTGAACCCCCCAGCAAAGAGGCAGAGAGTCGCCGACGGCGCGAAGATCCTCCTCGACGTTGCAAAAGAGTCTGCCGATTGGTTCCCTCCCTTGAAATCCGCCCTGGGTGGGTTGAACGCGCGTGACTCGTGAGCGACTTGCGCAGCAGAGGACCTGGTAGTTCATTCCAGCGAGATGAAGTAGTGCCGTACGTCTTTTCTCTTTCAGTTTGCACTAGGGGCGTCGATTGTGGTCCCGGTCGCAACTGGAATACAAGCAATTTCCCTCATTCCAAGAGATCCGTTTTCGATAGGTGACACCGGGGTATTGTATCTTCTCCGTAAAGACGAGAACATACGATCAGATTAGGTGACCTCGCCACTACCAGGTGGTTTCCCGTTTCCCATTCGTCGACGGGGAAGGGTTCGTTGTGATAGTCTTTCCGTCGGGCTCCAGCTTCTTCACGAACTTCTCTTTTGCTCTCGTCTTACTCCAGTTACAGCGCGTGCATACACTTCTTGATTTGTTTCTCAACGTCCGCCACGACCACGGGGCCGGTTGAGGAGAATGGGGCAGTAAAATATCACTCGATGTAATCAGACCTTGTATTCGTGTTTGTTGAAGCTCTACCCCCATTATAATAGGTCGGGTCAACCACCCCCATGCTCGTTCGCAACCCTTAACAAGATTAAACCAAATGATTGGAATCTAATGCCAGATGACGCCAACCATGAGTACTACGGTTTGCTGACGAGACACGAATTGATATTTGTCAAAGATCGAATTGTTCCCTGAATGGCATAACCACCTGGAGCATGATGAACTCGGGATTTTATGTGTTGTAACGAGAGGTGCAGACCTGGCAGTGAAGCGTCGCGGTGAGGACGAAGTGGACGTAAGAGGCGGCACGAAGGTGACCATGACTTCAGTAAAGGCGAAGCCGAATCGCCGACCGTCCAGAGATATCGCGCCAGGGCGTGCCTAAACAGCAACAGGGCGAGTGAAAGGCCGTCTCTGAAAGAGTTTTCAACAACATGGTGGAAGCGTTCCAATCGAGCTCCTGCTGCCTGTCACCGCAATGGCAGAACCGTCGACGGACATGGTTCTTGGGGTACCGGATGATCCAAATGTTTGTCGAGGACCGCGAGGAATGCCGCGAAGAATGAAAGAATGGCGTGAAACATGGGCCGAACGAAAGCCAAGAGTCGGTCGATTCACAAAGGAACGCGTTCAAGACCCCATCGGATT
>Ga0307510_10009181_pt1 | contig 11776 bp, 14 predicted proteins | sample 12_EM_MG_FD_207224 | JGI IMG/M metagenome (GOLD analysis project Ga0307510, IMG submission 207224) | Populus trichocarpa ectomycorrhiza microbial communities from riparian zone in the Pacific Northwest, United States - 12_EM | ecosystem: Host-associated > Plants > Roots > Unclassified | place... | reverse complement strand
GAAAACCTGCAACACCAGGAAAAGGAGGTTTTGGAAGAACGCGACAAAAATCAGCAGATGATTGCAGATCAATCATCCACGATCCAAGTTGCGAACCTGACGATAGAAGAAATCAGAAGGCAGAACTCAGACCTGCTCACAGAGGTCAGAAGAGCTGGGCGGAGGTTCTTAGAACTAGGAAATTAGCGTTGTGGAACCAAGGCTAGGAGGAGAGGCATGCTAATGTCACAAATTGTGACTAAGCAAGGACAAAGGTCTTACATGACTCATGCTTTGTGAGTCATATGTTGAAATTGATTAAGTTAAATGATGTAATGACTTTCGCATATAATCAGAATACTGGTCATAGGTTTCACACATGCGACGCACTTAACGCACATGATTATATTTATTAGTTATGAGTAAGATTGAAGAGTTGGACATGGAGGAGTCAGAGGGTCAGGAGACTCAAGGAAGTGAGTCACAAGGGTTAGGGGTTTGCGGGAAGAGTGATCATAAAAAGGAACTCCAGGTCCCTAGGAGGATGAGCTCTTCATGCAACCATCTAAGTTATTTCCTATATCATAATTTAATCAAGTTGTGATTGACCAATAAGTTATTGGTTGATCCGCTTCCGAGAAGTAAGACTTAGGTCGGTGGTGTGAGTTGCTTGGGAACGACCAGAGGAGCTCAGAGGAGCCCGAATCATATTAACACCGAGTCGTTGTCTGTTGCAAGTATCCCCCTGTAGGATAGGATTGTAACAACAGCTGTGACAACCCGAAGTAGGTGAAATCCGTAGATTACCCCGAATGATCCGATGATAACAGAAAAGAAAATCACAGAATCGTTATGAAATCGTCCACTTGCTGAGGTTGTTCGTGGTTCTTTTTCTCTCTCTACCTATAGTGACTTCTAAACAGCTGAAGGCCCTCGAACTACATAATCTGAGCTAGCCAAATCAGTCTCCCCTGCTAACTACCTATCAAGGTACTTCATGAAAGAACTAGCTAGCAAGAAAAGCGCAATCTGATAAAACCACTTTCCATACACAACAATACCTCCCGGGCGAGGAAGAGCCAGTGACGGTATACACTGACCACCGGGACCTATAGTCCTTTTTGACCAAAAAGCTCTGGAACCAGCGTCAAACTCGATGGGCACAGGAGTTGACCAACGACAACTGGAAAATAGTCTACCGACTGGGAAGCAGAAGCGGGAAACCCCATGCGCTAAGAAGACGGCCGCAGTACGCGCCTAAGGACGGAGCCTGTCACATTGCACAATCAATTTTGAAAACTCAAAGTTTTCAAATATGGGTGATTCATCAAAAGTGAAGTGCAGGGAAAACCCCTTCCCCGGAAAAATGCGAATCCACACACCTGAGGATAATGAAACTCTGGGCCAAAGGAATAATTCCAACAAAAGGATCCCGATTGGCGGCCAGACATGACATTTATGCCCTAATAGACCGCGTGGTACCAGCAAAGGGACAAGTAATGCTGGACACGGGTATTGTGATAGGCGTTAGGCACACGGACTTCCCATAAGGATTTCTGGGACAGAGTGACCCTACCTTGACGTGCACCAACTGTGAAGGAAAAAAAAGGAACACACCCCTGCAGCCCTGGCGTTGGGACGGCGCGTCATCACTGGTTACCTGGGCAGTTGCGTTCCAACACCAAACACCACTATCATTGAAACAATTCTTATAACATTGTATACATCGCGGCCACCCCTCTGACCGGGTCCATTTCGCAGTATGTATGAGGGGGGACCTCTGGGCACCAGAGGCAAGGGGGAGCAGGTGATTCGGAAAAGGGCGCATAAGGATATGGACAGACGAAGACACACCATCAGAAGAGTAGGTCGAGAGTAACGGGACGTTTTGCAAACAGGTTAGGCACCTCTTGCCTACAAAGACGCGTAGGGTATAAAGGAGGTGACTATGCCCAGTAACTGGTGCGGGTGACGCCCGAAAGGCTGGGTTTGCAAAGGATGGAGTCGGAGGGAAAAAAGCTATAGGTGCGATCCTGAGGACAAGTCATGTAATGCCGGAAGAGAAGAATACTACATCCAGTCGCAGGTCGAAATCTCTACCGAGCCAACCAAAGAAGAATGGCCATCGTCTGTCTGGCGAGTTAGACTACCTTTGTAAATCACGGGGGCAAGATAATTCTTAATCATTGCTGTCAACAGATAAACGGATGAGCCAACACCTGACATGGTCTCTACGCTATCAGGAATAATGAGAGCACAGACAGAGAAGTTGACTATGGGAGCAAGAAGATGTGGTAGGAAGTTTTCAGGGTCTACCAGTGTTCGCACAAGGAAAGTGTTCTCAGAAAGACTAGCGCAGTACCTAGTTAGTATAGAGATAGCATGTATACTGCAATTGCTCAGATGCGGAATATACATATCGAAGTATCTTCGCTGCTATTAGACAAAACAAGCAGGGAGAAGAGATCTGATGAATATAATAAGTTTTTACTTGATCGCTACGAATACCTTAACGATCTACACGAGAGTTCCTTTTTGGTATCTACCCTATATTGATCATGTCTGCTTAGCGAGTTCTCCGATACAAGAGGATCTAGGTCCTAGCTGTGAGAATACCGTATACCGAAGCTACAACCTAACAATACGATTGCCAGAAGGTACGTGTGGAATGCTAACTGCAAGAAGTGGTATGGCTAGCAAGATGGGAATAGCAGTGGGTGGTGGTATAATAGATGCAGATTACACTGGAGAAGTCAAGGTCCTACTTCGAAATCATGGCCAGGTGGACTGCTCGTAAAAAGCATGAGATCGAATAGCCCAACTCATAGGAGAAAGAATTGCCGATGCCTACGCCATGGACGTAGAAGACCTAGGAACAACCAAGAGGGGAAAAGAGGGTTTTGGGTCAGGTGATTTTAATCCCAAGCGATCCATCACGGCTAAAGAAGAAGGAGGCAAGATATGTTTCCTTCTGACAGAAAGTGGCAAAAATGAATTCTTTAGAGCAACCAATATCAGCTATCACCCTCAGGTAATTTGAGAAAGAGAAATGTTATCAAGCAGTCATTTGAATGCAGCCCTGATGCGATCGATAAAGGATTGATTTCTAAATAAGATCAAAGTGGTTGGAAAGGAGGATGAAAAGTGGCAGGAATGAGACCGTGAACAGGTCAGGTTAAGAGAAAGCTCAAGGAAGAAGCAGGCTGCATGGATAGAAAATGACGGGTTACTATATTACAAAAATTGATTGTACATCGCCGATGACCAATCCCAACAGTTAGAGATCGCCCAAGGCTGTCAGGACTCCATAGTGGCGGGACACATCAGACAGGAAAAGACAATGGAGATAATAACAAGGGATTTTTGAAGGAAAGGACTGGCAGAATGGATCAGAGACGACGTACGATCCTGCGACGAATGCCAACCCTGTAAATCCCCATGGTAGGCAAAATATGAGCAACTTCAACCTTTGGAAGTACCCTATGGGGCCTAGAGCTCCATTTCAACCTACATCATCACGCAACTACCGTAATCTGAGGGTCAGACCCAGATAATGGTAGTTGTAGACTGGTTCACATAGATGGCACATGTTATCGGCCTCCACGAGAATGCGGCTGGAAACAATGTCGCAGACAGCTTCCTTCTGGAACTTTGGAAACTTCACTGATTGCCGACTGAAATCATATCCGAGATGTACGCGAAGATTTCCAGTGAATTTTGGGAGTCATTATTCACGATGCTAGCAGTCGAAGGACAGATGTCAACAGTCTACCACCCTCAAACTGATGGACAAACTGAAAGGACCAACCAAGTCGTCAAATGTTACTTATGGATATTTGACAACTACGACCAAAACGACTTGTACCGACTATTGCTATTAGCTGAACAAGTCTACACTAATTGGGCAACTAACTCGCACAAGATGACCGCACTCTTTGCCAACTACGGCTTCCACCCACTGACAGAGTGGATAAAACAATGAGAAGCTCATAACCCTGGAGCAACAATGTATGCTCACTGGAGGCAGGACATACAACAACAAGCGAAACAAAGTGTAGAGGATCCATATTTACTTCCAATCTATGGAAAGACACGACAAAAAAACTGGGAATAGAACGAAGATTAAGCACGGCATTTCACCCTCAAACAGACGGGCAAACGGAACAGACAAAGTCCACTTTGGAACAATACCTCTGAGCATACGTCAATTATCAACAAGACAACTGGAAGGAGCTCCTACCACTGGCAGAATTCGCATACAACAATGGATATCAAGAAAGCATTAAGCGCACACCCTTCTTTGCAAACTACGGAGTCAACCCCGAATATCAGACCATAGGGCACCTAATGCAAGGAAAAATCACACCACCGGAAGATATGCGTCAATTACACGACACCCTACAAGCGGAAATGACGGAAGTGCAACTAAGACACAAGGAATACTACGATGCAGGAAGAAAACCCGATCGAAATTTACAATCAGGAGATATGGTCTGGCTATTGCCAAGAAATATAAGAACGACTAGGCCATGCAAAAAACTGGACTACAAGAAAATCGGACCCTTCACAATCTTGGCAAGAATAGGAGAAAGTGCTTATAAGCTTGATCTTCCACCATCAATGAGGATCCACAATACATTCCACATCTCTCTTCTTGAACTTTATCATGACGATAAGTTTTCTTCTCAACGAACACAACCACCACCTCCAATTATCATCGAAGGAGAACCTGAGTACGAACTCGAACAAATTATCGATTCTCGACTACACTACGGAAAACTACAATACCGGGCCAAGTGGACCGGTTATTCTCCTGAACACGACAAAGTCTGGTACCCCTACAAACACTTCGAAAATGCAAGCATCGCAAAGCAACAATTCCACCACAAGTACCCCAGGAAGCCCGCTCTGGATCAAGATCGAAGAACAAGAAAACGGGGAGACTTGGGTCTCCATAACACGACCAGCGCAACTCGCACCACCACCACCACCACCACCACCTCCACGAATGACGACACCAAGACCCCCAACACCGGCCACCGTCCAAGAGGGGTGGGAAACGGCCGTGGGACTACCCACGAGCCCCCTATATCAAGCCCCACAAGAATGGGACGAAGCGGAAAGAAAGGAACGAGCTCGCCGGGAGCACGACCAGCTGTCATGGACAGCATGTTACGATGACGGGTGCAAGACCCATTTTCGGGACAAGGAAGCCTCGGGATGGTTTCCCCAAGACCGATCTCGGTGTGTGCCCTCAGTACCGGTATCGCACCGGAACAAAAAGCAACAGAGGAAACGCCACGGGCAGAGCGTGACATGGTACGAATGCTTCGATGACAGATGCTTCGTACATGTGCAAGAGATGATCAAAGCGGGACATTATCCCCAGGAAAACGGAGAGAGGAAACGCCTCTCAAAATGGCATCGGAGACACCCCGAGCCAGAACAACGAAGGAAATTCGGAGCCGCGAGGACACGGCAGGAGGAGGGGAGCGAAAAAACTCAACTGGATGTCGGAGCCCTACAGAGGCAAATCCAGGAACTGTTGGACGAAAAACACCAATCGCTGGAAAGTGACGAAAAAACCCGACAGGAGCTAGCCAACTACCAGAACACGATCGGACGAATACGTGAAGAAATTCAAGGACTTCGCAGAATGATCGCAGGAACTGGTTTCAGCCTAGGAAGGTTGAAGAGAGAGGTGGACGATGGGAGGAAAGGAAACCAGGAGCTCGAGCACCGAAACCACGAGCTAAGGAAAGAGCTGAGAAGAGTTGGGCGGAAGTTGCTCGACTTGGGCAATTAGCATCGAGGGACCGATGCTAGGGGGAGACGGGAGCTAATGTCACAAATCGTGACTAAGCAAGGCAGATTTCACATGACGAATACTTCTTAGTCATAAGGTATGTTGAGGTTTTCACTATGACGTCATTTGACTCGTAGATTTCACATGACTGCGCACTTGCGAGTCATTGGTTAATTATGATTGGTTAATAGTTTCATGACGTCACAATTGTGACGTCAGATGATGAAATGATTTCGCACATGATTCGGATTACGAGTCATGGGTTTCACGCATGTGACTCATTTGAGCGCATGATCGAGTTTATGGGTTTTGATCGAAGAAAAGATATGGGCGCAGTTGATTCATAAGAATCAGGTGATGGATTTTGCACCATGACCAATCATGAGTCATAGGGCTAGGCTATGTAATGATGATGAGTCATCAAGGGTAAGGTTGCGAGAAGACGCCTATAAAAGGAGCTTGGTTCCGACCAAGAAATAGGATCTTCACGAAACCATCTAAGTACTTTTCTATACTCAAGATATTGCAATACGATTACTCTTTACTCTCTTTACATACAAGCATCCTCTACGAGAGCCTACTCTCTAAGAACCCGGAGACTATTGTGATAGTCTCGACGGGTTGCTCGAACATAGGACTATTTGGATAGTTCTATCGAAACACGGCAATCCACCCATCCTACTAACTAGCTAGATAGTATCCTTCGACGGATCGCTAAAGACAAGCAAGACAGTTCCGTACTATCTAAAGAGATAGTCTTCCCGTAAGCCCTATTATAAAGTTAGGACTACTTACTTCAGCATACGGCTATCGTTGCCTGTTGCACTACGACCTAATAATAGGATTGTTACAACAAGTTGGCAATATCGCCACGATGGAAAATTCATCAGGTATTTCATGTTTCCCTATTGGAACCCTATCGATTCATGAACCGACCGAATGGCGAACAACGACCCCGAAACTGTGAAGACATTGAGGGAGACTTCGTGTGGGAGGTAGAAAGGATTGGCAAGAGTGAGGTTGTTGTGTACACACGAAAGGTTTGAGGACGGAATAAACCGATGAAAGAGTTTCGATATTTTATGAAGTGGAAAGGCTGCCATGAAGATGAGAATACATGGGAACCACCAGGGCGTAGGCAGAATGCGCAGGAAGAGGTGGGGAGGTTTTATACAGAAAACCCCGAATTGCCAGGCCTGGGAGAGGTTGAGTATTATAGAAAGGTTTTCAATTGGTGGACAGGCAAATGCAGGTGGTTTTTACCTGTATTGTGTGGAGCTTGTGACGGACGTAGATTGTAAAATAGACAGAGACTATTGTTAGACGCACAGACTCCCTGTAAGGATTTCTGGGAAAGAGTTACCCTACCTTGGCAGGCACCAACTTCAAAGACAAAAGATAAGACCCCCCTCCAGCCCCGGCGTTGGGACGCCGCGTTATCACTTGCTGCCTTGGTAGTTGCGTCCCAAAACCAAAGACCACCATCATTGGAACACACCTTATAAAACCATATACGTGGCGGCTGTCCGTCCGACTGGATCCTGTTCGCGGGACCTATATGGGGAGACCTCTGGGCACCATATGCAGGTGGAGGCGGGCGAACCGGACAACGGCGCATAAAGTGACCAACACTCAACGACAGATTGTCAGAATAGTGAGTTGAAGGTGACAGGATGTTTTGAATTAAAGGTAAACCTCTCTTGCCTACAAAGACGCGTAGCATATGAAGGAGGTAACTATGCCCAGTAACTGGAGCGGGTGACTCCAGAAAGGACAGGTTGGCAAAGGGTGGAGTCCGAGGGAAAAAAACCCATAGGTGCGATCCTGAGTACCTGTCATGTAATGCCGGAAGATGAGAATACGACATGCGGTCGCAGGTCAAATTCTGTCTGGAGCCAACCAAAGAAGAATGCGCATCTTCTGTTTGCTGAGTTAGACCACCTTCGTACAGGACGGGGCAAGATCATTTGTAATCATTGCTGTCAATGTATAAAGAGATTGGCTGACACCTGATGTGGTCCCCATACCATCAGGAATAACGAGAACCCCGACCGATAAGTTTCCCATGGGAGCAAGTAGGTGTGGTATCGAGTTTTGAGGGTCTATGAGTGTGTCCACGGGGAAAGTGTTCGCAGAATGATTAGCGAGATACTTACTTAGTGGAGAGAGAGCATGTATACCTCAATTGCTCAGATGCGGCATATAAATACCGAAGCATCCTCGCTGCTATTAGTCACAGAAAGCACAGTGAAGGGATCTTATCAATATAATAAGTTTTTACTTGATTGGTACCAATACTTTGACAATCTATCCCAAAGTCCCTTCATTGTATTCCGCCTGCATTACTCGGGTCTTCTTAACCAGTTCTCCGATACAAGACGATCCAGGTCCCAGCTGTCGGAATACCCCATGCCGAAGCTCCCACATAACAGTATATTGATACTTCTCATCGTTACTGAGACAAATCTTTGGCGAAGACACTTGTACTCCCAAACCCGTAGCCCTTTTCGAATAAAGCCCTGTCAGGACTACCTCAATAGAGAAAGTTCTCGACTCCACCAGAATACCTGAACTAGAGAAACAAGAGCCCTACTTGGAGGCATATTTCTGGTGGATCAACCCAGAAAACACCGATACGATTGAAGATATCCCCGCACTATACCAATACCAGTAGGGCAAGGACTTCACATATCATACCCGTTCAGAACAGTCCACTTCTGTTTGGAACACTCAGTACCCAGATTCGAATAAGTGCACCAGTCAGAACTTCGAGACACCAGTAGTGTGGGTAGGAAACAAACGATAACTTTCCCAATATGAAGTTGGAAAGATGGCTTCTAACCCCAAAGTGCCTGAAGCCATGGAATGGCAACAGGAAGAAGGAGGGGACGAATTGTCCCAGGAGACAGCCCCAACTGTGGAGACCAGCAGTACAACCCTTGCCAGGTCACACTCTGCTGGTCCGGCACCCCGGTCCCCAAGCCTCTCGATCCGCTGCTTAATGAAGCAACCAAGCAGAAGGACGAGAGGCTCGGAAGCCCTGCTTCTACCCAGGACCTCCTCATGACAGATCCAATCGAACGTTTGGACAGAATGCTAGGATGATTCGATCCACATCACAAACAAAGTAGAGATGCGTGGCATCTTTCTTTCTTTCAGCTCCCTGCCAACTGAAGTGCTACTGATGGCCCCGGAACGGCTACAAGTCAAATAGCAGTTGGAGTCTGGTGCCTAGATTGTTGGCCAGGAACTCGACCGAAACGATAATCAAGTACAAATCCTAGACTTAGAATCACAAAAGGTCCAGCAAAGGTTAGCAGCTCAGGTCGCCGAATGGCTAGGAGATACAAAGGATAGACAAGCCAGATACGAGGCTGTCGCATCCCAACTCCATGAAGCCGTGCACAGAACTGATGAACAGTCCATGCACCAAGACATAATGTAGGACAGAGAAATCGTTCGGCTAAACGAGCAACATAAGCGGGAGCCTGAAAATCCTGAGATAAGCATTAATCTCATGAAGCAGGAGATGTGATAGCACCAAAAAGCGCAGCAGGCCCGAGATGGTGAGATCTCGGAGCTCAAAGCAATGGTGCAGACCTTGATGGGACTGGTCAAAGGGAAGGGGAAGGCGTCAGATCGGACGCCAGAACTCTCTGGAGCCGGAGGTGGAAACCCAGTAACACCCCAAGAAGAAGGGCAGCAGGGGCTCGAGGAGGAGGAGGAGACCCCTATGATGAAGGAGAAGGATCTGGGAGGAGACAAGATGAGAGTAGGAAAGGAAGACGGGACGAGAGACCTGAGCCCCGGCCAGAAGATGACTCTGAGGCTGAGACTGATGAAGAGTTGGACACCCTGTCCTGAGTAATGGCCGATGCCTTGGGACAACGAAGGAGAGTCCAAGCGGAACCCCCTGCCCTGTTCAAAAACGAAAAACCCCAAGATATATGCAGGTGGCTACTGAAATGGAGGGATTATTTGTGCTGAAAGAGTAGGCAGTGGGAAGACGAGGCCCAACGAATCTGATACGCCATAAGCTAAATGGAAGGGAAAGATGGCACACGGTTTGCGTTAACCTACAGGCAACAAATGACCAGAGAATTAGGTTATACCAAGCAAGCAGGATAGGAGTTCTGGCAGGTGTTGGCGAAACAGGCACTGGGACCTTTTGACCCTACACAAGAGGCCGAAAATCCGTTAGAGAAATGGGCTGCGTCAAATACCACGGTGATATCGCAAAGTTCTTGCCGGAAATGGAAAATCTGAACATCCATGCAGGAGTGACTGGGATAGCCTGGAGCAACATGATTGAAGACCAAATCGCCGAAGATGCATTGTGAAGATTCTCATTGCGAGAGTATGTCGATGGTGGAGAATGGTTGGAAGTAGTCTGGACTGTTACCAGTGCAGTGGAAGACTTCAAAGAAGGGAGGGGTCTTCGAGCGGGCGGTCCCTCCGGCAGGAGAAGGTGTGAAAAAAGAAGGGGCGAGGATTTGAGGCCACCAGTAACCGCAAAGTGAGTCAAGAAGCAGTACTCTGGTAAAGAAAAGGTGGACTATAAGGCTCGGAACGCTGAGGAAAGGAAGGTGAAAAAGGAAGGGTCAGTGGCACCGAAGGGGGAGGTGAAACACGCGGTGTGGGCCGAAGGCCACGAGGGTATCGATCAAAAGGTTGGCGACAAACGAAAGAAAGAGAACGAATGCACAATGTGCGGAATGGACCATTACAGATGGAAGTTCTGTCGCAAGCTCGTACAAGTATCAGCCATATATTGAGGGCCAGCAAAGCCAAAACGAGAGGCTTCATGCGGACCAAGGCGACGCCCCCAGGTAGCCACGGTGGCTGTAGATGGCCACGGAGCAAGCTTAAAACCAGCGGCTCAAATGCCCCCAGTTTGGGTCTTTGAGGATGACCACATTTTGTGAAAGGTCATCCAGGTACCAACAATGACGGTGATTGGGTAGTGAGGTTGCTGCCTTGAGTCAAAAAACCTACTGCGTGGTGGGTGATGACATCCCAGTGGAAGGCTAAAGCACCAAAAAAGGATACCGGTTTCAACTTTAGTGGAAAATAGGTAGTCAGTGCTCACCACAGGAACCTTAAAAAGTCACAAGCGAAGAAAGCGGTCGACGGGAATACATGGATAGGGAAGACAACCATATGGCAGAACAAGGCTTATGTTGCAGGACATGTGAAGTGGACTCAAAAGCCAGGGAAACCTGACTTTCTCCCCAGGTACAACAGCCAGGCAAATAGAAGCCAGGGGTGCCTCTATGCTGCACAAGGTACATGTTTTGGCAAATGATGTTGGAGGAGGCCACTCCAGAGGAGTAGAGCCAAAACCGAGGGCAAAGTTACGGTGGATTCCTCGCAGGGGACAGCCTCACAGGAGGGATAAGTCGACAATAAAGGACGGCGCATCCTAGTGGGGAATATGAGGGGTACTCTCGTGAACCACAACTCCTGTAATATGGGAACTCCACGGCAGGTGGTAGAGACCACTTGTAGTGGACTGCCCAATATTCAAAATTTAGACACTTAGTATCAAAGTTTGTTTGAGAAGGCTTCAAGAGCCAAAACTGTGCAGGCGCGGTAACAAACCTGTAGGTTACATAAAGCCATCATGATGAAAAGATTTCATCAAGAACAGAGCGAAAGCTCAACACCCATTAAAAAACCTAGGGATTACGCCTGCCCTGAAGGGAAGGCATTTATTGAGACAATAGGGCGAAAACACAGGATCAAGGGCCTTCTAGATTCTGGTTCGAACATCTTTCACATGAATGAGGACACCGCACGAGGGGTAGACATCGCGACCGAAGCTAGGGATTCACCGGTAAAAATCACGACCTTTGATTGCGAAACCGCTCCTACCGGAGGAATATTCTATACCACATGGGTTCTTGTACCTTAACAACGAATACAGGATATAAAAAAATATAAAAAATATAAAAAATATAAAAAATATAAAAAATATAAAAAATATAAAAA
>Ga0307510_10009180_pt1 | contig 11776 bp, 13 predicted proteins | sample 12_EM_MG_FD_207224 | JGI IMG/M metagenome (GOLD analysis project Ga0307510, IMG submission 207224) | Populus trichocarpa ectomycorrhiza microbial communities from riparian zone in the Pacific Northwest, United States - 12_EM | ecosystem: Host-associated > Plants > Roots > Unclassified | place... | reverse complement strand
TAAACACGAAAAAAAAAAAAAAAATTACCACGTGGGTGGCACGTGTTGTGTGTGTATGCGTGGGCGTGTGCGTAGTTGTTGAGCTGCCCCGGTCCCGGAAGGGGCACGCTCCAGTCTCGTCCCGCCTCACCTCCGCCTCAGGGTACATACACCCTCTTCCCATCTCCCCGTTTCAACAATCGGCACACCTTGTATCGCCTGCTCTTCGCCGCCTTTCACTCGGTCATGAGCAGCGCGGATGCCGCATCAGTCTCTGCAGCTTCTTCTCCCCCCACGACCGCCTCTCTTTCACCCTCGTCGCCCGGCACAGGTCAGGTCGATCCACCTTCTGAATTACACGCGCCCCACACCACCCAATCCACACATGTCCACTCGCCAACAGACGCGGTTTCAGCAGTACTCGATTCTCGCGTCGACAACTTTACCTCGGACGTATGCGAAAGTGCTTTTATGATAGTCGAGAGGGAAAGCCAGGACGACACGGTGGACGATGCAGGTCACGAGAACGTGGATGTGCAGGGAAGGGAAGGCGTCATGGTCATGGACAATGGAGATGAGGGTCAGCAGTGGTTCCCAGAGCATGAAAACCACGAGCTCAAACGCGTAAAGGTGCGTCTCATACATTGGTGGCTTTCGGCTCAGTGTTCGTTCCCAAGCCATGCCATATGTCTGGGGACAGACTCTCTGACACCCTGTCATTTCTAAGGTCTATGAACTCATCAACTCGCGTTGGGTTGACCAAGGCACTGCCTTGTGTTTTGGTCAATATGAGGATGGTGAGGCAGCCCTCGTCGCAAAAGCGGAAACAAACATGTCCGAGATCATCCTCAAGACAACAATTCGCTCCAGTGATGTGTATCAGCGCCAGCAAGGTCCGTGTGCTTGTCCTCTGGCTCTGTTTTGATCACTGTTATATTCACCAAGTTCGTGTCCAGATACCCTCATTGTTTGGACAGAGCCAGATGGCGTCGACTATGCGCTCAGCTTTCAAGATCCCGAGGGTTGCATGGAGCTGTGGAACTTCATACTTGAGGTGCAGAGTTTACGTGCGAATAGCGGTGGTGCGTGTGTGCTCGATTTGGACCCGTACACAGCATCTCAAGAATCGCGTCTACAACAAGATCATCAAACTGAATCGTCCTCTCCGCTGGCAGGGCCTGAGCCATCGGTCACTACTGCAAGCATCATCCGCTCAGGCCATCTGCCCCAACCTGCTTTGGGAATTATTCTGGAAATAGACAAGGCTATCCGCGCCCTGTCTCGGACCCCAGCCCTCAAGGACAAGATCTGCGAATACATTCAGCGTGCGGTCCGTGGTTTCCTTCTGTATATATGCGCCGCGACCCACCAGTTTGTATTAGGATTATATAAAAGCCATGATTGACGTTATGCATCAGGCGGAGGATCTGGAAAACCTTGAAAACCTTCATTCCCTTTGCTCTTTGATGCAAACAATACGTGAGTTTAGATCTCTGCCATTCATGGAAGACTAATTCCATTACGTAGTCTTGATGAGCGATCACAGCATGTACGAGCACATTTTAGATGATGACCGTTTCTTCGGTGTGCTGGGGATGCTTGAGTGTGCGTTCCGGTCATGCCTTCGTTTGTACTCTCACGAGCCTTCCACAGACGATCCAGAGTTCCCCATTCACAAAGCCAATTATCGTGACTTCCTTCGTGACACGACTCGTTTCCACCAACCCATCTCAATTCACGATCCTGTCATCCAAAGGAAGATACATCACACGTACCGCCTTCTCTTTCTCAAGGATGTTGTCCTTGCACGGGCCCTGGATGATTCAACATTCAACGTCCTCAACTCATGCATCATCTTCAATCAAATCGATATCATCACCCACGTGCAGAACGACGTACAGTTTCTACAGGACATCGTCGGCCTGTTTCCCCACCCGAACTCTGGCCCATCCGTTTCCCTCAACGGGGTTGCGAAGATTAGGGTGGGAATTGAACCCGACATGAGCTTTGAAGGGATCCCAAATGGTGTTGACGAAGATCATCGCCGTCGTGAAGTCATTCTTCTTATCCAACAGCTGTGTATCATGGGTAAGAACGTCCAACTACCGACACGCATGGGGCTCTTCAAAACGCTTGTTGATCGCGAGATCGTGCAACCCGTTCAGTGGGCGCTCGGCCAACCAGAAGGAACGGAATCCGGACAGCAGATGATCGCGGTGGCTGGCGAGGTTCTCGTCACGTTATTAGACCATGACGTGAATGGCGTTCGCGAACACGTCGTAACACAATTCGAAAGCTTCGAGGATCGCGAGAGCCGGGACGAGTCCCTACTCACTTTGTTATGTGGGTTGATGGTGCGGAGTCGGGATCTAGGCGTACAATCAGTGGTGGCGGACTCATTAAAGTTGATGTTGGAGATGCCGCCACAGGATATGAGTGACGTCGTGCGTGCCTTTCCATGGTGTGTGATGTGTAAATCATTGATGAAATCTCCTGGCAGCAAACCCCGGCGAAACCGTTTTCGCGCCCAAGGGATGATGCCCGAACAGAGAAGTTCCTTGATTATTTCTACAAACTTTGCGTGCATTCGCTCCTCAAACCCATCTTTGACATCCCGGATCACAAACATCACCCACTTGGTAAGGACTCGCGCACATCGAATTTGATATCACGTCTCACTTGTTTCAGATTCAAATCTTATCTTATCACGCGAGAAAACGAACCTTTATCTATCTTTATGCGACTTGTTATCCACTTTCGCTTTGCAGCATACTTTCCGAAGCCATTTTTTCATGCTCACCTCAAGTATATCCTCTCATGTTGCCACCCTACTATCTAGTAAAGACAAGCATCTCCGTCTGGGTCAGTTGCCTTCCCATCGTTTTCCATTCTGCGCAAATCTCCTGACACTCTCCCACATTATAGCTGCCCTCCGTTTTTTCCGGATACACCTAAAAAACAACAATCGGAATTTTTTGAGTCATCTCAGTAAATTGGAGGTCTTCAAGCCCATCGTTGAGTTGACACTCAAGGAATCTCGTCGCGATACCCTAGTAAACTCGTCATGTCAAGAGTTCTTTGAGTTTATGCGTCGGGTGAGTCCACATTTTCCCCCTTCCGGCATGTATGCTCATGGCCATCTAGGAAAACATCAAGGACGCTATTTCTCATATTATGCTTAACTATGAAGACCGGATAAAGGAACTATCCGAAACCCGCTTCTGCGGCCAATGTTTCAAGGGCCTCATCCGTCGCTATGAGATGAACATCCACCCGCCTCCACCAGAGGTCGAGGAGAAACCCCCACCACCGTATGTCTCCTCTTCACAATCCGTTCCAAAAGCACTCCTAATCTTCTTTCAATCTCGAGTCAACCGTTGGAGATGCGCCGCGTCGACATCGACGAGGAGTCCTACTTCAACGGCGACGACGAAGAAGACGAGGACGAAGACGTCGCACCCGGCCCGCACCCAGCACCACTCTCCACTCTTCCCATTATCTCACCCTCTCTCCCCCGCTTCCAACCCGCCGCAAGGCGCAATCGCCAGCATGTGCCCAGCATCCCGCTACGCACTGGCCTCGGCAGCTTCACCCAGCGCGCCGCCGCACCTTCAACGCCCATCCACCTCCCGCGGACTCCTCCGATTAACGCCCTGGTCGAATACGGTGACGACGATGAACAGTCCTCAGATCCCGAAGACGTGCTCCTCGAATCGCTTGTCTCGCCCAAGCCCCCTCGTGGTGCCGGTACCATCTCAACGCCAACGAATCCTTCCACAGTCTCCACTACCGCTACTGCCGCCACCACTGCCACCACCACTACCGCTGGTACTGGTCCTGGGGTTGGCAGCGGGTTTGTGCCGCTGCGCGCGGAGAAGCGTAGACGTACCGAGGAGGACGAGGATGAGATGGGTCTCGAGCGGCTCATCGGCAGCAAGACGAAGCGTTCGACCAAGACTGGAACAACTGGAACTGGTGAGGAAACCCCAAAACGTATTCGGTTACGATTCGGCGCGGCCAGCTTGGCTGCAGCGTCATCCACATTGCCTACTGCGGCACGCTCAGAATCAGGCGCAAAGGACGGTGATACGGGTTAGAGGGGACCATACATCATTTATGACAAGTGTTACTTTTATCGTGCTCTAAATGTTTTCGTCTGCACATCTTCCACCTCTTCTAAAGTAGATGTTTGTCTTCCCACGCTTGTGTCAACATGTATCCTTGTAATTTGCTCTATACTCTGCGGTCCTCGCACGTTGGTGACTTCGCATCCAGCAAGTGTCAAATAGATTTCGCAAGTATCAGTAGAATACAGGACCTGTGCAAAAGCAAATTGTACCCGACGACGGGGAGACTAGTGAAAAAAAACAGCAACATGGTATGCAAGAAGCTCGAAGACACAGGGAAGGAGTTGGTGCAGACACAATGTGGGTAAGAGTACTGATTACGAAGTATGGTGTATATATCAAGATGAATCGCAGGAGGGTGAAGGGATTGAACGATATGACAGTGCAGTGAAATGAACGGATTCGAACAAAGTGTGTGGACGACAGACGATTAGACGGGAGCATGGTGGAGAGAGATAAATAGATAGATACGAACGAACAGTCCGTATGTGGGTGCGTGAACACAGAGACCTGGAAAATTTGACGAGAAAATGGTGGAAATGTATGTTCATATATATAGACTGCTACAAACGTATGCCGCGTTGCGACCTCTAAGCACTGTTTTGTGTGAGCGTCGACATGGCATGCGTGGGTTGTTGCTGTTGTTCAATGGTGTCAGAAATGAGATTGCCGTCGTTATTGCTGTTGATGGGATTGAAAGAAAAGTTCGTATGGTTCATCTGCTCGGGTATCGGTGAAAATTGATTGCTGCTATTGCCAATAGAGGGATGCGGGGAAGGAGAGATGCCGAAAGGTGAGAAGGACGATGGTGGGGACAAAGATGCTGCGGACGACGGGCCTAGGCCATATCCGCCGTGACGAGGAAAGTTGCTTTGATTGAATGATGCCGGGCCCGGTGGAGGAGACACGAATCGCGGCGGCGGAGGTGAGGCGACATTAAACCCATAAAGCAAGCTGGATGTCGGTGACGTGATACCAGGCACGTCACGGCCAAGTTTCTGGCTGACATCCAACTGCAGAGCTTCGGAAGGGAAACTTACACCCGAGGGCGTCAAACCAGTGGGCGGTTGTGGAGTAGGGCCGCCCACGGGATTGGTAGGTGTACGGACTCCAAGAGGGTTTTTACTGTAGCTGATCCTGATGCCACCACCTTTAACGAGGCCACCAAGAGTAGAACCGTTGAGTTCATTCAGCGCTTTGGTGGCATGTTGAACGTCCACAAACTATATGGCCAGATCTATCAGCCTGGAATACACAATACATAAGTGGGCGTAGACCAACCTCAACAAAGCACATTGGTCCGTTACTCTTCTGTCGGAAGCATAATTTGCGGAAGCCAGGCTGATTAGAGAAAAGATTTCTCAAGCTGTCTTCAAGGTGATTCGGCCCACAACCCGGTGGCAGAGGGGAACTTGGGAGATTGCCGACATAGAGCGTGTTAATCTGAAGATTCAAGTCAAATTCATCTACAATAAAATCAAATGTGACAGAACAAACTGACAGGAGGATTCTGATCGATGACGCCATTCCGGCCGCTCTTCTCAGAGCTTGCGCCTGATGCAGGGCTCGGCAGTTGAGGTGAGGTCGATCCGGTCCCACTTGGAACATTTTCGGACATCGCACCCACTGCGAGTGAAGCCAAAGATCGCGAAACGTCTTCGTCAACACTAACTTGCGATCCGGCGGCACTGGAACCACTAGAGATGGGAACAGCAGTTTCGCCCCCAGATGCAGGAGAATAAGCACGAGGACGAGATGGAAGTGAGGGATGTGCAGGTTGTATCGCGCTCTGGTGCGAAGGCGTGAAAGAACTGATCGTGCAACCAGGGGCAAATGGTGTCGTATCACGTGGTAGGGGGGACGGTTGCGATGGATGAGGAGGAGATGACGGGCGCGGGGGGAGGGTTGAAGAGAGGGGTACAGACATCTTCCTTGACGTGTTATTGACCGGCTCACGGCCAAGTGCACCCCAAGGCGGCGCAGCTACGGCACGCGACGGTAAGGGACCAATGGTTTCACCAGCCGTTGCAGCCAACAACGAATTGCCTGTGGGACGTTGCGAGGATGGCACAGAGTGGAAGGCGTCAAATGCGTAGGAGTCACTCGATCGTAGGCGTGCGTTGCGCTCCTTGTCAGCCTCAACCTTCTCCTTCCACTTGCGCTCCTCTTCTTCGAGGCGCTCGCGGGTACTTCGGGTGGCGACGTTACCGAAGGTGACGCTGGCTTTGCGAGAAGCAAGTTCGTCATCGTGGACATCCAGCCGATTGTCGCGACGGCCATTCATGCCAGCAAAGCCCATGGCACCGAGAGTACCGAGCTCACGCTCGCGTGCACTGAGGGCCTCGCCCGCAGAGGCAATCGCTTGAGACGAGAGACTTGTTAAGCCATTCATTCCAGGCATATTCGCGAGAGCTTCAGGAGGGACAGTTCCACCTCCCGTGCCGATGATAGTGGAGAGCTGAGGAGGCAGGGGTCCAATCCCACGCTTGGTATGCAAGTTCTTCTTCGCCATTTCAGCTTTGAGGACTGCACCCTTTTCGATGTCGATGCGGCGGCCTTGCAACGTGTCTCGCGCATCAAGAGCTTCGGTTCGAGTCCGGAACTTGGCGAATCCGATGATCTGCTTACGCGTCGACATTCCGGTGTTGGCACCACCAGGACCGGTAGGCCCGTTTGAAACTAGATGAGTGAAGTGGGCGTCATCGGCGGGTTGCCAGGAAGATGTAGTGCCATCGCGACCGCCGTCGACCACAACGCCACCTTGATTGATCGTGACGAGATTGTATGGATCATTGGGACCGCCGTGCGAGGAATAACCCGGACGGAGAGTGGCTGCGGAACTAGCCGAACCCGTGCCGTAAGCGGTGAGTTCTTTATTGGGGATTTTGAGCGTCGCCGCTTCAAATCCGGGAGAGAAAGTGAACATGTTCTGGAACTCCCGCTCCTGAAAAGGACAACAACGCGATGAGCTTAATCGGGGTATTAGTTCCCTGGTAGACGGATCCTGTGCTTACCTGCATATCCTCAGGGAAGCCGACAACAAAAATTGTAGAAATTTCCTCTTGTGAGGAGGGCTGGGTTGTATTATTGGCATGACTCGACTGAGAAACAGCGGGGGCAGAAGCGCTGGCTGGCAAGTGTGGCCCATATGGTGTCTGAGATTGCATTTGCTGGGGATGCAAGCCATTCATGTACGATGTCTGGGTAGTCGCATGAAGGCCATTGAGCTGCTGCTGGGGTGGAGCCTGCACCTGCGCCTGCTGGGCAGGGGAGAAGAGGCCAGCCTGCTTATGAAGCTGCTGGGCGTATGGGTCAACATTATTGAAGACGGCCTTGTTTTGGCCAACAAGACCTGGGGGACCTTGTGGTGCCCCAATAAAGTCATAACTGCCGCGGGGGATAATGTGGTCGTATGTGGTGGTAGCAGGTTGATGAGGTGGAGAGGACATAGACTGGGTAGCTGCGTAGATATCTATAGGGAAGTTCTGAGAAAGATTTGAGGTGTCGCGAAAGGTGTGGACATTGCTGGCGGGGATGGAAGCCTGTCGACTACGTGCATTCGAAAACGCATTGAATGCAGTGCTAGTACGATAAGGTCCGGGAGGGACCAGGTTGTCAAGCTTCGAAGGTTTCTGTGGATCGATGTCTGGGTGAGGGGGGAAGTCGGAGTGCATATTGTTATACATAGATGGATGGCTGAATGAATCGAAATGCGTATGTGGAGAGTCTGGACGAAGTTGGCTCGTGTTTGGCTGATATTGGGGGGAGCCCACAGAGGAGGCGGACAATGATGAAGCAAAGGAAGGGGCGTTGGGAGCCTCCGAGTCAGAGGAAGAGAGAGGCTCTGCGTCAGCCTGAGCGTCAAGAGAGTCTAGGAGAGAGCGGTTTATGAAATCCTCGTCCTGAGCTCTTCGTGGAGGCTGGGGATGGACAAACGGGGGACGGGACGAGACGAGAGAAGCCAGGGTGGGCGGTTGTTGTGAGGGCGAGGGGGCGAGGGGTGGGTGAATGTGTGAAATGTGTGGAAGGAAGGAAGGATGGAGGCTTTACAGCATAGAATATGAGAGCACGAGCGAGAGTGAATGCTCAGCCAAAAGGGAGACGCGATCGAGTCGAGCAGGGAAACGCACCGGTCGATGATGGAGCGAAGGAAGCGGGCGTCGGCCGTCCGAGCTCGGCCAACCCACGCTTGCATTCCCCCGTTTATCATTTCCCACGCACGGGCCATTAAACAAAAAACCTTAATATCACGTGACAGTTTCCCACGCCTCCTCCGGGGGTCATCCAGTCCCAGTCCAGTCCCCACACAGCCTTTCAGCGCTGAGCGCCGAGTCAAACAGAACCTGTAGCTCATCGTAGGTCATTGCAATACACTTCGGCGTGCTCCAATGAGTCCATCGTGTGGCCTTTGTCGCCATTAGCGTGTTCTTGTATCCCCTTTCTTCAAGGTGGTCTTTTGGCTATGTATAGCCCCGAGATCGAGCGTTGGCCAGAGTCCAAGGTAACAATGTGAGGGAAAGTAATGAGACGACGACGAAGAACTCCGAACTAGGTTGCCAGTCGTCAAGAAAGAATGATGGGAACAAAGATGATGGCGGTCTGCCCGGCTGGGCCAAACTGGCTCCCCATAACATGTGATGACTGGTGCCGTTTGCCAATGTGATGTATATCAGAGTGGGCTTCTAGCCATCCCGTGTCCTCTCTCAAAGAGATGGACTCAGTCCTTTGGACATGGTGGTACGTTCTTACAATGAACGGGCCATGCCAGTCGTAAAAGCGTCAACGGCCACGTGGGCAGCAACGTATTCACCCCGGCACGGTTCGGACTCTGCAAGTCAAAGACCGCGAGCTAGTTTCCTGCAATATACATGTACAATTCATTTGACTAATCTTGGCTTGGCCCTTTTGGTGAACAAGAACAACCCGAATAACGTCCATGTGAGAGACATTGCCCAACATGCGTCGAGGATGCATAGACACTTTATTTGCACAACAAAATATGCCAAACTTCACACAACTGCCCATTGACGAATCAATGAGGCGACCTTCGGCTAACTTGCAGCATCCCTGCAACTGCCAGCTGATGTCAAGACTCAAGAGGGAGTGGATATTACGTGGATGATAAGGTTCCAAGGCGGGTTCGCCGAACGAAATCAATGATTATCGATCCGCCATGCGTAAACCGCATCTCTGTAGCGCTCAACCCAGGCCGTGAGCTACCCCGTGGAAGAGAGGGTTATGGATGAAATTCTCAGCTTAGAAAAATACGGATTAAGCGGAATATAGTCATTCAACATATCTCAGTGTGTTTTAAGGTGACATATTTGTACCAAAGCGGGGTGCCTTCAGTTCCCTCCCCATAGAGATGGCGCTCAATGCGACGCTCCATAAACGTGACCATGCAGAGAACACAATGAAAGCCTAATCCCCCGTTGAAACCATTAATACCCGACACATCTTGTCTCATACGTCTGACATTGGGAGTTGTGGCGTGGGGCGGCGTGCAGGTCCAGGTGTGAGTGCCAGGAAGATACCTCGGAACACTCTGCAGATTCTGTTTAATGTGGGTACCGGTGAGGTGTGGGTACGGGTATGGGTACGGGTAAAGGCGATGGTATAGGTGAAGCCGCAGGTGACGGGAGAAAATCTAGAAACATGTGGCGCAATTTGGTAGTCACGAGGGCGCCCTGGGGCTCATCTTGCATCGAATCAACGAGGTCCGAAATCCCTTTGCTGAAATTGGCACGATCGAAGGGGGCTTGTATTCCTGCGCCCATGAGAATCGCGAGGGTTTCTGTGAAAGAGGTAGTATGCTCAGTCCGAAGGTCCTCGTCACCCTCTTGGCGTGGAAGGATGGCGTGAACAAACGATTTAAGGTTAATACGGTCTAGCGAGGCAAAGTCACCGGACAAGGTGAATATTTCGTTTGATGATTTCCCAATGACTTCTTGTAACCAACTCAGGTCTGCCTCCTCGAGCGGCTGTTTGCGCAGCAGACATCTCGCAAGCAATGCGCAAATGGACCGGGCAGTGACGCGGATGGTGGCGTCATTATCTGCCCACATTGCTCGCATATAGCCAATGTTTGCGAAGTCAGTTCATATGTCACGTAACAGGTTCCATATTCCCGGTTGCGGAACCCCATCGGGGACGGCTATAGCCTTGAGGACGTGGTTGGCAGCTTCCAAAACTACCATGACGCAGCGCTTGCGCACTTCCACGCCGAGTCCGGCCGCGTCTGTGTCTACTGCATAGTTTCGTATGAGAATGAGGGGTTCATGGAAGACGATTTTTTCGGACTCGATGGGAGGTGTCATGAGTTGGACGATTTGACCTTTTGGCATACTGGCCACGAACTTTGGAAGCTCGCTTTTGTCGGCGAGCGTGAGCTGACTGAACAGTCGACTGATTGCCTCGCGGTCTACATCAACTGGCGCATCTAACGCCCCTTGGATGATACTATTTCCAAAGCCCTTCTTGAGACGATCATGATGCTTCTCGACAGCAGCTTCGCAGATATTCGACCAATTCATGAGTCTGTACTGCATGGATTCCTCTGGTGGTACCTCTTGACCCAGGTTGGACGGAACCAAACAGCCATGAAGTTGCTTCACGACCCAACGAAGGCAGAGCGCCCCGAATGAGAGGGATGCGTGCCATGGATACCACCATAGCGTAGATATCGGAGTACGATATGGGCAGTTGTGGCCAAAGAAAGGAAGAATAGTGAGCACGAGGTATATTCCTGTAAAGACACCGACGGAAACGGAGGCAGTGATGGCCACCGCCCTGTTGATGGCAAAGAAAAATATCACGAGGCCGATGAAAAACAAGAAAACTGAGAGGTGAAGGAGTGTCGGAACTGTCTCAACCACGAGGTTCATCTTGTACTTCAAGGTACCAAGGAACAAGTACGAACGGACCCGCGCGCGGCGGCTCGCCAAGCTCGGGATTTGGGGCATCTGAGTATATCTGCGTGCCCACTGCTGTCGCAAGGTCGCAAACAGGGCAGATGTAAGGCTCAGCACAAGACTCATTAGCCACATTGCATTGACTATGATCATGGATGTTCTGGGACTCGGGGGTTGTGTCGTCGGCAGATTGGGATAGGTACCATTAGTAAAACCCGCCAGTTGCTGTGAAATTTGCCCAAGAAGAACCACCGTCTGATCGCCGGAATTGGGGGACAAATATTTGTAGCTTTCAATGATAAAGGCTCCAACCGTTGCGGAGAAAAGACCAGTCTTCTGGTTTGTCATTGCGACGAACAGCGATATCGGAGGATTATGACTTACGAATACAAGAAGACCATCTGCGTCCTTTTTCCAGGTGTCGGAAATATGCTTATCATATTCACTGAACACATCCATATACTTGGTCCACATATCCTTCCCTGGATCTTCCTGGGCTGTTGCCAAAGTCAATATAGAGATGCAATACCCACCATCCCGACGTACCACTATCGCGAGTCGCGCCTGCCGGGTCGGCGGGTCGGCAGTGAATAGGCGGTCGAGCTCTGAATCGATTGCCTGTTCAGGGGTCCCCTGTTCAGGGGTCCCCATTCGTTTGGTATGCTAATGTGATAAAAGCGCGGAGGACAAGGTGTTTGGATTCACGGGGGGACAGTCCACTGGCTGGCAGGCCTCGGGGGACGTTGTATTTACTCGGCA